>Ga0315539_1000211_pt1 | contig 45039 bp, 47 predicted proteins | sample SalMarSW160150MG_FD_203097 | JGI IMG/M metagenome (GOLD analysis project Ga0315539, IMG submission 203097) | Salt marsh sediment microbial communities from the Plum Island Ecosystem LTER, Massachusetts, United States - Salt Marsh Sediment SW1601-150 ...
TATAACTTCAACCGCCCGCACCAATCTCTTGCCTATCTTACCCCGGTAGAGTATATTGAAAAAGAACTTGCCAAAATCCGCAGTCCAGTGTTACCCATGTGGTCAGCCAGCACACAGGGTGTCTAAAAATCTTAAGGTGGGATATAATACGATCACCAAGAACTCAAGAGGCGCAGGATAGTCAATTTAATTGCCTGCGTAGCGGATAACCGGGGACATCCCGGATCTCACAGCAAAAAGGTAAGACAGGAAATGGATTTTGGGTTCAACCAGGAAGAAGAGGCTTTTCGCCAGGAAGTCCGCGAGTTCATTCAAAAAGAATATCCCCCAGAGCTACGACGGCAGCCACGAGTTACATTCGCTCCCTCAATTCACGGCCTTGATGATGAGGACTGGAAACTAATGAGAACATTAAGCTGTAAGCTTGGGGCCAAGAGTTGGTTATCTTTAGGTTGGCCTGAGAAATACGGCGGGCAGAATTCCCCATTCTTACAAAACATAGTCTACGAGGAAGTGCTATACAATAACTGCCCGGGCATTAACCACATGGGCGTTACCTTTCTGGCGCCGACGCTGATCCAATTTGGTAGCGAGGAGCAAGCTAAAAGGCATCTCCCCGGCATTGCTAAGGGCGAAGTATATTGGTGTGAATTGCTGAGTGAACCGGATAGTGGGTCAGACCTAGCCTCGATAAAAACCCAGGCGACTGAGGATGGAGACTACTATATAATCAATGGACAAAAAACATGGAATAGCGGAGCCCACCTCGCAGAGTGGGGATTCATCTTAGCGAGAACCGACCCCAGTCTACCAAGACATAGGGGGTTAAGTTATTTCCTGATAGATATGAAAACTCCTGGCATCACCATCAATCCTATATTAGATATGCTTGAAGAGTATGAATTCTGTGAGGTCTTTTTTGACGAGGTTCGTGTTCCCAAAGAAGATCTAATAGGCGGGAAAAATCGAGGCTGGTATGTGACCATGGCCACACTCGATTTTGAGCGCGTTGCTCATATGTATTATCCTTCCGTCCGTGGATATCTTGACCGCTTAATAGAGTATGTTAAGCGGTCCCCGCAACCCCTCAGTCCGGTACTACGGAATCGTCTGGCTGAGTTGGTCGCCGAATGCGAAATGGCTCGGTGGCTACACTATCGGGCTATTTGGATGATGTCCAAGGGTAACATACCGACGTATGAGGTAGCCATAGACAAACTGTATAACTCGGAACTTGCCCAAAGAGTGGCTGAATTTGGCACACAGGTCTTGGGACATTATGGGGGGCTACTCTCTGGTTCAAAACACGCGTTTTTGTACGGCTGGCCATCTTATTATTATCTTGATACCGTATCTTACACAATAATGGCCGGCACCTCCGAAATAGATCGGAATGTTATCGCTCAAAGAGGGTTGGGCTTACCCACCGAATAGTTTCTTGGAATGTTGAGAGGAGACGTTCTTAAATGGATTTCAGTCTAACTGAAGAACAGGAAATTCTACGAACAGTTGCCCGCGACTTTTTATCCACGGAATGTCCCAAAAATCTGGTTCGAGAAATGGCTAAAGATGAAATGGGCTATCCTCCACGTTTATGGCACCAGATGGCAGAGGCAGGGTGGATGGGTTTAATTATTCCCAAAGAATATGGTGGCGCAGGAGGAAGCATCCTCGATTTAATAGTGTTGCTTGAAGAGATGGGGCGAGCTTGCTTGCCCGGCCCTTTTTTCTCAACAGTAGTTCTTGGCGGGTTAACTGTCCTTGAAGCTGGTAATGAAGAGCAAAAGGCAGAACTCTTACCCCAATTGGCTGAGGGTGAAATACTCCTTACCTTAGCCCTAACTGAACCAAGCGCCAAATATACTGGCGACGGCATACAAACCAAAGCTACGCTAAGAGACAAAGAATTTATTATAGAAGGGACAAAACTCTTCGTGCCAGACGCCCATACCAGTGACTACCTTATCTGCGCAGTCAGGACTAAGGCAACTCAGTCACCTGAGGATGGAATCACTTTGTTCTTGGTTGATAATAAGAGCCCTGGAATTAGCTGTACTCTGCTTAAGACTATGGCTGGTGATAAGCAGTGTGAAGTCACCTTCGATAACGTAATTGTTCCTTTTAGCAACATATTAGGCAAGCTTAACCTAGGCTGGCTTATCCTAGATAAAGTGTTGGAGAAAGCGGTCGTGGCCAAATGTGCCCAGATGGTTGGTGGCGCCAAACAAGTTCTGGAGATGACCGTAGAATACGCTAAGCAAAGGGTAGCCTTTGGTCATCCAATCGGTAGTTTTCAAGCAATACAGCACCATTGTGCCAACATGTTAGTTGACGTCGACGGGTGCTCTCTCGTGGTTAATAATGCTGCCTGGCGGCTTAGCCAGGGTCTTCCAGCAACTCAAGAGGTAGCCATAGCTAAAGCCCTGATTAATGAGAAGTTCAAGCGTATTGCCGCTTTGGGCATTCAAATACACGGTGCAATTGGTTTTACTCAAGACCATGACATGCCTCTCTATTTCAAGCGCGCTAAAGCTTGGGAGATTAACTTAGGCAACACCAACTTTCATTTGGATAAAATAGCTAAAGCGGCACAGATATAGATTTGCCGCGGTGTTCTGGGGACATAATACCTAATTTGTAGTAGGCCTAATTGGTATGGTCAATGGGATGAATAATCCGCCCAAAACTTTACTGCTGAAATCTTGAATCTGAGGTCACACTGCAAGCATCGTAGTGACTCTTTAAGTGCTGCCTCTTCGTCATAGCCATGGACTATCTTGCTAAAGCTATTGAGTCGCTGCTCTAATGGCATCAAGGACACTTCACATCGGTGTTGGTAGGCAAAGTTCTCCCCGCGCCCTAGCCAGGCTCCAGGCTCTTCAACTGGTGCCAATTCCTCGTCAATAATACCGCTCCCCCCAAGATAGCTGTCTATGACGCTGGCCATGTTTCTTCCTGAGGCAATAGCCTGGATGACCGAGGCAGTTCCACTCACGGCATCACCGGCAGCAAAGATACCATCTCTATTGGTGATATGGGTATACTCATCAACTTCAATAGTGTTGCCTCGACCGGTAGTCAAGCCGAACTGGGCAGGGATTTCCGGACGCTGACCGATGGCGAAGATGACAGTATCCGCTGGCAGAATATGCTCTGAACCTTCAATAGCGTTAACACAGGCTTTCCCGTCCTCGTCAAATTCAAATGACTGCACATCAAGGCACTCAACGCCAGTAATATGCCCATGGTCGCTCAAAATCTTGGTGAAAGTATGGGAAGGATGGGTAACAATACCCTCTGCCTCGCCCTGCTCAATCTCATCAGGGTTGGCTGGCATATCCTCTCGGCACTCCAGACAAGCGATGTGGACTTCATTAGCACCTAAGCGGCGGGCAACACGGGCGCAGTCGAAGGCAACATTCCCACCCCCCAACACCACTACCTTTTCCCCCACTCTAACCTCTTTGCCCAGATTCACATCCTTGAGAAAATCTAAACCCATCAATACACCGTTAAGGTCAGCACCCGGAATAGGCAGCTTTTGACTCTGATGTGCGCCAATGGCAACCAGAACGGCATTGTATCCCTCTTCAAAGAGCTTATTCAGTGAATCCACCCTCGTATGTGTCCTTATATCTACACCCACGCTTTCTATCTGTTTGATTTCAGCGTTGAGTACATCCTTGGGGAGCCGGTATTCGGGTATGCCAACTCGCAGCATACCACCAAGGAAGGGTAGGGCTTCAAATACGGTTATGTTATGCCCTAGCTTTGTTAGATAATATGCCGCAGTCAGTCCGGCTGGTCCTGACCCAGCTATTGCCACCCGTTTACCCGTTGGCGACGCTTTCTGGAAGTTTTTCTTCCATAGCCCATCATCCCTTTCGGCGGCAAAGCGCTTGAGGTCTCTTATGGAAATAGCCTCATTCAGTTGGCTGTGGCGACAAACAGTTTCACAGGGATGGTCGCAGATATAACCCAGGACTGAAGGGAAAGGCACCTTTTCCCTGATCACCGCTACCGCAGCCGAATACTTTTTTTCACGGATGAAACGAATATAGCGCGGTACATCTATTTCTGCGGGACAAGTATATTTGCAGGGGATAAGTGCTGCTCTACGACTCTTTCCCGCCTCTAACAGTTCCGCATGATCCATAATGGCACCAGTGGGGCAGACCTCAACGCAAGCACCACAAAATCTACAGCCGGCATCAGCCAGGGGACGGTCGAAAGCAGTACCAATGTAGGTTTCACTGCCCCTCTTTATAAAAGAGAGCACTCCCACCCCACGCAACTCATAGCAGGCTCTAACACATCGCCCGCAGAGTATACACCTGCCGAAGTCATGCAAGAAAAGGGGATTACTGCTGTTGACGGGAAAGGCTTTTGGTCGCCTTTGCATACGCAGGCTCTCACTAATCCCAAGATACTGTTTAAGCGATTGTAGTTCACAATTGAGATACTTGGGACATGTAGTACAGTCGGGAGGATGACCAGCCAGCATCAATTCCATAGCCAAGCGACGTATCTGGTCAACCTGAGGCGTTCTAGTCGTCACCACCATCCCCTCTGTGGCCAGTGTAGTGCATGCCGTGGGTATTCCTCGCACACCTTCGATCTCAACAACGCATAGTCGGCAGGCGCCAAAGGGCGTTAGGTCTGGGTGATAACAAAGGTGAGGAATGTAGATTCCCGCGTCCAACGCCGCTTCCAGCACTGTCTTTCCCTTTTCAGTTTTGACCTCATGCCCATCAATATTCAGTACGATTTTTTCCAAGATACACCTTGAATTAGGTATTTCCCAAACTCCCGATAAGGATTGGCTCCTCAGGACTAATTATTTGTTCCTCGCTAGCCTTTGCTATGAGGAGATCAGTCCTTTACACACTTTTGCCGGACATTGCCTCCTTCTGATATGTGCTTCGTACTCCTCACGAAAGTACCTGATAGTCGTTTGCACTGGGTTGGGGGCGGTCCCACCCAAAGCGCAAAGTGACCCTAACTTAACGCCCTCACTTAGTTCTAAGAGCAAGTCTATGTACTCGGGCCTACCCTTGCCCTCGGTGATATCGGTCAAGAGCTCTCGCAGTTGCCTGGTTCCTTCACGGCACAACACGCACTTGCCACATGATTCAGTTTGGGTGAAGGAGAGGGAGCATTTAGCTAAGTCAACCATGCAGGTATCGCTATCGGCAACTATCATGCTTCCAGATCCCATGATGGCACCGTGCTCAGTCAAGTGCTCATAGTCAACAGGTAGGTCTAAAGCACTCTCTGGCAAACAGCCTCCCGTCGGACCACCGATTAACACTGCCTTGAGATCCTTACCATCTGGAATGCCCCCACCGATGTCGTATACAATCTGGCGCAGCGTAATGCCCATTGGTACTTCAATAAGTCCAGGACGCTTCACCTTACCGGCTAGGGCGAGGATCTTAGTTCCCTTGCTTTGGTCGGTGCCATAGCCAGCATACCATTCCGTACCTTTTTGCAAAATAGCAGATACATTAGCCCAGGTCTCCACATTATTAATAACCGTCGGTTTGCCTCTCAGTCCCGAGGTGGTGGGGAAGGGAGGTCGAGGGTAGGGCATGGCCCGCTTACCCTCCAAGGATCGTATCAAAGCTGTCTCCTCCCCGCAGACAAAGGCGCTTGCCCCCTCTTTGACCTCTATATTGAAGCTGAAGTTAGACCCAAGGATGTTATCACCTAGAAGCCCGTTATCCTCCATTTGTTTCAAGGCGGTCTTCAGTCTGTCAACGGCCAAAGTATGTTCAGCAGGAATGTAGATATAGCCGCAGATAGCTCCAATAGCATGGGCGCCAATAAGCATTCCCTCTAAAACAGAGTGGGGGTCGCTTTCCAATAATAACCGGTCTTTATAAACTGCTGGGTCACCCTCAGCGGCGTTGCAAATCAGGTATTTTTCACTACCGGCTGCATCTTGGCAGAAGCGCCACTTGGTTCCGGTAGGAAATCCCGCCCCGCCACCTCCCCTGAGTCCGGATTGGCTAATTTCCTCTATTACCTCGCTGGAGGTCATCCCCAGTGCCCTGACCAGCCCGCTATAGCCGCTGCTGGCAACATACTGATTAATATTTCCGGGGTCAATATGACCGCAATTGCGAAGTGCTATTCTCAGCTGCGGCTTGAACATGGGTAGCTCCAAAAGATTGGGAATGCCTTCAACTTCACCCTCACCTATACTGCAAATCGCCAGGTCTCGCCTGGGATTATCATTAACTATATAATCTGTTACAAGCTGAGAGGCGATTTCCGGTGTTACATTGCTGTAGGCGAGGCGAGGGCGGCCGCGCTTGGCAATATAAACTAAGGGCTCAAGGTAGCAGCAACCAATACATCCCACCTCTATCACTTGGGCATCTATGTTTCTCTGGTTAAGCTCAGCTTTAAGTTGATGGAGCACTTCTAGTGACCCAGAGGAGCGCCCACATGTAGCGGTGCCAATATAAATGCGAGGCGTTTCACTGTCTTCTAAAGCCTCGCATTCGGCTATTGCATTACGTTGCATTTGTTCAAAGGTCATGTAGCCCCCGTTTAGGTAGTATGGTCACTGGCGCGGCTGAAGCGAAACTGGCTATAAAAGCTAGCAACACTATATACATCATTCTCAGATATATCTAAGAAACGGCTAATTTCCCTAATAGCTTCTGATGACAGGTACCTTTCTAACTCCTGAACCTTCAGCAATATAGGTACTAGGTTGCTCCTATCCCTGGTAAATTGCATCATAACTTCTCTTGCCTTCTTATCCATCTGCCTGCTTGTCCCCCCCAATTCCATTCTATAATTATCGGCAGTTAGATTCAATATTTGCCAATCGGGTAGTTAGGTATTATTAACCAAAACCGGGGCTGTAGTGTTGATCCCCCTTAGTAAAGCTCAACCTTATCTTGCCTATTACTTCCTCAGACGAAGGCATTTCAGTCATTGACTTTCTTGTAAAAGAATGTAAGATATTATATCTCGGCTGGTGAAGCTGCAGAAAAGAAGGCAATGCCCGTGGACAAACAACCCAAAGGGTGTTTTTGGTTTTTACCACAGGCATAGAGGTCCAGCATGAAGAGCCAGGGCTGAGCACTAGAATTCAAAGACAATTGCGAGAGGAGAAAAACATGAAACAAGTAGAAGCTGATGTGGTGGTTGTTGCGGCTGGTGCTTCCGGGTTAGCAACGGCGGTAGCGGCTGCGGAGAAAGGTGCCAGTGTAATCGCATTTGAAAAAGCGGCTACCACCGGCGGAACTGGGAACATGGGTATGGGGCCCCTGGCGGTAGAAAGCAGGCTGCAGCGCCTGAAACAGATCGCACTTACCAGAGAGCAAGCGTTTGAAATCTTCATGGATTACACACACTGGCGTGTTGATGCCCGTTTAGTGAAAGCTTACATAGATAAGTCATCCAGCACCATCGACTGGCTGGAGAAGATGGGAGTTGAATTTGTCGAACCCGCGGCGTATTTCCCGGGGGCTAATTTTACCTGGCATATCATAAAGCCAGAGACTGGTCGCCCCGGACCTATGGCCTCAGCCACTATGATGAAAATCCTCACTGAGAGAGCCAAAGAGCTGGGGGTCCAATTTTATCTTCAGACACCAGTCAAGAGAATCCTCAAAGAGAAAGGCCGGATTGTGGGCGTCGTGGCAGAAGACAAGTCTGGGGAAACCATCCAGGCGAATGCCAAAGCAGTGATTATAGCTACCGGTGGATTTGGCGACAATCCGGAGTGGATTAAGAAGTATACTGGGTATGAGTGGGGACGTGATTTGTTCTCGTTTAGAATTCCCGGCTTAGTCGGGGATGGTATACGGATGGCATGGGAGGTGGGGGCAGCAGAATCCGAAATGAACATGGAACTTGCTGGCGGCATGCCCAGGGGAGTAGAACAATTTGTTGCTATCACTGCTGCATTTCGCCAGCCCAACCTTCTGGTTAATCTACTAGGAGAGCGCTTCATGAATGAAGAGATCATAGGAAATACCACATTTACGGCAAATGCCATCGCCCGGCAAAAGGATCGGTGTGCCTTCATGATTTTCGACGAAGCGACGAAGAAATACTATGAGGGAAAATGGTTGGATGTTACGACTCTTGTTTTCCCTGTCACCGAACTTAGAAACTTTGATGTCGAGTTAAAGCAAATCCTTGAACAGGGGGATAAAGATATATTTGTGGCGGATTCCTTGGAAGAATTAGCTGGTAAAACCGGGATTAACCCGGAAGGTCTGCGGAAAACAGTGGATGAATACAACAAATTCTGCGAGACCCGTGACGAGCTTTTTAACAAGCGCTATACATATCTCAAACTAGTCAAACAGCCCAAATTCTACGCCGCTAAGCTCTTCCCTGGCGCTTATGGAAGCCTGGGTGGAATTAAGATTAACTATAGAACAGAGGTCTTGACCAAAGAGCACGAGGTTATTCCCGGACTCTATGCCGCAGGGACTGATGCGTGTTCAATATATGGTGACAGTTACGTGTTTGTTCTACCGGGGAATACTATGGGCTTTGCCCTGAATAGCGGGCGCATTGCCGGGGAAAACGCCGTGGAATACGTGAAGTCAACAGGATAACTGCCCCGAAATAAAGACAACATTGTCCAACAGGAGGAACTATAAAGCCGTAAGGCGGCACTCAGCGGCAAATATGATCGCCAGCCTCATGTTTCGTCAGAATTACAGGGATTTGCAGATAAGAATCATATTTACCACCGAGTGGATGATGTGGTTACCCTTGTTATTGGTGGACCAGATGAGGGGCTCAAACCGGCCCTCATGAGCGTAACGACAGCTATACACAAGCGTAGCTGTCGGCTTTTGTGCCAAATCCTACTGTGCGGCCATATCTCGATATCCGCCCCGGTGGATTCTACCAAAACCGCTGGTTCACATTACTGGTAAACTCCATACTCCATGGTGAAGTCCACCCAGACCTTCACCAGCTCCGGTTCAGCACTGTCAAGGACAGTGTTGGAACCCATTATGAAGCCACCCCCCTTCCCGACTACATCTATCAACCTCTTGGCATAATCCTTTACTTGCTCTGGGGTACCTGTTCGGAGTAAGGAAAGAGGCATATCACCACAAATACACATCGTGTCCCCAATCATCTCCTTGGCTCTAAACAAATTGGTACGGTCAAACCACCCCACTACTTTGCCCTTAGGCAGCTCACGGAGATACTCCAAACGCTGGTTCCAGCTACCTTCCCTAAAGACAAGAGGTGTTAGCCCGGCGTCTATCATTGCCAGCAAGAGTGTTTTCAGACCAGGCCAGTAGAAGGTCTCGAATTGTTTGGGTGACATAAATTCATCTGAACCGCGGTGCAAAAAACAAAAACTAAGGGTGCCTGGCATCATACGACCCATGGCTATGGCGGAGTCTATTAAATATGGCAAGAACTTCTGCTGGGCAGCCAAAAGCTTATCCGGATAGCGAAACATATCCAGGGTTGACCCTTTTAGACCCCTGAGATAGTCAGAGACCATATCGAAGGGTGCCTGGCTGCCAAATCCTACCAAGAGCGGAAAGCCGTGAGGCCGCATTCTAGAAGCAAAAGCTGCCGTCGACATCATAAACTGTGAACCTCGTTTGGCGGCTTTGGTGAGGTTATCCAGGGCTTCAGCAACTTGGGGCATGGCGATGAAGAAGAACATGCCCATACTGGTAAATAATGACATCAGTGAAGGCATATATTGCAGACCTTCCAATCCGTTATAAACCCGTGGCATGTAAGTGTGCAGAATGAAATCGCCGGGGTTATCCAAGAAGGCATCGTATTCCTCAGCCTTCACATACTCACCCTCGACGAATTGGAAGGTCGTATTTTCGTCAACGCCGTGTCCTGGCCACTTCACTAATTTGTTGCCGACAATGGCATTCGTTTCCATATCAAAGCCCATCGGACCTAAGAACAAATCGGGCTGATATTCCAGTAGGAGCTTCTCATTAATATCATGCCACTTTGCCGTGTTTGAGAAAGCTTCCTGCAGGGTTATGCCGCCATATTTAGCGCCAAAAACACTTATTGGTAAAAACATGGGCACCCTGTCAGGCACCTTCAGATTAACGGCGTCCCAGACTCGCTTTTTTCTTTCCTCCAGTAACTCCTCAGGTGTCTTGGCTATTTCAATTACCTCCTACCCATTTACCGGTAAACTCCATACTCTCTGGTAAAGTCCACCCACACCTTCACCAGCTCCGGTTTGGCATCATCTAGAACAGTATTGGAGCCCATGATAAAACCACCACCCTTGCCCACCACATCTATCAGTTTCTTGGCGTAAGCTTTGACCTGTTCCGGCGTACCTGTAGTAAGCAGTGAAAGGGGCATATCGCCGCAAATACACATCGTGTCACCAATAACTTCCTTTGCTTTAAAAAGGTCGGTGCGGTCGAACCACCCCACTACTTTGCCCTTAGGCAGCTCATGGAAATACTCCAGGCGCTGGTCCTAGCTACCCTCCCAGAACACAAAAGGTGTCACCCCGGCATCTACCATAGCTAGCATCAGAGTTTTCAGACCGGGCCAGTAGAAGGTTTCGAATTGCTTGAGTGACATGAAACCATCGGCGCCACGGTGCAGTGCCATGAAATTAAGAGGGGCGCCCATCATATGGCCCATCGCTATCGATGAGTCTATTAAATACGGTAGAATCTTCTCTTGGGCAGCCAGCAGTTTATCCGGACAGCGGAACATATCCAGGGTTGACCCGCGTAATCCCCGGAGAAAATCAGAGATAACATCAAAGGGTGCCTGGCCACCAAACCCTACCAATGAGGCAAGGCCATGAGGTTGCATTCTCTGGGAAAAAGAAAATAATGACATTATGTACTGCGCATTAAGCTTGGATACTTTAAACATGGTATTAAATGCGGCCTCAACGGAGGGATTGTTGAACGACATGAAAGAGGCTCCGAAAAAACCCGAAAGCAGAGACATCAGCGGCGATAGACTGCTAAGTCCCTCCAGGGCACTATAGACCCTTGGCAGGAAAGTACGGAAAATGAAATCGCCGGGGTTATCCAGGAAGTCATCGTACTCCTCGGCTTTCATGTATTCTCCCTCCACGAACTGGAAATACACATCGTCGCTGACACCGTGACCGGGCCATTTGTAATTTCTCGTCCCCGCGATAGCATTTGATTCCATATCAAAGCCAAGAGGACCTAAAAAAGAGTCAGGCTGATATTCCAGAAGGAGCCTCTCATTTATGTCATGCCATTTTCCCATGTTCTCGAGCTTGAAGGCCTCCTTCATGGTTATCCCGCCATACTTCGTTCCAAAGGCACTAATCGGCAAAAATATCGGTACCCGGTCGGGCACCTTCAGGGCAATGGCATCCAGAACCCGCTTCTTTCTTTCTTCCAGCAGTTCCTCAGGCGTCTTGGCCACTTTAGCTACCTATTATCCATTTCTTGGCGAGGGTGACGGCAGCAACACCGTCTTTCCCATAGGCATCAGCGCTGGCATATGACTTCGCGTGTTCGTCAGTGGTACCTCCGTTCTTTGTGCTTAGCGGTAAATGTAATCGCCCGCCTGATGTTTCGGAGGAATTACAGGCACCTGCAGGTACGAGTCATATTTACCGCCCGAGTGGATGATGTGGTTACCCTTGTTGTTGGTCTTCCAGGAGAGGGGCTCGAACCAGCCTTCGGGACGAATGTAATGCCCTGATACGAGCACACGCAACTGCTCGCCCTTGTGCCAAATCCTACTGTACGGCCATATCTCAATATCTGCGGGGACGACCTCGCCGGGTTTGAGTTTTTGCTCCCTTCGGTGTGCCGGGATAGGCTGGAAATCGGTAGACAGCTTCTCATCCAGCTCACGACGCGATACTCTTAACTTTCCCCAGGCACCGGGATGGGGCTCTTCCAATATGCTCACAGGGAGCCAGTTTCCGTCTTTATCCAGCTTCTGGATGGTAATAAATAAATCCATATCATCATTTCCATCGGCCTCAACCCACAGGTGGAGCTTCATGTAACCGGTAATCTCTGTGTCTTCCTCAAAGGGAATATCGAAGGTGGTCGACCCTGCCTCGGACTCGTAGCTTACTTTTAATTCCTTGGCAACGGGTTCAAAGGAGAGCGCACCTTTCGCCGCGTCAAGGTAAAGCTTCTTGTACTGAGTTCGGGCGAGAGGGAACTCCTTTTCCGGGCGATTAGTCTGATAGTCATACTCGTAGGCATCCATGACCTGAAGCCTGACCCTCGGGGTGAGCTCCCACCCATTGCGAATGTCCTTAAGGTAGCGGTCAAAGAACCGCTTCAGGTCTTCCAGACCCTGGGTGGAGTATGTATCGGGCCACTCGAACTCCCTGTGTGTCCGGAGCCACTTTTTTGTTGAGCGGATCTGCCGGAAGCCATCTATCGAACCGCGCACGTGAAAGTGGTTCCAACATACTGTGGTATAGACCGGAATTCTGATATTCTCCCATTTCGGAGTCTTGTCTTCCCAGTAGGCATTTATAAAGGGGTGCTTCTCTGCCATGGTAACCACGTCTTCAATGTATCCCTCACCAGCTACGGCATGTAAGATAAACTCGGCGAACCTCCCTGTGATACCGCCCTCAAAGAACGACTCGCGATAAATATCTCCGGTGCCCTCCCAGGGGGCGATACAGGTCAGGTGGGGTGGCTGCTCGGCGGCGATTCGCCACTGGGCCATGGCTACCTGCGAGTTACCGAACATGCCGACCTTGCCATTGCACCAATACTGGGTGGCCAGCCATTCGACAAAGTCATAGCCGTCACGTCCATCCTGAGTCCCTAGGAAGCTTACATCGCCTTGGGAATGGCCCACGCCTCTAGGGTCGACGTTAGCCACCGCATATCCTTGATGGCACCAGTAGCCCGGATCGGCAGACTCAAACTTAAGCATGCGGGAAACCGTCCCTGGGGGAACGCCCATAAGTTGCCATTCCGTGGGCATATCGCCCGGACGCTTGCCAAACATACTCCATGAGACTATAGCCGGGATATTCGTCTGGCCGACGGGACGGTAGATATCGGTGTAGATAATAGTGCCATCGCGCATGGTCACGGGGACATCTTGCTCACAGAGAATACCAGGCTCAGCAACATACGTGCGTGGGTTAAACGGCGGGCAAAAACTGAACCCGGTTGCTTCTGCAGACGGCTTTCTTGTTTCTATGTAGACAACCTCAATCTCTTCATCGCCGAATTTCTCCCTTTTTGTTTTTCGCTGTCTTGGCATTTCATCAGTCTGGAATACGCCTTCCAATATATTTTCTGCCATGGTTACCCACCTTTCTGTTTTTATACCAATTTTATACCAAATCTCTGAATCTTATTCTCATCAGCCCCCGCAAAGCTGAGTGACAAATTCAGCAGCCTCGCCCAGGGTCTTTCTCCTCCTGAGCTGCATGAAATTGATCTGCACGTCAAAGGCGTCTTCTAGAATTGCTATTATCTGAACGTAATTTACTGATTTAGCTTTGAGATCCTCTACAAACCTCGTGTCAGCACTCAGTTCGCCAGGGTCCTTTTTGAATACTTGTGCGGTTCGCTCAATGATTTTCTCCAATATCTCGTCTTTCAATGCCATTGCCGTTTACTCCTTTTTCATTCTGTTTTTGGATTCTAGATGATATCCATAAACTTCGAGAGTCTACCTTTCAAAACCACTCCATACCGGTATCCCAGTATAGGTCTTGGGCTGCTCCTGACTGGTAAGCACTCTGAGTGCGCCCCTGGCCAGAGCCTCCATCTCGAACGCACCGGCATATACCTTGACCGGAGCGATATACCCTACCATATCGGTGATCTTCTCTATAAGATAGGGATCATTGGCAACGCCACCCGTCAGTAGAATTGCATCGACATCACCATTCAAAACTGTTGCATAGGCACCGATGTTCTTGCCGATCTGGTAAATCATAGCATCATAAATGAGTTTTGCATAAGTATCGCCGTTTTTTATGCGCTCCAATACCTCGATGACTTCCGAGGTACCAAGGTGGTCGACCAGTCCCCCCCTCCTGGTTATGCGGTCATACATCTCTCCCTCGGTATATTTCCCCGAATAACACATCTTGATTATAGGGATGGCCGGTATTGAGCCCGCACGAGTGGAAGCCATGGGACCATCCCCGTTTATGACATCATTGGAATCGACCATACGACCCTTGCGGTGAGCTGTGACCGATATGCCGCCGCCAATGTGTGATATGACCAGGTTCAGGTCCTCATAACGCTTGCCGTTCTCGGCGGCATATCGCAAGGCAACCTCCTTCTGGTTGAGAGGATGCCCTCGGCTCTCACGGAAAACATCGGTGAGTCCACTGACCCGAGCGACCAGGTCAAATTCATCAGTGTCTTCAGGATTGACGACGAAGGCTTTTCCGCCATAGATCGTGGCGAAGTCATGAGCCATCTGAGCGGCGAGGATGGCAGGGTGTCTTACACTGAAGGCTGTCCGGACGTGATTCAGCAAGGTCTCGTTGATGGTATATGTTCCGCCTTCCACACTGACTAGGCCGCCGCCGCGTCCGACAAAGGCATCTACCCCTTCAAGGGAGATGTTAGCTTTCGCTAGTTCCTCCAATATGGTCTCCTTCCGATACGGTAACTGATCGTTTATCTCGCGGAACTCTTTAAGTTTTGCCGCGTCTTGGGAGACACCGGCCGCAAACAACTGTCTATCGTTTTCAAAGAGAGCTATCTTCGTTGAGGTAGAGCCGGGATTTATTGTAAAGATTTTATACTTCTTATCCATACCAGTTGCTTACTAAGCATGTCAGGCGATACCAATTGGCAAGCCCTGAATATACCTCTTCCGGATCTGTAAATGGTTTATTTACTCTGCGCATATACTACCAGCATAGCAATGGCTCCGACTATCTCCTCGACACTCGATCCCCGGGACAGGTCGCCTACTGGCTTGGCAAAACCCTGTAGCCCCCCGTAAGTGACACCTTTGGCAAAGCGCTGGATAATCTTAATGCCTATATTAGCGGCATTAAGATCTGGGAAGATAAGGATGTTGGCCTTTCCGGCTACGGGGCTGCCTCCCGGCACCTTCTTGACTGCCACCTCTGGTACAATGGCGGAATCCAACTGTAGTTCGCCATCTATCAGCAAGTCCGGCCTGCGCTCATGCACCATTTCAAGAGCCTCCAACACTTTGTCAACGCTCTCATGACCGGCACTGCCTTTTGTTGAAAAAGACAATAAGGCGACACGCGGCTCCCAGCCCATGAGACTGCGCACGGTGTCGGCCGTTGAGATAGCTATATCGGCCAACTCATTTGGTCCGGGCGCAGGACAGACGACGCAGTCGGCAAACGCCAACAGGCTGCCTTCTGATCCCTCATACCCCGGTATCGACGCAATGACCATGCTTGAGACGGTTGAGATGCCTTCCTGCAGTCCGATTATCATCTCACTGGCCATGATGACCTCTTCTGTCGTATGAGCCAACCCGGCCACAATACAGTCCGCATCGCCCAGTAGCACCATCATGGCTGCGAAGTTAAGTGGGTCTTTAAGCATGCGCCTGGTAGCAGACGCCGGAAAATCCGGATTCCTCTTTGTATACTCAGTTACGAAACGCTCAACCCTTTCCTGCTCAGTGTGATCAACCACAGTGATACCGTCAAGGGATACACCGATACTTCTCGCAAGTGCGGACACATTCTCAGACCTGCCGATGAGCATGGGATAGGCTATGCCGATATCATGTGCCTGCCGCGCCGCACGTAGTATCTTCGCCTCGTCGGCTTCCGGAAACACAACCCTCTTGGGATTAGCCTTGGCTTTAGTCTGCAATTGCTCCGTTATATCCATACTCATATCACTGTCTCCTTACCATAGGCTCAGTAATCATCTATATTCATCCGAACAAAGGATTATAACAAGGGCAGAGAAATTGTTCTACCCACCACCCAGCAAAGCTAGTCTTTCGGGAATGCCGATAAAAAGTCTACCTGATGACATTCCGCATCCCGATTTATCAGGATGTCTTATGAAAATTGCCGAGATGACCGCTTTGATGCTCTTCCAGACGTATTCCATCTCAGTCTCTCCACACCTTCAAAACCCGAACCTCATTTCGTACCACATACCTTCTTGCCGAATACTACACTGTGAAGATAAAGGAGTCAGGGTCATGGCTCTCCTGATAACGCTGCCACGGCTACTGCGTAATCGCCATCATAGGAGAGACTTAGAAGCACGCGGGATACCCCACGTTCGGCAGCAAGCTCTGCAAATCTACCCGTAAGGACAGGTATCGGTTCTCCATACTTCCCCTCCTGAACCTCTATTTCTGTCATCTGGACACCGAAATGCCAGCCTATTCCAAAGGTTTTGAAAATGGCTTCTTTGGCGGCAAAGGTCATTGCCACATAGGCCGCGGTGTCAGGGTGTGTTTCCGCCCGCTGCTGCTCCCATGGCGTGAGTACCTTGTTCATGAACACTTTGCCAGTGGTTTCCAGTGCATCTCTTATTTTATTGATGGCGATGATGTCTACACCTACCCCTATTGTCATGGCAACCTTCAAATCTTGAACTCAATCACTATTATATTTCCACTGCAACATTGAATGCGTCATGGATTGCATGTTTCAGATTGCTTGGCTGGGCACAATCCCCAATCACGTATACATCAGGCGCCAATTCTTGGAGAGCTTTCACCGCTGTGGTGCGCGGCTTAAATCCCAGTGATAAGACCACGGAATCAGCCGGGATTTCAAATCGGTTCCCCTGCTTATCCATGACCATAACGCCACCTTTTGTTATTTCCTCCAGTTTAACTTCCATCTTGAATTCAACGCCGTGCTGATGCAGCAGCTCCATTAATCCCAATTTGTTCAGGAAGGGGGTATCTGATGCAATCTCCATCTGGCTAAGCATATCAATAACTGTTACCTTCTTACCCTGCTGTGCTAGGTGGAGGGCGGCTTCGCATCCGGTGAATCCTGCCCCAGCTAACACTACCGCTTCACCTGCTACCGCTTTCCCCCTGGCTACATCACTAACCCAGACAACATTAGATTTTTTAACGCCAGGAATGTCTGGAATGATAGGCTCGGCACCAATGGACAGGATAATTACGTCAGGTTTCTTAGCCTTAATGACGTCAGCCGTGGCTTCAGTCGATAGTTTGACTTCTATACCAGGCGTCTTCATGGTATTTTTTATTAGCCAATCCAAATACTTCTTCATGTCAGCCTTGAAGGGATGTGCCGCGGCAAGGGTGAGCATTCCACCAAGCTTGGTATCCTTTTCATACAAAGTGACCTGATGTCCCCTTGATGAGGCTACTAGGGCGGTTTCCATGCCTGCTGGCCCGCCGCCCACGATAACGACCCTCTTCTTCTTATCTGCTATTCGTATATAGGGATACTCTACCTCCCTACCGATAACAGGATTGACCGCACAACGGATAGGGTAGAATTGTGCCACCTCGTGAGTACAGAGATTGCAACGGACACAAGGCCTGATCTCATCAATTTCTCCATGGCGGTATTTATTCACATACTCAGTATCGGCAATGATGGGACGTACCATGGCGACGATATCACATTTCCCCTCACCGATAATCTTATCAGCCATCTCTATATCAATAGAGCCGACGGCTACTATAGGGACTTTGAGGGCTTTCTTAAATCTTTCCGCATAAGGGATGTTGAGGCCATGAGGAAAGTACGTTGGTTGTATCATGCGAGGAATAGTGATCGGATTTGGAAGAAGTCCCACGGATACATGGAGGAGGTCTATCTTGTCCTGGATCATTTTGGCGAACTCGATAGTCTCCTCTTCATGCATTCCTTCCGGCACAAGTTCGTCCGCGCTTATCCGATATTCTATAGCCAGTTTATCACCAACCTTTTTATGCACGGCATTTAACACCTCTATGGCAAATCTCGCCCTGTTCTGTAGGCTGCCGCCATAGCGATCTGTCCTCTTGTTAGTATAAGGTGATGTGAACTGGCCCAGCATATGTCCATGGGCACCATGAAGCATCACCATCTCCATTCCCGCGAGCATGCATCTATGGCATGCCTCTGCATAGTGGTCTATGACTATGTCAATTTGTTCCTGTGTCATTTCCTCTTCCTGGTAATCAAGCTTTCTGCCGTGCATTTCAGCCCACATCTTCGCCGTCTCTGAAGGCAGTGGTGATGGCGCAATGGGGTTTTTGCCTCCTATGAGCCGTGGCTCAACAAATCTGCCTCCGTGATTGAGTTCAATTGATGCTTTGGCCCCGTACCTGTGTATAGCTTCCACCAGCGCACTCAACCCACCAATTACCCTGTCATCGCCAAGGTTCAACTCGTGCTCATGGTCCTTGGCATATTCGAAGTCTATGGCAGTATCACCGATGGTAACGATTCCGGCTCCCCCTCTAGCCAGTGACTTATAATATTCAATCAACTCCCTGGTCACAAAACCATCGGGTGTGGCCAAACATGGGATCGCGGGGGCAACTTCGATCCTGTTCTTTACCTCCACATTGCCAAATTTAAACGGTGAAAACACATTTTGATACATCGTCATGGCAAAATCCTCCTTTCCCTAGATATTGCAATTAGTAAAATTTCTGGCATTCATCTGCTAGCATCAGGTTTTATGATTTTACCGTATGAGGCATATTTCTTAATTCGTTCTTTTACTTTTTCCTGGTCTTCTGTATAGAACTTCGTCTGCAAGTTTTTTATAAATTCTAAGTGTGTAAAAACACCCCGCTCAGAAAACCGAGGATGCTTTGCGTCTTCCTCATCCCACCTCACCTTCATCTTGTCTTCGTTAATAGTTATTACACCTTTGACCCAACATACGGGGCAGAAGACATTGGGTAATTTCGCAGGCACCTTCAGTACATTGCAATGGCAGACCGGACAAGAAACCTCTGTTTCATCGCCCACAAATTTCACCTGTTTAATCGGCATCATCATTGCCTTAGCGACATTTCGTCCTAACTCCCTGGCTCGTTTAAGGTATTTCTCCTCCATTAACACAGCACCGGGACGCCCGACATAATTCACCTGCATCTGGTCAACCAGTATTCGGCTATGCTGAACAAAAATATTCATGGAGGTGAGACCCAACGGAGTCCATTCGGGTTCCCCGCCGCCAACAGAAATGATGGCACCAACCATTGTTTTCTTAAGAACTTCGGGATGCCGGAATATAGTCGGTAGCATCCTTTCATGAATCATTTCAAAGTATGAATTGGCTCTTAGATGGTATACTGGAGCACTTACTATTAAACCGCAATCCTCCACCAAGGTCTTTTCCAAAATCCAGGGAACATCATCGTCTTTGATGGCACATCTTGCCTCTTTTCCTCTTGACATGGCGATAGAGCATGATTCACAACCTGTACACGGTTTTACCCTTAGCTCCATAGCCCGGATTATCTCCGATGCCACCCCCAGTTCCTCCGCTCCCATTAGTGCTTCTTTTAGGAGAATTTCACTATTGCCGTTCTTTCTGCCACAGGATAAGCCGATAATCTTTTTTGTTTCACTCACATTAGTTATCTCCTCATATTATTTCGTGTTGGACTTAGCCTTGAGATATGCCTTAGTACACACCATACTCGAAAACCGCTTCGGTCATGGCCTCAACGTTCTCTGGTTTGGCTTCAGCGGGTATGCCTTCGACTGCACCATCGACAATCAGACCGCCCCTGTCACTGAAGAAGGCGATTAGCCCCTTGACATAATCCCTGACCTCTTCCGGTGTACCGGTGACAAGTAACTGAGGCGGGACGTCGCCCCAGAAACACATGACATTGCCAAGTATTTCCTTGAATTTCTTCTTGTCTACGCGATCAAAATGTCCGGCCACTTTTCCGCGAGGAAGTTCTGCCAGATACTTCAGACGCGGGGTGTAGTCGCCTTCAAACCAGGGCATGGGTGTTATTCCTTGTTCGATCAGTGCCAGAAGGAGCTGTTTAAGGCTTGGCCAATAAAACTCGGCGAAGTGCTTGTCGGACATGAAGCCGGCTGCCCCTCGCCACAAGGGTATCATCACCCGCCGGTTGCCCGTCATCTGCGTTACGGCAACGGCCTGCTCGATGGTGTATGGAATTAGCCGTTCAATGACCGCCTTGACCTTATTCGGCTGCTGGAACATGTCCAGCATGGTGCCCTTCAGCCCGCGGAGCAGGACACACAGCCAGTCGAAGGCAGTGAAGGTGAAACCACCGGTGATGCATGGGAAGCCCATGCTGGCTAAGTCCTTTACCAGCCGGGCTTGGGCAGCGTTGTAGCGGTTCATTTCCCGCCCGGTCTTGATGAGCGTCTCCATCATCTGTGGGAACCCGGGTATGCCGACAAAAGTGGACACCACGGTGAAAATCGAGTAACCGAAGGCAAATGAGGGAAGGGCAGGCAGTATAGCCAGTGGCTCGAACACACTAGCCATACGGGGCAGAGCCTTGCGAATGGTGAAGCTGCCGGGGTCGGTCAGGAATTCATCATACTCGTCGGCCATCATGTATTCGTTTTCGACGTATTGATAGAGGGCGTCGTCAGCTAGGTTATAACCGGGCCACTTAAAAGCCTTGAGCCCTGTTATCTCCATGACTGGACCGGCAAAGACGCTTTGATGAAGGGGTGCCATATCCCAGTTCAGTCTTTGCATTGACTGCTTCCAGGCTTTAGCCATTTTGTCGTAGTCATACATGGCCTTAGCATTGGTCAGGCCAGAATATTTGGTTAAAAAGAAAACGGCAAAGGAAGCGATAGGAACCCGGTCTGGCTTGGTCAAACTGACGGCATCATAAAACCGTTTTTCTCGGGCCTCGTAGGTGGATGGTGTTCCTATGAGTTTTATTCCTTCTCTTGCGCTCACTTTACTCCTTTCCCATAAACTTTTTGGCTAGATTCACTGCGGCCATGGCATCTCTGCCGTAGGCGTCAGTGCCGGTATATTTCCTTATCTCCTCGTTAATCTGACCACCGCCAATCATAATCTTCACCTTATTTCTCAGACCGGCATCCTTTATTGCTTCCACAGTCTGTTTCATGGAATCATAAGCCAGCGTCAAAAATCCGCTTAAGCCAACAATAGGGGCGCCACTCTCCTTTATCTTTTCGACAAACTTCTGCGCCGGCACATCCACGCCGAGGTCGTAGACTTCAAAGCCGTTAACATCGAGCATAAAGGCGACAATGTCCTTGCCGATGTCGTGTATATCCCCGGCAACAGTGCCCAAAACAACCTTACCTTGAGGTTTAACATTGATTGCCTTAGCTAGCTTGGGCTTAACCATATCGTTTATTCGTTTCAATAACTCACCAGAGTACACCAGTTCAGGGATGAAATACTCGCCAGCGGCAAAGCGCTTGCCTACGATTTCCATGGCACCTCTAGCATCATCCAGGATTTTGAGCGGCTCCTCACCAGCACTCAGCCTCTCTTCAACAATCTTAAGTGCCTCTTTTTCTTTCAAATCAGCTAGTGTGTTAATTAGGTCTTCAGCCATGTTCCTTTGCCTCCTTAACCTGTACTTGGTTCCTTAGTCAGCTAATGTTTAATTTATTGACACCATCTGATACCTCCACAGTCCCCGAAGTCTATAGTTTATTATATTGCCCTCCACAATCTACTTCGCCTAACATGAGCCATCCACTGACGGACTTTATGTTCAAAACCAACCAATCCGTTAGGGAAGAATAGAACTACCAAGATAAAGAGGATGCCAAATAGAATGAGATGTGCCTCCCCTAGAGTAATTGCAAATACTTCAGAAAGAATAACGAGGAAAACACTGCCAATGATAGGTCCGGCCAGGGTGCCGACGCCACCGATCATAACAGCCATGAGTGGTTGAAAGGTCCACAGGGGGCTAAAAACGCTTGAAACGAACTGAAATGTGAGCTGAAAGAAAGCATACACTCCTCCACCTAAACCAGCCAAAAAAGCGCTAATTAGTAAGGCTAAAACCTTGTATTTAAATGTATTGACGCCTGTAACCTGACCTGCCTCCTCATCGTCCCGAACAGCTGCCATCGCCAGTCCCAGCTTGGAATTGGTCACTAAATAAACTACACCTACCGCTATAAGCGCTACTATTAAGCCAAGGTAATAGCGGGAAATCAGGTTATAGTTTTGGACGTAGTAAATTGGCATCTGAACCATCCTGGTGAAAGTATTGCCCACGACTATTCGGCATACCTCGGCCAATGCCAAGGTGCCAATAGCAAAATATACACCCTTCAGCCGCAGAGTGGGCAGGCCAATAACCCCGCCCAAAAACATAGCTGAAATACCACCTGCGGCTACTGCCAGATAAATCGGCACCCCAATACTCCAGATGAAATGGGTGACCAGAACCCCGCAGCCGAAGAAGGCGGCAAGGCCAAGGTTAATCTGACCGGTGTAACCGCCTATTAGATTCCAGCTCTGAGACAAAATGATATAGATGAACAGCATAACCATTAGACTCAGGATGTGGGTCCCTATTTCCATAACCATGGGGAGTATTATGCAAGCTGCAACTACAATTCCACTTGGCAGCAATTTCTTCCAATTGGCTCTTATAGTGGACATCTATCCCCTTTTAGTGAATAATCCTTGCGGCCTGAACATTAGCACTATAATGAATATGAGAAGTGCGATAGCCTGTCGGTATTGAATGGGAACAACAAAAACACTAGCTGACTCTACCAATCCCAAAATAATACCAGCGGGAAGGATGGCGTTGATATTTCCTTCCCCGGCCAGTACCATAACCACTATGCCTATTAATAGCCAGCTTAAACCACCAGTCGGCGTGACGCTGTAACTTGAAACAATTACAACACCAGCTATGCCCGCTAGAGCTGTGGCGATACCACAGGAGATTAAATAGGTTTTCTGAACATTTACCCCGCATAAGCTGGCTGCCTCCGCATCCTGCGTTGCCGCCCTTACGTGTTTGCCGAAGTAAGTCCTGCTGAGAATAAAATACAAGGTAACTGTAGCCAAGACGGCAATGCCCAATCCAGCTAGGCCGGTATAGGGTACCCTGGTGCCGAAAAGATTAAGTGCCTCTCCTCTGTAAGAAGCTATTATGGTTCGGACATCAGCCTTCCAGACTAAAGTCATTGCATTATCTAGCACGTATATTACGCCAAAGGTGATTAACAAGGAGTTGCTAATCCTCATTCCGATATGCGGTAATTTCAGCAATGGTGAAAGCGTGAGCTTATATAGAAGCAACCCAATCAAAAACATGGCAACGATAACCAAGGGGATAGTAAGGTAGGGGTCAATGCCCCAGAGGGTAAAAAGCCAGAAACTGACATAGCCACCAAGCATTATGAAAGTGCCATGGGCAATATTGAGGAATTTCATGATGCCCATGATCAAACCGAGGCCTAACCCTATAAGTCCGTAAAGTGCTCCTATCACAATGCCATAGGCAATAGTCTGGATTACATTCTCCACTATATTTAACTTCCCTTTCCTGCTGGACTGATACCCAAATAAGCCTCTTTAATTCGGTCACTGCCTAAAAGTGCTCTGGCAGTACCCTGGCCTTGAATACGACCATTCTCAACAATATAGCCGCGGTCAGCTATGGATAAAGCCATATTAACGTCCTGCTCCACCAGGAAAACTGCAATCCTTCTTGACTTGTTTATGTCTTTGATGACTCTGGAGATTTCTTGAACCAAAAGCGGGCTCAAGCCCAGGGACATCTCATCAATCATGAGAAGCTTCGGGTGGGACATAAGTGCCCTGCCTATGGCTAACATCTGCTGCTCGCCACCGCTCAGTGTATTAGCCTCTTGTTTAGCCCGTTGCCTTAGGACCGGAAACAATTCATAAATCCAACCGATAGTATTATGTCTTACTCTCCTCGCTACTCTTCTAGAAGCACCCATTTCCAGATTCTCCAGAACGCTCATCTGAGGAAATAGCCTTCTTCCTTCGGGAACCATGGAAATGCCCAGCCCCGCTATCCGGTGCGCAGGAAGCTTGTCCAGACACATTCCATCAAAACTAATGCTCCCGGTTTTAGGCTTGAGTAGCCCTGAGATGGTCTTCAAGATAGTGCTCTTCCCCGCCCCATTAGAGCCGACAAGGGTTACTATTTCCCCGTCTCCAATGGTAAGGGACACATCCCATAATGCCTGGAGGTCACCATAATAAACGTCTACGTGACTAATCTCTAGCATATTGACTATTTTTCCCTAAATACGCCTCGATGACCTGCCTATTGCTGGCTACTTCCTGCGGTGTGCCTTCAGCAATCTTCTCCCCAACATTTAGTACAATCACCCTGTCTGAAATGCCCATTATTACTTTCATTACATGCTCAACTACTATCAGGGTTATCCCCGAGTCTCTAATTCGTTTTATCAATCGTATAGCATCTTCCATCTCCGCTGTGTTTAGACCAGCAAACATCTCGTCGAGTAATAACAGCTTGGGCTTTGTTGCCAGCGCCCGGGCAATCTCCAAGCGTTTGCGATCAATGAGGCTAAGCATTCCGGCCATCGGCACCCACCTATTTGCTAAGCCAGTAAGAGCTAGAATCTGTTCTGCTTCGATGCGGGTTTGCCTTGTATTCCGAGATGGCTCACTGCCATAAGCCCTGCCCACCATTACATTTTTCAAGGGGGATAGCTGGTTAAACGGCTTAACTAATTGAAAGGTCCTGGCTATACCGCTCCGGCATATTTTATAAGGTGCCATGGCGGTTATGTCTTTGCCGCTGAACCTTATCCTGCCTGTGTCAGGTTTGAGAAGCCCGTTTATCAGGTCAAACAAGGTAGTTTTGCCTGAGCCGTTCGGACCGATAAGCCCCAATATCTCGCCCTGGCTAAGGGTAAAGCTCACCTGCCTGATGGCCTGTACTCCGCCAAACGCTTTGGACAGATTTTCTGCCTCAAGCAATATCAGACTTAATGGTGTTAGTCGGAATGTCATAGCCTTCGGGGCAGCAGTGACATCGTCCTAGCCGCTTGATGCGTTAGAGCTAAAAAGCCGATGTTAGCTTACCCCTCCTTGATAACTTCAAACCTGTTGACCAACAAAGTCTACAGTTGTTCAACACAGCAACCGGACTAAACTTCAACTAACTTAGTCTTATTCAGGAGTGTGCCCTAACCACTGTTGGCAATGGTTAGGGCACACTTACCTGTCATTAATCCCTGCCTGTCATTAGTCCCAGGGAATGGGATAAATCAATGGCTCTGTCTTCAGATTATCGGGCCATACCAGCTCCATTACCCCATCCACCCATTGAGTAACTGTATGCAGAGAATCTATTCTTTTGCCAGTCTCATCCAGTTCGATCTGACCAGTAACTGTCATCATATCAGTGGTAGCTAAAGCATCCCTGATTGCCTCCCTGTCCAAAGTGCCAGCCCTCTCAATTGCGTCTGCTACTACCTGAATACAGGCGTACGCAGACCCGGAGTTATGATGGGTCACTGTTCCAAACTCGGCCTCGTATTCAGCATTAAGTTCCGCAACTCCGGGGAAGTCCATCGCCGGATGCCACTCAGGAGATGCTACTACATATGCACCCAGCGGGCCCAGCGCCTGCCCCCAAGCTGGGTCGTCAGCGCCTTCGACCATGATGATTCCCTTTGGCTTGTAGCCGAGCTGCGCCATTTGCGTGAGCAGGGTGACGTCATCAGGAAAGGGACCGTTGCAAAAGACTACTTCACAACCCGCATCTTTTGCTCCCTGGATAAGCGGAGTCATATCTGGACTTAGCATTGCGTAGGTCCCATGGTATGCGAAGTTAATGCCATAGTCAGGCGCTTTGGCCTCGGCAAAGTCGAACAATTCAGCAACCCAATCTTGCTGCAATTCCCACAAAGCCCAGTTAGAAGACATCTCCGGCACATTGCTGAAAGCCTCATATACTGAATCCACTGTTAGAGGGTTCGTCTTCCCGACATTAAACAAGTACTCACGGCCCTGCTCCCATAGATAAGAATTGTGTATTAGTACCGTTACAGCAGGCAACTTATCCACTTCAAAAACGTCAACTGCTGAGACGCCCATGGTGGCGGTGCAGATGACGAGTACGTCTTCTGTATTTAGCCACTCAGCACGCTCAACAGTCTTGGCTGCATCTGACTCCCCATCCGCAACCAGTAATTCAAGTGGTATCTTCTTGCCGAACTCCTCTACATATACGCCGCCATCCTCGTTTATGTCTGCCACAGCCAATTCATAACCCTGTTTTATTGGTCCGCCACTTCCTGCGTCAAAACCGCTAAGAGAGAGTAGAGCACCAATTTTAATACTGGTGGGAGCTTCTTCTTCCTCTTCCTCCTGCTGGGAGGTCGTACAACCGATGAGACCCACGCTGAGAGCTAGCACCACTGCTAACAAGATCAAAAACACTTTCCTTGTCACTTTTCTACCTCCTTTCTAATTCTTCTCAAAACTGCGTCACTTCTTTCCGTTGTCAAACCATACACATCCCTCCTTTCACTGGATCCCTTTAAAATAGCAAATTATTTGCACTCCAGAGTATCTTAAACATATCACAACCTCATCTTGTTTCTTTGGAACTCCTTATGTGGTCGTCATTGATGTCAATGTTGACCTCGTAATAGAAAATGTATTATTATTATAACATCTATTGTTGAATTGTCAATATCTTTGGTTATGTATTGTAATCATTTAATTTTATAAATAAAATGATTTAACTATATCGGAAAGCCAATGAAAAAGAACACTGGAAATACTAAATTCAAGCTAGATCCCCATACTCGCAACCTTTTTGTCATCTTCGATCAAACCAGAGATACACTTATCCGTGCCGTTGAGCTTGAGCTTAAACAGTCTAAAACTAACTTCGCTCAGACCCGTGTTTTGTATGTGCTCACACAGGAAAAAAGTGGGATGACCCAAGGTGATCTTTCAAAATGGCTTCTTAGAAATCTAAACACTGTCTCTACTCTGATAAGTAAGATGGAGAAGGAAGGATTGGTTGAAAAGACCAAAAACAAGGAAGATGGTAAAGTGTATGTTACGTTAACCCAAAAGGGTTCTGACGAGTGGAATAAGGCAAGTGAGCGCGCTATTTTCTTAACCTTCTCAGTTCTTTCACAAAAAGAGAGGAAACAATTGAAAGTGCTTCTAAAGAAATTGCGGACTCGAGCACGCAATATACTTGGGCTGGACTTCAAACCCCCATTCTTACCGTAACACATTAGGATGATTAGGTTACTTATTCGGTTTTAGCCAGGATGTGTAATATGGTTGATTTGTTTGATTTGACAGGTAAGGTTGCTGTAGTGTTTGGTGGTGGAGATAAGTCACTGGTTTCTTGCCGTCTCTCCTTGGTAGATAAGTTTTGTCCATGTTCGACTTGAGCGAACCGGGCCTTACTAAACAGATGGAAACTATGACATCCTCAAAACGGTTCGGCAGTAGCCTTCCCGCCATCTCCCTTTGTGCGGGCGATTCCAGCTGAAATGTGCCGATTGTCCTACCGTCGCGGAGCATGGCAAAAGCGGCGGGGTCATTCCTGTCTATCTTACTCAGGTCAATATCAACATCGTGATTCCGCTTTACGCTCCTAAGTGTGTCCCCAATGACGGTAAGAATAGGCAGAGCCAGGAAGTCCATCTTAACTACGTCGATTTTCTCGATGTCACAGCGCAGAAGGTAACTTTCCGATGAATTTTGCTCTAAAAGGATCGAGGAAAATCTCTAGATTCCTGATGCTTTTTCATTGTGACCTTTCTATCTTGTTTTACGAACATATTCGCATACTTACCGGCTTGCCACATGGCAGATAATCGATATCCCTCTTTGATCGTGTTGCATCCAAACGAGTGCCACTTTCTCCTTACCGTTTTACCATCCTTGCTTACTTCGATAACAGGCGTCATAAGCATATGCAAGCCCAAACTTCCGGGAAATCCATACTTCTCGTGCAAAATACTGAACACTTTCTTAACTCCTTCAATACCATAAAACACGCCGCTATCAGCTAACTCTATTTCCACATTTTGGTCTTTTTGGGCAAACATATCCAAAATCTTGTCAAACCTACCTGACAACATATAGTGGTTATATCTGCCTTGTAGATTGCAGATGTCCCGGTAATCCTTTAAACGCCTTATCTTTGCTTCTAATTCTTGTTGTGTCATCGCAAACATGCCTCCTTGAACTCAATAATTTTTATATTTCCACTGCAACATTGAATGCATCATGGATTGCATGTTTCAGATTGCTTGGCCACCCATGTGACTCGAGGAAGTCAAGCGAACAATTTGGCTAAATGTTCGGTCAGACCGGAGGCTCGAATCCCCCAACTCACTCCATCTCCAAAACCAGTCTTTCTTTGCTCTGCCAAACGGAACCTCAATTACGGATTTCTGATTTTGACGATAAAGCCCTTAACGGCTTCTTCCGTTCTAAAAGCTCCCTCACCACAGTAATCGTAGTGAATCACTTCCTCCCTGTTTCTCACCAACCTGGGACTTGGTTTATAGGCAGGATAGCCCACCGCCATCATGTCATAAATCTCCAGTTCTTCCGGGATTCCAAGTAAATCTTTTATCATACAGTGGGCAAACGGCGTAGCCACCGCCGACACCCATTGGCTGCCCAAACCTAGAGAGGCTGCTGCGAGTTGCATATAGAGGAAGGCGCTTGCCAGTCCGCCTTTGAAGGCTTCCTGTTTAAGAGCAGTATTGAATCGGCGATACATGGGTAACCCAACGTTTGTCCGTGTGTCTCCAAATAACAATATAAATACCGGAGCCACGCTATAATCGTCTCCCTGCGCCGGTGTCAGCGAGGGCGGTGGCTTCATGGCTTGCTGCCAGGCTTCCCTAGTGGCTTCCATCTTGCCAATGTTCTCCATGCTTGAGCGACAAAACTGTACGATGTCATCCTTTAATTTCTTGTCCTTGACCACTACAAATTCCCATGGCTGCAAGTTAAAGCCCGAGGGAGCCCAGCGAGCTGCTTCAATAATTTTGTCTATATATTCATCGGGGATAGGGTCTGATTTAAATCGGCGGATGCTCCGCCTGTTCTTGACTAGCTCCAGAAAGCTATCGTAATCCATTGTAACCTGCCTTAGTAATAATGATTGCCGATATTATAAGTATGACCCAGCCCAAGAGTCAATGTCCGTAGATAAATGAGTGGACTTTAGTTGACAAGAGAGGTGAGGGCAATACACCACCTAATCACACCTTTTGGCATATTGTTCGGCTTTGGTAACAATCGTCCAAATTGTTCAGTTCACGTAACAAAAGCCTGGATTGTTACCCCTGCCGTAGCAACTTAGCGTTGTAATGCCCATCTCCGCAGCATGTCTAGAACATCGCAACATATTGATAATTCTCTCGCTACTGATACAATAGCATTTTGAGGCTCACGTGCATGAGAATAATCAGCGTCTTTTTAATTGCGGTAGCCTTAATTGCCGGGATGATAGGCTATGGTGGCCGTGAATCTTATACGCTCACTATCGTCAGTACCGCTGGAGGGTCGGTAACCACTCCTGGAGAGGGGACTTTTACCTATTATGAAGGAACGGTGGTCGATCTGGTAGCTGGGCTTGAGGTGGGCTATCGCTTTGTCAACTGGACTGGCGATGTGGGCACCATTGCCAATGTTAATGATGCCACAACCACCATCACCATAAATGACCATTGATCTATCACCGCCAACTTTGAGGGGGTCAACTTTATGGTCGCCGCAGGCGGCTACCACACTGTGGGGTTAGGTCCGACGGCACCGTGGTTGCTGTGGGATGGAACGACTTCGCACAGTGTGCGGTCGGCAACCGGGACCTGAATTGAACTTCCCCCATACCTTCACTCCAGTTTGAAGAAGTAACCTTTTGGCTTTTTGTGTAATGTAATCATAAAAGTAAAAGCTTTGTTTTTGAGAGAACTAACAAGTAAACAATAACATTACAGTATGATATTTAGATTAGGTGGTGCCATTCGGTACCACCTTGCCTTTTGTGGTGGTGAAAGGTTCGTTAGCAAATTCCGGTGATTTAGCTGGTAGGCCGTACAGGGCTCGAACCTGTGACACCCTGATTAAAAGTCAGGTGCTCTACCAACTGAGCTAACGGCCCATAACTTTGTGAAACTATACGCAGTCTATTTTTCTACTGTCAAAAGATTGGAAATGTAGATAGCGAAAGCGGGGTGAATGTCGCAGATAAATCCCCCGTCAACTGTCTCCACAGAGAAGGTTACCCTATTCGGCTTCCTGAGGGGATCGCCAAATTTATTAAGCCCCATTTCATCCCAGGGCATATTGTGGCCTAATATTTCCAATAGGCCCTTAACATCCCTGGGGTCTTCTACTATCACTTCGAAAGGAAGCTGATGTGCCAACCCTGCCAACTGGCTATTATTTAGCTTTATCCTCATTTTCTAATCTATATTTTTGCTGGTTACGGCTATCACCACAGCGGGTGATGGGATTCGAACCCACGACGTCTTGCTTGGGAAACTAGTAAGTAAAAGGAATGACTATTGACATTTAAAAACGTCATATTTTATGATATGTCAAAGGGGTTGAATTGTCAAGGAAAATGAGGTCTAGTAGAGTTGTGGGTTATTGCTCCATATGATAGGAGAAGGGAGGTATTTGGGTGTTTCTGAAATCATTCATAGCGCGTAAAGCTGGAAGTGCTTTTGTAGCTTGGTATAAGCGTATGTTTAGGGTTATAAAAAAGATGGTGGCTGAACGTGATGCACAAAGGTAACAGCGAATTGGTTGTCTGTAAGTACTGTAATTGAACAAACGTAGTTAAATTGGGCACTTTGGGGATAGGGATGAGTAAGTGAAAGTATGATTATACTTAGATGGAAATGAAAACGTTAGAGGTTTTAGAAAAAGTTTTAAAGGGTAAGAGGTTGAAGCCTAATACTCAAAGGCATTATCGTGATGCGTTGGGTTCGTTGGCTCGATATTCGGAAGATTGGCCGGTTAGTGGTGTAATTATTAATGAGTGGTTAGCATCTTTAGAAGGGTATGCTGATACGACGATAAAGATGTGGTTTGACTTCATCAATGCTGCGGGTAAGTATATGCAGAAGGCTTATAAGGTAAATAATCCGTGTGCCGAAGCTGAGAGGCCGAAGGTAAGCAAAAAGAAGCGTAGGTACTTTACTATTGATGAACTGGTGGCGATAATAAAGGCTTGTGTAAATGAATTTGAGCTTTTGTTGGTGCTGACGTTGATAGACTCTGCCTGTCGTATAGGTGAGTTAGTGAATTTAAAAGGTGGTGATGTAGGTGATGGGTTTATTAATGTAATGGGTAAGACCGGGCAGAGGCGTTATAGGCTTGATGTAGGGTTGTGTGAGAAGTTAAGAGCGCTGGCTGGTGGTGATGATGAAACTGTATTTAAGCAAAAGTCTGGTGGGTTTTATCAGGATGGTGATGGCCTTGGTCATAGAGTTCGGTATGTAATTGAACGTGCGGGTATTAAAGGAAAAAAGGTGGGTGTACACACGTTAAGGCATAGTAGTGCTTCGTTGGTAGCACGTGAGACTGGACAGGCGTTAGTGGTAAAGGCTCTGCTTCAACATGATGATTTGAAAACAAGTATGGGTTATATTCATGACGTTGAAGATATACTACAGGATAAGTATAGTCCTCTTAGGCTGTTGAGCGAGCAGTATAAAAAGGCTGGTGGTGATGATGGTGGAATTAAGGTTGAGCAGTTACAATTAACTGAAGGTGAACGTATTGGTGAGTCTGTAGCTGTAGTGACAGTTTCTAGTGAGATAGTAGCTGGAGCTGATATAGATGATTTGGTTGGCGATATGTTCCCGAAGATATCGGAAGGTGTAGCGGTAAGGACTGTATTAAGGTATGAGGACCTGTTGAGGATGCGCAAAGTCTTTGCGTGGTATGCGAGGAATAATCCTGGTGATAATGATGTAGCTTGGGCAAGGGAGCTTATGAAGCGTATGCTTCGTAAAGGTGGTAGTGAACGTTACTCAAAGAGGAAGTAGCTCTTGTACAAGGAGTTGTAAATGTTAGGGAGAATTTGACAATGACTAGAGAGGGTATGTAACCTATGGAGGTAGTTTGCTATGTCTAATAATAGTAGTGGTCATAATGGGTGGCGGACGCAGCCGATGTACAGCTTCAGTGAAGTCGCACACTTAGCCCAAGTCTCTGTTGGTACTGTTCGGAATTGGTTACTTGGCTATTCCAACATAAAAGGTGAATTTAAACCGTTATTCGAGGGGCATCCAGAAGAGGGAAGAGCATGTTCTTTCTTAGAGCTAATAGAGATTGTTGTGGCTGCCAAATTCAGGAAGGCAGAGAGGAGGCCATTCTGGGTGGTACGCCGAGCCTATGACAATGCCCGAAATTTATGGCCTGATATTGAATATCCATTCGCTAATCTGGAACTAAAGTCTATTGGCGGACACATTGTACGCATTATGCGTACCCCTGGGGTAGCTTTACAGGCTGTAGATCTACCAGAGCAATACACGCTTCCAGATTTAGTGCAAGAAACGTTGGAACAAATTGAATACGAATACGAATTAGCCTCTAGATGGTATCCCGTTGGCAAGAGGATACCAATTGTTGTAGACCCTCAAATAAGTGGTGGGTTGCCAATTGTTAAAGGTCGGGGCGTAACTGTTGAAGCTATACATAAACGCTTCAAGGCCAAGCAAAAGATGGATTTTATTGCAAAAGATTTTGAACTTGACCGTGAGACAGTGGAAGAGGTAATTCGTTATGCGGAGCAAGTAGCGGTTTGATTCTTCTTTGTGACGAGGATGTTGGCACAGGCATACCCAAAGCTCTTAACCTTGTTGGTTACGAGACAAGATACTTGCACGGATTAGGTTTGGCTGGAACGCCAGACACAGAATGGTTAACCATAGCTGGTCGGAGAGAATGGTTGGTATTTAGCTACAATAAGAAGATGCTAAAGGTTCCGAGCGAGCGAGATACCATCATAAGTGAAAAAGTAGGTATTGTTTACCTCACTAGTGGGACAGAACATAATCCTAGCGTTTTGAAGCTACTACTATCAAAGTGGGATATTCTCAAGTTTCTTTGGGATACTGAGGAAAGACCTTTTGCTCGCTTCTTATCCCCTAATGGGCGCATGAGCCACAAGTACAGAGATTTTCAATTAGACTAATAACTACTTGATACTAGGGGATAATAACAATTAGGTAAAGTTGTCTAGGGTGAATAATAAGGCTTCTTGAGGATCTGAAGGCACTTTCAATGTATTCGTGAAGGCGTGGCCTTCCCGTTTTTAGGTAAGGTTTTAAATTATTTTAGGCTGGTAGCTGGCTCGTTATTGTGTTGGCTTTGAAATACCCCGTTCTTGTCTAGACAGAGGTATTAAGAGGTATATTTGTGGAGATATAATGCAGTAAGGTAGGTACTAGAATGAGAAAAGCAGCTGGTATTTTAATGATAATTTATGGTGTGAAAGGGATAGGCACTTATGTTGGTCCTATTTTTCTGGAAGGTTGGGGGGCTTTTCGTTGGCGTTACATTGACATTGCTTATTGGCTGTCTTACGTTATTCCGGTAGTATTTATTATTATTGGTGGGGTCTTTTGCCTTAAGGGGAAATATTGGAAACTATGCTTCGCTTCGAGCCTTTGCCTCTCGGTTTTTATGTTTTTTGATGCGCTGCCTACTTTCTATTTACTTCAGCCCTTAGATATGCCTTATTTGGGAGTTCAGCTCATCTTGCTACCTTGGGGGATTATACCAATAATATTCGTTTTGCTCAGGAAAAGTGAGTGGTCGGAATCTCAGGCTTGACTGGATTTTCTCTACAGCTTACCCCGTTCTTGTTAGAACGGAAGCCGTGGTCTTAAAGTCCAGAGAACAAAGAGAACGGAGTTTGTAGAGTGAAATGGATGGAGGAGAAGTATGTCTGGGGTGGATGATAGGTTTGTAAGAGGCTTAAAAGTGCCTCTGAGGGCATTGTGGGGCAAAGCGAAAGGCGGTGGCGGTCGCTTGCGACAAGCCACTGCAAGAGAAGAGAAGAAAAGAAAGAGAAAAACAGAAGGAGAAAGAGAAGAAGCAAGAAAAGGAGCAAGAGAAGAAGGAAGAGAAGAAGGAAGAGAAGAAGCGAGAGAAGAAGCGAGAGAAGAAGCAAGAGAAAAAGGAAGAGAAAAAGATAAGAGAAGAGAAGATAAGAGTAGAGAAGGCAAGAGAAGAGAAAGAAGAAGAGAAGAAGCAAGAGAAGAAGATAAGAGAAGAGAAGATATAAGTATATAATACTATATATATAATACTCTATCTTGATTCTTACTCCAGATTGGAGGATTTTGGAGTGAAAGGTCTGAGTGGTGTCAGAAGTTTTAAGTCTTGTGTCGGAAGATGAAGGGGAGTTTGATTCTAAGGCTGTCTGAGGTTACCATAAAATGAGGAGGAAAGAAGATGGCATCTAATGGTAATAGCAGGGGGAAGTTACTTACAGCTGGCGGGATCTTAAGCATAGTAGCGGGGATATATCTGATAGTTGTTGGAGTGTCGGTGGCGGTTCGTTTGATGTTAGCATCTGTCATCAGTCCAGACGGTGTGCATTATTTTTGGCAATTATTTATAATTGGCAGCCCATTTTTCCCCTTTATTTATTACTGGCCCAGTTATCTGTGGGTGATTATTGGAGGGTGTGTTGGTATTCTGGGTATCGTAGCTATAGTAGGTGGCATCTCGGCAATAAGAAGGAAGAGGTTTGGCCTTTCCTTAGCCGGGGCTATCTGTGCCCTTCCATCAGTCATTTTGGGAATACCAGCGGTTATTCTTGTCGCTCTGGGGAAGAGAGAATTTGGTGCAGAGAGTTAGATGCCGGAGTGGCGGAAAAGCAGGCGTGAAATGGGCAGTTGGCTCAGTGGTTATGATAGCGAAAGGGGAAGTGAGCGGGAAACGGGACTCGAACCCGCGACCCTCTGCTTGGGAAGCAGATGCTCTACCAACTGAGCTATTCCAGCATGAATATTGATATTGAGAATATGAGGAGTTAGAATAGAATAAAAAGGAAACGGAATGGAATCTAGTCGTAGTCATAGGAGCGGGTTGCTTACTGCTGGCGGAATATTAAGCATAATAAGTGGGGCGTCTGAGGCGACTTGGGGAGCGATAAATATGTATTCAATAATAGATTTTTATATAGAGTGGATCCGGCCGGTGCCTAATTCATGGTCACCGGCCTGGATTTATTTGATTAGTGTGGTAATGTCCATTTTTGCTTTGGGTATAGTCGCCATAATAGGTGGCGTCTCGGCTATGAGAAGGAGAATCTTTGGCCTGTCTTTAGCGGGGGCCATTTGCTGCCAGGTGTCGTCAGTAATTTATGCAGTGATGAGCTTCTTTGGCTGGCCTTTAGTAGGTGGGGTTGTTTGGGCCCTAGCATGGCTGATTTTGGGACTACTGGCGATTATTTTTATATGCCTGTCAAAGAAAGAATTTGAGACGGGAGGAGAACAAAGTGGAATATTCTGGTAGTCGTAGGAGCGGGTTGCTTACCGCCGGCGGAATATTAAGCATAGTAGGTGGGGCGTCTGAGGCGACTTGGGGAGTGGGACATGTGGGTTCAACAATAGCTAATATAGAGCTGCTCAAGGTGTTTTGGGGCATTAATTTGACGATTGGTACGGGAGTGTCCATCTTTGCTCTGGGTATAGTCGCCATAATAGGTGGCGTCTCGGCTATGAGAAGGAAAATCTTTGGCCTGTCTTTAGCGGGGGCCATTTGCTGCCAGGTGTCGTCAGTAATTCATGAAGTGATGAGCCACTTTGGCGTTTTTTTAGGAGGGATTTTTTGGGCCTGGGCATGGCTGATTTTGGGACTACTGGCGATTATTTTTATATGCCTGTCAAAGGAAGAATTTGAGAAGGGAAGAGAACAAAGTGGAATCTAGTGGTAGTCATAGGAGCAGATTACTTACCGCTGGCGGGATTTTAAGCATAATAGTAGGGATATATCAGATAATTGGTGGATTGGTTTTAGTGGGTATTATTCACGGTTACCTTCCGTTTCCTGCTTTCTTAAGAACATACTTTTCCTTTATATACTGGCAAGTTGAAATAGGGCTTCTGTTGTCTGCACTTACAGGGATTCGTATAGGCGATTGGGGGTATGCTTATATGGATGGATGGTACGGCACAAGGCCAGTGTTGCTAATTTTGATTTGTAATGTTGTTCTAGGTATCATGGCTGTGGTAGGTGGCATCTCGGCGATAAAAAGAAAGTGGTTTGGTATTTCGTTGGCTGGGGCTATCGGTGCCCTTTTTACAATCCCTTTGGGAATACTGGCGGTTATTTTTGTCGCCCTGGGGAAGAGAGAATTTGGTGCAGAAAGTTAGATGCGGAAGTGGCGGAAAGGCAGGCGTGAAATAGACAACTGGCTCGGTGGTTATGATAGCGGGAAGTGAGCGGGAGACGAGACTCGAACTCGCGACCCTCTGCTTGGGAAGCAGATGCTCTACCGACTGAGCTACTCCCGCATGGGCGTGTAATAGCTATTTGTGCTGATGTAATCTGGTGAGTATACCCCCAATGACTATTCAAAGCTTGCTTGAGAAGAAGCACTCTACCACTGAGTTACACCCGCAATTAACTATATTATATCAAATGGGAGGGATAATGGTGTCAAGGGATGGATTATGCTGGTGGTATAAGTGTCAACAGTTTCTTCGTAATTTCGGGATATTTGGCAATGAAGAGTAGTTCATCCTCCACTAGTGGCCTTTGCGCTTCCACGTTGGCATATCTTGCTAATTCCAGAACCTCTTCAGCTTGCCTGGCATCCTCAAACGACACCTCCATCTGGCCCATTATGTGACTGAAGCCAGATATCCCGCTATATTCCCCTGAGCATATCTCCCTGCCGGTCTCTACAAGCTCCGGTTCACCTCTACCCAGGTCGTTGAAGCTATATAGCTCGTAGTTCTCGGGGTCTTTCAATACACCGTCAGCATGAATACCAGAGCTGTGGGCAAAGGCATTGGCTCCGACACCCGGCTGGTTTATGGGAATGGGGACCCCGAAAGCATAGCTGGCAAATTTGCTTAATTTCCAGGCCTTTGTCAGGTCTATGGGCTTTCCCAGTCGATATTTTTTAGCGAATCCCTTGGACTTGGTGACAGCTAGAACTGAGGCTACAAGGTCGGCATTGCCGGCTCTCTCTCCAATTCCATTGATGGTGGTGTTGATGTAAGCATCCTGTCCACCGTCTATAGCCCCTTTAGCCCCGGCAAGGGAATTAGCTACAGCCATGCCCAGGTCGCCATGACAGTGAAGCTCAATAGGTATTCCGACATCCTCCGCCAGAGTTTTGGCGCTCTCGTATATGGTAAATGCATTGTCATAGCCCAGTGTATCACAATACCTGAGTCGGTCAGCGCCGTGTTCCTTGGCTGCCAAGCCGAATCTAACTAAAAAACCTATTTCTGTTCTGGAGGCATCCTCGGCATTTACACCTATGCTTTCAGCTCCATGTGCACGAGCTGCTTCCAAAGCATCGACCATCATGCTTACGATATCTTCTCGGCTCTTTTTACCCTGAAATTTACCTTGAAGCATTTGTTTCGATGTGGAAATAGAGATATTAAGGTGCTTAATATTCGGGACAAGCTTGAAGGTTTTTTCCACATCAGCAACAACTGCCCTTATCCACCCTCCCAACCGGATGGGTTGCAGAACTCCCCTATCAGCTAACTCCACGTTCGCCTGAAGGTAAAACGATTCGTGTCTCGTCGTAGGAAAACCAAATTCGGACTGGAAGACACCCATTTCGTTGAGGTACATGTTTATCATGGTCTTTTCCAGCTTGGACAGACCGAGGTTTGCGGTTTGAACGCCATCGCGATTGGTAACATCTAGAAAGTAGATCTTGGCCATCTTTGCCTCCCCGAGGATGAATTAGATAAGGATAGCATTATACGGCTATATTATCAAATCAATATATTGGTTCGGGGCAATAAAATCCCAGACTACACCAAACTAACGAGGTCATGTAAGCTTCGACATTAGTTGGTCTAGTGCTATTACTGTTGACTCGTATGCTGAACCCAGCGTTGGAGAGTAACAAGTATCGATCAAGGCCAATTGTTCAACTTAAAGTCATCCAGGTGGACGGGGGAGTCTGAGTTTCAAGATTCCTTTGAGGAGGGATGCCAGAGGATAGGCATAAAACTATTGGTTTGCCGCCACGCTCACCTAAACTTTACCAACATGTAGAAAGAGCACAAAGAACCCATACTGAGGAATTCTATGAGGTAACGGACACAAGCTTTAAGATAGCAGAACTGAACCAAGCTTTACTAGAATGGGAAAGGGTATATAATACTGTGAGACCTCACCAGGCTCTGGGATACCTTACTCCAAGGGAATTTCTTAAGCTCTAACAACATAATAAAAGAAAGGAGGAGGTGTCACTAATCATACGAACGAGTACACGGGGTTGACAGTACGAGGGGTGATATACTATAAGATTACAGGCTACAATTTTTGGAAAAACTAAACTGTTACTGATAAGGATGCTGGGTTTCCCGCGGGCATTTTATGAAACACCAGCCTCAGTGAGAAGGGAAGCCCCCGAGCATTTAGCATACTGAGGAGATTCTACTCGAGCTGGGTTATACCTGTGATGAGGTTGTGGAGCTGAAGGATGAAAGACTAATACCCTGAACTGTACTTTAGGGAAAGGAGTCTAATTATGGCAGAAAAGGGTGCCGGCAGGGGGTTGGCGACAGCAAACAAATACTATCAGGATTATGGGGGTCGAGCCAGAGAACTTAAGAAGCAGGGGCAGAGAATAATGGGCTATCTCTGTGCCCTTGCTCCCGTGGAGATCATCTCTGCTGCTGGCTTTGTCCCCTTCAGGATAAAAGGGAATGTTAACGAGCCCATTACCAAGGCTGATTCCGAAATGGAAACCATCGTCTGCCCCCTGGTTCGGAGCTGCTTTGATATGTCGCTAAAAGGGAAGTATGAATTTCTGGATGGCATAGTTATACCTCATGCCTGTGATAGTATTGCCCGGAGCTATAGCACGATAAGTTATAGCCTTGGGTTGCCTTACTCCCACTTCATCAATATCCCCCACACGACTAAGGACATATCAAGGGAATTCTTTAAGGCAGAGCTTGGTACATTTAAAGAAAGTTTAGCTAGATTTGCTGGAAAGGAAATTTCCGATGATAGTTTATTCCAGGCGATTCAGCTTAATAATGAAGTCAAGGCTAAGGTAAGGGAGTTATATCAGTTCAGGAAATCGGACCCACCTCTAATCTCAGGTACAGAGGTAACTAAGGTGCTCGTGGCTGCCATGGGCATTCCCGCAGTTGAAGCTAGTCAGTTACTGGATGATGTTATTGATGAGGTTAAAAAGAGAGCCAGTCCTCCAGTTAAGAAGTTGCCCAGAATAATGGTAGTTGGTGCTGAAGTTGATGATATCGCTTTTATCAAGTTAATTGAGGATAGCGGAGCCAACGTAGTGGTTGATAGTATGTGCGTTGGTACCAGAGATTACTTCTTCGATGTGGATACTGGTCAAGACCCTCTTGGTAGCATAGCTGATTACTACCTCAGGAAGTTGAATTGCCCCCGTACCTATAGAGAATGGACTGGCGAAATATATGAGGAGGATTTGGAGGCGAGGTTTGGCGATATTGGCAGTTTTGTTAAGGATTTCAAGGTCGATGGTGTGATACTTTACATCCTTAAATACTGTGACCCATTTGGCTTTGAAGTGCCAGCAAGAATGCAGTATATAAAATCATTAGATACCCCAGTACTTTATATTGAAGATGAGTATTCAATGTCAACTATTGCCAGACTGCGGACGAGAGTTCAAGCGTTTTTGGAGATCCTTGCTAGATAATTTGGAGGGGAGAAATAAATGGAAGAACAAAAATGGCCGGAGAAGTACCCTGTAGAGGGTAAAAGGGGGAGGAAATACGGGACTGTAGCAGCAATGAAGATTGGCCCGATGGTTAAGGCAGCTATTGGAAGCTCGGTAGAGGCGCAACAGGAAGGTAAGGATATAGCTTACACCTTTATCGAGTGCAATTATGACGAAATCATCCGGGCCATGGATATAGTGCCGGTATGGACAGAAAACTACGCCGGCATATGCGGGGCAAAGCGTGATGCTCAGCGCTTCCTGGAGAAGGCGGAATCGTTGAACTTTTCTCGTTCTCTCTGCACCTACGCCTTGTGCGGCTTGGGCTTCGACGAGTGGCGTGAAGAATTGAATGACATGCCCCCCGATGCTCCGTGGGGTGGGCAGGCAAGGCCCAGGGTTATGCTATCCAGCGGGCAGATACTCTGTGACCCGCGGAATAAGTGGTATCAGGCAGCGCAGCAATTTCAGCCCGATGTCCCTATTTATAATCTTACCGGTTTCTACCCTATATATGAACGTGATGCCGATTTCCATGAGACTGAGGGCTATTATGCTAAGTATATGATGGAGGACCTCAGGGGTCTGGTGAGATTTCTGGAAGAGCATTTTCATAAGAAGATGGATTGGGACAGATTGTGGGAAACACTCAGGCTGGCTGATGAAACTACTGATCTACATGTAGAATGCCGTGAGTTGCGCAAGGCTGTTCCTACTCCAATGGATACCGGGGATGCTATGAACTGCATGGTGCCCCAGGCTTTTATGATGGGAACACAGGAAGGGTATAACTTTTACAAAGACCTGCGCGATGAATTGAAGTACAAGGTGGAACATAAGCTAGGTGTAATTGAAGATGAGAGGTATCGGCTGGTTTGGGCTGGAGGTCTGCCGTCATGGTTTGCCTTGTCTGATTTCAACTACTTCTGGAGTAAAGGAGCCGTATTCCCGGTAGAGAGCACCTATAATGAGCAGGTATATTCCGTAAGAGAACTTGATTTACCGAAGACAGATGACCCCTTGGAGTATATAGCCTGGAGGTCGATAAGACGGTGGACCTACTGGTACGACAAGGCAAGAAAACGCCCTGGCTCTGAACCTGATGTGGAGCGTACTATTAATTACATTGAGAAGTATAACATAGACGGTATCGTGGTGCATGAGGCTTTTTCTTGCCGCAGCTGGCATGTAGGACTGATCTGGATGCTGAATCAAATAGCCAAGATATACAAGCCCATCCCTGTATTGATATTGGGCAAGGTCGAGAAAGAAGAAAAAACGTATAGGGAAGTACCCTCGCTGATTCTGGAGAGCGATATTATTGATATTAGTTCCTATAATGAAGCTGACACTAGGGCCAGGATAGACGCCTTTGTTGATACCTTGGAGGCAGTAAAGAGCCGGTGAAGAGCCAGTATTTTGCCGGGATTGACATCGGCTCCACCATGACCAAGATAGCCATTATGAACCAGGCATTGCTTGCCTCGGTCGTCGGTCCTACTGGTCCTGAGCATAGGAAACTAGCCAATGAAGTGATGGAGGAAGCACTGGCCAAGGCCAACCTCCCTTTTGAGGCTATAACCTATGTGGTGGCTACTGGCTACGGAAGAATCAATGTCCCCTTTGCTGATAAGCAGATAACTGAGATATCCTGTCACGCCCGGGGGGTTGGTTACCTGCTGCCTGAGGTAAGGACGGTGATTGACATTGGTGGTCAGGATTGTAAGGGGATTAAGTTGAACGATAATGGTCAGGCGGTGGACTTTGTCATGAATGACAAGTGTGCTGCCGGCACCGGCCGATTTCTGGAAGTAACGGCTGAGGAGCTTGGTGTCAACCTGGAAGATATGGGGAGATTATCCTTAGAGGCTAAAAATAAGGTTGAGATAAGTAGTACCTGTACCGTGTTTGCTGCCCAGGAGGTGGTGGCTAAGCTCTCGGCAGGGGCACCCCTGCCTGATATTATCGCTGGTCTGCATGAGGCGATTGCCACCAGGATATATGGAATGGTGAGGCGCCTCAAGATAGAGAGGGAAGTAGCCCTAACCGGCGGCGGGGCTAAGAATATCGGCTTGGTCAAGGCTTTGGAAGCTAAACTGGGCTTCCCGGCGCTGGTGCCCCCTGAGCCTTTGCTTACCGGAGCTATAGGTGCTGCTCTGATGGGCAGGGATATAGTTAAACAGGCTGGCGAAAGTGGAACGACTTTACCCAGGAGTGAACGTCGCTTACAGGAGGTGAGCCTGTTTACCCAATAGGGAATTTAAAAATGACGAACTCCCTCTTCAGAAAAACTCTTCCCATTTCCTTGTCGAGGAAAAGGGGATACGGGGTGGGGCTTTAAGATACTTATGGTTTATGTTGCCGGGATTGATATCGGCTCCGCTTTTTCTAAAGCAGTGGTAATGGCGGGAAACAAGATTATCGCCTACCAGGTAAAGCCCTCAGGTGGTAATTATAGGCTCACTGCTGAGCAGGTGATGGAAGAAGCTCTGACCAAAGCAAAGCTATCCTTAGAGGATATAGGTTACACTATTGCCACCGGGTATGGTGCTGTCAATGTTTCCTTTTCCCAGGGGGCAGTTTCCGACATATCCTGTCTGGCTAGGGGTGTATATTATCTCTTTCCCACTGCCCGAGCTGCAATTGATATTGGCGGGCAGTTCACCAGGGTATTTAAGCTGGATAACCGGGGGAGGGCTACCGCCTTCTTACTGAGTGAGAAGTGTGCTGCCGGGAGCGGGCGTTTCCTTCAGGTGATTGCCAAGGTGCTGCAGATTGACCTAAAAGACATCGGTAAGCTATCCCTAAAATCTCGAAATAGGGTCGACTTTAATACCGGCTGTGCCGTATTCGCTGAATCAGAGGCAGTATCTCGCATTGCTGAAGGTGCAGCCAAGGAAGATATCCTGGCTGGTCTTCACCGGGCTTTAGCGGCTAAAGTCCAGACGATGGTGGAAAGGCTTGGGATTGAGCCTGATTGTGCTCTGGTAGGTGGCGGGGGTAAGGATATCGGACTGGTCAGGAGCATAGAGGAAAGCTTAGCCTGCAGCCTTTTGGTCCCTGAGGAACCGCAGATTGTAGCTGCCCTGGGTGCGGCTTCGATGGCTGGGGAACAGGCTGCCGCAATTAAGACTTCCCCCTAATTGGAAGGTAGAAAGTAAGTTTTTCCAACTTTGTACGATATCTTCTGCATGGTAAGCCTTAGCCAGAGTGACAGACAGCTTGCTTGGTTAATTGCTTCCTTTATTTCCATCCTTTGAATTATACTATTAAGCAATGACAACCAGAGCACTAGAATGGCTTGACGGCAAGCTAAGGATACTAGACCAGAGCAGGCTTCCAGGGGAGCAAATCTTTGCCGACCTGGATAATTACCGCGATGTAGTTCTAGCTATTAAGGAAATGAGGATTCGCGGGGCACCAGCCATCGGGGTCACTGCTGCCTACGGTATTGCTCTTGGGGCATCAAGTATTAAGACAGCAAACAAGGATGAATTTCTCGCCCAATTGAATCAGGTCGTGCAAGCTTTTACTGCCTCCAGGCCTACAGCGGCCAACCTTTTTCAAGCTATCGACAGGATGAAGAAAGCTGCCAGGGAAGGTGGCGTTACTGAACTAAAAAATTCGCTTGTCAATGAAGCAAAGCGGATTCACCAGGAAGAAATAACCGCAACCAAGCAGCTCAGCCAGCTGGGAGCCGAGCTTATCAAAGATGGGTTCACACTGCTTACTCATTGTAACGCCGGTCCTTTAGCCACCGCCGGCTATGGTACTGCCCTGGGTGTAATCAAAGCTGCTAAAGACCAGGGAAAGAGAGTGAGCGTCTTTGCCACGGAAACCCGCCCCCTTCTCCAGGGAGCCAGGCTCACTACCTGGGAATTAAGGCAAGAGGGCATCCCTGTGACTTTGATTACCGATTCCATGGCTGGCTATTTTATGCAGCAGAGGAAGATAGACTGTGTCATTGTTGGCGCCGATAGGATTGCTGCCAATGGCGATGTCGCTAATAAAATTGGCACCTATACTCTGGCAGTACTGGCTAAAGAAAGTGGAATCCCCTTTTATGTCGCTGCTCCCACGAGCACTATTGACCTTTCCTTAAGCTCGGGAGACAAAATCCCGATCGAAGAGCGAAGCCCTGAGGAGGTAACTCATATCCATGGAGTACCCATTGCTCCCGAGGGCACAAAAGCAGCCAATCCTGCCTTCGACGTCACTCCCCATAGTTATATAACTGCCATAATCACCGAGAATGGCATGATAGGAGAGCCGTATATAGAGGGGCTGAGCGAACTGAAATGACTACTGACAAAAACAATGAACTTTCGAATATAATCAAGCTAGAATCTCTCGCTCAAGAGGATACTAAACGAAAGCATTGGCGAGAGATAGAACTCTTTACAGAAATCCTCAATGTATTTATTTCTGGTTTTAATTATATGGGGTCTTTTGAGCTAAAAGAGGATAATGAAACTGAGTATATATGGCTTCTTTCAGTTACACGCTGTTTACACTCGATTAGGTGCTCAATCAATTTAATGTTGAAGGGGTACTACAGCCAAGCGATGTCTTTGTTACGAACTGGCACAGAAGACTGGTTTATTTGTGGTACGTGTGAGGATAACGAGGAGGTTCGGAATTATCTTTTACGGGAAGAAGGAAGCAGACTCGTATACTTAAATCTTGCTAAGCAGATGGATGCAATGGATGTGTATGAAAAGGATTATAGTTACCAATGTAAATTTACTCACTCATCTAGATTAAGCCTAAGAGTTCTCTATAACCTTGATACAAAAAGTATGAGTATTGCTCCAATATACAATGAAAATTTGTTCTTATTATGTGCTGAATCACTAGTTAGAGTATTTTTAAAGATGGCAGTGTATATGGGGCGGTTTCTAATTTACCTTGATAAGAATAAAGCGAAATCTTGGGATAAGGAGAATAGCCAAAGAATTAAAGATGCTGTCAGTTGGCTGGACGAGTTGAGAGAAAAGTATGGTAATGACAGTAAAAACGCCAACCACGATTGAAACTTAACCATTTGCTTTCCCTTTTAGGAGTTGCAGTGATAAAATGATATAAAGGATAGCAATGTCAGGACATTCTAAGTGGTCACAGATTAAGCGGCAGAAGGGAGTAACTGATGCCAGGCGCGGGCAGTTATTTACCAAGCTTGCTCGAGAAATC
>Ga0315539_1000213_pt1 | contig 44720 bp, 45 predicted proteins | sample SalMarSW160150MG_FD_203097 | JGI IMG/M metagenome (GOLD analysis project Ga0315539, IMG submission 203097) | Salt marsh sediment microbial communities from the Plum Island Ecosystem LTER, Massachusetts, United States - Salt Marsh Sediment SW1601-150 ...
CGATAATCAGAAAGTAATAATGAAACCCGGGAACCAGCGGCTCGGTCGTCACCGTCCAGACGCCATCTTTACCTTTAGTCATATCATATTTCTTGCCTAAATCGATCTGGACTTTGCCGGCACTCTGTGCCTTGATATGAAAGGTAGCTCGCAGTTGTGAATCGATTTTGGGATACTCTTGCCCCGGTATATTGGAAACCGCCGGCTTCGCACCAGGGGATTCGCTGGGCAAACCTATGCAAGACAAACCAATTACTCCTGTTATTACTGCAAAATATATTATTTTTTGAAACATTGTATTGTAGTTGCTGTGACTTAACCTGACAGGCATTATATTCTGTTTGTAATTTTTTGTCCAACATTTTTTCCTTCACTAACGGTATCGAATCAAAAAATGTCTGTATCGGATTGATGAGGTGGCCCTGCCGCGGCGAAGCCCCTGGGCGAAGACGGGTCATCCCTAAGGGTTCTTCCTTTGTCATCCCGAGCGCACATGTACTGAACTTGTCGAAGTAGTCGAGGGTTCTGGCTTGTCTATCCCATTATACTCCGCTTTCCCGCCCTCCATCTCACGTTTTTTCTGCCCTTGTCTTATGTCTTGAGTCTTGGGTCTGTCTTGCTGCCTGCGGTTCGGAAATCTTTTTCTATACTGCTTTTTGCATCCTTCAGCCTGTCTCGCCGTCGACTTGTCGTAGGCGGATTCGGATTTAATTTCCCCTGAGGGCAGCTTGCATCAAGTATCGACCGGAATCGAATTATAAAATTACTTCAACTTTTGATAGCATCTGTTACAAAACAAAAACACGCTGTTTCCTTTATCAGCCTTCCAGCATAGTTCTTCGGGTTCGATTGTGCCCCCGCATTTATCACAATGCTCATGGTCCCAGCCGTCTTTTTCAAGCGTGAACAGTTTTTCATCATAGGATTCTAACACATTAGGGCACTTTACCAAATTCCCCTTCTCTTCCGGGAACCATCGTTGCAGGCCGACCTCATCCAGCATCTTTTCCACTTCAGGGGGCGGCTCCTGTCCTTCCGGAATGAATATAGTAAGCGCATCCATTTTCGGACAACGAATCTGACGGAACATACTCGACGTAAGGCTGTCAATCGGTTCTTCGAAATCTTCAGGTTCTTCGGTCATGATTTAAAATTATACGTCTAAATATCAAAGAAAGCAAAATCCAAAAACGCGATACGAACCACTCCCCCTATCCACTAAACGCTGTACGCTGGTAATCTAAAACAAGACTTGCCCGGCGATTCTCTTAGAAATTATCTATCAACCATCTTTCTTCAGTGCGTTTCAGTGTAGCATCAAAGTCATATTGTGTTCCCGCTTCAATCTTGTGTCCTTGAATCACAAATCCTTTAGCAAACGTCACCCGCCAGACCACTTTAAGGCCGTATTGGGTCTCAACCTTGGATATTACTTCAATTGGCTGATTGACATCTATGGATTCCATCATCACTCGTCCTGGATATCTTGATGAGCCGGGTTCTGATGTAAGCACTTCCCATATATCCTGATAGTCTGCGCCGTCGGGCAGAAAGTATGATTGTGCCAGTTTGGCATTACCTTCTGCTGCGGCATTTGTAAAACCTATCACGGTTGATTCCGGCGAATGCGTATCCACGGCTGTTCCATTACGCGATTGAACGCACCCACAGAAAGTACAAGCCGTTGTCAGCAATAATAAATATCCTTTTACGTAATTCATTGTTTCAATCTCCCTTCTGAGACTAACGGTGATTATATCCGCCCAAGCGGACATATAACGCCGAATTGACAATATTATACGTCGAACTAAAAAGAAGGCAAAAGCCAAAAACACGATGTGAAATACAAGACATGGACGAATCGGCAGATTTAACCAGTTACCAATTACCACTTACCAGTAACCATTCACCAGTAACCAGTTACCAGCTCAGTTTGAGTCAAGAGCGATTTTGAGGACGTCGTTCGCCTTTTTGACGAACTGGAAGTCAAGGCCCTTTTTGGCCTCTTTGGGCACCTCGCTCATGTCCTTGCGGTTCCGCGCAGGCAGCACAACGGTCTTTATCCCGGCCCGCTTGGCGGCCAGGATTTTTTCCTTCAGCCCTCCTATCGGCAGTACCAGCCCGCGAAGCGTAATCTCGCCCGTCATCGCAACGTCCGGCCGAACAGGTTTATTGGCAAGCAGCGAAACTAAGGACGTAAACATCGTAACGCCCGCGCTCGGCCCGTCTTTCGGTATGGCGCCGGCCGGCACGTGGATATGGTAATCGAATTTACCGAAGTCGCCGGTCCGGAGTTTCAGCTCTTTGGCGTTTGCCTTGACGATCGAAAACGCGGCCTGCGCGCTTTCCTTCATCACATCGCCAATCTGGCCGGTCAGCAAGAGATTACCCTTGCCCGGCATCATCGCCGACTCGACGAACAGCACCTCACCGCCGACCGGCGTAAACGCCAGCCCCGTCGCCACGCCCGGCGTAGCCGTCCGCAGCGCAAGCTCCGACTCGAACTTCTGCGGTCCGAGTATTTTCGCAAGGTTATTCCTGCCGACGGTCGCGCTCCTTTTTGTTCCCTTTGCGATTTGCGTACCGACCGCCCGGCAAATGGCGGCGATATTTCTCTCGAGGTTCCGCACACCCGCCTCGCGGGTATAGCTGTTAATAATAGCAAGGATTGACTCATCCTTGATGGTCAGCTGGTTTTTCCTCAGGCCGTGCTCTTTGAGCTGACGCGGTACCAGGTACTTCTTAGCGATATTTAGTTTCTCGTGCTCGGTATAGCCGGGCAGCTCGATGATTTCCATTCTGTCCAGGAGTGCCGGAGGGACCGGCTCGGTATAGTTTGCGGTCCCGATAAACAGCACGCTCGACAAATCAAAAGGCTGGTCGAGATAATGATCGGTGAAGCTGAAGTTCTGCTCGGGGTCGAGCACCTCGAGCAGCGCGCTGGCCGGGTCACCCCGAAAATCGGCGCCGATTTTATCGAGCTCATCGAGCATAAAGACCGGGTTGTTGTGCTTGCATTTTCTAAGCTCCTGCAGAATCCTTCCCGGCAGTGCGCCGATGTATGTTCTTCGATGGCCGCGAATCTCGGCCTCGTCCCTGATACCGCCGAGCGAAATTCTGACGAATTTCCTGCCCATAGCTCGCGCGATTGACTTACCAAGGCTGGTCTTTCCAACACCGGGCGGGCCGACGAAGCAAAGGATAGGACTTTTGCCCATAGGGTTGAGCTTGCGGACGGCGAGAAACTCAAGAATACGTTTCTTAACGCTGCTAAGGTCATAATGGTCCACGTTCAGTATTCGCTCGGCCTTTTGTATCTCGATTATATCCTGCGTACTGTTTGCCCAGGGCAACTCGCAGACCCAGTCGAGGTATGTGCGAATCACACTGTATTCCGGCGAGGCCAGCGGTATCTTGCTTATCCGGTCAAGCTCACGCAGGGCTTCAGTCTCGACCTTTTCAGGCATCCGCGCTTCCTTTATATTCCGCTGAATCTGATTGATTTCCTCGGTTCGGCGGTCTGCCTGGCCAAGCTCGGCCTGGATGGCCTTGAGTTGTTCCTGGAGAAAGTATTCGCGCTGGCTCTTATCGATTGACTCCTTAACCTGGCCTTGAATCTTGTTGCTAAGCTCGAGCACTTCGAGCTGATTTGCCAGCGCGATCGATATCTTAGCCAATCGTTTTTCAGGGTCGAGCTCTTCGAGCAATTGCTGTTTTTCCGCAACAGGACTGTGAAGGTTGGCAGCGAGAAAATCGGCCAAGGCGGTAGGGTTCTCGATATTTTCGAGCATTACGGATGCCTCTTCCGGCACATTTGGGCTAAGGGCAACCAGCCGGCCGGCGGCATTACGGACATTGACCATAAGCGCCTGCAGCCTCTTGGTCTTTTTGTCCTTGATGGTCAGGATGCGGATTCTGGCCTTGATGTACGGCTCGGTGCTGATAATCTCAACTATCCTGAAGCGAACGATGCCGTGCACAATAATGTTGGATGAGTCGCCCGGCATCTTGATGACCTTGAGCAGCGAAGCAACTGTGCCTATGCGAAAGATATCCCTCGGGCCCGGCTTTTCAATCGCAGCGTCCCGCTGAGTTACAAGGCCTATAACGGATTCGTTCGGTGTCAAATCCCCCAGCAGTTTCTTACTTCGCTTTCGGCCGATAGCCAGCGGCAAAACAGTACCGGGAAAAGCAACGGTGCTTCTTATAGGCAATATGCTGATTACCTCGGGAAGCTGCAGTTCGTGGATCATTTCGAAGGATTCCTCCTGAGGGCCTTCAACCAAAGGCTCAATACTGAGTTTTTCAGCAAACTTCATCTGAGCTGCCTTATTTTGCCGAATTGTCTTTTCAAGAACCCTGAATATATCATATTGATTACGATGATACAGCATTTATCGGGCCGGGGCAATCAGCTAAATTACGCGGTAAAAAAAAGACACCGCCCCTGCCTGCCTGTTTGAATATCGGCAGTTGTAATGGTCGGCTTTGCCCCAATTTCACTATTCGACTTGCGGCAAAAATCTTTTTGATTAAACAAAACCTGTCTTTTCGGCAAAAAACGCCCAACGGCGTCAAAAAGATAATTGTGATGATGTAACTTCTAAGGTCCTCTCAAAGGCCGTCTTGGCGGCTTTTCGGTATAGCAAAGTAAAGGCTAATGTGGTATTCTGTATTTTTGGCTGTATAGCGTATGCCGCCGGGAAAAAACACATCAAAAACATAAGGGCAAAAGGAGCCGGCGTGTCGGATCAAACGTTATCCACTATATGAGCCGGTAATACGGAAAAAGCAAAAAGATGATAATAACAGTTGTGGGACTAAATCATAAGACCGCTCCGGTCGGCATCCGTGAGAGGCTGGCGTTTGATTCCGAGCAGCTCCTGCAGGGCCTGCGGGAGCTTAAAGACAAATTTGACGGCTTTGAGTTTGTCCTGCTCTCAACATGCAATCGTACTGAGATTTACTGTGCGGCCGCCCTGTCCGAAGGTCCAATAGCCGACAGGCTGGCCAATTTCTTCTCGGATTTCCATAAGATACCACTAAATGATTTCAAAGACTTCTTATATACATACGAAGGAAAAGACACGGTCAGACACCTCTTAACTGTTGCCTCCGGCCTTGACAGTATGGTCCTCGGCGAGACCCAGATAACCAACCAGGTCAAGGACAGTTATCGCCTGGCCTGCGACGTGAACAGCACGGGAAGGATTTTGAATCGCCTGTTTCACTACGCCTTTACCACAAGCAAAAAGGTCCACACAGGCACGTCAATCTCGAGCGGGAAAGTCAGTGTCGCCGGAGTAGCCGTCCGGCTTGCAACAAAGCTTTTCGAGGATATCAGCCGGGCAAAAGTCGTGGTAATCGGTGCAGGCCGGACAGGCCGGCTTCTCGTACAGCACCTTCTCCAGCAAGATTGTAAAGATATAACCATTATCAACAGGTCGTATGAACGTGCCGTGGAAAAGGCTAACTCTTTCGGAGTAAAGGCCCAAAAGTGGCAGCAGCTCGAGCAGCTTCTGCTCGAGGCCGATATCGCAATAGCCTCCGCATCAACACGGCAGTACCTCTTCAGGAAAGAGCCGTTCAAAAAAATAATGAACAGGCGTAAACACGGCCCATTACTTATTATTGATATCGCCGTACCTCGAAACTTCGAGCCTGCCATAAACGAAATAGAAAACGTGCACCTTTACAGCATCGATGACCTCTCGGCGGTTGTTCAGGAAAATATAAAGGCGCGCAGGAAACAAAGCGCAACCGGCATTGATATCGTGCAAAAAGAAGCGGCGAATTTTATGGACTGGTTCAACGCCAGAGACATCGGCAGATTAATCGGGCAGATGCAGGAAAGATTTACTCAAATCAGCCGGGACGAGCTGGAGCGCTTTTTTGTCGGCAAAAGGCGCGACGCCTCATACCGCAGCGCTATGGAAGCAATGGTGAAACGCATCGTTAACAAGATGCTTCACTGCGTAGTTAAAAACATAAATACTGTGGCAAAAGAGCACGGACCCGGCGAAGCGGCAAAACTGGCCGGCACCATCGTCCAGCACGCCGAGGAAATAGTTGCCGAGACTATCGAAAAAAATGATAATTCGGAGTAAAAAATAACTTGGCCTTACAACCACTACTCAGACTGTTATTCTGGGAAACAACAATCAAATGTAATCTCTCCTGTGCACATTGCCGGCGGCTGGAATCCAATAAGCAGGCGGATAAAGATTTATCAACCACGCAGGCAAAAGACCTCATACATCAATTGGCCGAGCTTGGCAAAGGCCAGACCTTTATGCCCGTACTTGTCTTTTCAGGGGGTGAGCCATTGTGCCGCGAGGACTTGTTCGAGCTTTTAAGTCACGCCAAACAGTCCGGCTTAACAACCGCGCTTGCAACCAATGGAACGCTTATAGACGCCCAAATCGCAAAGCAGATAAATACAAGCGGACTCGCAAGGGTCGCAGTTAGTTTGGACGGCGCAACCACCGAAGTGCACAATCTTCTTCGCCGCTCGCAAGGCTCATTTGAAAAGGCTCTTGAAGGTGTCAGATACCTGCGTAACGAACAGGTGCCCTTCCAGATAAATATCACACTAACGAAACACAATGCCCATCAGTTGCACGATATTTACGAGCTTGCCAAATCATTAGGTGCCGTGGCAGTCCATATATTTATGCTCGTGCCGGTCGGCTGCGGAGAAACAATTGCCGAGACGGATATGCTTTCACCGCAGGAATATGAGAAAATACTCATCGAAATATCCCAACTGGAAAGACAGGCTGACATACAGATAAAGGTCACCTGTGGGCCGCACTATGAACGCATAATAAGACAGCAGGGCCTAAACAAAAACCGCACGGCCGCCAACAGAAACGTCCCCGGCAGACCTTCACAGGTAAAATCCTCGCGTGGATGTCTTGCAGGATTAGGAGTGCTTTTTGTCAGCCACAGAGGAGACGTTTTTCCCTGCGGCTATCTGCCGGTAAATTGTGGTAATATCCTTGAACAAAGATTGAAGGATATATGGCAAAACAGTGAGGATCTCGCCCGGCTCAGGGACAGCAGCCTGCTTGAAGGCAAGTGCGGCCTGTGTGGTTATCGCGAAGTATGCGGCGGCTGCCGAGCCAGGGCATACGCCGCAACGGGCAACTATATGGCAGAAGAACCGTTCTGCGCATATATCCCGCAGGACGTGGTACATTAAATGTCATTTCGACCGTAGTGAGTCCCGATTTACTCGCCTCGGCGAAGTCGCGCCACTAAAGTGGCGGACGAAGCCGGGTCGGGACAAACGAAGTGGAGAAATCTGATTTTAGATTCTTCGACTTTGCTCAGAACGCCTTGCGGCGGATTTCTCGACTTCGGCCTCTTTAAGAGGCCTTTGCTCGAAGTGACCTCTAAAGTTTTTGACCAATGATAAACATCACTAAACTATATTGTGGCCAGGTTACGCCGGGCGACTGGCTCCGCTACGGCAGCAAAGGCTCCGGCGAAAATTGTATGGTGGGGGTTACCCCACCACAAGCTGAGAATAATGGTAGGGTGGAGTTTACCCCACCATCATCGACTGCACCCCAAAAGGCCTCGGAACGCCGGCCTATTGTTGTGTGGAATATAACCAGGGCCTGTAATTTGAAGTGCATACACTGCTATAACGACAGCGGCCCCGGCCCGGCAGATAACGAGCTATCGACAGCCGAGGCAAAAGCCGTCTTAAAAGACCTGGCGCAATTCCGCGTCCCCGTAGTTCTATTTTCCGGCGGCGAACCGCTGTTGCGCCGGGACATCTTCGAGCTGCTAAAGTTCGCGAACGAGCTTGGCCTGCGCACCGTGCTATCAACCAATGGAACACTTATTACCGCGGGCGTAGCAAAACAAATAAAACAACATCACGTCTCGTATGTCGGCATAAGTCTCGATGGCATCGGCGAGATTAACGATAAATTCAGAGGGGTAGCCGGCGCCTTCGATAAGGCCGTTGAAGGAATAAGAAACTGCCAAAATAAAAATATACGAACCGGCCTTAGATTAACACTGACTAAGCAAAACGTACAGGACTTACAGAAGCTCTTTGTTTTCCTTGAGAAGGAAGGCATTGAGCGTGCCTGTTTTTACCATTTAGTCCCGAGCGGCCGAGGTGCAGAACTCGCGGACCAAACCCTTAACCACGCCCAGACCCGCGCCGCCGTCGAGACAATCCTCGCCGGCACTAAACAGCTAAAAAATACCGGCAGAAAAACCGACATCCTCACCGTCGATAACCACGTTGACGGCGTTTATGTATATCGCAAATTGCTGGCGGAAAATGCCGAGAGAGCTGACGACGTCTGGAAGCTTTTAACCTGGAACGGCGGCGGCCTATACAGCAGCGGCGTCGGCATCGGCTGCATCGACTTTAACGGCAAGGTCCATCCCGACCAGTTCTGGTGGCATTACGACCTTGGCGATGTACGCAAAAAACCCTTTAGCGAAATCTGGACTGATGATAAAGAGCCTTTGCTCAAAGGCCTAAGAGACCGCAGGTCATATGTTAAGGGCCGGTGCAGATTGTGTAAGTTTTTCGACGCCTGCGGCGGAAGTTTGCGCGTGCGTGCCGATTTATATTATGACGACCCCTGGGCCCCGGACCCCGCCTGTTACCTCACCGACGACGAAATCAGCCTCGATAAACAAAAACAAGAAGAGTTAACCCGCATCAACGAAATCTTCCAAATGCCTGAATAACGTTCGTCATTGCTGCAACCTCCGGCAGCAACACCCCTAGTAAATCGAAGGGCTTGTCCCACTCCTTTATAAAATTACTTTCCCCTAAATTTTTAATCCAGGTTCAAATACAGGGATTACTTTTCCTTTTTTCTTCTTAAGAAATAAATAATTTGCTGATTCGTCCTGTAAATCCAACTCTTTTTTTATGAATATGCCCACAAGTAGTTCCATTACCCTATTGGCAACATTTACTTTCATCACACTCTCCCCACTATCTGGTTTTAACTCATATTTGCGTATAGAAGGCATAGTATGTGCAATTGCTACTCTGCATGTTTTGTTTAAATATTCTCCGACTGTTTCATTCTCCAGCTTTTCCTCCTGGAAATGCGAATGTTTGATTATCCATTTATTTCTTTTTATAGTATCATTTATCCAATTTTTGGTCTTGTTGCTACTCCACTTACCTTTCTTTTCCCCATATATTTCTAGGATTTTCCAATAGCACAAAAATTCATAATATGGACTGCTGGCTGCTTTTGCTTCTCGGAAAAAACTAAGTACACGGGCTTTATTCTCAGTGTCGATGTTCGGTATTTTTAAGATATCACTAAATCCACGTCCACTAAACTTTCTAGGCACACGTATACATCGTTTTACGCTAGATAGCCTTCCATGCTTTTTACTCCACCCACGTCCTCCATAAAATAGCCTCTAATGCCAATGTTAAGTTGCCAGCTTAAGCAACTCAAGAATCTTAAAACAATCTCCCAAGTCTTGTTAACTTTTCTATTGAAATCTGGGCCAGAACTATGCTCAACGTCTATGATACAACACAGAACTTCCTGATACTTCTTTGTTCCTTTAATAAGTTTGAAGTCGATCCCCTCAAAATTAAAATACATGTTCTTTCTAAAAACCCCCGGTGAATCAAAACATATATGAAATAAGTATTGCTGTGGTGCTTTTAATATTTTCTTACTCATTTTTGACTCTTGTATTTTTCTACTTTGCATCCTCCAGCTTGTCCCGCCGAAGTTTTTAACGAAAGCGGATTAATACGCAACCTATCTACGATAGACGAAACGAGCTGCGCAACCGTTCTACCCGCCTCTGGCTAATTAACTAATTCACCAATTCACTAATTAACTAAAAAGAACGTTCAATCGCCGAGAGTGTCAAGGCAAAGTCTCTTTGCGTGTGCGCTGTGGAGACAAAACAGGCCTCGAACTGCGAAGGCGGAACATAAACGCCTCTCTTCAGCATACCCCTGAAATACTTCGCGTACATCCCTGTATCCGATTTTACCGCTGAGGCGTAATCACTCACCGGGCCGGGATTAAAAAACACGGTAAACATCGAACCGACCTGGTTAATACAGTGCTCCACGCCCTTTCGGCCGAGAGTTTCACTGATTTGCTCGCAAAGATTTTTTGTATATTTATCAAGAGCACTGTATGGCCTTTTAGTTTTTAGTATTTTCAATGTCGTAATACCGGCCGCTACGCAAACCGGATTCCCCGAAAGCGTGCCCGCCTGATAGACCTTGCCGTCGGGTGCCAGGCTGTTCATAATTTCTGCCTTTCCTCCGCAGGCCCCGATTGGAAAACCGCCGCCGATGATTTTGCCTAAGCACGTTAGGTCTGCATTTACATTAAACAGCTCCTGAGTGCTGCCGTATCCAAGTCTGAATCCCGTTATCACCTCATCAAATATCAGCACGCTTTTATTACTGCTGCACAGCCTGCGAAGCCCCTGCAGAAAACCTTTTTTTGGCGGGACTACTCCCATATTGCCCGCCACCGACTCAACTATTACCGCCGCAATCCGGCCGGCATATTTCCTGAAGGCGTTTTTTGCCGCCTCGATATTGTTAAAGGGCAGCAAAATAGTATGTTTCGTAAAATCCTTCGGTACGCCCGGACTGCTTGGCGCACCGAGTGTCATCGGGCCGGAGCCTGCCTGAACCAGAAGGTAATCGACATGGCCGTGATAGCAACCAATGAACTTTATGATTTTCTCCCTGCCGGTATAAGCGCGGGCAAGCCGAATCGCCGTCATCACCGCCTCGGTACCCGAGCTTACGAGTCGTATCTTCTCGATTGACCCAACGGCCCGCACAATCATCTCAGCCAACCTCGTCTCAAGCTCGGTGGGTATGCCGAAGCTCGTCCCTTTGGCCATCACCTTTTTTACCTCGTCGAGAACCTCCTTGCGCGCATGCCCAAGTATCATCGGCCCCCACGACAAACAATAATCGATATACCGGTTGCCGTCGGCATCGTAAATATACGCCCCCTTTGCCTTCTCGATAAATATCGGCCTTGCCCCCACCGCCTTCAGCGCACGGACCGGACTGTTCACACCGCCCGGTATCACCTTCCGGGCCCTGGAAAAAAGTTTGGTGCTTTTGGTTACTTTCATTTTAAAGCCTATAAAACTGCCTGTCTTATCCTGTCGTTCCTGCGGAATTTATCCATAAGGGAGCAGGAATCCCGTATTGGTCGACGGCCTGGAGATGTAGATAGCAGCAGTAATTATAAGGGATGCATGACAATATAAAAAGGGGGTAATGCGACGGTTCTCCGAAGCCAGATTCTCTCTCGCAGCTGCTTGTTATACGGAAAGAACTTCCAGCTCTTCCTCGCTACCAGCCTGGCTTTCGTCCTGCTCACCCGGCTTGAAAGGCAAGCTGTCCGCAAACTTCACCGCCACCCGGCGAAGGAATGGGCTAACTTCATCGACCCTGCAAATCGAGCCTGACCGGACATGGTTTGACAAATCGAAGGAATTGTCTTGGCCATACTGCGGCACACTGAAGCGGGCCGTTATCCACTGGCCCGGGCAGGGACAATGCTCGGCATAACAACTAAAAGCCGCTCCATCGCTGCTAATGTCCACCATCTGCCCCTGTGAAAGCTGGCCGCCTGTATCCTCGGCAAACCAGATAGGCCAGTGATAACGTAATCTTTTTTCTGCTCTTCGTTCTTCAAAATCTGCCATCTTATAAATCTCCTCGTTCACTGCTAATTCGGCAACAGACAAGGACAAGTTAATTACAAAGCGCCGAAAAAAACGAATTTTAGACATCTGGTACGATTGATTTGCCTTTTACCCACTCCAGGGCTTGTTTTTTATGGGAATTCTATTTTTCCTTCATCTGCTTTTTTTTTACATTCGGGTCTTATAATTTTTATGTTAAGTATGGCCGGATATGCCACAGAGTCCACCGAGAACCCCTCGATTGTGCTTCCGTCTTCGTTAAAACTTCGGCTGGACAGGCGGAGTAGGCACAGAGAGAAGACAATCATTCAGACGCAGATATGCCCTTAAAATCAGTCCTGTTTTTTCAGTGATTCTATATGGGCCAGAAGTTCTTCTTCATCGGCCCAGCGGCGGCGCCTATGGGAAGCCAACGCGTTGCTGCCGGTGGCCGCGATGAGGAACCTTAAGTATTACGCAGGCCTTTAAGGGCGAAGCAATTAGGTTAAATCCGAACTGGAGGATGCAAAATCAACACAGGAAGAAAAAACAAACTCCAAGTTAATGATAATTAAGCCGTTGTAGATTGTTAGTACCACGCCAAGATAATGCTACCTATAGGTAGTCGAACAATAAGTAGCAACAACTAAGATATTATCAGGGAGAATTTCATGGAAGATATTTGTGTGCGTGTTGGATTCAATATCCGCAGGATGAGAGAGGATAAGGCCATTTCACAGGAAAAGCTTGCTGGTCTCGCGGATCTTCACCGCGCTTATGTAGGGCAAATCGAACGTGGCGAAAAGAACATCGGCCTTCGCAATCTTGAGAAAATTGCAAAAGCATTAAAGAGAGGAGTGGAATTCATGCAAAAAGATAAAAAAACAGATTCGACTTATATGAAATTAGATAAGCTCAAACGAGTGCTTATAAAATTGATATCGGAAATAGGCGAAGATGCGGAAGTCTGGCTATCATGCGATGAAGAAGGCAATGAATACCTTCCCATGCTTTCAAATTTGGAACTGAGCATTGCGATCGATAAAAATGGAAAGAGAGTCGTTTTTTTCCCTTCTCATCGGTAGGCCATAACTTAAGGTATACTATACGGGAAATACGTGGGAGTTGATTATGGAAAATTTTGTGACTTTACGGTTGCCGCGGGATGATGTCGGCCAAATCATAGACGGTCTAACTGAACGTATGATAATTTGGCGAACAACTGAAGAATACTTAGAAACAGGTTTTTCTCATCTGGGCGATTGCATTGAAGAATGTTCCGATCCAGAAGAAGCACGATTTATAGCAAAATATTATAAAAATATTATCGATCTGATTAATAAACAGCTTGACCAGCAAAAATCATAGAATATTTAAGGATGATTGTATTGATAAAGATCGCTTAACCACGTATAACTTATATAAAAATAATATATGGATCTGCGTGATGAAGCGAGAATATTACTCTGATTCAATAGTTGGCTTTCTAAAAACAAGTCCCGATGCAATTCTTGGGAAATTAGCGAGTAATGCTGAATTTTCTGTAGAACAAACACAGCGTGACGCATGGAAGGAAGAAATTAATATTCTTCAGGAATCATTATCCCCTTTCCATGGGCACATTTATTTTGAGTACTCAATACCGAGAATGGGCCAACGAATCGATGTTCTTGCTCTTATTGGCCCCGTCATAATTGTTTTAGAATTCAAAATAGGCGAGAAAACATTCCATTCGCATGCAATAGACCAGGTGTGGGACTATTCTTTAGATTTAAAGAACTTTCATGAGACAAGCCATGATAAGTTTATTGCACCAATTCTTGTTGCTACGAAGGCTCATTCTTTTAGTCATGATATAGCTACAACGCTGCAGAATGATAAGCTTCTTTTTCCAATTAGAAGTAATACGGCATCATTAACAGAAATAATAAAAAGCGTTTTATCGTTCGCGGATGGTGAAGATATAGATCATGTTCAATGGGAATGTGGGCGATATTGCCCAACTCCAACAATAATTGAGGCGGCAATGGCTCTCTATAAAGGCCACTCGGTCAATGAGATATCTCGAAGTGACGCCAGTGCAATTAATCTTAGCCAGACATCTAAGGCAGTTTCTGAAATTATTCGTGAATCTAAAGAAAAAGGTCAAAAATCTATCTGCTTTGTGACAGGTGTTCCGGGTTCAGGAAAAACTTTAGTTGGGCTTAATATCGCGACAACACATATTGATAAATCAAGTGACTTATATAGCGTATTTCTCTCAGGTAATGGCCCACTTGTGAAGATTTTGCGAGAAGCATTAGTGAGGGATAAAGTTCAACGAGAAAAGGAACTTGGTAAAAAGATAAAAAAAGGAGAGGCTTTTAGCGAAGTTAAGGCGTTTATTCAAAACGTGCATAATTTCCGTGATGAATGTCTGTTAAATTTTAGTACGCCACCTATTGAACATGTTGCATTATTTGATGAAGCACAAAGAGCTTGGAATCTTGAAAAAACGCGTAATTTCATGCGACAAAGGAAAAAACATTCTAACTTTAATGCTTCGGAGCCAGAATTTTTAATATCATGTCTCGAACGTCATAAAGATTGGGCTGTTATTGTATGTCTTGTCGGCGGAGGGCAGGAAATACATACTGGTGAAGCTGGAATAGGTGAGTGGATAGAATCACTTAATAAATCATATCCGGATTGGTATATTTATCTTTCTTCAAGACTTACAGATAGTGAATACGGTGCGGGGAAAATTCTGAATGACCTTACTTCACGTCCTCATGTTGTATATAATGATGATTTACATCTCAGTGTTTCAATGCGTTCGTTTCGTGCCGAAAATGTCTCTCTATTGGTCAAACAATTACTCGACTTTGATATTGAAGATGCGCGTAAAACATTAGAAAAAATAAAAAAATACCCAATAGTTATTACTCGAGATCTTTCTAAAGCAAAGCAATGGCTGAAAAAGCAAGCAAGAGGTTCAGAGCGTTATGGTATTGTTGTATCTTCACAGGCAGAACGCTTAAAACCACATGCAATTGATGTCAAATCCCCCATGAATCCAATACATTGGTTTCTTGAGGGCAAAGATGATGTGCGATCATCATATTATCTTGAAGATGTTGCCACAGAGTTTCATATACAGGGCTTAGAGCTTGACTGGGTGTGTGTAACATGGGATGCAGATTTCAGATATTCAAAAGATAGGTGGGAATATCTATCTTTCCGTGGGAAGCGCTGGATTAATATTAGAAAAAAAGAGCGAAAAACTTATCTCAAGAACGCCTATCGCGTACTTTTGACACGTGCTCGTCAAGGCATGGTAATTGTAGTGCCTTCTGGTGATTCAGAAGATCCTACTCGTATCCCTAAGTTTTATAATGGAACTTATGAATATTTGAAAAGCATCGGTTTTGATGAGATTTACATGCTTTTTTTATATCGTAAACTTCGCCAGCAAGACTGGAAGGTACTTATAGTCTGGGAATGCCAAACCCACGATTTAAAAAAGCTATGTGCCAAGCTAAACAACTTCTTAGAATCTTAAGTCCACCCTAATTTTCCCAATAGTCTGAATTGGTGGGGCACGGCCCCACCCTATATATAAATTATGTAAGGCGGGTGCATCACAGGAAGTAACACGGTTACTTTTTAAGTTGGGCGGCTACAATTATTTTGTAGGCTAACCGGGCGGCTAAGTACTCTGTAGTAACGCCGGTTAGGCCGGGGATCACCTCGACAACATCGGCACCGATGATTTTCTTGCTTCTACCAACGGCCAGAATCAGCTCGGTTACCTGCTGGTAAGTCAGGCCTCCCGGCTCAGGCGTGCCTGTGCCCGGGGCAAAGGCGGGGTCAAGGCCGTCAATGTCAACTGAAAGATAGACGTTCTCAGTAAGGCCGGCGAGGACCTCTTTTATCCATTCCTTATTTTCAGCAATGGTGGCGGGACTGAATACTTTTAATCCATTTTCAACAATAAACTGGTGCTGGGTTTTATCGAAGCTTCTGATACCGACGCCGACGGCCGGGATTTTCATTTCATAGACCCGCCGCATCACGCAGGCATGGCTGAACCTGCTGCCTTCATATTCGTCCCGCAGGTCGGCGTGAGCGTCGATTTGCAGGACCGAAATGTCGGGGAATTTTTCAGCGGCCGCCCTGACGAGCGCTATGGTGATTGAATGCTCGCCGCCGAGCGCGAGCACAGTCTTGCCGGCCTGAATAAACTTTTTGGCTGTCTCATATATCTTTTGCTGGACCTGCTCCGGGGCCATTCCGTTCGGGCTTACTGTCTGGGCGGTGTGGATTCCGCAGTGATGAAACTCATCAAGCAGGGTCTCGTCCAGGAACTCGAGCTGTTCGGAAGCGGCTATTATGACGGGTGGGGCTTTTGCGGTCCCTTTCAGAAAGCTTGCCGTATCGTCGTAACATATCGGCAGGACGACAAATCCGGCGCTATCCAGCTCGGTAAGTTCTCCCTGCAAACCGAGGAAATTTTCCGGCATTGTATCCCGCTCCATTTTTCAAGCCTAAAAGTGCCTTTCGACAAAGCCGGTATCGACTTTGTTTTTAATGTAAAGGTTGTGTGAAAGGATATCCAGACATACCGGTATGGTTGTCTTTATGGGTCCGATTCTGAATTCCTTCAGTGCCCGCTTCATTGTGGTTATGGCCTCGGCGCGAGTTTTCTGATGCACGATGAGTTTGCCAATCATCGAGTCATAGCTTGAGGGGATATTACAGCCCTGGTTGATATGCGTATCGACCCTGACGCCCGGCCCGCCCGGGACGATAAATTCATCTACCCTGCCGGGGCAGGGCGCAAAGTCACGCAACGGGTCCTCAGCGTTGATTCGGCACTCAATCGCCACACCACTATGCATGATATCTCTTTGCCGCAGCCCAATTGTCTGCCCACTTGCGACCTGAAGCTGAAGCTTAATCAAATCGTAGCCGGTTACCATTTCAGTTACCGGGTGCTCGACCTGAATTCGCGTGTTTGCCTCAATGAAGTAGAACTTTTTATCTTTGTCCAGCAGGAATTCTATTGTCCCTGCGTTGACATATTTGGCCTGCTTGACCAGCCTTAAGGCCGCCTTGCACAATTCTTCTCTTGTGTGCTCATCCAGGATTGGGCAGGGCGATTCTTCAATAAGCTTTTGGTGTCTTCGCTGAATCGAGCAGTCCCTTTCGTAAAAGTGCAATGCGTTACCTGCTTTGTCCGCGAACACCTGGACCTCAACGTGCCTCGGCTCAACGATGAACTTTTCCAGATAGACCGTCCCGTTTTTGAACGCCGCCTCAGCTTCTGCGCGGGCCGCGCCAAGCGCTGAGCGCAGGCTCATATCGTTGTGTACGACCCTCATTCCACGGCCTCCACCGCCGGCGGCCGCTTTTATTATCACCGGGTAGCCGAGCTGGTTGGCGAGTTTGAGGGCCTCGGATTCATTATCAATGCTCCCGTCGGAACCGGGCACGACCGGCACCCGCGCTTTCTGCGCCAGCCTTCTGGCCTCGACCTTATCACCTAAAAGCTGCATTGCCTGCACCGTCGGCCCAATGAAGGTTATGCCGCATTCCTGGCATATCTCGGCAAAGTGGGCGTTCTCAGCGAGAAAGCCATAACCGGGATGAATCGCCTCGACGTCTGTTATCTCTGCGGCGCTGATAATGCGGGGGATACTAAGGTAGCTGTCTGTCGGGGATGCCGGTCCTATGCAGATTGCCTCATCGGCAAGCTGAAGATAAGGCAGGTCTTTATCCGCCTCCGAATAGACCACGGCCGCCTCGATGCCCAGTTCATGACAGGCCCGAATAATCCTCAAGGCTATCTCGCCGCGATTGGCAATCAGGATCTTGGAGAACATCTAAATTCAACCTGCCGGGAAAAAAGGAAACGTCGTCTCGCCGGGAATTAGTGCGGCCTAACCCTGAAAAGTACCTGCCCGTATTCGACCGCTTGCCCGTTAGCTACCACTATTTGAGTTATCATTCCGGTAAGCTGTGCCTTTATTTCGTTCATCACCTTCATCGCCTCGATTATACCGACGACCGTCTCGGGCTCGACTTCCGAGCCGACTTCAATATAAGGCTCGGAATCGGGACTGGGGGCCGAATAAAAAGTCCCGACTATGGGGGACTTAATCTCCACAAATTCTTCCGTCTCATCGGTAGCCGGCTTGGCCTCGGCTGATTCTGCAGCGGGTACGCTGGCTGCCTGTGAGACCGCAGGGGCGACCAGCGGCAGGGCTGTTACGCTCGGCGGTTGAGCCTGCGGGCGCTTCAGGTGAATCTTACTGTCCCCGTCAACAATTTCAAGCTCGACGAGGTCGTTGAGTTTCATCAGCTCAATCAGCTCTTCTATCTTTTGCAGATTCGTCTGGTTTTTTTCCGGCATTGGTTTAGACCTCAGCTTTTTGCGAAAAACAAATCTTAAAATCATTCATAAGTTTAACCGGTGATTGTTATTTTGCAATATTTTTATTGCCCGGTGTTGGCGTCTACTACCTGTTCCTTGCCGGGGGTGCTTTCTTGCGATGAACCGGGGCGGGGGTGCATATCGTTGTGACATTCAACACAGGTAGGCGCGTTAGGTTCCGTGGAGGGCGTGTGCAGGACGGCGACGGCGGGTGTGCTGGGTTTGCCTAATAAATTACCGTGACACCACGTGCATCTGTCGTCAGGCATTTTTCCCAGTACCCTTTCGCGCATCTTCTGCTCGTCATACGGCCGGCCAAGCCAGTGTCTAACCAAATCCCTCAGGCCTTCGTAAGCCTTGACGGACATATGGCGGAAAAACCGGTCCTTCGGTGGAAGATGACAGTCGATACATTCGGTAACGGTGCCGCTGACATTTACGTAATGGCCGGATTGTTTCCAGCCCTCATATACGGTTTCCATTTCGTGGCATGTTCCACAGTACGCAGAGCTTGAGAAAGGTTCCATCGCCGTATTGGTTACAAAGTAACATACTATAGCAAAAGCAAAGCCGGTGCAAAACAGTACCAGATATCGTACTTTTATCCCGCCCGCCTTCTTAACATATTGCTTTGCTGATCGGCCCATTGCCTACGCGTCGTCCTTATAAACTATCGCTCGCTGCCGAAGTAAAATATATCCGCGTAAAATACCTGTTCCGGGCAACTGCGTCAATGCTAAATCCTGAATCCTAACTACAAATGCACACAGCGAGGGGATGGTCTATCGAGTTGAATTTTAGTCCCGAGTACGAGACTGTTAGAGTATTTCCAGGCCGATGGCAGTAACATCGTCGGACTCATTTAATGGAGGAAGGTTGTTTGTCACGAGTTTCTCAAACCTTTCCATCATTTGCTGCAAAGGCCAATCTTTCATACGATTAAATTCTTTGTTAAAGCCGTAGTGACCTGTATCATCCACACTGCCGATGAGCTCTTCGGCGCCATCGGAATACAAAAATAGCTTATCCCCCTGCCGAAGCTGTATAGTCTTCTGAAGGAACTGCGCCTCGGGGAAGATACCGAGAAGCGAGCCACGCGATTTGAGCTGTGCCGGCCCTCTGCCCCTTCTAATCAGTACCGGATAAGGGTGCCCCGCACGGGCGAAAGTAAGCTGCAGGCTCTGGGTATTCAGCAGACAGTAACAGCACGTGGCAAACTGGCAGCCGGAGAGCTGCTGCTCTGCAATCCCGACATTTAGATTTTTGAGCACCCGCGACGGAGAAAATATGCGGTAATGATTGCCAATCGTCTCTCTCATTACGAGGGCGTGCTTCAGGAACATTGTCAAAAGAGCAGCCGGCATCGAATGGCCCACGGCATCAGCGATGTAAAAACCTATATGTTGCTCGTCCAGTCGGGTTATATCATAAATATCTCCTGAAACACACTGTGCAGGTATGAAGACAGCTGACCATCGCAGCTTATCGTTGCCAGGCAAATGTCTGGGTAGAAAATCACGCTGAACCCTGCCGGCCATCTCAAGCTGTTGGCGGAGCTCTTCCACGGCCGGTAAGTTGCCGGTTCTGGTTTCTGCCCGGTTTGCATCCATCGCCGGGCTCTGCCGTTGTATTCTGTTTCGATAGGCGATATTTGCGCTTATTCCGCCCCATAGCTCTTCAATTGAGGCCGATTGAAGTTGCGTCAGCAGGCCAAATTTTTCGAGGGCAAGGTTGACCCAGTTATTCAAAAGAATCACGGCAACATTCGCGGAGTCCAGGGTCTTGATTATTCGCTCGCAATCCGGCTGCCGGTCAGCCTGAATCCCTGCTGCGTCAAGCACAACGGTCCCGATAAACTCGAGCCGGTCTTCTATCTCGCAGAATCCCTCCAAAGGCAGGACAGAAAAAGTTAGTTCCTTATCAGCTAATAAGGATAGTATTGGAGCGCAGCTTTCTTTGTTTTCTGCAAGGAGCAACACATCTATCTGTTTTTTACGCGCCTTGGTCTTTTGCATCTTCTCGGCCTGTGATTTATTTTCTTCTGCAATTAAGTTATAGGGCCTTGGCGTCTTCGCCGGCTGCGAGTATCTGGACAGTCCCCAACCACTGCCGTTAGATACTTACTTCGGCCTGATAGTCTGGCAACTTTGCTACTTCCGTACCGCCTTTACGTATCTTTGCGTAAAATCGCCTTGTTCCAAGTGGAATTTCCGCGTTTTTGGGGCTTTCGATTGATAGTTTATTAGCTTACGCTATAGTATAGCAGGATGTGATTTACGCCACATTCTCGCTTCTTTGTCAAGGATTGTCTGCGATGGAAGAATTCATCGGAGAAAGTATTGAAATAGAAAAAGCCCAGAAGTCTCCACGACCTTTACATTTTTCCTGGCGCGACGGGAATCATAAAGTTGCGGCAGTTCTCAGGGAATGGGTCCCGATAAATCGGGATTGGATTCGGCACGCTTCCGGCTCGCAACCGTAAATGGTACAATCGCCGACACCGCCGCTACCATGTAGTGCGGGACGAAGAAGGTCGGGTGTTCGAAATCTATCTGGATTATACCAACCGCCAAAAAAGAAGCTGGTGGCTGGCTCGGAGGTTAGAGTAAGCTACATAGTCGGATTATTCCGTGATCTGGATTCGTATTGCTTTTGTCGACAGAGCCGGCCATAATATTCATACATCTTAAGTTTCGAACTTGGCCCGTTTGATTTTGTTTTGAATTTCGAGCTTCAGATTTATACAATCGTAGGCGTATTTGTGCTATTCATGACCAAAACTGTAACTACTATTATAGTTCTCCCACTTCTCCTAACCAGCTGTACCGGCATTAAATCCAACATAGAAGCGGTCTACAACTTCGACGTTACCCAATACCAAGGCAAGTGGTATGAAATCGCCAGATTAGACCACACTTTCGAACGAGGCCTGACCAACGTCTCCGCAACCTACACTTTAAGAGAAGATGGTGGCATAGATGTGCTCAACAGGGGTTTTGATAAACATCGTAACTCCTGGAAACACGCCAAAGGCCGAGCCTATTTCTTAAAGGAAAAAACCGTGGGCCGCTTAAAAGTCACGTTCTTTTGGCCGTTCTATGGCGCCTATAATGTAATTGCCCTTGACCACGAAAACTATTCCTATGCGTTAGTCTGCAGCTCTAACAAGTCGTACCTCTGGTTCTTAGCCCGCGACAAAACTCTCGATAACTCAATAGTTGACAAATTGCTCAGCAACGCAGATAATTTGGGTTTCGAAGTAGACAAACTAATCTTTGTTGAACACGACCGTCCCGATGCCTGATCCGGCCCAGGTCACGTTATTTAGCCCCCAGGCGAATGTCTACAACAAGGACGACCAGATAGTTTAAGAAACCAATAACAACGTAAAAGATTATAAAATTTTAGAGAGAAAAATTATGAACACAGTATTGTTTTCAGCAGTTCGATTGGTATTGGCCGTTTTGCTTATTCAACCTGCTGTAACTTCTATGAAGCCCTCAAGAACCAGAGCCCAGGAACGCCTTACAGCGGAATTGAAACCTATCCAGCTTTTGGAGCCGCAAACGGAGGGCGGCAGGCCTTTAATGCAGGTGCTGAAGGACAGAAAGTCCTCCCGCGAATTCAATACCGAGAAACTGCCTTTGCAGGTACTCTCGAATATGCTATGGGCGGCATGGGGAATCAATCGTCCCGAGTCCGGGAAGCGCACAGCACCATCTGCGATGAACTTGCAGGAGATCAATGTTTACATCGCCCTTGCAGAAGGCCTTTACCTTTATGATGCCAAGGCAAATATACTCAAGCCCGTTCTGCCGGAGGACATCCGCGCAATGACAGGTGGGCAGCCGTTCGTCAAGGACGCGCCGGTAAACCTTATCTATGTCGCGGACTACTCAAAAATGGGCAAGGTTTCAGCCAAAGACAAGGTCTTCTATTCAGCCACCGACGCCGGCTTCATCAGCCAGAACGTTTATCTTTTCTGTGCTTCTGAAGGACTGGCAACCGTCGTGCGTGGGTATGTGGATAAGCCTGCCCTGGCCAAGGTGATGAAACTTCGGCCGGACCAGAAAGTCATACTTGCACAAACCGTCGGGTATCCGAAAAAGAAGTAATCGGCACTGTTTAAACCTTTGTACCTTAAAAGCTTGTTTACTATTAAGCCGGCCAGGCGAGTAATTTCATTCGTCGTGCATTGGCCCTGAAAGTTATGCTAACACAATTAATCAGGAGTAATCATGACTAAAGCAACAGCACGCCATATTTTGGTTGAAACACAGGAAAAATGTGAAGACGTCAAAAGCCAAATTGAAGCTGGAGCCGATTTTGCTGAATTGGCCGCCGAACACTCTAAGTGCCCTTCCGGACGGAATGGGGGAGAACTGGGTGAATTCTCACCTGGACAAATGGTCAAGGAATTCGATGACGTTGTTTTCAGTGCCGACGTCGGAAAAGTTCACGGCCCCGTCCAGACGCAGTTCGGATTTCATTTGATTGAAATTACCAACCGAACAGAATAATAACACGATGTAAACTGTTGATTGTCGAAGAGAGTATCATTAAGAGAAGATTGCCAGGAGTAGAAGTGAAGAAGTTGCTCTCAGTGATACTTCTTGTAGCCTTGGCCGGCTGTGGAAAATCGGAAGACCACAATGTGCAGCCCGGCAAGGAGGGACTTCAGCTCTATTGCACGATGTCACAAACCGAGTTTGCCGTCGGACAGAAGCTGCCCGCACCCGTGGTGAAAATCCACAACAACACGGATGCAGACGCTAACCTTATTGGCCCCACGAATACTGTCATTGAGTGCACACTTACGCAGCCGGACAGGACGACAGTGCCTATGTGGATTGCTATGCCGACCGGCCGTGACCCGCGAGATATGCCGACGAGGAAACTGAAGGCCGAAGAGACAATAGAGCTGAGGGCCGACGGGATCTGGTATTATGACGAGCAAAGCGGATACGAACCCTACGTTTTCCGGAAGGAAGGAAACTACGAGTTAAGTTGTAAATATGAGGAACTGAATTCCAACAAAATCGCAATTACAGTCAGTAGCGTATACCCAAGGCTAGGCGATATTGCGGAATTCAAAGTCAATATAATCCCCGAAAGGACTCATTTCAAGGACTTCAAGGTACAGCGGAAAGATATCGAGGAAGTCCTGCGTAAATGGTATCGAGTCTCACAAGAACATTGGCAGCACGGCTACAGCCACGTCGCATTCGGGGACATAACAGGAACAATCAAGTTGAAAGACGGCACAGCTATCAGGTGGATGGTCAGGCCGGGCGGCCTTGCTACTCTAACCTTTCAAGACGGAACAGTGTTGTATCTTGCCAAGGAGCTAACGCCGTGGGAAAAGGACGCTGAGCCGGCAGAAGAAAAAATAAAAACAGTCTATACATTTCTTCTAAAGAAGGTCCAGGCAGACGGCTTAAATTTAATCGCATCAGAGAATGATAAAAACCTGGGCCTAATCCGGAATATTATTCAGTCACACAAATTAAACCTCGAGGTTGAAAGTTACAACAATTTGGAAAGAAGTCCGGATTTGTGTCGTTATTCAAAATCCACAAAGCAGATAGTTGCAATTATTGATGTAGCAAAAAGGAATGAGAACAATTACTATGTCAGCTATTACTTGGGTCCCGAAGGCGGCGCATCCAAAGATATCCAACTTGAAAAGAAAACAAGGGAATGGATAGTTGCAAACAACGATGGAATGTGGAATGTAAAATAAACGGAACGGATTGCTCGGTGTTTGTTAGCCCATAGTTGATTTGGATTTGAATATAGAGAGGTAAATCAATCATGTGTATGCCTTTTATTATAGCTTCAAAGTCACCAGATGTCATTCATGGAATTTTAATCCTTGTTATTGCGGCTGTTGTCGTGGCTGGGCCACTTGTGTATAAAATCTTCTCCGGCGAGAAATTCGGCTGGTTCAGCGACCCACGTTTTAAGAGACCTAACAAAAAAGAATGGGACGAGTTACGAAGAAAGGCCGACCAAATCATAAAAGGTGATATGGAAATCAATGCCAACGAACTATACGAATTAATCATGGCAATGAATGTTGAAGTCGAGGGTCATAAACATGGCAAGGGGACAATTGAATATGAGCAAGACCATGAGAGAATCGCCAAGTTGTCTCAAAAACTGCAGGGAATGAAGCTTCGTATTGAACCATTTGATTCACTTGTTGAGCATTTGAAACTGGACGGCTTGATTGAGCAGGCGAATAAATTGCATGATATGATACATAAGAACATCAATGAGAGTATTCCTAAAGTTGTGAAAAAGTGCCTTACTGAACTTATAAAAATAAAAGGGGAGAGCTGGATTAATCTGGGGCCAGAAACCCGGAAAACATTAAGGCAATCCATCAAATTATTAAACCAGAATCCTGACAGATTAATATATGTCAGTGTAGCTATCTTTGTCATTGGATTGGGATTAGGATTATATAACTCTATCGTCCAGAACAGAGGACATGAGTTCTATAAAGAGAATCCTGTTTGGATAGTGATCTTTACCTTAATTGTAGGTGTGCCAGCAGTGATTTTGGTAGTAAAGTTTTTGATGTGGAAATTTTACAAAAAAGAAAATTCCTATCAGCGGAATCTTACGGGAGGGCGGTAATATGCAATGTTGTCTGAGATTTTAAAATCTTTTATCATACTCACGAAAAACTCTGTGACAGTAACGAATTTAGTTTAAGGAGAAAGTTATGAAAGCGGTTCGACAAATTGGTTCTGTGGCGTTTGTGGCGGGGCTGTTCGTTACTATTTTTGCCGGTGTGCCCTGGCATGTGATAGTTGAAGATGACCCGGCCGTGCCCTGGTGGTTGCGGATAGCGATTTTCTCGCTGCTGGGCGGTATCCTTGTAGTTCTGCTGACATTGGCTCTCGAACAAAGAAAAGACAAAAGTCCGCAAGAGCAGTCGGAGTCTTCTGAGTCGAAGCACAAAATAATGCTTTTGAATTCCACCCAGGTACCCGGCCGAGAGATTAAGGAGGTCCTCGGCCTTGCCCAAGGCCATACGGTATTTGCTATCTGGCTTGGCAAGGACCTGTCCGCTTTGGTAAGACTTATTCTCGGCGGCGAATTAACTGAATACACGGAGATGATGGCAAGGGCCCGGTCAGCGGCTACGAACAGAATGATTGACGAGGCGGCCCAGATGCAGGCGGACGCGATAATCAATGTTCGCTATATGACTACGAGCGTTGTGGGAAGCGCCGCTGAGCTTTTCGCTTACGGCACGGCCGTCAAACTCAGTTAATAGCAGCCCCTGCAGATAAATGTACTTGGCCTAGCCGGAAAATCATACTCGCACAGAGCGCCTGATATCCGAAAAGGTAGAAATTCACCGTTCGCCGGTTCATTTGACAAAAACCTTTGTAGAACCGGAAAAACTGCATTATATAATAATACGCGACTTTTGAGATGGAGGGCGCAGGGAAAAATATCAAAAAAAGTGCGAGTAATTCGCTTCTTAAACGCATAATACTTAATAAAAGCCGGTGTCGGAAAGACAATTTTTGAAAAAGTGACTAATGAGTCGGAACAACCAAGCCGAGCAGAATTTGCCGAAGGCGATGCCGATATATGGCGAGAGTTCCTCGGCCGAGAAATCCCACTGCTCTATGGAATGTTTATGAAGCGCTGGCCCAATCCCTCGCTCGCTGAAGAATTAGTACAAAAAACGGTCTTCGATGCTGTACGCGGCTGGGGTAGTTATGACCCATCGAGGGGCAGCCCTGAAGAATGGATTTTCGGCATCGCACGGAACAATATCCGCCTTGAGATAAGAAAACGAGCGAGCCAGCCGACTGTTAACGGCAGTATCAGCAACTACCTTGAAGTGATCGACACAAGGGCGCTACCCAATGAAGTTCTCGAACGAGAAGAAACGGTTGCAGCCGTCCATTCAGCACTAAGCAGACTGGAAAGTAAAGAACAGGCCGTTCTAAGGGCCAAGTATATCGAAGGCCTGTCGGCACACGATATCGCCAAACAGATGAGTATTACGGAAAAGGCTGTGCACAGTCTATTGTATCGAGCGAGAATTTCCCTTCGTCAGGAGCTTAAAAAAATGACTGCCTCGAACGAGGAAGAACAAAAATTATGAAACGAGAAGATGACAATTTGTCATACCGCAATTCTGTTTCCCGGTCAGATGAAAATATCTCGCGACTGGTGAAACTCACTAATGGTTCAAATAAGCCCGGCAAGGCATTTACCGAGTCATTGATTGATAATGCTCTCGGCAAGTTAAAAAAGCTTAAGACAGCAAGGAAACAAGAAATAATAAATGTAAGCCGGTGGGAGAAAACTATAGGCTGGGCTGCTATGGTCGCAGCCGGCTGTGGCGCAGTGCTTGCTATTGTAGCATCCACTTTATTGAAAATAAACCTCTTCCTGGAAGCAGTAGTCATCTTAACTGTGTCCTTTAACTGGCTGACTTATCTTGGAGAACATACACTATGAGTCCTGAAAATCCGAATAGAGTAAGTGTAATCGACCCCATAACGCCCGCTATCGAACGGGTAAAGGCAATGCTTTTTAGACCCTTTGATTTGCGCAAATGGTTTGTTATCGGTTTCTGCGCCTGGCTGGCATATTTGGGAAGCAATGGCGGGGGCGGTGGCGGGGGCGGCTCGCACTGGAATAAACTCCACAAACCACATGAACGACAGGCCCAGATGGCAGAAGGCATTAACGCCGCAAAAGAGTACATCTCGGATAATATGTTCTGGATTTTGCCTGTAGTTTTAGTTGGGGCGGTTATAGTAATAGGAATTATCCTTCTTGTCGCCTGGCTTAATAGTCGAGGCAGATTTATGTTTCTTCACTGTGTTGTGGAAAACAAGTCAGAAGTCAAAACCCCCTGGTACAAATTCAGAGAACACGCCAACAGTCTGTTTCTATTCCGACTTATTTTGTACATAATCAGTTTCTTCGTAGTGGCTGTGCCCATTCTTGGTATTATCTTTTTTATTATTATGATGGTAACCGAAAATGTTCCAGGTGTAGTTTCCATTCCGGGGATTATTATCTTTGGCTTGATTTTATTTGCTCTGTCAATAGTGCTGTTTCTGGTCAAAAAATTCACATTCGATTTTGTCGTGCCGATTATGTTTCTGCGAACGGCAAGTTGCGTGGCCGGCTGGCGGGAATTTATGGCAATCCTCTCTGTCAACAAAGTCCGCTTTGCGTTGTACATTCTCCTTCAAATTGTCATAGCAATAGCAATAGGAGCACTTGTTTTCGTCGTCTTTTGTATAGGATGCTGCTTCTGCTGTGCAAGCTTGCTACTGCTTATACCATACATCCGCACCGTCATCCTGCTGCCTTTGTTTGTCTTTAAGCAGGCTTATTCTCTTTACTACCTGCGGCAGTTTGGTCCCGGTCTTGACGTATTCAATATTTAGAACGAAGCTTGCTGAAAATATCGACCTGCAATGCTTAATCTGCAGTACGTCAGGGAACGTTTGAATTAGGGTTGGTCTTTAGCCGGCAAAGATTGCCGAGCCGATGCGCAAAATCGTCGCGCCCTCTTCGATTGCAATCTCGTAATCCTGACTCATCCCCATACTCAGTTCTGTAAACTGGGGCCCTGCAATTTTCTCGCCCCGGATTTCCATAAATAATTCGTAGGTACGAGCAAAGCAGGCCCGGACAACATCCTTGTTAAAGGTCAGCGGAGCCATTGTCATCAGGCCCACGAGCTTCATGTTCGGAAGGGTCATAATCTGCTCGGCCAGATGGGTCGTAGCGCCAACGGCCACGCCGTATTTCTGGGGCTCGTTGGAAGTATTGGTCTGCAGCAGCACTTTGGGACAAAGGCCCAGCTTTTCGGCTGTCGCATCAATTTCTTCGGCCAGTCGAAGCGTATCAATTGAATGTATCATATGGATCAGCGGCAGGACCTGGCGGACCTTGTTGCGCTGAAGATGTCCAATCATATGCCAGTTTACCTTCTCGGGAAGCTCGGCCTTGTCTTTCTCGTCCTGCAGGAAGGTTTCTATCTCAGCGGCAACTTTTCTCAATTGCTGAACGCGGTTCTCTCCTAAATCCGCAAAGCCGAGGCCGATAACCTGTTTGATCGTCTCGATTGGAGCGGCCTTGCTAACCACCACAAGCTTTACTTCATCCGGTTCTCTGCCGGCCCGCGCGCAAGCGGAGGCGATTTTGTCCTTCACCTCATCAATTCTGTTGGTAACATTTATCATAATATAGCAGGACAGTTATACAATTGCTTGCTCTGTTCAGTTACCACAACAAGTGCTGCTAAAATACCATTGTATGCAACTATTTACCAGTTAAAAAAATCTACGGCAAAAATTTTGCAGGATTTTTTAGCTTGGCCGGCAGATATTTGCTTACCACGAAATCCAGGCCGTGCTTGGCGAAGGCCTGCTGTTCCACGCGCATGCCCATTTTGAGCATATGATTGATTGCTGCTTGCCAGGGCTTGTGATGTTTCACAAAGGGGTCGTTCTTCAGGGCATCTTTTGCTCTTTTAATGTCCACCTCTTTTAAGGGGTGGGTCGGCAGCTTGTAGTCGATAATATCCTGTGGAGTTACGCCGAGTAGTCTGACCGTCGGCACGCAGAAATATTTATTAAGGTGAGCGGCGTTCCCGGAGCCGACCTTTAAAGTTCGGTAGATGTTGAAGTATCCGTAGGGGTCTCCGTCGACAAAGGCATATACGGGGACCTTCAGGGCCTCACTCAATCTGCGTATAAACCTGCGGCAGGCCCGTGTCGGGACACCGCCCATACTAATCAGGATGCAGTCTTTCTTGGCCCAGTAGTCGTATTTGACCAGACGCTGGAACATACCGGCAGTTTCGATGGCCAGGATGAATTTTGCCTTGCTCTGGAACCTGAGATTCTCGACGTCAATCGGTATGGAATATGCACCGGAGCCAAACTTTGTGCAGTCGATTTTCAGACTCTTTCCCTTTGAATCCGTATCGACGACGATTAGCCTGCCGGCGAGGTCACCTCCCTTTTCTTCGGGTATGAATTTTAGCTGTTCGCGATTGACGCCAAACATAGCCTCGACGTCGTCTATGATGGTGTCGGATTCGCTTTGTTCGGAAAAACCGGCCTTGCCCCAGTTCTTTGAGATATAATACGCCTCCCGCTTCGTGGCCATATCGTCGGCCTTGATAAGCTCCTTCGCCAACGCCATCATCTTTAGTGCCTGGGCAAAGGTTTTTACGGTGCCGACGGTAAGTGTGCGCTTTTTGCTCTTGCTGAGGATTTCGAAATAACCGGCCTTGATGTTGTATCTGACGTTCGAAAGGGAACGGACCGGCGTACTCATCGAGGGCTTTTGTCTTTTCAGGATTTTTGTGTGGATGTCCTTTGCCGTCTCGTTAATTTTGTCGGCCACGTGGGTTTTCTTCACTCTTGGCATTCGAAAATCTCCTAAGGATTTGTTAAATTTTGCGATAATACCTGAAATTTATTGCAGGAAGGGCGAATTTTCAAGCCCTAATTATCGGAGCCTGTCCGTCCGGATGGCAGGAATTTTATAATAAAATTGAAAAAAGTGCTAAAAACGGGATTTTTGGCCTTGTTTTTTGCTTCCCAAACTCTTATAATATTGCTATGTGAAACAGGGGATGGCGGCTTCTTGAAGCGAAAAATTCTGAAAAAACTCACTTGACAAAAGAAGAACCTGAGTTTATACTGAAGATCCTTGAGCAATGAGTTAAAGTGTGGGCTATTGCGCTGTTTTAACAGCGAAATGATCCTCGGCGAGGGAGCGTGGTCCACCGGTTCCCCCCCCAGCCGGTACCACCACCTCGCCATTTTTATGCGCATTTCGGCCCCGGACACATCAAGCTCGATTTGCGGCCCCCTGCTCAGTAAAGCCGGCGTGCAAAATCAGAAATACAATAACCGCAACAACGGCCGTTGCACCGCCAAATAGGAAGGTCGCAACCGGTGAGACGTGCTGCCACAAAAGACCGGCTGTGAAACTGGCGACAAAGGCCGACAGACCGGTCACGGTATGAAATGTTCCCAGGGCCGTGGCCTTGAATCCGGCGCCCGCCAGGTCGGATACAAAAGCCCGCTGTGTGCCGTCGATGGCCGCGAAGACCGCTCCGTAAAGAGAAAATAAAACGACAAAAAGCCACAACGAATTACAGAAAGCAAAACCGAGCGACACAAGCGCAAACAAAGCGTAACCGAAAACAATAACCGGCCGGCGCCCGATTTTATCCGAAATGGAACCCAAAGGCACTGCCAGCACGCTGTAAAAAACGTTGAAAAGCACATATAAAAAAACAGGTGCGGCTACCGATGACCGGCCGGTAAACAAATGCTGCGCCCTCATTACAAAAAACATATAGCTGAAATTGCCCAAAGCAAAAATCCCGGAAATCAGAATAAAAAGTTTCAACGGCTTCGGAAGCATCGCCAGGCTGATTTTCAGCTTCACTTCCCGCTGCTCGACTTTGGGCTCTTTGACAAAACCAATCGGAACCAGCGCCGCCAGGCCCAAAAACGCGGCAATAACAATGATTGTTCGAATCTCCAACCCAAGAAACCACAGCAATAAGAAAGACACTGCCGAGCCCAAAACGGCACCGAGGGTGTCAAAACCGCGATGAATACCGAACGCTTTACCGCGCTGAGCGGCAACCGACTCCGATATGATTGCATCACGGGCGGCTGTCCGCAGCCCCTTGCCCACCCGCTCCATTGCCGAAAAAACAACTGCACTCGGCCATAGTTTCGAAAAAGCAAGCAGCAGCTTGAAGACTATCGAGACGCCGTATCCCCAATACACGAAGACTTTTCGCCTGCCGGTCCTGTCAGACCAGTAACCGCACGGCACCTTCAGGATACTGGCGAGGCTGTCCCGCAATCCACCCACAAGACCGATGAGCTGACCGGTGGCACCGAGCGACTGCAGGAACATCGGCAAAATCGGCATTATCATCTCGCTGCTGAGGTCGTTGAGAAAACTTACAACGCTAAGCAGAATTACGTTGCGAAATGGAGTTTTTGGCGGGCCTTCTTCCATTGTCATCTGACAGTTCGTAGTCGGTTTCTCACTGCCCACGGATTTGGACTATCACTTTCCTGCTTCTTGGGCCGTCAAATTCGCAAAAATAAATCCCCTGCCAGGTGCCCAGTACTAATGAGCCGTCTTTTACCAGGACCTGCTCACTGCACCCGAGCAGGGAGCTTTTGACGTGAGCGTCGGAATTGCCTTCGTAATGTCGGTATCCGCTGCGTCCCTGTGGGATGAGCTCTTCCAGAGTCAGCAAAAGGTCGTGGACGACGGAAGGGTCGGCGTTTTCGTTTATGGTGATTGCGGCGGTAGTATGAGGACAGTAAACAATTACATCACCCTGCAGGATACCTGATTCGCGGAGCAGAGACTGGACCTTGCCGGTAATGTCAATCATCTGGCTACGGTTTTTTGTGCTTATATGGAACTCTTTCTGGATAATTTCCATTACACACTCACTCCAAATTCCTCACTTCCTGCCAGAAGGTCTAACGTGTAAAAAAATCTGTTCTTTTAGTCTTCACCGAGGAGTTTTTTCAATTCCGTAATAAGTGATGGGACATCTTCTGTTGAGGTGCTCCATACAACATCCAGATTAATGGAAAAGTAGGCGTGAATAAGTCGGTTTCTCATGCCGACCAAGACAGGCCAGGGAATCTCAGGAATGCTGTTGCAAAGCTCCTGAGACACTTGAGTTGCCGCTTCACCGATGATTTCAAAAAGACGAACAAGCGAATGAACCAGCTTTCTGTCGCTGTTCAAATCCTCACGTGCTGAAGATTGCACATATTGCTGGATTTCAATCGCTGCATCCAGCATGTGCCGTAGTCTCACCTTGTCTTCACGCTTGATACTGGAGTTTGGCATTTCGTATTACCTCGTCACGGAAATACCGGCTTAAGTCTTCCGGGGTTCGCAAATCGACCTTTCTACCGAGTATTTCTGTAAGCTCCATTTCCATTTTGATAATTGAAAAAAGGCCGGGGGTATGTCCTTCTTCAAACTCTACTAAAAGGTCGATATCGCTGTCCGGCTGCAACTCACCGCGAATAGCAGAACCGAAAACCGACAGCTTTCTGATATGATTCTTTTTGCAGAACTCCATTAGCTTACTTTTAGACATCTTCTGTTCGAGCAAATAAACCATCTTACAAACCTTATTATGATAGACTGTTTATCCCTGTCTTAAACAGTATAAATCCCGTTTTAATCCGTGTCTAATTTTTTCTTCCCCGAGGTATCGGGGGAGTCCATAGAACTACATTTGCTCTACGACCTTGATTCCGAGAAGGCCTTCCAAGCCGTGCCTGATGGTCCTGGCGGTAAGCTCGCAAAGCAAAAGTCTTGTGGGTCTTTTGTCTTTGCCGGCATCCAGGACCGGGCAGTCATTATAAAATCCGCTAAACTTCTGGGCCAGGTCATATAAATACGCCGTGATATAATTCGGGCGATAATCCGCCTCCGCGGCCGCTAAGGCCTCACCGTATCTAATAAGATGCTTGGCCAGCTCTATCTCGGCCGGCTCGGTCAGCGAGACGGCCTTCAATCCGGCCATTTCCTTATCGACCTCGATACCTCTTTGCTTACCTTTATCCTTAATTGACTGTACCCTTGCGTATGCGTATTGCATATATGGGGCGGTGTTGCCCTCCATTGCCAGCATCTTATCAAAGCTGAATATATAATCGCTTGTCCGGTTGTTCGAATAATCGGCATATTTCACCGCGCCGATACCGACCGCCTCCGCGATTTGCCCTTTCTTCTCGTCGCTCAGGTCTGGATTCTTTTCTTCGACTGTGCTTCTTGCCCGCTGCACAGCTTCATCCAGCAGTTCTTTTAATTTTACATTCTCACCTTCGCGCGTCTTAAGCGGCTTGCCGTTTTCACCAAGTACGCTTCCGAAGGTAACGTGCGCCAAATCTACTTTTTCCGAGACCCATCCTGCCATTCGCGCAACCGCGAATACCATATTAAAGTGTAACTGTTGCCGAGCATCGGTAACATAGATTATTTTATCCGCCTTTAGTTCGTTGACGCGGTATTGAATCGCCGCCAAATCCGTTGTTGCGTAAAGATACGCGCCGTCGGATTTTTGTATAATTAAAGGCAACCGCTCGCCTTGCTTGTTTTTAAATCCCTCTGGAAAAACACATATAGCCCCGTCAGATTCTTCAGCTAATTTTTTATTCTTTAATTCAGCAACAACATCAGACAACATATCCTTATAAAAACTTTCTCCGCTAACATCCATTTCGGTTAGCGTCACGTTCAAAAGAACATACATCCTTTGGCATTCTTTTAGTGTAATATCTCGAGCTTGTTCCCAAAGCTCTACTGAACTCTTATCCCTTTGCTGTAGTTTTAATGTTGCTTCCTTTATTGCTTGAAGGACTTGCGGAGAGTCCTTAGCTCGTTGTGAGATAATTTTATACCCTCGATCCAAGTCATTCAGTCCAAGCTCTTTCTTCTCAAATGGACCGGGATATCTCTTTTCGTTCTCTCTGTTGACGATGCTCTTTTCTTTATAAGCTCGCTTCATATCAAGAACAACCATACCCATCTGCAGGCCCCAGTCGCCGATATGGTTCTGGCGGATTATTTTGTGGCCGGTAAATTCGAGCATTCGGCAGATGCAGTCGCCGATTATTGTGCTTCGAAGATGCCCGACATGCATTTGCTTGGCAATGTTCGGGCCGGAAAAATCAACCACGATGGTTTGTGGCTTAGCGGTTTTATCTATGCCAAGTCGGTCGGTATCTTTATTTATCTCCAAAAGATTCGCAGCGACAAATTCCGGCTTTAATCGCAGGTTTATAAAGCCCGGCCCGGCCACTTCCGGCGGCTCACAAATATCACTTATCCGCCACTGCGGACAAGCGTCGAGCTTTTCGACTATCTGCTCGGCCAGCTTTCTTGGATTCGTTTTTGTTTGCTTAGCAAGGGCCATTATGCCGTTGGCCTGGTAGTCGCCGAATTCAGGGCTGGTAGCAGGCCCGACAAGCGCCGGGACCTTTTGCCCGGTCACTGCACACATTGTTAAGCTTATTCGTTCTTCCAGTACTTCAGTAACGGGTTTCATCTTTTAATAAAAAATAATCAATAATCATTCATCAATATTCAATCTCTCCGCGTCTCCCCAGAGTAAATCCAAATCGTAATAATCACGGTACTCGCTGTCGAAAAGGTGTATCACCACATCGACAAAATCCAGCAGAATCCACCGTGCCTGCTCGTAGCCCGCTCGGCCGAAGAGCTGCAAGTTCCTTTTTTTCGCCTCCTGGCAAATCTCTTCGGCCACTGTTCGCATCTGCCGGTTGCTGGTGCCTGTGGCGATAACGAAATAATCTGTGGCGGGTGATTTACCCCTCAAATCGAGTACGGCAATATCCTTACAACGCCTTTCGGCGGCAACCCTGGCCGCCATCAGGGCAAATTGGTCGGCCTTAGGCGGCTTTTTTGCTGTTTTTTTCTTTTTGGCCAATTTTTCCTTTCTTCCTGTATTTCAGTGAGTAATGACAGACCGGCTAAGGATAAGCTGATAGATTACGCACAATCGCTGTTGAAGTCAACTATTGCTGCTTTACGAAGCGCGAGTGATGGCTGAGTTTGCAGGAATGAAGCCAAAGTTAGCCACCGAATCCAAGCCAGCTTCCAATGACAGGTGAGAATTTGACAATGGTGCCGGTGAATACGACACTGACCATACTCATCAGCTTGATAAGGATATTCAGGCTTGGACCGGAGGTGTCTTTGAAGGGGTCTCCGACGGTGTCGCCGACAACGCTGGCCTTGTGGGCGTCCGAGCCTTTGCCGCCGAGGGCACCTCTTTCAATGTATTTTTTGGCGTTGTCCCAGGCCCCGCCAGCGTTGTTGAGTGTTACCGCAAGCACGAATCCGCAGGTAAGTCCGCCGGCCAGTAGGCCCATAAGACCGGCTACGCCGAGGATAAGCCCGGCCAATACGGGTACAACGATAGCCAGAAGCGACGGCAAAATCATCTCTCTCTGGGCACCACGGGTTGATATGGCAACACATCGGGCATAGTCGGGCTTGCCGGTTCCATCCATAATGCCGCGGATTTCCCTGAACTGTCGGCGGACCTCATTAACCATATCGCCCGCCGTTTTTCCGACAGCCTTCATTGTCATAGCACAGAAGATAAAGGCCATCATACCACCCAGGAACAGCCCGCAGATGAGCCTTGGGTTCATTATGCTACAGTCGTATGCGGCGACAAACTCGGCAATTGAAGCGGTTGCCGTATTGATAGCACCTTCAATCTGCTCTGTGGCGGAGCCTTTGAAAAATGAGACATTTCCAACGGTGTACAGCCCGTCCTTACTTTCGGCTGCAAGCCTGCCGACCCAGATACGAACATTTCCAACCAGGGCCGCCAGCAGAGCCATCGCCGTCAGGGCCGCTGAGCCTATAGCGAAGCCTTTTCCCGTTGCAGCGGTAGTGTTGCCCAGGGAATCGAGCGCATCGGTCCTTTCGCGTATCTTTTCACCGAGGCCTGCCATCTCAGCGTTGCCGCCTGCGTTGTCGGCAATTGGGCCGTAAGCGTCGGTGGCGAGCGTAATACCCAGTGTAGCAAGCATACCTACAGCGGCAAAACCGATACCATAGAGGCCCATAGCGATGTCGCTAAAGCCGCCGGCTAGACCGAATGCGCAAATAATGCAGACGACAATGGCAATGACCGGCAGAGCAGCCGAGTACATCCCGGTTGCGAAGCCGTTTATAATTAATGTAGCAGCTCCCATTTGGGCCTGCTCGGCAATGGCGCGAGTGGGTGAATAATCCGAGGAAGTATAATATTCGGTGAATTGGCCGATTAGTACCCCTGCAACCAGGCCGGCCACAACGGAGCCGAAGATGCCCCAGCTAATCCAGCCCGTCAGGGCCATTATAGCCACGGCACCTATAATCAGTACCGAGCTGCTTAGTGTCCCTGTAAGCAGAGCGTGCAGCAGGTTTTTCTGTGTCGCGTCCTCTTTGCAGCGGACAAGGAAAATGCCGATGATGGATAGAATGATGCCTACGCCAGCAACAAGTGTCGGCGCCAGAACCGCTTTTAACGGGTCCATTCCTTTTGCCGCCAGTACGTTTACAGAAAGTGCCGCACCGAGTGCCGCCGTCGCAAGTATCGAGCCGCAGTAGCTCTCGAACAGGTCCGCACCCATCCCCGCAACATCGCCGACGTTATCACCGACGTTATCAGCAATAGTGGCGGGATTCCGGGGGTCGTCTTCGGGAATGCCTGCCTCCACCTTGCCGACCAAATCGGCTCCGACGTCGGCGGCCTTGGTGTAGATTCCCCCACCCACACGGGCGAATAATGCCTGCGTCGAGGCGCCCATACCGAAGGTGACCATCGTGGCGGTAATCTCGCTTAGCTTGTAGTCGGCGGACATACCTCTCGGCACTAATGTAAGGCCCAGCAACTGGAGCCCTTCTCTCATATGCTGGGCTGTATAGACCAGCTTATCGAGAATCAGATACCAGAGAGTGATATTCAGCAGGCCGAAACCAACGACAATCAGACCCATAACAGCCCCTGAACGGAAAGCTACCTGCAGGGCGCTGTTAAGACTGTTGGTAGCACCCTGTGCAGTCCTGGCCGAGGCGCTGGTTGCGGTTTTCATACCTAAGAAGCCACAAAGGGCACTGAAAAAGCCGGCCGTTAAAAAGGCTATGGGTATAAAGGGATTAAGCACGCCAAAGTAAGCAAGCACGCCGAAGAGAACAAAGAGAATCCCAAAGACAATAGAGACAATCTTGTATTGGCTGAACAGGTATGCATAAGCCCCTTCGCGGACGTACGAGGCAATCTCTATCATTTTCTCATTGCCTTCAGGCTCCGCCATCACTTTTTTGTAGAAGAAGTATGCGACAATCAGGGCCAATATCGAACCGGCCGGTGCAATCCACCAACTTGCCGGGATACTGCTTATAGCGATTGATTCACCGCTTTGTGCTGCTGCCACAGTGGGGAATAAAAGATAAAGACCGATGAGTCCGATGCTGTTTTTCAAGAAACGCACGAGTTTCCTTTCGAATTAATTTGTCCGGAATAGATTTGCAACTCGCCAAAGCAGCAGAGTATAAATCACCATTGCTGCCGAATCAACTTTTTATTCTGTCGTAGCTAAAACTGGGTGCATCTGTAAATAATACATAGAAAGAAATATCATGTCGTGGCACGGGCTTCCAGCCCGTGAATAAGAGTGTAGACACGGCCAGGATGGCCGTGCCACCTCAAATTGACAAATTTACCTACAAAGAGCAGGTGCACCCAGAGTTAATTATATCGGCTACGTGTGATAATCAGCGTTGATTGTCACGTATTGTCTGCTCAGGTCGCAGCCGTAGCAGAAATCGCTGTTTTTTCCCGCCCCCAGATCCACCGTAATTGTGTGCCGGGCCCGCGAGATTATTTTACTCGCCTTTTTCGAGTCGAATTTCGTGGGACTGCCGTTTCTGAAAACGGTTATATTACCGATTTTGCACGTAAGCTTGCCCGGATTAAGTCTGACTCCGCATGAGCCGACGGCACAGATAATTCTGCCCCAGTTCGGGTCTTTGCCGTGGATGGCGCATTTTACGAGTGGATAGTCGGCGACAGCACGCGCCGCCTTTGCGGCGTCGGCTTTCGTAGCCGCGCCACTAACAACAACCCTGAACATCCGTGTTGCACCCTCGGCATCGAGCGCCATCTGCACGGCTAAATCATCACACAGCCCCGCCAGTGCCTTTGCAAACTTCCTGTATCGCGGACATTGACTGACAATCGACCGATTACCCGCCAGGCCTGATGCCAGAATTATCGCCGTGTCGTTCGTGCTTTGATGGCCGTCGATAGTCAGTTTGTTTAGCGAATTACCGATTGCCGCCTTCAGTGCTTTCGCAAGCAGTGGTTTGGTTATAGCCGCATCGGTCGTAATAAACAAAAGCGTAGTCGCCATATTCGGAGCAATCATACCGGCCCCTTTAACCGCACTAGCAATTGTTATTCGTGACTCGTGCCCCGTGGCTCGTGCCCCGATAGCTATACGGCGGATGGCCTGTTTCTGCCTGGTATCGGTCGTCATTATCGCCCTTGCAAAATCCAAACCTGCCGAGGCCGTCGAAGTCAACTTCGTGGCCGCTTTTGTGATGCCCGCCTTTATTTTCTCAATGGGAAGCTGCTTACCAATAATTCCGGTCGAGGCGACAAGTGTATTATGCGGGTCGGTCTCGATTAGCTTAGCCGTTTCGCTGCACATCTTTATCGCGTTCTTGATACCTGCCTGGCCCGTGCAGGCGTTAGCGTTACCGGAATTAACAACAACTGCATAGATTTTTGGGCTTTTTATGTGCTTTTTGCTTATCTGCACTGGCGCCGATGTAATTTTGTTGGTGGTAAAGACCGCCGCCGCCGTAGCGCCGCCTGGGCAAACGAGTAATCCTAAATCATATTTGCCGGATTTCTTAATCCCACAGTGCAGCCCCGCCGCCAAAAAGCCCTTTGGCGCTGTAATAGTATTATTTTTCATAGTGCCTACCTTAAAGAATTTAATACGTGTCCCTATTTATATTTGTCGCCTGAAAGTTATCTTACGCTTTACTGTTACTCTGACAAGAGCTTACTGTCACCTAGCTCAACTTCCCGAACCGCTCTGAAGCCTTGGCTGCCCAATCTTGTCCCCTTTTCTCTGGGATAAACTTTGCCGTTATAAACTATAAAAAAGCTATTTTCTTCATCAAGTTCGGTAACGGTCCACCAGTAAATTATGCCGGAGTTCGTATCCCATAATGGCGATTCTTTGTCGGGACGGACCTCATAAGTGGCCCGTTTTTTTTCCGGGTCCCACCTGCCTTTACAGTTCTGTCCATGCCTCATCATCGAGCGCACCGCTTCCTCCACGGTGGGAAGCCGCCAAATGCCTTGCGGCGTCTCAGTGAGGTTTTTCCCATCTTCTGTTAAGAATCTGCATCTTCTACACGCCTCTTGCCACGAACACGACCGGCTGTGCTCTCTGACCCACCCGGGTCCTGCCGGTGCCCAAATGAGTTTGAGGCCGTTACCTTCGACTAATCGCATCCCTCTGTTGCCATCATCGATTCTGCCTGAAATACGGTAGATAGGTTCAACTGCACAGATGATAGAAACAAGTAAAGGTGTTCCTGCTACGACCAGATAGGCCCATTTTCTGGGTTGGGGCCGACCAAACAAGAAAAGAATACCTACAAGAACAGGAAGCCACGCCATCGGAAACCAGCTAAGCAAAGCCCTCGTATTCATATTCGGTAATTTAGGGACTATGAATACCCATATAAACCATGCACTGATTACAAGTAATATACCGCCGCCAATTTTCGGCCAGCGGATACCTATAATTCCAATTAAAACTGTGACTATGGGAAAGCTTAAGTATTGTATGAACATCACACCCACACGTTCAAAGAGGTTCGGATACCACCAGCCTTCGTGAAAATTTTCTATCGTCCCCCAAAAGGCCCAAAAGCATGCAACTACAGTTATCAGGATAACCGCAACCCAGCCTATTATCAGGGAAGTTGTCTTCCTTGCTTTAACGTCCATATTACATCAGTATCCCATTTTTTGCAGAATTATTTGCAATCCATAACAACTGAGAATCATTGATTGTTTTAACTGACAAATATAGTTAAAATTGGTGATATTAACCAGTTTTTTGTTCTCAAAGTAATTGCTTGAAGTGCCGGATTGTTATTTTTAATTATCTGTCTCTGATAATTTTCGGGTTGCTGGTTAGAATTCCTTTCATTGCCAGGTCTCTGAAAAGCGAGGAGGCATCATAGAATTCTTTTCTCAAGTCAATCGTGTTAAACATTATTCCCGGCCGATGCTGCCTGAACTGGGCGACGATTTTGCCGTCCGGCTGGATAAAGCAGGATGGATACGATTGGTAATACGCGCTGGAATTGGCCATACTAACCCAGAAATAATTTGTAGCCGCTCTGCACTGCATCGTCTGCCGCATAATATCGGTGTGAACGGTCCGGCCCCTCTGGCGGGCATTATAAAATGACTGAATAACACAGTTCACCTTTGCCTTTTTCAGCTCGCGGTAAAGCTCCGGAAAACGCAAATCGTAGCAAATTAAAAGTGCGCATCTGACCTTGTTAACAGTGAATATTACAAACCGGTTGCCGGGCGTGTAGTGCTCTAAATCAGAGGGCATACAGAACCTTTTATCATACCGGTCGACGATTTTGCCCTTTGGATTTATAAGGTAAAGGCTATTGTGTGGTTTGTTCGATCCGGTCAATCGGTGCGTACTGCCGAGCACAACCCAAAGATGCAGTTCCTTAGCAAGCCTCATAATTTTTTCCGTCTCGGCCTGTAATAATTGCCAGTTAAACCGGTCAAATGTTTTAAAATCCACCGGTGCATAACCGCTCAGCGCACACTCCGAAAAATGGACCAGACCTGCCTTGCCTTTCCCTGCCTGTTTCATAAACGAGCGGACCTGCTCGGCATTTCGCCTTATCGAGCCGGAAACCGGAAATTGACAAGTAGCTATTTTTAAACACTCTTTAGCCACAAAGTTTTCTCTTTTTTATTTTTTAACCACAAAGCACACAGAAGTCACAGAGAATTTAAGATTTAATTACAGTCAAACCAATTTTATCGGGGTTCTTCAAAGGCAACACATGACATAATTGCCTTCCAGAACATCAACGAATATAAATGCAAATTTTTAAACCTAAAGTATTTGTATGAGAAGACATCTGGACAAACACTTCTTAACTCTGTGTGTGGCCAGTAAAGTCTGTATAGCTCTGGAACCTCACTCTCATTTATGCAAAATCTTATATCTTTGGCATTTTCTAAGGGCAAGAAATGACTGTTTTCAATATAAAACAATCCACGAACAATCTTCAGCACCACTCTTTCTATGCGCAACTGGTCAATTTCCACTTGAAGTATTTCTTTTGGTAAATGAATGCCACCAGATGTAATATTAGAGATTCCCTTTAGAATTTTCCTCATCAATGCAGGCATTTGTGGTTTTCGAGATCTCCGCTGAAAATCGGACAAGATCTGTTTAGTTATAGGCGATTTCTGATTCAGTACTTCTATTAAAAAGGCATGTTGAAAATACTCCTCGTCATTTTTATAGCTATTATTGCAGTTTTTATGTGTAGGTAGAACTTGGAAATTCAGGCCGGCTCTTATATTTTTTGGGTAAAATGCTTTTGGCGGAACGTGCTCTTTAGATAATTGGTCCCTTTCAATGCTTGTGCCACAGAGATAGCAAATTTGTTTAGTTTTGTTTTCTTCAGCCATCTCTATTCCCTCAGTTAAGATTTTTTTAAGAAATAACTTGGCCTTTATAATTATTTTTCTCTGTGTTTTTTATAGCGATAAAGTACTCTCTTAGTCTGAAAGGGTTTTTAACAAGTCAGTAGCTTTCACTTCAACGAATTCAACGTTTTAGCTAAACGTATCTTTCCTTCAAGACTTTCCTCCATAATTTCATCACTGAAGACCCCCGCTGCTAATGCTTTTTTCAAAACACTGTCGTATACTGCAAGGCGTTTTTTATATGGCAAGTTCTCGCTTCTTTCGAGCTCTTGTTCAAATTCTTCGAATTTTTCTCTGTTTTCTATCACGGCGAGCCTGTTCCTCAATTATTCATATTATATTTTAGCTATTTCAAGCCAAGGGTTTCATCGAGGCCGAAGATAATATTCATATTCTGGATGGCCTGGCCGGAAGCGCCTTTTACAAGGTTATCAATTGCTGAGAGGCAGATGACCTTGCCCTTGGCGACGGTTGCATAAACGTGACAGTAATTTGTCCCGGCCACGTCCTTAACAGCGGGCGCCCGGTCCAGAACCCGCACGAAATGCTCCGAGTGGTAAAAATTGCGATAAAGCTTGAGCAGCTCATCACTACCTAACTCTCTTTGCGGCTCACAATAGACCGTTGAGAGAATCCCTCTGTTGAAAGGCCCAACGTGGGGCTGAAACAAAATATTGACATCGGTATTGGCGATCTGGCCGGCGATTTGTTCTATCTCCGGCATATGCCGGTGGGAGCCGATTCCGTATGCAAAAAAGTTTTCATTCATATTGGGAAAGTGAAACACCGAAGACGGATTCCGCCCGGCCCCGGATACGCCGGTTACGGCGTTAACGATAACAGATTTTGTTTCTACAAGGCCGTTCTTCAAAAGTGGCGCGATGGCCAAGGCCGCTCCGGTAGGATAACAGCCGGGATTGGCTACCAGTTTGGCGGTCTTTATCTGCTCGCGGAACAGTTCCGGCAGCCCGAAGGCGGCGTGCGGCAGATTCCGCTTATCGGTGTGCTTAACTTCGTAAAACTTCTCGTAAACTGCCACATCTTTAAGGCGGTAATCGGCGCTGAAATCAATCACCTTAAGGCCCGTATCCAGCAGCCTGGGCACAAAGCCCATCGAAACTTTGTGCGGCAGGCAGCAAAGCACCACATCCGCCAGCTCAGCCAGTTTGTTAAAGTCCAGCGGCTCGATGTGTAAATCACATCGGCCCTTGAACTGTCCGAAAACCTCAGCAAGTGGGCCGCATTCTTCCGGTAGAGCGGTTAAATACACCGGCTTTGCCGCCGGGTGACGCAAAAGAATCTCGATTGACTCCGCACCGGTATATCCGCTTGCGCCAATAATAGCTACTCGTATCATAATCAGTCCCTTCCTGAAAAAAACGAACACAAAAACGGCCGCAAAGATTTGCTCTCGGCGGCCATTGTAATTACTCGATATACAATCTGCAAACTATCGTTTGGAGAACTGGAACCTCCGCCTTGCACCTCTTTGACCGTATTTTTTCCTCTCTTTCATCCTCGGGTCACGGGTCAGATATCCGCCGACGCGCAGGGCCGGCAGATAATTCTCGTCATAATTCTTCAAAGCCCTCGCTATACCAAGCATAACCGCACCGGCCTGGCCGGAGGGACCGCCGCCTTTGACGTTTGCAAAGACGTCAAATGTCTTCTCCGCCTCAACGGCCCGTAATGGCGCCAAGATAGACTTTCTATCCTGCACCTGGGTGAAATAGTCGTTTAGTTCGCGACTATTTATGGCGAATTTCCCTTCGCCGGGACGTATTCTTACGCGGGCAATGGCGCTTTTTCTTCGGCCTGTGCCCCAAAAATATGTGGTCTTTGCGGCATTTTTTTGTACTGTTTGTTTTGCCATTAGGCTGTTTTCCTAAAAGTTCTACAATTCAAGTTTTTCCGGTCTCTGGGCGGCGTGGGAGTGCTCCGGACCGCGATAGACCTTCAACTTTTTTAACATTTGTCGGCCGAGCCTGGTTTTCGGCAACATCCGCCTTACGGCCAGTTCAATAACCTTCTCCGGCTTCCTGGCCAGCATATCCTTGAAGCTGACGAACTTATGGCCGCCGGGAAAGTGGGTGTAATAGTCATATTCTTTGGTCTCGGCCTTTTTGCCGGTAACTTTTACTTTCTCGGCATTGACCACCACAACGTGGTCTCCGGTATCGACGTGAGGCGTATAGGTCGGCTTGGTCTTGCCCATCAGAGCCATTGCCACTTTTGCAGCCAGTCGGCCCAGAACGGCATCGTTAGCGTCAACCAGGAGCCATTTGCGCTCGATTTGCTCTTTTTTCGCCATAAAACTTTTCATAGCTTGGGTACCCTATAGATAAATCTCAGAACCCTGCAAGTATATGAATTTTGCCGGTACTGTCAAATCCTTTTTCTTTCCCCGCAAAAATCCCGGCCGGCCTGAGGGTTTTGCCCGCTCTTGGTTTTAGCCGGCGCGCTTAATTGTCTCCACAATTCCTTTCACACTGCATACGTCGAGCCTGTCCGGGATGATACTGTCAAAATCTCCCCTTATCAGCAGGAAAGCGGTCTGCTGCTCGTGCTTGCCGGTAAATATGGGCTTGTCGGTCAGGTTACCCGACGTAAGTTTTGCCTTGAGATTAAAGCCTTTTGTCGGGAGCAGAAGCAAATCCGGCGCCCGCTCCAAAAAAGGACCCGAATAAATCTGCTCCTTCCTGTATATTTGTGCTATCACTTTTTTGCCGTCCACTTCGAGCGACTCGAAAAGCTGTTCCAGGTCCCGCAAAATTCTTTCCCTGTCAATTTTCTCAACACTACCGCCGGGATACTTCCCTTTTGAATTCAGGTAAATCCTGGCCGGGTCAAGGGCAAAGGCCTTTGTTGCTCGTTCAACGCTTTCCAGTGTAGGCTCAGAAGCAGACTGCAGTTTCAGAAAACCTTCCTGTTCCAACAAATAGCTGATGTAAATATCCTTTTCAAGCAGTTCGAACCCATGGTCGGAGACCATAACCAATAAATCATCGTCATTAATTCTCTCGCTGATTTGGCCGATGGCTTCGTCGATTTTGCGAAAGTGTTCAAGGAAATTTTTGTGATACCGGTGCTGCTTATCCTCATAGGCCTGCCATAAAAAGTGCATAAGTCTGTCTGTGCCGGTGAAGATAAGAACGAAAAGCTTCCAATCGCAGTTTTCCCACAGATAGCGATATGCCCTGATTCTTGCCTCAAGCGTCTTATCAAGGTCGGCAAGGA
>Ga0315539_1000214_pt1 | contig 44636 bp, 53 predicted proteins | sample SalMarSW160150MG_FD_203097 | JGI IMG/M metagenome (GOLD analysis project Ga0315539, IMG submission 203097) | Salt marsh sediment microbial communities from the Plum Island Ecosystem LTER, Massachusetts, United States - Salt Marsh Sediment SW1601-150 ...
TGTCTCAACGGTTGGTATAAGCGAAGCTACGATAAAGAAATATATCGAGATGCAGGGCAAAGAAGACAGCGGACAAGCTTTGCTTGAATTCTAAAATGCCACCAGTTTTAACTGGTGGTTCTTTACTGTTGTCTATTTATGATTTAAGAAAATAGAGACCCACGCGATAAATCGCGGGGCTAAATAATTTGAGATCCTTCGACAAGCTCAGGATGACAACATCGCCCCATTCGATCCCGGCGCGCCGGGACTCAGGACAGGTGCCGTGGGCTAAACGATTTGGATTCAGTTTTATTCAATTACGTGGATATTTTTCTTTTTTGACATATCCTTCAGGACTTTGGGCCAAATTGTGGCGGAGACCTCGCCGATGTGGGCCTTTTTCAAAATCAGCATGAAGGTACGTGACTGGCCGATGCCGCCGCCAATACTGAGTGGGATATCATTATTCAAAATTGCCTGGTGGTACGGCAGTTTCAGGAAATCGAGCTGGCCGGAAATCTCCAACTGCTTCTTTAACGTCTCGGCAGTTACGCGGATACCCATTGAAGTCAGCTCGTGCCTTCGCTTTGTAATAGGATTCCAGACGAGAATATCGCCGTTAAGGCCATGGGTGTCTTTTCCGGTTTGTGATTTAGTGTCGGTTACCCAATCGTCATAGTCGGCGGCCCTCATCTCGTGCGGGTAGCCGTCCTTGAGGACCCAGCCTATGCCGTAGATGAAGATGGCGGGGTATTCCTGAATGATTTGGGTCTCCCGCTGCTTGCGCGGCAGGTCAGGGAACTTATCGAGAATGTCCTCGGCGTGTATGAAGGTAAGCTTGTCGGGCAGGTCGGGATATTTATCCGTTTTTAGCTGGGGAAAGAGCTCCTGGACGTGAAGTTCTGCGCCTTTTAAGACCTTCCATATTTTCTCAACGACCTGTTTTAGAAACTGCAGGTTTCGCTGCTCTTTAGTTATAGCCAGCTCCCAGTCCCACTGGTCAACATAAGCGGAGTGGTCGTGGTCGAGAAAATAATCTTTTCGCACGGCCCGCATATCGGTTAGCAGGCCCTCGCCGATGTCCATACCGAATTGCTTTAATGCCATTCTCTTCCATTTCGTAGCGGCCTGTACAAGCTGAGCGCGTAAGGGTTTTTCGAGACCAAGGCCGCAGGGAAACTCGATCGGAGTTCTGGAGCCGTCACGGTCGAGCAGGTCGTTGACGCCGCTTTCAACATCGACAATCAGAGGGACCGTTACTCGAATCAGATTGAGCTCTTTGCAGAGGTTCTGCTCAATGTAATCCTTGACTGCATAGGTGGCAATTTGAGTCTCTTTCGGTGTTAGTAAAGAGCTGTAATCCTGAGGCAAAGTTTTTTCGAGTTCGGTATAGTCTCCGATACCGGGACCGGCCAAGTCTGCTTTTTTGTCCAGCATTGTGTTTTCTCCTGAATTATTGCGGCTAAAATCAGATTCGACTGGGCCCGCAAGGATTCGAACCTTGGACCAATGGATTATGAGTCCATCTGACCCACTGTAACCCCGTATAGATTAAAAGGTTACAGGCACTTTTTGGCCCAATAATAAGGGTTGCAAGTGATAAACTAGTAAATTAACAGTACTTCACAACCCGGTATCCACTGCTAACTGACGAACTTTTTGACGAACATTATACATGAAAGTATTTTAAATCATAGTAGTTTTTTCGATAGCATTGCTATTCGTCGGATAGAACCTGACCATTTAGTTTTTGTCGCATGATTCGGCCCATCTTGAATTTTACGGTTCGTTTAGCTGGAACATGAACTTGTTCTAAAGTCTTGGGATTTTGAGCTACTCTGGCTGCTTGTGTTCTTGTTTCAAAAACACCAAAATCACGGAATTCTAGCCGATTATCTTTTGCCAATTCAACAACAATCTCATCAAGAAACGCTTGTACCACAGCCTTCACCGTTACACGCTTGGCCTGTGTTTGCTCGGCGATATGGTCGACAAGTTCTTTTTTCGTCGTTGTTGACATTGGATTCCTTAGCATTACTACGATAATAGGAGCGGGGCACAATAAAGATAGGCACTCCTGAAAACAGGATTATTCACGCTATTGCGTATGTCCTGATGCCCTGGGACTATGATCTTTTTAACCCAGCATTTGGACAGGTGCTCTCCGCTCCGTCAATATAGAAACAAAATGCAATGGAATTGTCAAGATAACTTTGATGCCCAGGAAACTTTTGAGCTACATCCAGAATAGTAGCTCCTTCCCCGCTGTTGCAAGGATATCAAAATTATAGGATAAGATGGTTGAACGAAAAAAGAGCAGGGCCCCCAACCACGAGTAGATTGAAGACCCCAATATAGCTCCTGAAAGGAAAAAATGAGTTTTAAATCTTCGAGCCACACTCAGAGCAATAGGCCCCTCGTCCAATCAGCCGATGATCACACACGGGACATCTCCGGACAAGGCCGAATATCTTGCTGTTACCGCTGTTCTTGGGAGAAACGAGCAAAAATAAAAGTACCAAAATAATTGTTATCGCGGTTCCTGTAAGAAATTCGTGACGCAACCAATTTGCCTTTTCGGAAATTCCGGTCTCGGCTATCCAGTTCGCAACTATCAAAATGTTGCCTAATAAGAAGATAGCCCCAATCAATAAAATGATAATCACTTTTCTACTCAACAACGTCATCTCAAAATATCCTCCAAAAAATTAACAATCACAATAAAAGTTTTTTCTAAACATCAACCCATTAGGATAGCGCCTCGATCATATCGCGCAAGCATTTTCTTGAAAAAAACTTAGCAAGCTCTGTAAGTTCAGTTGCATAGCGCATTTAGCAGTGCAAAAAAATTTCAAAAAATGTTTTTTTAAGCTTATTGCTCAGTACTCCACGATAATATTTGGGCAACTGCAAATTACATTGTACAGAGCAGATATCACCTTTGGATTTGACTTGATTAGCTCTGCCATAACTTCGGCGAGTTGTTCTTTGCTCATTTGATTTATCAGAACCAGTTCTGATCGCTGTGTTTCGACAGTCATTTGATATCACCTCCCCCAGCCAAGCGGCCAGAACTCATTGGTTAGGCCTGGCCGCAGGAATAACAACCCCGTAGAAATACTTTTTTAGTCCTTTTCAAGATCACAGGAAATAGACATATCTGCTTATCCAAAACCTACTTGCGTTTTTGGGCTTCTGATGGTAGCATTCGGCTAAATTTATCTCTTGAAACATTGGGGAGACAGCAAAATGACTGAGAATCCAAAGAAAGGAACTTGCAATGAACAACTTTGGGGATAAGGTTAGCTTTATATGGAGCGTGGCTGACTTGCTTCGTGGGCCGTATAAGCCAAACCAGTACAGGGACGTAATGCTGCCGCTTACTGTGCTACGGCGTCTGGATTGCGTGCTGGAGCCAACCAAAGGCAAGGTACTGGCCAAACTAAACGCCCTAAAAGGCGGCTCTGTCAAAAATATCGAGCCAATCCTCAATCGTGCTGCCGGTCAGCAGTTCCACAATACCAGTTTGCTTGATTTTAACAAACTCAAAGGCGATCCCAACAATATCGCAGCTAACCTGGTTAGTTACATCAAAAGCTTTTCCTCAAAAGCCCGTGAGGTAATAGAGTATTTCGACTTTGAACCACATATCGAGAAGCTGGACAACGCCAACCGCCTGTACCTGGTAGTTAAAAAGTTTGCAGAAATCGACCTGCATCCTGATGTTGTTTCCAATACAGAGATGGGGTATATCTTTGAAGAGCTTATTCGCAAGTTTAACGAAGCTGCCAATGAGGAAGCCGGTGACCACTTCACCCCGCGTGAGGTTATCCGCCTTATGGTTAATCTGATGTTTTCTCCAGATAATGCGATCCTGACTACAAAGGGTATAGTAAGGACCCTCTATGACCCTGCATGCGGCACAGGTGGTATGCTTTCGGTTTCAGATGAATACCTTCGAGAGTTAAACCCTGACGCCAGGCTTGAAGTTTATGGCCAGGAATATAATCGATTTGCATATGCAACCTGCGGCTCGGATATGATAATCAAGAGCCAAAGTCTTGAAAACATTAAATTCGGCGATATCTTCGGCGATGGTAAAACCTCTGACGGTTTGCCGCATCATAAGTTTGACTATATGTTGGCAAATCCGCCATTTGGTGTTGAATGGAAGCCCGAAGAAGATGAAATCAGAAAAGAATACGAGCAGCAGGGTTTTACCGGCAGATTTGGTGCCGGGTTGCCACGAATTAATGATGGTTCGTTTCTGTTTCTTCAGCACATGATATCCAAAATAAAACCTGTAAAAGATGGCGGCAGCCGTATCGGGATAGTATTCAATGGCTCACCTTTGTTTACCGGCGATGCGGGTTCAGGCGAATCGAATATTCGCCAGTGGATTATAGAGCACGACTGGCTTGAGGCCATAGTCGCTATGCCTGACCAGTTGTTTTATAATACCGGCATATTTACATATATCTGGATAGTTACCAACCGCAAGGAGAAGAAACGCAAAGGCAAAATTCAGCTTATCAACGCTGTTGGTTTTTTTCAAAAGATGCGAAAGAGCCTTGGCAACAAGCGTAATGAGATTGGTGATGGACAAAACGGCCAACCGAACCACATAGCAGAAATTACCCGCATTTACGGTGGATTCAAGGATTCCAAATACAGCAAGATATTCGACAACGATGATTTTGGCTTTCGCAAGATAACTGTTGAAAGGCCGCTCAAGTTAAGCTTCCAGGCAACTGCCGAACGTATCGAATCTCTAAAAGAGGTCAATGTTTTTGCCAATCAGGCTAAATCCAAAAAGAAAAAAGGTTCAAAGGCAGCGTTGGCTGAAATAGAAGCGGGAGAAAAACTGCAAGCTGATATTCTAAAAGCACTGAGAACACTCGATGCTGACAAGGTTTACAAAAACCGTGATGCTTTTGATAAAGACTTGATGAAGGCAATAAAAGCCGCGGATATCAAATTAGCCGCACCAGTCAAAAAATCGATTCTAAACGCTCTTAGCGAACGGGACGAAACAGCCGATGTTTGCACCGACAAAAAAGGCAACCCTGAGCCGGATACCGAGCTTAGAGACTATGAAAATGTGCCGTTAAAAAAGGATATTTACGAATACTTCAAACGTGAAGTTCTGCCGCATGTTCCCGATGCGTGGATTGACGAGAGTAAGACCAAGGTTGGCTATGAAATACCCCTAAACCGGCACTTCTATGAATATACCCCGCCGAGACCGCTTGCAGAGATCGAATCTGATATAAAAGCCATTGAACGAGACATTTTAAAGATGCTGGGGGAAGTGACAGGATGAGTCCATCGCTTATTATTTCGATAATTGCCGCAGTTATTTCAGCTATTGCTATTGGAGTTTCTATATGGACACACAATCGTAATCATAAGCTTCAAGCCCGGATAGTTGCATTAGAAGAAGTACGAGAAAAAGATAGATTGGCCGAAAAGAATAAAGCCAATCTTACAGCTAAGATCACAAAAGAAGAATTGCGCCGTTCGAGCACACACAAAATCAGTTGGCAATATCACTTGGTGGTTGAAAACAAAGGGGTTTGTGGGGCTTGCAATATAAAGATAAATCTTGATGGGAAGCCTTTGTTGGAGCATCCCACTATTCTGAAAAACATAAAAGAAATTACACAGGTCGGACCCAATTCCAATTTCCGATATTTATTAGGCCTAAGTATGCAAGCCAGGCCTCCTTCAGCTATTGAAATAATATGGGAAGATGATTCCGGTGAACCTGGCAAGTACGGTACGACTTTGACATTATAATATTGAGAGAAATCATTAAGGCTATAAAAGTATAAATCTTATGTCTAAAGAACTTTCTATATCTGAACAATTGCTACATAGCACAATACGCATAGAATCTGAATACAAGAACAACTCTAACGGTGTCGGGACAGGGTTTTTCTTTCAATTTAATTATGCTGAAAACGCAAGATGCCCTGTTATAGTAACCAACAAACATGTCGTGAGCAATGCACAAAAAGGTAGCCTGCTTTTTACCATCTGTGACGAGAATGGATACCCTGATTTCACTTCAAAATTTTCATGGACAATCGAAGACTTTGAAAAATTTTGGAAATTTCACCCAGACCAGCAAATAGATTTATGCGTGATGCCTATTGCACCGTTGCTAAAAGGGATGGATGAGAAAAACAAAAAACCATTTTTTAAGTGCACAGACAAAACACTTATACCAAGTGAAGATGAATTTAGTGAATTATTTGCGATAGAGGATGTTGTAATGATTGGTTATCCAATCGGGCTTTGGGACAGCGCCAATAATTTGCCAATAGTTCGAAAAGGCATAACGGCTACACATCCAGCTTTCAAATATAATAACAAGCGTGAGTTTATGATTGATGTGGCTTGTTTCCCGGGCTCAAGCGGTTCCCCAGTATTTCTTTACAATTCACAAGGGTATGCTACCAAAAAAGGCAACTTTTTGGGAACATCAAGGCTGAAGCTCTTAGGAATTCTATATGGAGGGCCACAATATTCGGTTAATGGCACTATTGAGGTCGCTAACGTTCCCACTCAACATGTTCCGGTAACACGAGCATCTATACCTATGAATCTTGGTTGCGTAGTTAATTCGCAGGTTCTTTTAGACTTTGAAGAAATTTTCAAACCGCCAACCACTTAAAACCAAACTATGGAAACAAAGCATAAAAAATACGACAAATATAAGCCCTCCGGCGTTGAGTGGCTGGGAGACGTACCACAAAACTGGGAAGTTAAGCGATTGCGGTTTGCTGTTAAAACTAATCCATCTAAATCAGAGATCCGAAATTTACAATTAACTCAGGTTGTGTCATTTGTTCCTATGGAAGCTGTTGGAGAATGGGGTGGCTTAAAGCTTGATGATGATAAAGCCCTTGATGATGTTATAAAAGGTTACACATATTTTCGAGATGGAGACGTTGTTGTTGCCAAAATAACTCCCTGTTTTGAAAATGGCAAAGGGGCTATCGCAGCGGGTTTGGAAAAGGGGGTCGGGTTTGGTACCACAGAGCTACATGTCTTACGATCACGATTAGGTATAAACAAAAATTTCCTGTTTTATCTTACCATCAGTCACGCCTTCCGCAAATTGGGTGCAGCTGAAATGTATGGCGCAGGTGGCCAAAAACGAGTCCCTGAAGCCTTTATCAAAAACCTGCGACACCCATTACCACCTATTACCAAGCAACAAACCATCGCTGATTTTTTGGATCGCAGGACGGGTAAGATTGATGAGTTGATTGCTAAGAAGGAGCGGGTGATTGAATTACTCAGAGAAAAACGCACAGCCCTCATCAGCCATGTTGTCACCAAAGGCCTTAATCCAGATGCAAAAATGAAAGACTCCGGCGTTGAGTGGCTGGGTGAAGTGCCGGAACATTGGAAAATAGCACCACTTAAATTTGTTATTAAAGCTCGACCTGGAGCCATAAAAACAGGGCCATTTGGCAGTCAACTTCTTTCTTCAGAAATGCTATCTGGAACTATAAAGGTGTATAACCAACGTAGTGTTTTGGACCAAGATATTGAGGCAGGCGAGAATTATATAAGTGAAGAGAAGTACGAGGAACTTAGAGCATTTACTGTTTACCATAACGATATATTAGTGACAACTCGTGGAACAATTGGCTGCTGTGTGATCGTTCCAAATGGCGCGGAGCAAGGTATTTTGCATCCGTGTTTGATGAGGATTCAAGCAGATGAACAAGAGGTCTTGACCAAATATCTTTCACTTTTAATTCAAGATGGCACTATAGTACAGACGCAACTCCGTCTTATGAGTAATGCCACAACGATTGAAGTGATTTACTCCGATTCTTTAAAAAAAGTTCAGTTACCATTACCACCGATTGAGGAGCAAAAGCAAATTTTTGAATATTGCTTTATTGAGACATCCAAAATTGATGCTTTAATAGCTAAAGTTACAGAGGCAATAGAGAAACTGAAAGAATACCGCACAGCGTTGATTTCCGCAGTGGTAACCGGAAAGATAAAGGGAAATTAGAAATATGTTGGCTAAGAAAACAAATAATAAAATTCATATAAGTTGGAAAGTTCGATGTTTGAACACCGAAACAAAATCTTTCTTCGATAAGACCAGAGTTTTAGATATAGATAGTCTGTCCGATGAAAAGCTTTCTGAGATTATGAATTTGCGTGCCAAGCGTTCTGATTCTGATATTTTAAAATATAAAGAATGCTTTAAGGATACATCAAAAATTTTGACTAATGAAGAAGCGAAAGAATATCAGAAAATTGACGGCTTTTGTATTCCGGGTTATTTTGAAGACCAAAACGGAAATCCATTAGATGAATATGATGTCTCTAAAATTTTGAGTGGACAGGATAAGCCAATAATAATGGGGAATTTGAAGAGCGTGATTAAGCTTGGTCATTCTGAAATGAAAGAATCACATGAATGGCAGCAGGAACACTCAGATATTACTGCACATTTTCTACAGATATGGAAACAGATAGCCGAAAGTAGATGGTTAAAAACTAAAAATTCGATTTCATACAGTGGAAATGCTTTCCAACAAGCACAACTTCCAGATTTAGAATCATTGCTATATGCGAGTATCTATTTTAGACAGCTTATTGCAGATGGAGATAAAGTGTTCAAATTAGCTTGTGATACTTATTGCAGATTTGTTGATAACGAAGGCAAAACCGTCTGGATAAAGGAAGAACAGGAGCGATTTAATAAAAGTCTCAATAGCAATATGTTTGGGCCAAAATTGAATATAGAAATAGACGCTAAGGAATTAATTGATCTGTTCTGGTATGGGGCCTTATTTTTTCATGGCACAAAGAAAATCAAAGAGGAGAAGAGGAATAAGTTCAGAGATTTGATCAATCAAAACCAGAGAGAGGCCGTAGTTTTTAATTTGAATTTATGTTTTATATCTCTGTTTAATTATATTCAAAATGTTGCAGGGCTTATCCACTATGATTTTGCTTACTGGCTTAATAAATATGAGTTGCCAAAGCCGGATATTATGTGGCATTGGTCTATTCTTGGCAAAAATAACACGAAAACTTGATGAGTTTGTAAATTTCAAAAAAAGATGAATACTGGAGCGTAACCAATGGCAATAGACCACACAGAAAAAGCTTTTGAAACAGCGATTGAAGATTCTCTGTTAACTAATGGCGGGTACAGCAAGGCTGATCCTAAAAACTTTGACAGGTCTCGATGTTTAGACCCTGCGGTATTAATCCCATTTATCCAGGAGACTCAGCCTAAAGTCTGGCAGGGGTTAGAAAATATTCATGGTGCCGACACAGAGACGATTTTGCTGGATGACCTTGCAAAGGCAATGGATTCACAGGGCAGCCTAAACGCTATCCGACACGGCTTTAAGTGTTTTGGTAAGCTTGTACGTGTTGCTTATTTTGCTCCAGCCCATAAGATGAATCCGGATATCCAACGGCTATACGAAGCGAATCGGCTTACAGTTACCAGGCAGCTTAAATACAGCACGGTAAACGAAAACAGCCTTGATGTGGTGCTTAGCCTTAATGGGTTGGCGGTAATAACAGCAGAGTTGAAAAATCCCATTACCGGCCAAACGGTCGAACACGCCAAGCATCAATATAAGAATGACCGTGACCCAAGGGAAAAAATATTTGATTTTAAGAAACGCAGCCTTGTGCATTTCGCAGTTGATCCAGACCTGGTTTTTATGACAACAAGATTAAGCGGAAAAGCCACGTATTTTCTGCCGTTTAACCTCGGCGATGGCACAGGGGCAGGCAACCCTCTACCCAAAGACCGTTCCAAGTACAAAACTTCGTATCTTTGGGAGTATGTATGGGCAAAAGATAGTTTTCTCGATATTCTGGGGCGGTTCCTGCATTTGCAGGTTGAGGAAAAAAACATTGGCACAAAGAAGATTCGCAAAGAGTCTATGATTTTCCCGCGGTATCAGCAATTAGACGTAGTACGTAAGCTGGAAGCTGACGCCAGGGAGGCCGGAGCTGGCAAAAACTACCTTATCGAGCATTCGGCTGGCAGTGGCAAGAGTAATTCAATTGCCTGGCTGGCGCATCGTCTGTCGAGTTTGCATGATGAGCAGGATAAAAGGATTTTTGATTCGGTTGTAGTAATTACTGACCGCCTTGTGCTTGACCAGCAATTGCAGAACACCATCTATCAATTTGAACACAAACAAGGCGTGGTTCAAAAAATAGATGAAGATTCAACCCAGCTTGCAGACGCTTTGATGGCCGGTACGCCAATTGTCATTACTACGCTTCAGAAATTCCCTTTTGTAACTGAGAAAGTCGGCACTCTACCGGATCGCCAATATGCCGTTATTATTGATGAGGCACACAGTAGCCAATCGGGTGAAAGTGCTACTGAGCTTAAGGGTGTCTTAGCTTCCGAGCACATTCGCCAACAGGCGCAAGCTGAGGCAGAAGAACTGGGCCTGCCTGATTATGAAGAGGAAATCCTCCGTACTATGGCAAAGCGTGGCAGACAGCCAAACATCAGCTTTTTCGCGTTCACAGCGACCCCGAAATTTAAAACACTCAAGGTATTTGGTCAACCTGGCGCCGATGGCAAGCCGGAACCATTTCACCTCTACAGTATGCGTCAGGCTATCGAAGAAGGTTTTATTCTTGATGTCTTGAAAAACTATACCACATATAAGACATATTACAGGCTTATTAAGTCAATTGAGGACGATCCTGAGGTTGATAAGAGAAAAGCAGCACGGGCATTGGCCAGGTTTATGAGTCTGCATCCACATAACATTATCCAAAAAACCGAAGTAATGATTGAGCACTTCCGCCACTTCACACGTCACAAGATAGGCGGTAAGGCCAAGGCGATGGTTGTAACCAGTTCACGTTTACATGCGGTACGTTATAAAGAGGCTTTTGATAAGTACATTGCAGAAAAGGGATATGCGGATATTCACACGCTGGTGGCGTTTTCCGGTACGGTAGAAGACCCTGATGTTAAGAACAAAAGCTACACTGAAGTTGGCATGAACCTGGGAATAAGAGAAAAAGAACTGCCGGAAAAATTTACAACTGGAGAATATCAGGTTTTGATTGTCGCTGAGAAATATCAGACTGGCTTCGACCAGCCATTGCTGCACACTATGTATGTGGACAAGCGGCTGTCAGGTATACAGGCAGTGCAGACTCTTTCACGTTTGAACCGAACTTGTCCTGGTAAAGAAGATACATTTGTGCTGGACTTCTACAACGATACGCAGGAAATCCTCGATTCATTCCAGCCTTACTACGAGCAGACCTGTATTGGTGAAGACTCTGACCCACGTCAACTCTACGATCTGCAGGCAAAAATGGATGAGCAACACATTTATTATCATGAAGATATTGAAGGCTTCTGTAGAATTTTCTTTAAGAACAAACTTACCCAATCACCAAGCGACCATGCAATGATAAACTCTTTTCTTGACCCTGCGGTGGCAAGATTTTCAGATTTAGATGAGGATTCACAGGAAGACTTCAGAGGGCTGCTATACACATATCGAAATCTCTACTCGTTCTTGTCGCAGGTAATTCCCTATCAAGATAGCGACATGGAAAAGCTATATACATACATTAGATTTCTGATTCCAAAATTACCCAGGAGAGCTTCAGGGCCTAAATACGACTTTGATAACGAGGTGGCGTTAAAGTACTATCGTCTTCAGAAAATCAGCGAAGGAACTATTCATTTAGAACCTGGTGTTGATAGTGAGGTTAGCGGGCCAACTGCAGTGGGAACAACTAAGGGTGAAAGTCCACAAGTGGAATTGTCTCAACTGATCGACATTATAAATGAGCGGTTCGGAACAAACTTTAAACCTGCAGACCAGTTATTCTTTGACCAGACAAAAGAAGAAGCGGTTGCAAACGAGGATTTGAGACAGGTGGCACATGCCAATCCTTACGATGGTTTTCATTTGGTTTTTCGGAAAGTACTTGAAGGTCTTTTCATTGACCGAATGGAGCAGAACGAAGGTATCTTTGCAAAATTTATGAATGACCCCGAGTTCAAGACAGTCGTTGAGGACGGTCTTGGCCGACAGGTTTACGATCAGATTCGTTTGGGGAAAACTGATGGATAATTTACTTGAATACATACCGGAAGAGTTTCATGGTGTTTTTAAGGAAATTGTTGAGTTGATCGATAACTTCTGTGAAGCTCACCTTAACGAAGATTACCAGCAGCTTGCTCGGGACATGGCAATAAAAATCTGTGGAAAAGACTCTTTCGTAAACGTCATGCAAGGTAAGCCGAAAAGCTGGGCAAGCGGAATAATCCACGCGTTAGGGTGGGTGAATTTTCTGCAAGATCCCAGTATGGAGCCTTACATGAGCTCAGCCGAACTTGCTAAAGGTTTTGAAGTTTCGCAGGGAACAATGACCACCAAATCAAAAATTATCCGTGATGTGTTGAATATTGTACCAATGGATCCAAACTGGTGCCTGCTCGATCTACTTGATGACAACCCTCTTGTCTGGATGGTTGAAGTTAATGGATTTGTGATGGACATTCGAACGGCGCCCCATGAAGTTCAGGAAGCAGCTTATGCAAAAGGGTTGATCCCTTATATTCCGGATGACAAAAAAGAATCCATTCCAGAAACTGGTGATGATGTAAAAATTATTAAATTCCCGGGTACACAAAATAATAAAGCTTCCAAGCCCAAATCTGCAAAATACCATGATGTTAACGAGCCAACACTTTTCTAATGTTTTGGTCAACAGTTTGGCATAGCTATCGCTAACAGGTGAGGAAATCTAAGCAAAAGTCTTCGGGCTTGCATGTCGGATAATCTCATAGATACCGGCATAGAAGATTTCAGGTGGGAAGAAATCTATGTTTTCGGCCCAGGTAATAAAAAGGAATATGCTCAACTTAAGAAAACCCAGCCGTCCTATACAGATCGTTATGAGCTTTTTGAGATAGTTCATAACGCTGAATCCCCGTGGGCGATGTGCTATGAAGAAGATGTTGGTGCGTGTGTTCGCCGTATTTCTGATGGCAAGAAGTTTTTGCTTGGGCTGTTGGAACTTGAGGCAACAGACAAGAAATCAAGAAACTATCATCTCCTCGATGACTATTCCGTCTGGTTTGTTAATAACCGTTGATGTGATATTTTGTAAAGCTTCGATTGATTATACCTCCTGGCCTCCAATGTTCCAGTCGGAACAATATGGATATTTTTCAGATTGGCTGCTTTAAGCAGGTTATTTGTGCAGTTCGGGTATTCCATAGCAAACTTGATTGGTATCGCTAGGCACCGTGACGGTTGTTTTGGCTTTTCCAGCACTGAAAGCCTGACAGCTATATCCGCCACAACAGCCATCAAAACCAATGCAAGCAAAATAACAACCCATTTAACCTTCTTGTCTTTCAAAGTACTTCACCCCGTGTATCCTCAAACTTGTTGGAATCGACCGTATTACGCCTCGCATTCGCAAAATCTACAAGCATAGCATCCTTTTCCTTTGCGCTTGTTTTTATATCCCTGAATCCCGCACATTTTTGAGCCAATTGATTTAAGGCTCGCTCGAAACGAGTTGAGAGTTTCCAGCCATGCTGACCATCATACCGGCTATTGAGATAACTGATATGTTCTATCAGCCCAAGCTTCGAAAGTTTTGCACGGGTTCTTTGTAATATCCTGCGTGAGATATCATGTCGGGTTTCAAGGTCAGTCATATTCGGTATCAAACAATCAGACCACTTCAGTTCAAAGAATATACAAACTGCGGCGTGTTGCTGATTATGGTTGCCTGGGAAAAGTATCTCAACTAAGTCGGAGTAATCTGAAATATCTTTCCTGTGGTTGAAACTGATTTTTGTGTGTTCCGGCATTTTGCGTTTTTACCCCAGCCTTTTTATACAAAATATGGCCTTCACCGCGGGACATACCGGTGAAGGCCATGTTAAAATTTGGAGGCACTACTATTTAATTTTTTCGATTACACCAAAAACCTGGCGAAGAAGGACTTGGTGCACACGACAAGCCAGGTTGAGCGGGAAGATAGAACTTTCTGATGAGTCTTATTGTATGAATAGACGAGTTAATTTCGGAGGGTAAAAACCTTGTAAATCAACCGTCTTTTGTAACCAAGCACTATAGTCTTGTTTGTCGACGATGACTGGCGAAAAGCGTTGAAAAGGGCAGGAAAACCTTTTGGATTCTAATGGGTTATCTAATATCCCATCTTGTCAGGAATCACACCGCGCACACCACCTTTAGGTTTCGGTGTATCGCCGTTTCGCCGTGGAATCAGATGAATATGGGCATGCATGATAGTCTGGCCTGCACTTTTGCCGCAGTTGGTACCGATGTTAAAACCCGTTACCGTCGAATCGGATTTCTCGATTCTATCACTAAGAATCCGGATTAGTTTATCGGCATCATTTCTCTCTTCAAAGGTCATGGAGAAAAAGTCCAGTGTATGGTGAATCGGAATTACCAAAATATGACCCTTTGTCACCGGATTTTTATCCTCAATAGCTACAACGGTTCCAAGTTTTTCGATGATCTTAGTCTCAATATTCGCTGAACAAAAAGGACAGTTAAGTTTAGGTTCTGTCATTCGCTATCGTTTTCCTTTTCCACCACGGAAGACTTAACAACCTTTCTTCTTTGGTACTTGTTTTTGGATTTACCTCTTTGGTTTTCTAAAGCCTTTCTTTTGCCGAGAGAGTAGAAGAAATAACAGACTATCCATATAAAAAAGGCAAAAGTCAACAATCTGAATAAAACACCCATTTTAATCTTCCGAATTCATTGATATTTTTATGTCACCATACTCATACATTGAAAGTATCATAGTAAAATAGATATTTAATCACTGTAAATACCAATTGACTCATCGATTTCGCCGTTGGGCAACATGTTATCAGGATGATAAATACCCTTCTCTTCTAATTGATACCTTTTGCAGTTTTGCCAATTGGTAGCAGATATACAATAATTCTGCTCCCAGGATTTGTCCAGCTTTCCTTGTCTTTCAAATCTTCTCAGCGGACAAATGTTATACCATTTACATGTCATAGCAAACTCAAAAATTATAGCAAATCAGCGGTCGCCGGATTTGCTTTTGTTCATTCCTTCAACTTTATCAGTCAGCCAACCAATTCTGATATCTTTGACTGGATTTAAATCGGGTACATAAGGTTTTATATCCAAAACCGGAGTGCCATCAGCCATATCAACACCTGATATATGTAAAATATTCTGATCAATATGTTCAAGTCTGACAACTGATACACCGATGGGATTTGGCCTATAGGGGCTTCTTGTAGCAAAAACACCGTGTTCTTTGCCGTCCCATGGTGGATGAGCTTTAAGACTTGGGTTTTTGACCATATGCAAATGAAAGATTACAACAATATGGCTGAAATCATCCAGGTCTTTGAGCCCCCCGAAAAAATCATCAAATATTTCTATAGTTCCTTTTATCTCCAAAGCACCTACAGCTTGTCTGGGAACACCGATATTGTTCTTAAACGGCGAGGAGATTATTCCGATTGGCTGATACTTTACAACATCCATCACATAACTTTTTTGAATTCGTTTTAAGCCATTAATTGCGGTTATAACAACAATACCACAGATAATTTACCCATTCGAATTGTCACCTTGTAGCCCGATTTGGGCCGCTGCCTGTCTCATGCCCATAATCGTATCGGTAAAAAGTTCATCTAATTCTATCCCTAACATCTCAGATCCTTTTTGAATGATAGAGCGATCAACACCGGCAGCAAAGGATTTGTCTTTCCATTTCTTTTTTACGGATTTTGCCTTCATGTCCAGCACACTCCTGGAAGGTCTGACTAAAGCAGTTGCTGCAATCAAACCGGTTAATTCGTCAATAGCATAGAGAACCTTTTCCATCTTACTTTCCGGCTCAACATCGGTGCATATTCCCCAGCCGTGCGACAGTACCGCCCTGATATAATCATCTGGCCAGTTATGTTCTTTAAGGATTTCTTCTGTCTTTTTGCAGTGCTGGTCAGGGAACTTTTCATAATCAAGGTCGTGTATCAGACCGATTACGCCCCATTTATCCTGGTCTTCGCCAAACTTGTTGGCAAAATATCGCATTACCGTTTCGACTGCCAAGGCGTGCTTTATTAAACTTTCATCCTGGTTGTACTCTTTCAAAAGCTCAAACGCTTCCTCTCTGGTAGGTACATTTGTTTCCATAAAAGCTGCTTCGGTTTGTTAGTCTCAAATTATTTATTTTATAACTTTCACGTGCAAGAATAACATTCTTTTTATCCGATTGGAAGCTTAATTTGTGCAATTGCATGCTCTCAAACGACTTGTCATCATACTTGCATATCGTTGGATTTTCATTTATGATAATTGAGAAGAAATATGCCCCACTTTTTTTAATTTGGGAATATTTAAGGATATAACATAGTGCAATTGTAAGTTAAATTCGTGAAATAACAAGGCAAAAGGAAGTTAACATGGAATACAAACAAGACGTGTCAATGCTGGTTTCGGAACGTGTCTCACAGATTCCAAAATCAGCTATTCATGAAATGACTCGTTTGTCCAAAGAAATAGACAATGTGTCATTTTTATCATGGGCAAAACCGACTTCCGGTACGCCGGAGCATATAAACAAAGCAGCGGTTAAAGCAATAAATGAAGGCAAAACAGGAGGTTATTCTGAGCCGGCAGGTCTTTACGAACTGCGAGAAGAAATAGTCAAAAAGCTGAAGGAATTTAATCAAATTGAAGCATCACCTGACGAAATAATTGTTACCGTAGGAGCTATAGAGGGACTTGCTGCCGCTCTAATGGCGGTTGTTGACCCGGGTGATGAGGTTATTATTCCAGTACCGGGCTATTCCAGCCATATCAGGCAGGTTGTGATGGCTTGCGGGAAACCTGTTTGTGTTCCTACTATTGAGGAAAAAGGCTTTAGTCTGGATATTGAAAAGATTAATGATGCTATCACAGACAAGACAAAAGCAATTCTGTTCAGTGATCCTAATAATCCCACAGGCTCGGTTTATTATAGGGAGGAGTTAGAAGCCATTGCCCGGGTCGCATGTAAAAATAACCTTATTGTTATTACTGATGAAGCATATGAATACTTTACCTTCGATGGACACAAACATCATAGTATCGCTTCTTTTGAGGGTATGCAAGAACGTGTAATTAGCTCGTTTACTTTTACAAAAAGCTATGCGATGACAGGCTGGAGAATAGGTTATGTCCATGCGTCAAGAGAACTGGTAGCACAGGTTAAAAAAGCCCACATACCATTTGCAATTTGTGCCCCGGTAGTTTCTCAGTATGCCGCACTTGGAGCCCTTAGAGGTTCTCAGGAATGTATTGATGATTTCCAGCGGCATTATACCACAACGAGAAATCTTATGTGTAGGAGACTCGATCAGCTTGGACATATATTTGAATATCAAAAGCCCAAAGGGTCATATTTGATGTTTCCAAAAATAAAGGTTGAGCAGGGCAAGGATTCACTCACTTTTGCAAAGCAGTTGTTAAAAGAAGCCCGCGTTTCTACTACGCCTGGTATAGCTTTTCGAGGAGAGTCACATTTACGAATGTCATTTTGCGTTTCAGAAGAAACGATTGATAAGGCATTTGATAGAATGAAAGATTATTTTAACAACGTCTGACTTCCTTTTCTCACCAATTGCTTGCATAACTTTCTTCTTATACACGGTACTTGTTGTTTTTGTCCGCAAATGATTGCGATTGCTATTTAGGCAGTGTCAGAATGTCCATGCTGTTTCCCGTCAGCAAAAATGGCACAGGTTAAGTCCTTTGGTCAGGGGAGAGCTTCAAATGTTTTACTGCATGCAGGAAAACACTTGAAATCGTAGATTTCAGCTCCATAATTATTGGGGCAGGAGCAGGCAAGGTGATAGAGATATGAACAAGGTATTTTTGTTAACTTTAATATTTGTTTTTCTGGCCATCTTCGTCGAATCGGTAAACTTAATTCTACAATTGAAAGACCGAAGGCTTTCCAGATGGTTCGGCGCCAATGCTTTTGGCATTCACATGATAACCACTGGTACTTTTTGGGTGATTACGTTCTGTTTGATAGTTTATCTACAATTCAGCAAGCATCCACTATTTCACAGCAGTATTATATTAAAGTATGCAGGACTATCCCTGCTCATTGCCGGCCTTATTCTTGGTTTTTGGGCGTTCAAGTTGTTGGGGTTAAAAAGGGCATTGTGTCTGAATTTCTTCGAAGAAGATGTCCCGGAGATAAAAGAGTCTTTGTATAAATACCTTAAAAATCCGCTCGATTACGGTATATGGATGACGCTTGTTGGCTTTGCAATTTTTACCCAATCGGTGTATAACCTTGTTATCGCTGTGGAATTTATAATCATTATGATACCACATATAATCCTGGAGAATAAAGCCTTGAACAAATAGCGATTAGAATAATCCTGGTAAAGTCTTAGATGATGGAACAAGCTCTGGTAACTTATCGATAGAAACAGCGAAAATAGTAGGAACAGGACGATTCTCGCATATTTTGCTTATGGGGATGGGAAAATGTATAAGCTTATCTTGCAACTTGAACAGCGATTCAGAATATGTTAAAGACCAAACAAAGCTATATATTTTGCATTTGAAAAATGCGTTTTAATGAACGTTTTGACACAGAAAGGGCCAGCTAAAATGATAAGAGTTGAAAGAAAAAACGGCGAAAAGTTTGAGGTTACTGTAAGTGAACAAGGCTCAAGTACAGTTCACACAGTTGTTTTGGACGACAATTACTATCAAGCTCTGACAGAAGCAAAGATAGCAAAGAAAGATTTTATCAGAAAATGTTTTGAATTCCTGTTGGAACGCGAAGGCAAAGAATCTATACTTTCGCGCTTCAATGTGAAGGTTATCAAAAACTACTTTCCAGAATTTGAGCAGCAGATCAAAGATAAAATTGATTGAATAAGGAATTTAGTTGGGCACAGGTCTTTTTTGAAGACCAGGAAGTCATTGGACCATAATTTCAGCTTTTCAATTCCTTTAAACCGGTGTAGTCGTCAAACCTGCGGGCTATCTGCTGATCCAATTGTGCTATAACTACCTCTGCTGTACTGAATACCTTAGCTTCATTCAGATGGCCTCCTGTAGCATGATTTTCATCGGATACCAAGATATGAATGTGAAGTGTGAATTCATTCTGGTATATCGCGACAGTCCCCTGAGCCGAAACAATCTCCAGCGGTCCTTGAAAGTCTTTGGTTATATACTTGCTCGGCAGTTCCTTTAGAAATCCCAGCTTAACGAACTGGAGAGAACCGATAATGCTTATAACTACACCTGAAGTTATTCGGTTCGATTTGCAGTATTGACTTATAGAATAAACGAGTTCTTTGTCAGGCTTCACACGAAATACATAAATTTGGCTGAGTTTCATACACTATCCTCTTGTTTAATAGACCTTTGTTTAACCGGTCAATTAAAATCACGTCCCTTCGCCACTTGCGGCAAGATACTCAATTTGCTCAGGCATCAATTTATCTATAGCTATCAACATTGATTTGAGCTTAAGCGTACATACCCGCTGCTCTATTTCAATAGTAACGTCATAAACTTTAGGCTCAAATTTATCCTGTTTTTTCAGTACATACTCAACTTCCAGAGCCTGTGTAGCGAAACTCATGTCCATCACACTGGCTGGGTGTCCTTCTGCTGCCACAAGATTAATTAACCTACCATCTGCTAAGATATGGATCCGCTTGTTATTTTTCAAAACATATTCATCAACATAGTCTCTAATATTATGGTTTACCTTTTTGCTCATTTTTTTCAAACCTGGTATATCTATCTCAACGTTAAAGTGGCCGCTGTTGGCTATAATCGCTCGGTTTTGCATCACTTTAAAATGTTCGGCTCGAATGACATTTTTATTACCTGTGAGTGTTACAAACAGACGACCTATCTTCGCTGCTTCTGCCATCGGCATAACCTCAAAACCATCCATGGCTGCCTCAATAGCTCTGATCGGGTTAACTTCCGTTACGATAACAATTGCTCCCATTCCCTTGGCTCTCATAGCAAAACCTCGGCCGCACCAGCCGTAACCAGCCACGACAATTTTTACCCCGGCCATCAAAATGTCAGTTGCCCGAATAATACCATCAACCGTTGATTGGCCTGTACCGTAGCGGTTATCAAAAAGGTATTTGCTAGCTGCATCGTTTACGGCAATTACAGGAAATTTTAAATTTCCAGCACTTGCCAAAGCACGCAATCGTATAACACCGGTAGTAGTCTCTTCCATACTAGCAATAATTCTGTGGGCATCTTTTTTTCTGCGGGTGTGCAATTCGTTTACCAGATCAGCCCCGTCGTCAAATGTAATGACCGGCTTATGGTTGATGGCAGCATTGATGTGTTTGTAATAAGTGGTTCTGTTTTCACCACAGATGGCAAAAACTGGTATCTTAAAATCCTTTACCAGTGAAGCGGCAACATCGTCCTGGGTACTGAGCGGATTGGATGCACATAAAGCTACATCTGCTCCGCCTTCCTTCAGAGTGCGGGCAAGATTAGCGGTTTCAGTTGTTATATGTAAACAGGCAGAAACTTTTTTGCCCTTCAGAGGCTTGTTTTTTGCGAATCTTTTACGAATTGTTGCAAGAACAGGCATGTCATTATCAGCCCAGAGAATTCGTTTTTTGCCGCCAGCGGCCAATGATAAATCAGCTACATCATATTTCATTCATCAATCCTTTCAAAAGTAGTTGTACGCAACGAATATAAATCAACCAAACAAAATCCTCACCTGTTTATTCTCGGGAACTTTTTGACAGAAAATTTTTTGATTTTCTTTTCCGAACATCAGCGCACATAGCCAGGATATACGTGCGAATAGCTAAAAGCGAATCCAGTTGTCTGTTGATCGCCAATTTTTAAATCAATTTGCAATCTTTGTTTTGCCCTTTACAAATATAAATAGAAACATTGAAATTATTACCAATATAAGACCATACAAAAAAGTTGCTTCTGGTCTTATTTTATCCCACAGCAAGCCAGCAATAAATCCACCCGGAAGAGCTACAAGTCCTATTGCTGTATGAAATGTTCCTAAAGCTGTTGCTTTTAGGTGTTTTGGCGCTAAATCTACTACAAAAGCTCTTTGAACACCGTCAATCATGGCATAGAATATTCCGTAAATTACGAAAAACAAAAGAATATTATAAATATTTGAAGTATATATCAATCCAAAAGAAGTTATCGCAAATACTAAATATCCTGCAACTAAGACAGATTTTCTTCCAATCTTATCTGATAATATTCCTGCCGGTATTATACAAATAGTATAAACGACATAAAATAGAACATAGAGGAGGATTGCCATGTTATCAGACAATCCTATATTTTTCGCCCTTAATAAGAGAAAGGCATATCCAAAATGACCTAAGGTAAATATTGAAGAAACAATAATAAATAATCTTAAATTCTTAGGCAATTCCTTGAAACTTAACTTAACAGGTTTTTCTTGTGGTCCTTTCGCAGGTGCATTTTTTTCTTTAACGAATAAAATAACAAATACTGCAATGATCCCCGGTATAAAAGCAAATAGAAAGATGTTTCTATATCCCAAAATTGGAAGAAGTAGAAAAGCAAGAACTGCCCCTAAAATCGAACCAATACCATCCATAGCCCTATGAAATCCATAAGCCTTTCCCCTAACACCCGCATCGCAAGATTCAGCCACAAGCGCATCCCTTGGAGCAGTTCTTAAGCCTTTGCCAACTCTTTCTACTACTCTGACAAAAAGAACAAAAAACCAGACATTAGCAAAAGCAAATAAGGGTTTTGTTAGAGAAGACAGAGAATAGCCAAATAGAACGAAAGGCTTCCTTTTTTTAATTTTATCCGACCAATGACCGGATACAACTTTTAATAAAGAAGCGGTTGTTTCTGCCGCACCTTCAACAACACCAACTGCATAAGCACCAGCGCCTAAAACAGTAGTTAAAAATAAAGGAATCAATGGAAAGACCATCTGACTTGAGACATCAGTGAATAAACTCACAAATCCTAGTATGAATATATTTCTGGTGATACCATCGAAGATTTTAACTTTTTTGTGTTTAATCATTTCGATAGCTATTTCTTTATTTCTGCCCAAAGACCCACCTTATCATAAATTATACTAAAATTGGATATGTTCGCTTTTTTAATATTCTCTTTCAAAATATCAGGTGAATTGTAAGCTTTTGCATTTTCTTTCAGAGAACGATCTCTTAGAGATTTCATCCGGTTTAATTCTTCCTCGGTGACATATCGTCCAAATCCGCCGCCGATAAGGCCAATACCACCTTTCTTTAATACCCTGTGGACTTCTTTAAACACCTGTACCTTATCTTGCCAACAATGGTATGATCCCCTGCTGATTATAAAATTGGCGAAATCATTATCAAAAGGCAGTTCATGGGCATCGCCGAGAACAGGAATTATCTTATCTGCCAATCCTTCTTTTTCAATGTTTACGCGTGCTACTTCGTATATAGCCTTTTCCTTTTCGAGCGCATATATCTTTAGATTTGAATATCTGCAAAGCTCAATCGCAAACACAGCCGTACCACAGCCTACATCTATGCCTATACCTTCTAAAACACCATAATCCTCAGTAATTTGTTTAACTGTGGAGATAATTGCCGGCATAAAGTTTTCTTTGACCTTTTTGTCAAAACGCTTGGCTTTTAGAAGGTCCATCTCAGTATAATCAGCAGGGACATGTTCTTCAGACATATTCTTATTATCCTTTTGACCTGTTCTGTTAAATTTTTCTAATGCCTTTTTATAATGCGTTTTTATCTTGTACTCTGATATTAGTCTGCAAATTTCTGTTCAAAAGACTCCACGGGTCGAACCGGAATAATGTGCACCTTGTTGCCGGCTGTGATGGTTTTCGCTTCGACTCCGTAAACCTGCTGTATATTTTCTGCTGTAAAAACCTTGTTTGGCTCGCCGGCAGCGTGGATGCTGCCTTGGTTAATCATAATTACCCGGTCGGCGTATCTGGCAGCCAGATTCAGGTCATGTATTGATATAACGGTTAGTATATTATTCTTTTTGGCCAGCTTTTTGATAACCTCCATCACCTCCAATTGGTGTCGGATATCCAGATTACTCGTAGGTTCGTCCAGCAAAAATACATCTACTTGCTGTGCAAGTGCTCTCGCTATTAATACCTGTTGTTGCTGACCTCCGCTGATATGTCGGAAATCCCGAATCGCAAGTCCCTGAAGGCCCATCATCTCCAAAATCTGCCATACGTAATCTTTATCATGCTCATCCAGTGACCACGCTATATGAGGATATCGTCCCATTAGAACCATATCAAAAACAGTTACTGGAAAATCGTGTTCACCGGTTTGTGGCAAGTACGCCATTTTTCGCGCTATTTCCTTAATTTTCATCGATTCAATAGATTGCTCATCTAAAAGGATAGTGCCTTTGTACCTTTGGAGTATGCGATTCATACATTTTAGCAATGTAGATTTGCCCGCACCATTTCTGCCCACGATACTGACAATCGTTCCGGAATGAAGGTCCATACATATATCTTTTAATACCGGGATCGAGGGGTATGAAAATTCCAGGTTTTCAATTCGAAGTTTCATTATTTTACTCACGTTTTTTTATAATAAGGTAAATAAACAGCGGCGCACCCATAAACGAAGTTAATATTCCTACCGGCAATACTGTTGGGGCCATCACCGTCCGTGCCGTAGTGTCGGCGGCAAGCAGTAGTACACTGCCTGTCAGTGCTGAAATAGGAATTAAAAATCGATGGTCACCGCCTATTAGGCGCCGGGTTACGTGAGGTCCGACCAGCCCCACAAAACCGATAATACCCAGAAATGATACCGAGACCGCAGTAACCAATGCGGCAGCTAATATACCAACAAACCGCAAGCCTTCGGTATTTATCCCCAATGATTTGGCTGTTTCTTCGCCAATTTGCATTGCGTTTAAGTCGTGCCTTTTAAAAATAAAATAAACCAATGCTGTTGTGCCTATAAAAAACATTAAAGACACATCCATCATATTTGCCCGGCTGACATCCCCAAATGTCCAGAACACCACTGAAGCAACTTCGATATCCTCGGCAAAATATTGCAGCAGCATTGTAGCTGCGGTAAATAACGATCCCATCGCAACCCCTGCTAACACCATGGCATATGCACTTAGTCGGCTTAGCTTCGCCAAAGTTAAGATCACCATAATCCCGGCAAATGCTCCGCTAAAAGCAAATAGTGTTATTATGTATGGGCTTGTAGTGATAATGGGAACTTCTGTCACTGGTTCTTGCCCAATGCCTAGCCCTATAATCGCAAAAGCGGCACCAAATGCTGCACCCTGTGAAATTCCCATTGTGAAAGGTGATGCCAGCGGATTTCGCAAAAGACACTGCATAGCACATCCAGCCAGCGAAAGACTTGTCCCGGCAATAATGGCAGCCAATATACGCGGCAGCCGAATATTCCAAATTACCAGACGTTGCATTTTGTTATCACCCCCAACCAATGCCTTAAAGATTTCCCAGACGTTCAAGTGAATCGGTCCTGTGTATAGTGAATAACAAATGATAACCATGCCGATGCCGACAATTATTAGGCCACTGATCTTTTTCCTTCGATTAAACCGTTCATATTGCTGCTTAATATTGTTAATTTTTGCCATGTTTTTTTTCCAAGAGGTTCAATTTTTTAAACCCACTGTAATCTTTCTGCATTTGTTCAAAAATACCTGCACCTACCAAAAACGAGTAAATCATATTTGCTTTCTCAGATGGATTTACATCTTCAAATTCAGAACCATATAGAACCTTACCTATGTAAAAATAATTCGCCAAAGCCGTGCCGATATTGGTCGTGTAAAAATTATATGGTAAAAGTATATAAACCTGATTGTTTTCAACTGCCTTTAGAGATTTATAAAATTTAGGGTTTTTTTGATAGTCTGTCAGTACTAATTCAATCCCGCCGCCATCAACAAATATCACATCCGGATTCCACTGCAGGAGTTTTTCTTTACTTACCGATATATGACCTTGTTGCTTCAGCTTACCTGCTACGTTGTTTACATCAAGCAGTTTAAATCCCGGATAGTCTGTCTGGGTACTTGTAATTCCTTGGCTGCCTTTGTAGCCCAATCCGCCTACATATACGCTTGGCTTGTTTTGCTCCGAAATGTTTTTGACTCGCTGTTCAAGTTCGTTTTCTGTACTCTTGATAAAATCAATCACTTTCTGGGCACGTTTGCTTTTGCCAAGTATCTTACCGGCAAGTTCTAACGATTGAAAAACACTATTTGAATTGAGTTCACCCAGTGGTCCTAGATTAAGTACTACCACTGGTATCTCTGTTCTGTCTTGCAGGTTTTTAACAATTCGCCCCTCAGCATACGAGATAAAAACAACATCTGGTCTGACTTGCAAAACCGCTTCACTATCGGCCCGCGGAGAAGTTCCAGCTGTGCCTATTGTCGGCAGAGCAGTCAATTCCTCGTGTGCGATCCGGTAAGGCCGTCCACTGACGCTTTTCTTTTCAAATCCACCTTCGATACCTACTACCTTATCTGTTGCCTGCAAGTATGTTATCAATCGCAGTGTTCCAGGGCCTTTACAAACAATCCGCTCTACATTCTCCGGCACCCAGATTTTCCTTCCCGCCATATCCACAATATACTGTCCGCCGTTTTTGTCACTATTGCCATTCTTGGTACAACCGCAGAAAAACCCGGCAATTGTAAAAGTTATTAAGAATACTGTTATATAAATTTTATTCATAGTGATTCACCTGCAAAGGGCTTTCCAGATACACGGTGCGTACACGATTTCGTAATGTCTGTTTTTAACAATTCTTTTAAATTCACGTTCGTTTCATTTTGGCATCAGCAAGTTTTACCTCCAGATCTTCCAATTCTTCAATCATTGATGGCGATACTGAATGGGCAGGAAATCTAGCTTTCAAGTCATCTATTTGCTGTTCAAGTTTTTTGATTTGGTTCTTTGTCTTCTTGAAATTTAATAACCTGCCTTTTTCTATCTTTCCTTCATGAACAAGCTGCTTAGAATACTCACTCTCCAAGCTAAAACCTTCATTTTCCATTTCATTTTTCAAGTTTTTTAACTCATGTAAGTCCAGATGGGCTGGATAAACTGAGATGGTAGCTGTTGCTGTTGCAACTCTGTAAACTTCTTGTAACAAGCCTGCCAATTTATTCTCTTTAGGTCTGAAATACCAAAATATGTCATAAAGAAGAACAATATCGATGGAGCTATTAGGCAAAGGGATCTTTGATTCCACGTTTTCTTCCATTATTTTTATATTTTTCAACTTTTTTGATTCAACTGTGCGCCTTAAATCCTTCAGCTTTTCGGTGTTAGTATCTATAGCGTACACCAACTCTTTTTCCCCAACCAATTGAGCAGCAGCAGTTGTATAAATACCTGAGCCGCAGCAGCAATCCAAAACTGTTTGGCTTTCTTTGAGTCCTACTTCTCTCAACACTTCTTCAGCATGCCTGACCATTTGCTTTTTTGAACACATTTAATTTGCCTCTGTATCTTATTTTAGCTTTTCTCTAAAGTATTTCATTAATTCTTCCATCCAGTCAGCCTGTTTTACATTGGATGGGCTATCATAAGAAGGACTGTGAACCTTTATATCAATTATGGGGCTTCCATCAACAGCATCTAAGCTCTTTACCTTTAGTACATTCTCTCTTCTTTCTAAAAGTTCAACCGTGGTTACGCAAATAGGATTGGGCCGAACCGGCGAGCGAGTGGCAAACACCCCGACTAAAGGATACTCTCTCTTTCCTGCCGGGTGAACCTTGGTAATGTGTTGTTGTTTATCATTTGTACGATGTGACCAATATAATACCATAATATGGGAAAAATCTTCTATTCCATCTAAGCAGTTCTCGTATTCTTGATTGATAATAAGCTCGGATATATTCCCTTTGTTTGTTTTAGTTTTCGTTAAAATTTCTTCATCGAGTTCCAAGTCCTTTTCTCGAAGAGTTAAAGAAGCTTCCTTATAATCACTTCTAACAACCCCAATGGGTTTGATTAAATAATCTTGCATTTTTTAACCTTGTTTTGTTTTTAACTTTAACAACTTGCTTTTTTCCATTATTTCTCTGATAGATAAACAAGCCGGCGAATCATCCCGAAGCTCTAATAATGATTTACCATTTAAGTTATATTCTCTCAGTTCTTTATCGTATTCTACCTTACCTATATAATCTTGGTTAACCTTGCGCAGATAGTCCTCCGTTGTCTGGTCAAACTCATAATTGCCTATTACATAAAGATGATCATAATGAATTTCAACACCTTTGGTTATATCTTTTACTCTCGTTATATGTTTTATTGATTTTATCGATGGGTCTACAAGAATAAAAAGCTCATTTATATTCGAAGTTACCTTCCTATTTAAGTGCTCTACTCCTGCTGGTGAATCAATTACTACACTCTTATAGTTTTTAGCCAGCCTTGGAATATTTTGTCTAAGCAAATCATCCGGCACGCAATAGCAGCCCGGAATTAATTTCATACCCAAGGTGAGTAAATCAAAATTCTTTCCCTCATATAAGCAATCGCTTTGAAGCAAATATTCCATTTGGTTAGGCAGGGGTATTGAGTTAAATTTGGTGCTGCTCTTTTTCTTTTGGATGATATTGTAAAGTGCATCTGAGACAGTCATTGTCGGTTCGTTATCTAAATTTATGCCGAGCATATCTGCCAAATTCTGGTCAGGGTCAAGGTCGATAAGAAGAAAGGGAGATTCCAGATACCTGGCAGCTAATGCCACAAATGTAGTCTTTCCGGTTCCTCCTCTTCCAGTGGAAACTATTATTTCTGCCATTACTGAATTCTTAGAAATTATGTTTTATTTGAATAGCATCTAAAGGGCAGGCCTCAACACAGTCCCCGCATCCTAAACACATATCCTGATCTACTATTGGCGCCTCAAAAGTCCCGTCTATTTGTTCTAAAACAGCCTTTGAGCATGCCTCTACTGCAGCACAAACACCTTTATCAGGGTTACATTCATTTGGCATACATACTTTGTAATCTACTAAAGCAACCGATTTCTTCCCTTTTATCATTTTTACAACATCACCTATTGGTCTTAGTACTCCGCTTCTCACGTATAGCGCTTATTGTTTTGGCTCAGCAGTGGCTGCGATTGCTGTTCAGGTAAAGTTAAAATGTCCACGCCGTTTTGTGTAACCAACACCGTGTGCTCAAACTGGGCGCTTCGCTGTAGGTCCAAAGTAACTGCTGTCCAGCCATTTTTCCAGATTGTGTGTTTCCAAGTACCCATATTAATCATAGGTTCAACGGTAAAAATCATGCCGGGTTTTATCTTTGTACGTTCTTTTGGATTGTAAAAATGCGGTACGGTTGGACTGGAATGAAAATGTTTGCCGATACCATGTCCACAGTAGGCACGTACTACACTGTAGCCATTTCCTTTTACATACGTTTCAATAGCACGGCCGATATCTCTGATCTGACCGTTTGGTCTAATGGCAGCAATTCCACGCATCATTGACTCGTGAGTAACAGTCAACAGGTTACGAGATGTCTGGTCGATACCGCCTACGGGAACAGTTTCAGAGCAGTCGCCGTGCAGGCCGTTTAGAAAAATGGTAACATCTATGTTAACAATGTCGCCGTTTTCCAATGGTCTATCATCGGGGATCCCATGACAGATGACCTCGTTGACGGATATGCACACACTTTTGGGAAAACCGTTGTAATTTAGCGGACTCGGATATCCGCCTTCAGCAATGCACGCCTCATGAACGACAGCATCGAGATAATCGGTAGTAACACCCGGGTGTACGGCTTTTATGGCTTTGTCTAACACCCGACGTGCAGCACGGCATGTCTGTCGCATCTGCTCGATTTCCTGGTTGCTCAATTTATTTTGTATCGAAGATTCTTGTTCACCATCACCAGTCTTGGCGTAATCCGGACGCTTAATATAAGCAGGAACAACACGTTTTGGACTGACTTTTCCTTTGAACACTGAACGTTTTGATATCATTGGCATATTAGTAGGTACCGGAGTTTTTTTAGTAAGCCTATCTTGATCCATACAACAATTTTTGTATTTCTTACCACTACCACACCAACAGAGATCGTTTCGGCCAATTTTCTTTATCATTGTTTTTGCTTTCATAATAGCTTTGTTGCAAATAGGTCACGCAAACTCGTTAGTTGGGCATGGCCCGCATGCTTTATCTCCATTGCGGGGCTCACATAGGGTCAAAGCCAAAAGCAGAGCTATCGAAAAGAGTACCAACCCTAATACTAATAACCAAAAATACCCCATCGTGTCAGCAATAAATCCACCGAGCAGAGGCATAAAATAAAGCGGCAGAAGCATGGTGCCATTGATTGCTACCAACAGTATGCGTATTTCAGCATGCCCGATTTCCAGTATGTATCCATTGTAGCCAAGCATAAGCGCACTGGAAGCGAAACCTGCAACAAAGAAGGCCAATGAAAAAAAGAAGACGTTTTGTGCAAAAATACTCAGTACAATCGCTGTAATCGCTGTTATTATGCCTGCATGGATAAGGATTCTGGTGCCGATTTTATTTCCGATGGGCATCCATAACAGGTTGCTCAACATACTTCCCAGTTTCATGCATACTATAAAAATTCCCACCCATTTCAGCGGAATATGTCGGCTTTGAGTTGCATAAAGCGTCAGAAAAGGCATAAAAAGTGCGAATGATGAAAAAAGTTGAGTCAGAATCAATCTCTTTATTACAGGATAGGTTTTGAAAACTTTTAAGCATTCACGCCAGAGTGATGGTATAGCATCTGCAGATTTGCCGGGCGGGTCATTGGGAAACCTGAACATGGACATGGCTGTATAGGCAATAATCAGTGTCACAAAAGAGAACAAGAATAGAATACCAAAATTTTTCGGCCAAACTATTTTATCGCTGCCGAGTACAAGTTTAACAAGAAAACCTGCCATCATAGCCATAAAGCCGCCGAAAAATAGACGCCATCCGAAGAAACTGCTTCTCTTTTCCGGTAGAATTGTTTCACTTATAATCCGGTTGAAAGGAAGCACGGCAATGCCGCCGGCAAAGGAGTATAGACTTACAAGTATGACCGATGCCCAAAGAAGAGAAAGACTTTGTTCGGAACTCATAAGAGCAAAAACGCCTAATATCCCCCATACACCACATCGTGTCCAGATTCCTGCGAGCATTAATGGTTTTGATGTTTGCGGACGACGTCTTAGAAGGCGAGACATCAGCAATTGTGGCAGTACCGCAGCGGCCTGCATTAATCCGACTATCAGCCCGATGATTAACTTTGATGATGTAAAACCGGCCAAAAAAAGAGGGAGCAGGGCAAAGGGCTCGGCAAAAGCCTGCGCCATATTGAAAAAAGTACCGTGAACGATGCCAGCCAGCATGTTTCTTTGCTGATATGAATGGGGTTTTATTTCTTGAGTATCTTGCATAGAAACCATGTTTATTCAGACTCGTTCAATACCCTCTAAAAAACACAAAAGTTGCAATGATTAAGAATACAATGAAAGGAAAAGTCGAGGCCGGTTCAATGAATTATGGTCTTAATCTGCTGGTGAAGACCCGGATAGTGTTTAATGATAAATATCGCTTTAATTTTCGGGAACCTTTAATACTTCATCTATTGCTTTTTTTATAGAATTTTTGGGTAGCGCTCCTACTGCCATTTGAGGTTTATCATTTAGCGGTACAAAAAGGATGCTGGGAATGCTCTGAATACCGAAGGCGGACGCTAATTCCTGCTGGTCTTCTGTGTTTACTCTATAGATATTGAGTTTACCTTGGTATTCTTCGGCAAGCTCCTGCAATACAGGCTCTACCATTTTGCACGGTCCACACCAATCCGCATAAAAGTCTATGATGCAGGGCAACTCGCCTTCAAACCTCCATTCTTTATTTTGTTCATAATTGAATACTTTTTGTAAAAAAGTTTCTTTCGTCAATGATTCCATAAAACATCTCCAAATTTCGCCAATATCCAATAAATTTTATGCTCTCCAGATTCTATTGAGAGTTTAACCAGATAACTATTATTCGTCAAACACTTCATTACCATCCTCCGGGCTGCAAGACATCCGATACCGATTCGGTCCACCATTTAGGATCCCTGAAGTATTGTTTCATCATCATCGCTGTCAAAACACCGTCGCTAACCGCTGTAACAAGCTGCATAGCTGCACCTACCCTGCAATCGCCGGCAACAAATACACCTGGCACTGTTGTTCGCAAATACGCTGAGTCGCATTTAACAAAACCGTTTTCACTAAATTTTATAAATCCTTTAAGAAACTCGGTATTGGGCACCATACCTATAAAGATAAACACACCGTCACAATCAAGTTGTTCAATAGCCTGGGTTTTAACATTCTTTAACGTTACTGATTCTACTTTTTCTCCTCCGTTGATTGCCGTGACAATCGTCTCTGGTTTCAGCTTTAAATTAGACTCCAACTCATTGACTTTTGCCATCAGCTCTTCGGTCAAAACCCGTGTCGCCCGAAATTCCTGGCGGCGGTGGACTAAAATGACTTCAGAAGCAAACTTGGCTAAATGAAGCGTATCTTCTACGGCAACGTTTCCACCACCAACAGCCACAACCTTCTTACCTTTAAAAAATGGTGCATCACATGTTCCGCAATAACTTACGCCTGCTCCGGCTTGGCGAAACTTTTCCTCGCCGGGTACGCCAAGCTTGCGATAAGAACTACCAGATGCCAGAATTACAGACCGGGCTGTATAAACATCGCCATTGCAGCGAATTTCAATTTTGCCGGAATCAAGCTTGCTAAGGGATGTTACTTCGCTACCGTGTTTTATTTGAGCACCGAATCTCGTAACCTGACCCATCATTTTTTCTATCAAATCCGGGCCGGAGATATTTTCAAAACCAGGATAATTTTCTATCCGATCGGTATTATTGATTTGCCCGCCGGGATAGAATTTCTCAAGCACTAAAGTTTTGAACCGATCCCGAGCAGCGTAAAGCGCAGCACCTAATCCAGCTGGCCCAGCTCCGACTATCACACAGTCAAATATTTCTTTGTTCACACCAAATTCCTTTCTTGTCGCTAATCACCTTAAAAGTTTATTCACTTTGCTCTGGATAGTTATATAGACTTTTTTCTCTAAATCCTCCAAGGGCAGTTTTTTTACTTTTTTTATCCCGAGAGTTGAAGTTAGCTCAATGTAGCTGTCTACCAACATTTTTTGCTGTTCAAAAAGTTTTCTGCCGCATTGAACAGCGCAAGCATCTATCAAAATACGTTTCTCAGAATTCTTCAGAATCTGTTTAAATTTCCACGGAACTATAACAGCGGGAAGGCATCCGATCTTTACATCATCTGGGTTTTCTTCCCATATCCTGATACAAGCCTTGGATGCAGCGACGCCTGTGGCACATCCGCCATAGCAGGTAAAAATCAAAAGTTTATAAGGTTCTTTTTTTCTCACAAAAATTACGGCTTCAACTAAGAATACCCTTCCTCTTGCAATTTTATAATTTGTATTACGCCAAGAATTACTCACCTTTCATTAGTTCAACTACTTCCTGAGCATTATTGGCATTAACCAAGGTGCGACAAAAAGATTGCGAGGAAGTCAGTTTTGCTATTTCCGCAAGCGCTTCGACATGAGGGCCGGCTAGGCCCGGCGGAGCGATGAGAAGAAAAAAGAGCTTCGAGGGTTCACCGTCTGTAGAATCAAAATCGATACCATGTGGTGCCAAGCCTATGGCAAGTTTCAGACTGGAGACAGCATCTGTTTTGGCATGAGGAACAGCAATACCTTTTTCGATCCCGGTACTCTTCTTGTCCTCACGGTCCTGCACCGCCTTTAGGACCTTATCAAAGTCGTCAATTTTTCCGGCGTCCTTTAGTATCTGGACGAGTTCTCTTAGAACATCAGGTTTATCTTTCGACTCCAGAGGTATTCTTATAATTTTTTCTTCAACTAAATCAATTAACTCCATACGACAATTCTCCTGGATTTTACATACAATAGTTTTTTTTATTTGGTATCAGCGTCATACTAATGCCTGATACATCTCCCAAACCCTTTCATCATCCTTGACAATAAGAACAGAACAGGGAGCTGCACGCATTGCTCGTTCAGCCTCGTCATAGAACTCGTCCCTTCGACTTCTAATTCGGGAAAGTTCTCCCATGACCAGCAAGTCCACTTTTTCGGCATTCACAGCATTGATTATTTCCTTATGAACATTTCCTCTGCCACGTTTTTTTTCGATAGATATGCCTTTTTTCAAAGCAAGTTCATTTACGTAATTCAGATACCTATCGGCATCGGCCTCCATATCGTGTTCATATTCAACCTGTTCTTCTTTCAGAAATATATTTGCTCTTAACAGGTCTTCGACCGCCTTGGTATTGATAACGTAGTGGGCAATAAGTTCTGCTCCGGAAAATGAGGCAAGGCATATTGCATACTGAGCAGCAGTAACAGACTGTTCGGTTCCATCGATATAAACCATAATCTTTTTTATGGGACTACTCACGATTTTTCTCCGTTACTCTGGACTTCTTCTTCTCAAGATTCTGCTTAACCATTTTCATGAGAATGAACATATCACGTTCGTTCTCCTCAAGCCTGCTTTCGATATAATGAACTGTCTCCTTCAGGTCTGGGACGGCGATTTTCTCAAGGGCATTGACCTTTCTAATGGTCTTTTTTACCTCATTGGCAAGACGCAACACGGATATTTTCAGTTCCGCGAGCTTTCCAAGCAGTTTTAGCACTTCCCTAAAGAAGCTCAAAGTGCAGTCAATCCAGAAACTGGTCCCCATAGGGCTATAGTACGGGGCATACTCCTTGAACTCCGTCTCAAGTGCGGGTAAGTTTACCCCCATGACCCTTCTGGAGCCAATAGTAATATCCGTATCTATGTGAACGGCTCCGGTCAGGTATTCCACCTTGAGCTTTCCCATATCGAAGATAGTCTCTTCCAGAGCTTCATAAGCCTTGGAGAGCACATTTTCAAGCCGATTCTGGAAATCCGCGGCCTGATCCACTAGTGCCAGAAGTTCAATAATCAAGATATTCCTTTTCTGGTCGAGGAGATCGTATCCTTGCTGAGCAAACTGTAGGTCACTTCTGAGTTTGAGTAAACTGGTTTTTGTTGGTGCATAATTTAGCTGCGTCATTATTACCGCTCGCTATTTTCCATAGAATTTTTCTATTTCTTCATCCGTAAGCCTGTGCAGTTCCTCAGCGGGCAGGGCTTTCAGGACTTCCCACCCAAGGTCAAGGGTCTGCTCAATACTTCTGTCTTCGTCTTTTCGCTGCAATACGAACTTCTGCTCAAATTCTGTCCCGAATTCGAGGTAATTATGGTCCAGAGGCGTTAACTCTTCCTCTCCGATTACCGAGGCGAGATTGCGCACGTCCTTGACATAGCTGTATGCCGCAAAGAGCTGGCTTGCAAGATGAGGATGATCCTCTCTGGTCATTCCTTCGCCGATACCGTCTTTCATTAGACGGGAAAGCGAAGGCAGGCCAGCAACCGGCGGGTAAATTCCCCTACCATTCATTTCTCTCTCAAATACTATTTGTCCTTCGGTGATATAACCAGACAGGTCTGGAACTGGATGCGATATATCATCATTTGGCATTGTCAGTATGGGCAGCAACGTAATTGAGCCTTTATGTTCCTTAATCATACCGGAGCGTTCGTAGAGTTCGGCGAGGTCTGAGTAGAGATATCCGGGGTATCCCTTGCGAGAGGGTATCTCGCCGCGAATTGTTGAGATTTCGCGAAGGGATTCACAATAATTGGTCATATCAGTCATAATAACAAGAACATGCATATCTTCGCTGAAGGCAAGATGCTCGGCAAGTGTTAGTGCTGTTCTTGGTGTTATTAGTCGCTCTATTGAGGGATCGTCTGCAAGGGAAAGGAACAGCGCCACATTTTCAATGACGCCACTTTCTTCAAAGGACTGTGTGAAGAAGCGTGCCACATCATGCTTGACTCCCATTGCAGCAAAGATAACAGCGAATTCAACATTGGTACCCCGTATTTTTGCCTGACGTGCGATTTGGGCCGCGAGCTCGTTGTGAGGCAAACCATTGCCCGAAAAAACCGGTAGCTTCTGGCCCCTGATGAGGGTATTCATTCCGTCAATAACAGAAATACCGGTCTGGATGAAATTGCGAGGATATTGTCGAGCGGTCGGGTTGATTGCTGTCCCGTTGACATCCAGTTCAGCATCGCTTCTTTGGGGAGGCCCTCCATCAATTGGATATCCCAAACCATTAAAGACGCGTCCCAGCATCTCTTTTGAAACTGAAATACTAAGCGGTTCTCCGGAAAACCTTATCCGCGTACTGGGTAGAGCGAGACCAGATGTCCCCTCAAATATCTGAACAACAACTATATCTGTTGATGATTCAAGTACGATCCCTAACCGTACCGTGCCATGCTGATCCACACACTCAACAAGCTCTCTGTAACCCACTGGATGCGTCTTGCTGACAAAAACGAGCGGCCCGTCAATCTTATCAACGCCAATATACTCGCGTCCGGATAGAAGTTGTCCATTTCTTTCAGGCATGCAAAGCCTCCAGTTGATCCATTGAGCGTTCTAATCTTGCCTGGATCTTGTCAAGACCGGAAAGATCATCATTGGGAACAGTAAATTTCATCCTTATTATATCCTGATACACTTTCATTTTCCTTAATTTAACAAGGGTGACTCCATTTTTGATGGCCTGATAGCCTCGTTTCCAATAATTGACAATGATGTGCAGCATCTTTGCCTGTTTTTGAACGGTTGAAAACGTGTCGACTTTGTCATAGGCATTTTGTTGAAGAAATGCATTCTTAAACAACGTACATACTTCCAGAATGAATCGCTGTGTGTCGGGCAATGCATCAGGACCTACGAGTTTTACCACCTGTTGAAGGCGTAGTTCCTTATGAAGCAATTCCAGAATCTCCGTTCGGTCGGAACTCCATTGTAAACCGACGTGCTGATCCCACCAGGAAGACATATCGCTGTGGTATTCGCTGTAACTGTCGAGCCATGATATTGCAGGATAGTGCCGAGCATTGGCGAGGTGGCGGTCAAGTGCCCAGAAACAGCGGATAAATCGTTTTGTATGTTGTGTTACAGGTTCGGAAAAATCCCCGCCTGGCGGAGATACAGCACCGATAACGGTAACTGAGCCGGTATCGCCGTTGAGCGTTTCCATTGAGCCTGCGCGCTCATAGAACTCGGCAATTCTTGTCGGCAGGTATGCTGGAAATCCTTCTTCTGCGGGCATTTCTTCCATACGGCCGGACAGCTCACGCAGCGCCTCGGCCCACCGTGACGTTGAGTCTGCCATCACTGCAACGTGGTACCCCTGGTCTCTGAAATACTCAGCCATTGTTATTCCTGTGTAGATGCTGGCTTCTCTAGCGGAGACAGGCATATTGGATGTATTTGCAATAAGAATGGTTCGCTCCATAAGAGACCGACCACTCCTCGGATCAATGAGTTCGGGAAACTCAGTCAATACCTCGGTAATCTCATTGCCTCGCTCACCACAACCTATATATACAATAAGATCGGCGTCACACCACTTTGCGAGTGCTTGTTGTGTCATTGTTTTTCCTGTGCCGAAGCCGCCTGGAATAGATACAGTCCCTCCTTTTGCAACAGGAAAGAGAGAATCAATTACCCTTTGCCCTGTAATAAGCGGAATATCAAGAGGCAGACGTCTTCGGGTCGGGCGTTGAAGCCGAATAGGCCATCTGTGCATCAGCGTAAGGTCTTTCGTTTTTGAATCATCGGTTCTCAATACCGCAATCGTTTCTTCAACAGTATAATCACCCTCCGGTACAATCGACTCAAGAACACCTTTGTCTCCAGGCGGAACGATAATTTTGTGCAGCACATCCTGTGTTTCCTGAACACTGCCGATGACCATTCCGCCGGAGACGCGGTCACCCTCTTTCACCGAAGCCACAAAATGCCATTTCTTCTCTCTATTCAATGATGGGACATCCATCCCTCGCTTGATATAAATATCTGACATTTCCCGGATTGTTTCAAGAGGCCTCTGGATACCATCATAGATATTGCCGACCATACCGGGGCCGAGTTCTACAGAAAGCTGCATACCGGCTCCATATACAGGGTCAAGAGGAGCAATTCCCGTTGTGTCTTCATAAACCTGAACCACCGCGCTGTTGGTCTCAAGTTTGACAAGTTCACCAATGAGCCTTTCGGCGCCGACTCGGACGAGTTCGAACATCTCAGCGTCGGTAATTCCCATCACCTCTATTACAGGGCCATTAACCCGTTTAATCCGCCCTATAATTCTGTCATTCATAATTACTCTTTTCGATTATCAGTAAATAAGGCCTCGTATATCAACATTCTAATCCTGCGCTGGTTTCGCGACATCCGCGTTCTTATTTTATTGTCATATGCAGTTCGTCCGTCAGCAGCGGTCACCACAACACCCTGGGATTTCAAAGGCGAAGAATCAGACAATGTCAATGTTATCTGTTTGCCGGTAGCGGAAAGGACTTCATCCTGAACTTGTGAAATCAGATGGCCATCAATGAATCTGCGTTCCTTCTCTGAGGTGTTGATTTGGGCAAATTCGGCGCCCAGGCCAATGGCTGCTTCCACAATCAAGCCTATCAGAGCAGTCCTGTAGTCGGTCTCGCCGATTATTGAATTGAGTTTTTCTTCTGCCCGGCTCATGATTTGGCGAACTACATCGCCCTGGACACGCATTGCACGCCGTTTTATCTCAAGGGCAACAGCAGAAAGAGCTTTTTTCCTTACAATATCAGCATTCCCTTGCGCCTCTTTGCGAGCGTTATTCAATATAGATTCTATTTTCTTATCAGCATACTTTCTTTTCTCTGCAGCCTTCTTTTGGGCCTCATTGATAATCTGCTGTTCTTCAGAGCGGAGGTCCGTCTCAATCCCAGAGAGCAGCGCAGCTTTTCCTTTTTCAATCGGTTCCATAAATACTTGTGTTTTCTTCATATCTTCTTTTCGAGATCAAATGTACTCAAGAAAAGTCCGTACATCACAGTTTAATCCCAATCGCCATATTCACCAGTTCTTTGATTTCGGGCCTGCCCGGTTTGCTGCCTGTCCTGTCGGGAATTTCCACAACAAGCGGAAAGGTCTCGGTAAACAGGTATCTATCCACCAAATGGCGTATCATATCTGCGACATGCTCGGTAATAATAACGACACCGGTCTGGTGGTCCTCAAGCATTGCCTCAAAAGCGCGTTGTGCCTCCTCGGGATTCTCCGCAACTTTGCCGGAGACTCCTACAATTCCGAACCCGAGGACGGTGTCTTCGTCGCCTATGATCGAGTACTTCATCGTACAGCTATACCTTTCCGAGGATCATCAAAGCAGTAATGAAGCCAAATACAACGATTCCCTCAGCTAGCGCCACGAAAATCAATGCCTGTCCCGCAATCTGTGGTTTTTCGGCGACGGCACCCATAGCTGCAGCGCCAACGTGAGAGATAGCAACCCCGGCCCCTACAGCACCAAGACCAAAAGCCACAGAAGCAGCGATCAGGGCATATTTCATAGCTTCAACATTGTTCTCTTTCGCTTCAGTTCGAACAGCAGCTTCGTCCTGTGGTGCCTGGGCAAAAGCACTGGAGCAAAACAGCGTTCCAATTATTGCCATTACAGCGTAAATCACAATAACACTCATCGTAATGTGCAGTTTGAGCCTTTTTCTTTGCTCATCCATGGTTTCACTTCCTTTCTTACTTTTATCTACTGTTTAATGAAATTGGTGTGTACAATTTTCCAGTTCCATGGAAAAACTTTGTGAAGAACTCATAGTAACTAAGCCTTAAGGCCTGAATTCCAGCAGTAAGACCCTCAAGGCTGATAACAAGGATATTCCCAAGCACAAGGACGATAACAGAAAAAATACCCGAGGTCATTTTAGCAAGGGTGAAAAAGGAAATCATCAGGCAGACATGAGCAATTCCAAATCCCGCTACCCGCATAAAAGAGAGGGTATTTGAAACATAGCCGGTGAAAATCTCAAGAAGCCCGACAATCCACTGCATCAGAAAATTCAGTATCGTGACAGTGCCGAACTTGCTGTCGGAGTATGCATCACTACGTTTAAGGAAATGATATGGTTCCTTTATGAAGAGCAACAGTGATGGCAATCCCACCAATAAGAACAATATCGTTCCTGAGGGCAGTCCCTTGTATTCGTGGCTTATCACATAGGATGCAATATATACGCCGCCGGCATATATCCATCCCCCGATAACACCTCCCTTGTCAAGGAATAGCTCCGCCCACTGGCTAGTCCTGATTATGTTAATCCAGTTGAAAATCAGGCCGAGAGCAATGACGGAAATACCAAAGTATACGGTAATCAACAGTATATCATAGATATCATTAATCATCGAATCATTCTGGCTGTGGCCGGATACGATACCATGAAAATCGAACCAGAGCGGTCTGAAAAGGCTCATGCCGAAGAAAGAACCTAATAGCACCCCGAAGAGAACTGATGATATGCCGCACCAGACGATCAACCACGAAAGATGATACATTCCCTCTTTACGTTCCTTCTTTTTGAAAAGGAACATACCAAGAACACCCAGGCCGGCCAATACCAAACCTTGGCCGACGTCAGCGAACATGAGCCCGAACATAGCCAGATATAGGGGCATTACAAATGGCGTCGGATCGATAGTACCGTATTTGGGAATGCCGAAGTTGCTGACCAGCATCTGGAAAGGAGCGAACATCTTCGGATTATTGAACTGCACAGGAACCTCATTGCCGAAGACATCTTTACTGCCGGCCTCATTCCACTCAAGGTAACAGCGGCCGCCGCAGGCCTTCGTAATTTCGCTGGTCAGTCTTTCCTTCTTCGACAACGGAAGCCAGCCGGTGAAAATAACCGTTCGCCATGAGGATGCGAAACTTTCCTGGATTTTATAGAAAAGCTCATTGACCCGCAAATTAACCCAAGTCTCTTCGAGCTGTGTTGCTTCCTTTTTAACGAGACTATCTGCTTTGCTCTCAAGCTTCTTCTGCTCATCACTAAAGGATTTCCGTTTTGCAGAGAGTTCACTAAAGACATTCTTGTTAACCGGCTGCAGGTTATCTGGAAATTCAATCTGGGTCCATCCGACACTTGTCAGGATTTTTTGAATCTCCTGATTATCTCTTTTCATTGAAATCAAGAGATAATGCGCCATATCACCTTCATTCCCCAACGGGATAGTCAGTAAGAGGAAGTCTCTCAAGGCATTTTCAAGCTGCTTGGCATTAGATGCCGGAAACGTTCCTATCTGCAGGGAGATAAGAGAGTGTTTTGCGCCGAGCTTGACGTCTGAAAGATTCGTTCCGTAGAACTCTATCTGCCGCCTGATATCCTCAAGCTTCAGTATCTCCTGCTGGATAGTCCGCTGCCTTTCTCTTATGCTTGTTCGCTCCGCAGCTATTTCATCGAGACGGTTGTTCTCTTTTGCAATGTCAACAGAAACACGATTGTTCAGATCTATCTCTTCGGGTGTGCTTGGAATGAAGCCGGCTGTATGCAGGAATCCTTCGATTCTCTTTCGCAGATCCGATATCTTAGCTAAAGAGACTTCCGGCTCGACAGCCGACAAATCCTTCAAACCTTCGAGCTCTGTGCTACGTACGAACTGCATACACCCTTCATGAAGGAGAGCTTCGGTTACTCGCTGAGAATCCTTTCCCAATACAACTGCAAACAGTTGTATCATCTCGGTGGTGAACATTATATCATGCCCTCAACTCGTTCCCGCGATATTCCATATTGCTTCGCATTCAATATCATCCTGATTTTTGTCAGCTCGTCCCTCTTTAAGATGAAATATGCAAGTATAATTCCAACCGTGAAAGGATAACCTGAAAGGATACGCTGTACCTCATATTTGATGATCTCCTGCAGCATTCGCCGAATAAGAACAAGCCGTGATGTACTGTCGGGTGCCTGGGAACTGAGAAGTGCAGACAGTTCAGGGTATTTACTATTGACAAAACCCTTAAGAATAAACGCAACGTTTTGCGTTTTGTATAGTTCATCAATAACATTTCTGTCCAGGTTGAACCCTCCCGGCACAATAGTAGCAAGGACTGCATCAAGCGGGAGGTTGTAAAAGTTTTTGAGCCTTATGATCCAGTTGATATTCTGCAGGTCAATCTCTACGCCAACAAGTCTAATGGCAATAGTACGATCTCTTCTGGCCAGTTCGTTAATGGAAGAGATAAGATTATTATAGTAGAAATGATCAAAGGCAATCTCCATCCGGAACAGAGAACTTTCTGATTCGACAGTATGGCTGTATTTCTTTATAATCTGACAGTATGGAGTCCCCTCGCATACACCTGCAATCTCATCAAAGTTGTCTGCATTAGCAATGATGTCAATGGGTATGTCATTGATGATACGATCGTACAACAGATAGTGTAAACTGGTATCAATCGATTGTTTCTCGTTTTTCCAGGCGAAAAATATGCGGATAGCATTTTTGAGGTTGTCAATTTCAAACTGGTGCAACAGCGCATCAACAAGCCCGACAGAGTCCTTATGAAGGTGCTCTCTGATATTTCTGTAAAGGTCAATTTCATTTTTCAGGATTTCAAGCTCAGCCTGCTTAATATCTCCGGTCTCGGAGTATATCCCTTCAAGCGAGGCAAAAGGTGTTTCTCTTAATACAGCAATCGCTTCATCAAGTGCCGGGGCCTTTGCCAATTGGCTAAACACCTTGTCCGGAAGGATTTTACTGATACGCGCACGAAGTTTTGCGTTGATAAATGAGTATTTCGATAATGTGCCGGCCATTATTTGGTGTCCTTTTCATGCTCCGTGCTCAGTGTAATATTGCAGATGCTATCAATCAGATCATCAACCACATCCGTATTATTGCTGAGGATGGCATCTTTGCCTTTGTCTGCCTTTTGCATCTTTTCGTTTCTGATACGCTTTGCCTCTTTTTCTGCATCCTCAACGGCACTGCGTATTATCTGCTGCGCTTCCTTTTTGGCCTCGTTTGTTTTTTTCGATATCTCCTTTTCAGCGGAAAGTCTTATTTCTGAGGCTTTTTCGCGGGCCTGTGCGAGGACTGCGCTGACCTTCTCCTCAACCTGAAGCACTTCTTCAACGATCTGTTTCACTGGATAACATCCTAAACACAAGAAACATAAACCGAAACTCACTATATATTACACACTGAACACTACCTGTCCATTATACCCTGTTATTTTGGCAACTCTTTAGGCAATAGTTATTTCACTGGCGAGATAAACATTTTGGACCATATTTAACAACTCAACTCCTTTTTCCATAGGTTTTTGGAACGCTTTCCTACCGGTTATAAGACCACCGCCGCCTGCTCTTTTATTAATCACCGCTGTTTTAACAACCTGCTCAAGGTCACTATCGCCCGACGGACCTCCGGAGTTTATCAGCGGTACTCTACCCATATAACAGTTTGCCACTTGGTACCTTGTTAAATCGATTGGATGTTCAGATGTCAATTTTTCATAAACCAGCGGATGGGTCTTGCCAAATTTCAAAGCGCTAAATCCACCGTTCGAATTCGGCTGCTTTTGTTTAACTATGTCAGCCTCAATAGTTACTCCCAGATAATTGGCCTGGCCGGTCAAATCCGCAGACGTTTCATAGTTAATTTTCTCCGTCCTGAAGTTTTCGTTCCTCAAGTAACACCACAATACGGTAAACATCCCTGACTGATGTGCCTGTTCAAACGCATCTGAGACCTCCTCGATTTGCCGCCGTGACTGCTGTGAACCATAATAAACTGTTGCGCCTACTCCCACCGCCCCCATATCAAAGCTTCTTTTTACCGAAGCAAACATCCTCTGATCAAAACTATTTGGATAACTCAGCAGCTCGCTATGATTGAGTTTTACAATAAAAGGGATTTTGTGTGCATACTTTCTGGAAACAGCACCTAAAACTCCCATTGTCGAGGCAACCGCATTGCAACCTCCTTCAACGGCCAGTTTAACTATGTTCTCGGGGTTAAAGTAAATCGGATTCGCAGCAAAAGAAGCACCTGCAGAGTGTTCTATCCCCTGATCCACCGGTAGAATAGAAAGATAGCCTGTCTCGCTGAGCCGACCGTGATTCAAAACAGATTGCAACTTTCTTAATACGCTATTTGGCCTGTCGGAACCGGATACAACTCGATCGACAAAGTCGGGACCGGGTAGGTTAAGCATAGACTTTGGAATCGTCTGACATTTGTGCTCCAAAAGGTATTCGGGATTATTGCCTAAGAATTTAAGAATTCCATCTGGCATTTTGTACTCCTTTTTGGCGATATATTTATATTGTGCTCTTTTGTAAAGCTTTAACTTGAGGCTTCAATTAATTTTATTATTCTCTGACAAGCTTTGCTTTGATTAACTGCAAACTGTTCATCCTCAGGCAAAACTTCCCTGATAAATTCTTCACTAAATGGTAAATAAAGTATATTTGTAACTCCCTCTCTGTTATATACCACAACCTGTTTCGGCAGCAGTAAAACTGCCAGCCGCTCAATATTTTTCTGCAGACCCTTATAATTAAAACTGCACAACATAACTTGATAAGCATTAAAATGGTCATCAACACTAATGCTGCGTTGCTCGTACTCTTGTCTCTTATTAAAAACATATCGCACATAATAATCAAACTTTGACGCATTCTCCTTTAAGCTTTCGATAAAATCCTGAACAGATTTTGAACTCTTTGCCCTAAACAAGTATGTATTTCCCATAACACAAATACCTTTCTTTTAATCTCTTTCTTGATAATGTATTTATTCTCACTTTTGTATTTATCCGCTGCCTCCGAATAGTCTTCTTTTTTTGCCTTGTTGAGCCCACAATTCTCTGCGAATAATACTTTTTTCCTTTTCGGTTAAATCAGCGAATTGGAAATTTGTTGTCTCCACAAAACGTGCCAGTCCCAAATTCTTTATACCCTTTACATCTGAAGCCTGCATATTTGTGTATTGCAAACTCGCCCCGGAAAAATCTGCTCCTGTTAAGACTGTACCAATTAAGGAAGAAAGATATAAATCTGCCTGTCTTAAATCCGAATTTTCTAAATTTGAATTTCTCATGTTTACCTGCGCTAATTTTGCGTACCGAAAGTCAACATCCTTAAACTGAGCGTTTTCAAAATTTGCTCCCATAAAAGTGCCGTGCTTGAAATTCGCATTGTTAGCCTTTAGGAAGGGCAAATATAAACCGTCGGCATCTAACTGCCTGAATTTAGAATTTTCCACAATCAGCGGCTTTTCCTCGAGGTCGGCATCCCTAAGATAGATTTGCAATTCGTCAAACCCTTCATAGCCGGACAAATCAAAATCCTGCTCTAATTCTATGTTCGAAAAATCCCTTTCTCCCGATATGACCTTTTGTACAAATTCCTGGCCCTTCATAAAAATCAGTTTCTTTGTCATAATTTTGCCTTCCTTTATAATTATAGATATGGGATGTCGCCCTTAAACGTTGGAGAGACAT
>Ga0315539_1000215_pt1 | contig 44352 bp, 37 predicted proteins | sample SalMarSW160150MG_FD_203097 | JGI IMG/M metagenome (GOLD analysis project Ga0315539, IMG submission 203097) | Salt marsh sediment microbial communities from the Plum Island Ecosystem LTER, Massachusetts, United States - Salt Marsh Sediment SW1601-150 ...
GCTGTATATCGAACGATTCACATAATAAACAGGTGTCAGGATTCTATACGATTTTATAGATTTTCTGACAGAAATTAGCTCGTTCCTCGCTTCACGCACAGCGAGCCCGATTATCCAACGGTTACAAGCTCAGGTAAAGACGGTGTTAAGAATCCGTTATTGCTCTTCTGGGGGTTGCAAAACGTGCTTTTTTGCGTTTGGGGGGGGCTTGCAATATGCGAATCCTTTTCGATATTATGCTGTTTTACTTTAGCGTAAAGGGTTACTCTGGTTATCCCAAGAAGAGCAGCGGCTCTGGTCTTCTGCCAACCTGTTTCCTGAAGGGCCCGGATAATCAGCTCACGTTCAGCCTTTTCCAACGAAAAATCTTTGACAATACCGGTCATTGCCCCCTTTGGTACATTGGTAGCTTCAGGAGTATCGATTATAATGCTGGTCAGACCGATTTTATCCGTTGTTTCCAACAATATTGCTCTGTCAATAACATTATGCAGTTCACGGACATTGCCGGGCCAATCGTGTCTCTCCAAAGCCTCAACAGCTAATTTAATCATGCACGTTATCTTATTGCGTTTCTCCGGGCAGATAGTTGATGTTTTGAAAAAGTATTCCGCCAAAATCCTTATATCCTCTTTTCGCTCAGGTGCCCTAAGAGGAGCGATATCAATAGGACAGATGTTTAGTCGATAATAAAGGTCGCGGCGAAAACGATTGGTCTGGATCTGGCTTTTGAGATTTCGGTTGCTGGAGGCTATTATTGTGGCATTACAGGTAATATTCTTGGTACCCCCTACCTTCCGGAAGGTTTTTTCCTGAAGGACACGCAGTAACTTGGCCTGCAGGTTCGTCGGCATTTCACTTATTTCGTCAAGAAAAAGCGAGCCGGACCCGGCCAGTTCCAAAAGCCCCGTCTTTTCGCGGTCTGCTCCTGTAAAAGAGCCCTTGACGTGGCCGAAAAGCTCGCTTTCTAACAAATTGGCCGTCAGGGCCGCACAATTTACAGCTACAAACTGCTGATTAGGATGCCTTAGAGTGTGTATTGCTTTAGCCGCCAGCTCTTTGCCCGTGCCTGTCTCCCCAACTATCAAAACCGGATTGGAGCTGCTGGCAGCGACAAGCTTAATCATTTTTAGCGTATTACGGATAGCTTTACTCACGCCGACCATAGAGATAGAAGCGGCAAAATCGTCAACAAAAATATCGTTTGTATTAACAGCCTTAGATTTATCCTCTATTTTGCGAACAATTTGCCTTAGCCGGCTGTAATCCTGCCTTCCTTGCAGATAGTCTATCACTCCCGCCTGTATAAATTCTGCAGATGAGCTGGTATCATTCGCATTCTTACCAACTACTACTATGTGAGCATTTGTTGGATTTTTATCGGTCGTACCGATGAATTCACGGACATGATTTGGGCTAAACCCCTCGTCAAAGATAATTAAATCAGGACTAACTGTCCTAATTATATCTGCGCCCTCGGAAAGGTCATCAGCCACGAATACTTCCTGGGCAACCTGCCGAGCTAATTGTTGAAGTTCTGCTTCCCTGCTTACTACAACAATCCTATGAACATTCATCTCTGTTATAAGCCCATAAGCGTTATCCCCCACTGTAATTTTTCTTCATCGTTATGAACGCTCAATAAATCGACTTATAAACGGAGGCGACTTTAATTTTTTATAGGACGGGCCTATAATGTCAGTAATATGTCAGTACTAAAAGCGGATTGATTTTCAACTATAACTTTATCGGACGCTTTAACAAAAGAGAAAACCGAATCTAATAGAAACACAGTGTCACTTTTTATAGGACCTCTTAATCCCGTCAGACAAAATAAAATAAAACAATAAATTTTTTAGGACAATCTCAAACAAATTCATAGACGGCAAAATTTTCTGGTATACAGGAAAGTTTATCCTATGAAAGGCTCTTAATCAGTACGGATTCCCACATTTATCCAATTTTTTCAATCTCCCCAATATCTTTCCTGACAAGAAGTTATATATCATATACCTCTCGCCTGTTTTAATGTGGCATACCAATTGCAATCCAAGCGTCGGTCCGGACCAGCATTATTCAGAATGCAAAATTTAATCGGTATCTTTGGTTTTTTAAGAAGGTAACAAACTTATGGACTCCTTATCAGCAACAACATCAAGCGGTATCCGAATGGACTATATGAAACTTCTGGTAGCACAGCTGCAAAACCAGAATCCTCTTGAGCCGCTGGACAATAACGAAATGGCTTCTCAGTTAACGCAATTCTCACAGCTGGAGCAGCTTGAATCAATGAACACAAACTTTGCAAAAGTGCTTTCGTCCGTTGAACGCACTTATGCAAATTCGTTGATAGGCAAGGAAGTTTCATTCCTTGGGGAAACAGAAGAAGGCAACTTAATCCAGATGAACGGTATAGTTAAGGAAGTTTTTAATGAACCTGATACAGAAGGAACCCTCTTAATAGTGGAGGCTTCCGATGGCAACTATACCTTCGGTCTGGACGGCGTAGTATCGGTTAAAAACCAAAATTAAGATTCTATATTGTATAAGGAGAGACAAAAATGAGTTTTGCATTATCAGCTGGAGTTACCGGGCTGCAGGCCCACCAAAAGATGCTTGATATAGCCGGTAACAACCTGGCAAACGTCAATACCGTTGCCTTCAAGGCCAGCAGAATAACCTTCTCGGAACTGCTGTGTGAAACGATAAAAAAGGCATCTCAGCCGACAACCGTGGTCGGAGGTACCAACCCTCAGCAGATGGGTAGCGGCGTTGGAATAGCCGGTGTATCCCCCAATATGGCGCAGGGTAATATCGTAAGTACAGGCAATCCTCTGGACCTGGCAATGGAAGGAGAAGGTTATTTTGTATTGAATGACGGCGGGCAGGACCTTTACACTCGTGCAGGTGCCTTTGCGGTCGATGCGGACTCGAGCCTCGTTGACCCCGCCACAGGTTATCGCGTCCAGCGCATCGGCTCAGTAGGTGAAGCCGATGGCTTCCAGGTGGCCGGTGATAGTGACCTTCACGTCCCTTTCGATGTTGCGATGCCGGCAAAGCTCACATCAGAAATAGTGTTATCCGGAAATTTAAGTGCCGATGCAGCCTTAGAAACACCACAGACACAACTGATATCCTCGAACATAACCTATACCTATAACAATGGTACCGCAGCCACAGGCAGCACATTAATCGATGACCTCGACCAGACTACAACCGGAACGTATTCTTCGGCCGAAATTGAAGTCACCGGTTTCGAGCACAACAGTACTCCCACTCCCTTAGTCGACGCCACCCCTCTTGCCGTCACCGCAGCTACTGATCTGGATGACCTTATTACGCATATAAATACCGTCCTTGGCGCTACTAATGCGACGGCGTCTTTAGTCAACGGCCAAATACGTATCGAAGATGTCGACAGCGGTTTCAGCAGGTCGGATGTGAAGCTAACGTTCACGAATAGTGGCACTGCTGATTGGCAGGAACCGGCATTTTTTGAGATATTGACAGTCGGTGCGGAAGAGTACAAAAGTATTAATATTATGACTTATGATTCTCTGGGAGGCAGACACGTTTTCTCCGGCGCGTTTGTCCGTACAAATGACCTCAACACCTGGGATATGCTGCTGACTTCAATCACCGGCGATATCAATGAGATAACTATAGATAACCGGCGTATCGAAGGTATAACTTTTGACGCCACTAACGGCTACCTTACTGGTTTGAGTGGTACTGACTCAGCCGAATTCGTGATAAGTTTTACACACGATCCCTCGAATCCACAAACCATCGCTGTAGATATGGGCACCGTTGGCAAGGTAAATGGCCTGACGCAGTTCTCCGGAAATTCCACCGCGGTAGCGACAGAGCAGGACGGCTATGAAGCAGGTAGACTTTCCACCGTCTCGGTTAATAATGAAGGCATAGTCATTGGTGCCTTCTCCAATGGTGTCAAGAAGAACATCGCGACGATACAGATAGCGCTATTCCAGAACACATCTGGTCTGGAAAGCGCCGGCAGCGGGTACTTCACTCCCTCAGCCAACTCCGGAGAGGCGGTAGCCACACAAGCAATGACCGGTGGTGCCGGCTCCATTCACGGCGGAGCACTGGAAAAATCCAACGCCGATGTGGCAAGTGAGTTCGTCAGTATGATTCAAGCCCAAAACGGATTCCAGGCCAATGCAAGAACCATTAGAATTGCCAACGAGATACTGCGAGAATTGACTAACCTTATCAGATAGCAACTTCAAAAACCTGAGATGATACCAACACCTGTAATCACGGCAATGTCAAACGTTATTGTTTTGGCACTTACACCAATGCAACGGTGGAATGCCGCAGGTCGATTCAACAGCAACTCTATAAACGAAGATTGGTTTATTATAACGGCTATAGTTCTCTTAGCTATAAGCAGTATCCTGCTTTACGCGGTCAGCTATTATCGAAACACGCAGGAACAAAAGGTTACCAACCGGCTGTTTGCTGAGTACGCCGACAAAAGGGGGCTCACCGAGTACGAGCGTCAAATTTTGCTGAATATCGCAAATAACGCGGAACTCAAACAAAAAGAGGCGATTTTCACTATGAGCAGTGCCTTTGATCATGGGGCCGCCAAAATAACAAAAAAGGGCAAACATTTGAAAACCGAGTTGTCATTCCTGCGTGAAAAGCTTGGTTTTAAAAGCCAAACTAATCAGCCAAAAGGCACAACGCTGAAGCTAAAGAAAAAATTAAGCAGCAGACATATCCCGGTGAATCATAAACTCTATATAACACGCTGTAAAGTCCCCGTTTCAAGCAGCATTGAGTCAACTGTAATAGAAAACAATGATATGGAATTGAGGATTAAACCGACAACGCCTGTAGAAGTTACATCAGGCGATTCCTGGTGTGTACGTTATTACTTTGGCTCGTCGGTTTGGGAGTTTGACACTACCGTGGTTAGTTGTATCGGTGAAATATTGGTTTTGAGTCACAGTAATAATGTTCGATTCATTAATCGCCGGCGCTTTCTGCGTGTTCCGGTAAATAAGCCTGCCTTCATGGCCCATTTCCCATTCACAAGGTCATTTGCCAAAATCAATAATAATAAGGAAGATTTCAAGGGACAGCAAGATTTTGCAAATGCTTCCGGCGGCACCTGGGGGCCACCAAATTTTATTCCTGTGGTTATCACCGAGCTGGCTGGTCCCGGGCTGCGTATACAGACTCCACAGAAGATAAAGGTGGATGAGAGAGTTTTGGTTGTATTTGAGTTGGATAAAGAAAAGGATGAGATCTCAAGTTCGCAAGAAAAAGGCGAAATGTTTACATCAAAAATAGTAGAAGATATTGGCGAAGTCAGGCACGTCCAGGCTACACAAAATGGTTGGTCAATAGCAGTCGAATTGGTAGGGCTTAGCGACTCAAACATCAATGAGTTAATCCGTGCTACCAACGCCGCTTCCCTAAAAGCCAGCGCCCAAAATCAAGACATCCCGCATACGACAGGCGAGGAAGAACTCGCTCGGGAGTCTGTGGCTGTGGAAGGAGCCTAAAATGGCAGAGGTTACAGCCCAAGTTAGCTCAAGCATTGATGCGTTAATGCAGGAATTCAATATCATTACGCACAATCTGGCTAATGTAAGCACCGTCGGATACAAGCGTAGATGTAATGCATTTTCAAAGGCCCTTGAGACGCAACAGGCAGGCGAAGAAACATATTCTCCCGGCGGAGCTGATTTAAACTCGGTCCTTGATTTTTCACAGGGTAACACTATTGAGACAGACCGACCACTGGATTTCGCACTGTACGGCAAAGGATTTTTCGTGATAGAGACACCTGAGGGACCGCTTTACACCCGCAACGGGGTATTCCTCACAAACCAAAATGGCCAAATAGTGGACTCTGAGGGAAGAACCGTGGCGGGTGAAGCCGGGCCGATTACGATACCAGGCACTGTGGCACTTTCGCAACTAAATGTCTCAAGCAATGGAAGCATTAGTGCCGCCGGTATAACTATAGGAAATTTTAAACTTGTCGATTTTAAAGACAATGAGGACAAGCTTGTTCCAGTCGGCGCGAGCTGCTTCATGATGCCACAGGAAGATATAGAGCCTGTTACAGCCGAACATATAGTTGTGAAACAGGGTTATCAGGAATCTTCCAATGTTAAATTAGTTGACGAATTAGTGGACATGATAATGGTGTCCAGACTATACGAAGCGAATATGAAGTCCCTCTCAGCTACAAAAGAAACTACCCAGAGTATTATAGGTGTAGCTATGGGATAAGATTACAAAACGGGAGCTCTTAGATTACCGAAACGCACTTGCGTGTTTATGAACCATTAAGAAAAGGAGAATGACATTATGTTGAAAGCATTTTCCACTGCGGCGACGGGCATGACAGCTCAGCAAATGATGGTGGACGTAATCGCCAATAATCTTGCCAACATCAACACAACGGGTTTCAAGCGAAGCCAAATCGATTTTCAGGATTTACTCTATCTCAAGGTAAAAGAATCCGGCACAGAGGTGGCTTCGGGTATAACTTCTCCCAGTGGTACAGAAATAGGAAGCGGTGTCCGGGCCGCATCTACAATAAAGGTATTTACTGCCGGTGAGTTTCAGAACACCGGACGAAGCCTTGATATGGCTATCAGAGGTGACGGTTTCCTCCAGGTAACTTTGCCGAATGGTGAGACAAATTATACCCGCGATGGGTCGCTGCAAATGAATGCCAACGGGGCATTAGTCACCACTACCGGATACCTCATAGAGCCGGCTATCAACATTCCAACAGATGCCGTCTCCGTCGATATCGCAAGGGATGGTGGTGTCAATGTCACTGATTCCGCAGGAACTACATCAGTTGTAGGTACTATTCAGCTGGTTCGATTTCCTAATCCCTCAGGTCTTTCGAGTGAAGGAGATAATCTGCTGGCAGAGACTGAAGCAAGCGGCACACCCATAACCGGCACGGCAGGAGAGGGTGGTTTCGGCGCCATTCAATCGGGATTTCTGGAAAAATCCAACGTCCAAATGGTAACCGAGCTGGTTAATCTTATTAACGCCCAGCGAGCATACGAGACAAACTCACGCGCAATAAGGGCCGGAGACGATATGCTTCGAACGGCAAACGGCATAGTCAGATAAGGAATTATCATGGGCAATAAAACAGTCGGTATTATCTTTTTCGTTTGCCTGGCGGCATCAGCCCAATTTTGCCGGGCATCAGTAAACAGCAAAACTAACAGCCTGCAAAAGGATTCTGCCCTTCAGATCTATCTGCCCAGAGAGGTTACAGTTGAGGATGATGTTATTAGTCTGGGTCAGGTCAGCATAATCCGGGGCAAAGAACCTCTTGTAGCCAAGGCAAGCGAGATTGCCTTGGGACGGATTTCTATGCCAGGTCAGGAAATTGTTCTTGGCAGGCCAATGATTCTAAGCAGGTTGGCTTGCAGTGGAATCCCGGCCTCGAAGGTAGCATTAAGTGGAGCGGAAAAAATAACGGTAAAACAGCAGCAGCAAATTATTAAGAGTGACGAATTTGTTAAGCTGGCAAGCACATTTCTGAAGAAAAATCCGCCCGCCAAGTCCGTTTGTCAATCGAATCCATTATGGTTACCCAAAGACTTAGTTGTGCCCGCGGCAGGCAAAGATATAAAATTGTCACCGCGTTTGGCTAAAAGCAGTGCAAGAAACCAGGTAAAGGTTCAAATTGTCGTGTTTCAGGACGGCAAAGAAATAGGGGGCCGTGAAGTAACTTTCCGCCTAAAATACAACCGCAACAGAGTAGTAACGCTGGTTGATATCCCTGCAGGGATGGTCATCACCCCTGAAAATGTCAAGATAGAAAAAACGTCGTCAAATTATCCCCAGCCTGCCAATTGGATTCCGCCTTATGGTCTTCTCACCAAGCGTCGGCTGCCGGCAAACACTGTGATTCATCCGGATATGATAGGTCCTCTCAAGCCCGCTGTTATTATTAAGCGAAACAGCAATGTTATCATTCGGCTTGAAAGGCTGGGGCTTCTGGTTACAGCCATTGGAAAAGCTATTCAAGATGGCCGAGTCGATGATTACATAAAAGTACGAAACGTGGACTCGCAACGAATAATCTTGGCAAAAGTCAATGAAGATGGAACCGTAGAACCCGTTCTTTAGAAGGAAAAACAATGAACAACAAAATAGTTCTGACACTTATCTTAATGACCCTTATGACTTACTCGACGGCCTGCTCACAAGCAGGTTCCATCTGGGCCAAGAGAGACAAGAATATGAGAGAAGTATATGCTGATGACGTCGCACGGCATATTGGAGATGTGCTTACAATTCTCATCAGAGAAGATGGAACGGTAGGAAACGAAACCAAAAGAGAATTATCCAAGACTACTACCAGAAGCAATACATTTAATGGCGATTTGGGTATCAAAACAGACAATCACAATATTCTGCCAAGGATACCGGCCTTTAATATGTCCGCCGAGTCCGGCAAAACCCTAAGTGGTAATTCTACGTTTGATGATACACGAGAGATTACCGACGAGATTACAGTGGTGGTTGAGGATGTACTGCCTAACGGTAATCTGGTAGTGATTGGAACACGTCAGCGAGAAATAGCCGAGGATAAACAGACGATTCAGGTCAGTGGGATTGTCCGGCCGAGTGATATCACGTTTGAAAACACCGTAAACAGTGAGCAGGTCGCCAATTTTCATCTGGTTATGATAAACAAGGGAGTAAGCGAAACATACAATCGTATAGGTTGGTTGGGGAAAATACTTGACGCCATCTGGCCGTTCTGAACGCATCGAAACAGGTCTGAAAAAACAGGAGATAGAATGAAATATCGTTTGGTAGTTATAGCGCTGATAACGGCATTAATACTCAACGATGTCTCCGCCGAGCGAATAAAGGATATTGTTGGCATCCAAGGGATTCGCAGCAATCCCCTCACAGGTGTGGGATTAATTATAGGCCTGGCCGACACCGGCGATAAAGCCCAGCCATCGCAACAAATGCTGACGAATATACTGAGAGATTCCGGACTGGTTCTTTCTCCCGACGATATAACCGGCGGCAGTATTGCCATTGTTATGGTGACGGCAGAGTTAAGTCCTTTTGCCCGCGAGGGCTCACGGATCGACGTTGATGTCTCCACAATAGGAGACGCCAAAAGCCTTCAAGGCGGAATGCTTCTGCCGACACCACTAAAAGGTCTTGATAGCCAAGTTTATGCTGTAGCTCAGGGCGGGATTTCAATCGGCGGCTGGGCGGCATCAGGTGATAAAGGTTCCATCACGAAAAACCACCAGACAGTCGGCCGAATACCTGATGGCGCGATTGTTGAAAAAGCAGAAATAGCCAACTTCGTCGAATACATCGCAGGCCACAGGTTTATCACACTTAATCTTAGGAACAGCGATTTTTCAACCGCAGAACGTATCAGCAGGATCATTAACCAAACTTCCCCGGACAGTGCAGAGGTAATTGATGCCGGTACTATCAAAGTCAAAGTGCCCGACCAGATTGGTCAGACAGGTATAGCCGGCTTTATCGATGATATTACAAAACTCAAGGTCAAAGTTGATACCCCTGCTGTAGTGGTTATCAACGAACGGACAGGCACAATTGTAGTGGGAGAAAACGTCGGTATATCTGCGGTGGCAATTTCTCAAGGCAGCCTTGTTGTAAAAATCAAAGAAACTGAGATCGTCTCCCAGCCGACCGCACCTTTCTCTGATGCCGGCACAACCGAGACAGTTCCAGAAACATTAATAGATATAAAAGAAGAAGGCGGATATCTAATTCCAGTGCAAAGGGCAGTTACTGTCTCAGACTTAGCCAAGACGCTTAATGCCATAGGAGCGACCCCGAGAGACCTGATAGCGATATTTAATGCCTTGAAAAAGGCAGGTGCCCTTCAAGCTAAGCTGGAAATAATGTAAGGATGATTTTATATGGATAGCGCCAAGTTGATACTACCCAATCCACTCTTAACACCAGTGCCGCCGGAACATTTAAGTGGAACTCCATTTTTCAATAAAATCGAGAAATGGCAATCCGGTAAAACAGACGAAGTTCCAGAAGAGGAAAAAAAACAAATAGCCAGGGATTTTGAGTCGGTTCTACTCCAAAAATTGTTTGATGAGGTGAAAAATACCATCGGAGATTGGGGTTTTGACAAAGATGCGGTCTCCGAGCAGGTTCAGGGAATGTTTTGGTTATACTTGGCTCGTCATATCGCAGACAACGGCGGCTTCGGGATGTGGAAGGATATATACCAATTCTTAAATACTTCGGACCGGACAAACTCAGCAGCGGAATTACTGGATAAAAATGTATGAAAGCAATGGCAATTGGAATAGATAATAAAATAGATGAATTACTGGCTGTTCTCGACAGGGATATTCAGCATATGCAGGAGAGTTTGTCGCGATTGAACGAACTGCGCAGCCTGGTTATCAAACGAGATGATGCTGCCTTGAGTAATCTGCTCGAGGATATCCGAGCCGAATCGGATAATTACGCTGACAATGAATCGAGACGTCAGTCAATACGAAACGAATTGGCGATTGCTCTTGGCTGTGATGTTAAGCAAATGACACTATCAAGGCTCGAAACAACACTGCCAAGAGGGAAAAATGCTCAGGTAGCCGAAAGGAAGGCAAAATTAAAATCGCTGACCGGTAAGCTCAAGGAAGAACATTTAATTACTGTTCTGCTTTTGTCAGAATGTGCCCGATTTAACAGACTGTTTTTAAACAGTATTTTCAATTCCGGGAAAACTGAGACAGTTATATATGACTCTAATGGTATTACCAGACGGCAAATTGACACGGCTCTTATAAATTTGCGGTCCTGAAAAACTGTGCTCTGAACGGAGTCAAGAAATGGATAGTTACTCCATAGGTATTAGCGGCATTAGAGCAGCACAAAAAGCTCTCGATACAATCGGAAATAATATTGCCAACGCGGCTACCGAGGGCTATCACCGTCAGAGAGTAGATCTGAGTCCTGCATACGCCTCGCAGGTCGGTTCGGTCCTATTTGGAGGAGGTGTCGATGTTGCCGGCATTACCAGAATAATTAACGGCTTTTTAGAGCAGGAGATTCTCCGGCAGCAATCGTCATTAGGACAGGTTGCGGAGGAATTTGCCACGCTGCGCACCGTCGAAATCGACTTCGGAGAACTTTCGGCCGGCAGCAGCCTGAACGCAACAATAGACGAGTTTTTCAACTCATTGCAAGAACTCAGCGCTCATCCCGGAGAGATAGTATGGCAAAAGCAGGCCGTAACTGCCGCTGAGACTATGACCGGTCAATTTAGAACACTGGGTGAATCCCTGACCTCGCTGGAAACCCATATCACGCTGGAAGCCGAAAAAGTCACCGAACAAATTAACACATTGATAAATCATCTCGCTGAACTAAATGAAAAAATAGAAAATATAGAAGTAGGCGGGGCGCAAGCCAACAACTTGCGTGACCAAAGAGACCAGTGCATAACAAAGCTGTCTGAACTGGTTGGCGTAGAAACCCGAGCCCGTGAATTCGGTGTTGTTGATGTCAGCATCATGGGAATACCGGTAGTAACGAGTACCTCCACTAATGAACTGGAAGTCAGTTTGCAAGAAGACGGTTATTTGGGCATTGGTGTTACCGGAGCTTCCAATTACAACACAAATCTGCAAGGTGGTCGGCTCGGCGGATTATTTTCCCTGAAAAACGAACTCGCCCCCGGTATTCACAGCGATTTGGACGATTTAGCAAGCGCAATAATACAACAAGTAAATCAATACCATGTTCAAGGGGTGGGCTCAGAGGGTTCGTTTACCGAACTGACCGGCTGGTCGATGGTAAGTGAAGATTTGGTCGACTTCGACCCGCCTGTAACCGATGGTAAGATACAAATAAGAGTCATCAACACCAGCACCGGAGAAATAACTCGTGAGGAAATTGATATTGACGCCTCAGACGATTCATTAACCGACATAGCGACAGATATTACCGCCATTAACGGCCTGACTGCCTTGGTGGTCTCTTCGGCTTTGCGTATCCAGGCTGACACAGACCATAAATTTGATTTTCTGCCTGCGGTTTTACCCGAGCCTACGGCGGAAACTCTGACAGGCACAGACCCGCCTGTTATAGCCGTCTCCGGGATATATACAGGCACGACGAATTCAACATTTACATGCACGGCGGTGGGGGGAGTTAATGACAAAATAGGTGTAACCGATGGTTTGAAATTAGAAGTTCGTAAAGATGGACAGTTGATAAAGGAGTTGAATGTAGGTCTTGGTTATGCCGCAGGCGACAGGCTAAGTTTAGGTGACGGGCTGTACGCTTCTTTGAACATAGATGACGGCAAAACAGAAGGTAATCTAAGTAACACAGACAGCTTCGAAATCTTAGCGTGGGCAAATACGGATACTTCGGGAGTGCTGGCTGCAGTGGGGCTTAACACCCTTTTATCCGGTAGTAATGCTGCAAATATGGCGGTTTGTTCGGACATAATCAATTCGCCGGCCCGGATAGCGACGGCTCTGGGTGCGGAAATGACCGACAACACCAATGTTTTACGGTTAGCAGGATTGGAAAATGAACCGGTAAGTAGTCTGAATGACATGACACCCGGAGAGTTCTATCGTCAGCTTGTTACAGACATCGGCCAAGAGACTTTCATCAAGCAAATGCGCAAAGATAATCTTGAGACTATGGTCCGAAACCTTGCCAACCAACAAAGCGATATAAGCGGCGTCAACATTAATGATGAAGCTGCTCGAATGTTGGCCTTCGAACAGATGTTTCAGGCAATAGCCAAATACTTGAATACGGTTCAATTGTCGCTGTCACGTATCATGGAAATAATATAAATGACTAAACTTACTCAAAGGAATTCCAATGAGTGGGACACTTAGCAGTATTTATAACAATGTTAGCTCTGCTTTGTACCTGCACACTGAAGCAATGGCCCGCCTGCAAGAGCAAGTGTCTACCGGATCGCGGATAAACCGAGTTTCCGACGAACCTTCCGCCGCGTACCAAATCTTAGGTCTTAACTCTCAGGAAAGGTCCTTAGAAAGTTATATAGACAACCTCTCACAGGTGGTAAGTACGCTGGAGATTACCTCTACCGTTATTGAGGATATGATACCGGCTTTTACTGAGGTGAAAACACGTTTAAGTCAAATTATCAGCGGCATCTACGTTGAAGAAGGACGAGAAAGAGCCGCTGAAGGAATCAACAATATATTAGAGCAAATGGTTTCACTGGCTAACAGTAAATATATGAACCAATACCTCTTTGGAGGAAGCAATACAGCCTCGGCACCGTATGCTGTGGAGCGTACTAATAGAGAAATTACTAAGGTAACCTACCAGGGTAGTCTTGAAGAACGAAATATAGAGGTAGCTCCCGGAGTGCAATCTTCAGCTTTTCATGTAGGCAATACTTTCTTTCACTCGGACAACCGCAGCGACCCTGTCTTTCTGGGCGATACCGGCGCTAAGGCCGGCACAGGCACATCGAGTGTCACAGGCGATGTGTGGCTTACAGTAATCCACGATGGCTCTAACTATAAATTGTCTATTGATGACGGAGCAAGCTATGTAACCGTCCCGGCCGGCGGGGATACCAACCAGGCTGTAACAGATTCACAAACCGGACGAGTTCTCTACGTTGACTCAACGGAGATAAACAATACGGGGGTCGAGCTGGTACGCATACCCGGAACTTATGATATTTTCAACACCCTTATCACCATCAGAGACATATTGAAAAATGAAAAAGGGCTCTCCGATGCTCAGTTGGAGGAATTGCGAAATAATTCGTTAAATTCGCTTGATGAGATAAACAACCTGTTGGTACAAAACTCCGTATCCGTGGGGTCAAGAATAGGATTTTTAGAGAATCTCAAGGACAGCCTTAAAAAAATAAAATACAACGCTGAGGATGAAACAACCCGCTTGCAGGAAGCGGATATTGCACAAATAGCCATAGACCTCTCTCGAAGTGAAGTTTTATACCAAATGTCCTTATCAGTAGCTGGAAAACTTATGTCTATATCACTGCTGGATTTCATCGAATAGCCTTTGAGGCCAAAGGTGAAAAATCGAAAAATGACCGTTTGAATAACACATATGTCTGATATTTATACAGATCTTGAGACGAACAGAGCAGAATCGCAGGTAAATACCCGTCTCGGCCAACGGCACGGAATTTGCACAATAATTATCCTGTTGACGTTCGCCCATAAGCTTATAAAGGCAGCCCGACCTGCGGACCTATAGTGCAAGGAGGCAGTAGACCAAAACGACGATGGAGACAAATTCAAATCACTACCAAAAGGGTCTGGAATTAGCCGAGGCTGGCAAACACCAAGAAGCTCTTGCCTGTATGCAAGAGCATCTACGAACAACCCCTGATGATGCACAAGTACTAAACGACATCGGAGCAATACTATATTGCATGGGCAGCCTGGATGAAGCAATCGGTTATTTCACCAAAGCTCGGAATATGCAGGATAACTGTGCCGAGATAGTATGGAATTTGGTAGAAGCATATCTTGCCGCCGGCAGAGCAGACGAGGCTATGCAACTCTTCGATGGTATGGAGCAAATGGGTATACTGAATGCGGATGTACTTAACAGAACCGCCAATGTATTTTTGGACCGGAATGACAAAGCAAATGCCATCGAAACGTTGTTTCGCTCACTCCAAATCTCTCCAAATCAGGAAATCCTTCAGCCAATGATAGAGGTGATTCGTTCTAAAAGACCGAAGATAGCCTTTTTTTGCGGGGGCGATGGTATGAAATTTCTTAACGAGATCGTCGAATTTGCAAAGCAGCGTTTTGAGGTGCGCCTTTTTGAAGACCAGACAGAAGAAGGACTATCTGAGCTAATGAAATGGAGCGACATTTCGTGGTTTGAGTGGTGTACTAATCTTGCGGTAATAGGCTCAAGGCAGCCGAAAGTCTGCAAAAATATTATTAGACTGCATCGCTACGAAACCTATATGCATTGGCCACAACAGGTAAACTGGAGTAATATCGATATCCTTGTTACCGTTGGCAATAGCTTTGTCAGAAATGCTCTCATCCGCAAAGTTCCTGATATCGAAAGTCAAACATCGGTAGCTATCATCCCTAACGGCGTAAACCTTGAAAAATTTCCTTTTACCGACCGCCGACGCGGTAAAAATATTGCTTTTCTGGCGAATCTGAGAATGGTAAAAAACCCCGCTTTTATTTTGCAATGTATGCAAAAGCTGCATTACATTGATCCCGAGTATCGTCTTTTCTTCGGCGGTATGTTTGAAGATGAGGCTCTTGAGCAATATTTAAGGCATATGACCGATGCTCTTGACCTTCGCGAAGTGGTGTTCTTTGACGGGTGGCAGGAAGACGTCTGCTCCTGGCTTAAAGACAAACATTACATCGTTTCAACCAGTATCATTGAAAGCCAAGGTATGGGGCTGTTAGAAGCAATGGCCCGTGGTTTAAAGCCGGTTATTCATAACTTTCCAGGCGCCGATCAAACGTTTCCTTCTGAATTTTTGTTTAATATCTCTGAAGAATTCTGCGAACAAATTCTTTCCGATAAGTACGACCCCAAACAATATCACAGATTCGTTGAAGAACACTATTTACTGAAGAACCAATTGAGCAAAATCAATTGTCTTTTTACGCAACTCGAAGCCGAAATAGATTCGCAACAAACCGAGACTGCACTTTTCAATAACTCACAAAATTACAACCCCGAAGAAATCGGATTGTGCGCAGACTCTCCCGCACCGGTGTTCGAGAATAACAGGATTATATAATTCTCAGTTAGTCAGGCAAATTTCAGATATTCCTCGAATGGCGAAAAACTATGAAAAAAAGAGCGGGCCGTTGGTCAGCGTACTCCTCCCGACTTTTAATCGGCCCAGATATTTACCCGAGTCTCTGGCCAGCGCTTTGCGACAGAGCTACAGAAATCTCCAGGTCATTGTAATTAACGATGGCGGTGAAGACGTAAGCGATATAGTTAATTCTTTCGGCGACCCCAGACTCGTTTTTATAAACAGAAAGCAAAACCGAGGCAAGGCATTTTCACTCAACGAAGGACTAACCCGTGCCGAGGGAAAATACATCGCCTATCTTGACGATGACGATTTATTTTTTCCGAACCATATTGAAGCGCTCGTCGATGCAATGGAGAACAAGAGCGACTGTCAGGCTGCGTATAGTGACTTGTATAAAGTCTGCTGTAAGGTTATGCCGGACGGCAGCCGGCAGGTCTTGAGTAAAGTCGTTGAAATCAGCCGGGACTTCGACCGTTTCTTTATGCTCTACTTCAATCACGTCATTCATCCATCTTTAATGCACCGAACAGACCTGCTGGAAAAAACCGGTCTTTATAATGAGAACGTCAAAATCCTGATTGACTGGGATATGACTCGTAGATTGGCTTTCTTCACTGATTTTATCCACGTTTACGAAATCACGGGGCAGCAGTATATGCCTATCGGTGAATGTGACAGAATATCTATCCAGCAGCGAAAAGATAAGAGCGAATATATCAAAACTCTCTTGGCGATACGAACCACAAGGCCACCTAAGCCTTGGCCAAAGACTAAGGATATGTCCATCATTTTTGTTACAGAACGGTTAAACCAACAAGCAGGAAAAACCGTCGGTCTTATCTGGCGGCATACCTTCTATCCATACAAGGTTTATCTGCCGCTGCCACAGGCTGATTTAAAAAAACTAAACACCGATATGCCCAATATGGTCCTCGTGCCCGTTAATGCCCTGTCTTCTCAGACTCAGAAGATAGACGCAGCTCTGGAAAAATGTGAAGGCGAGTATATTACCATAGTACAAAGCGGTTTTCCTGTAGAGGAAATGTGGGTGGAGGACCCACTCTATGCACTGATTAACAGTTCGGCCAGCCTGCAGGGATTCAAGCTGGAAGGCTCAACGGATGCACTTTGGGCAGCAGTGGTCAGGAAAGATGACTTAAAGTATGCTCGTAGGAGCTTCCCAAATTTGCCGATACTACAATCTCTGAAGGCCGTCGGTATCGTACTAAAACACCCAACTTTTGAAGAACTCCCTTTCCAGTTTGATAACCTACTCAAACAAGCTCAGTTGGCAGAAAAAGACGGAAACTGGGCGGCAGCAGCCCAGATGTTCGGATACATCGCTGAGTATCACCACAACACTTTGTGGATGAAATCACTGACTGCGAGGGCTCTTTTCAAGGCTGGCGACCACACCAGAGCAGCTGCGATAAGCAATGAGGTTAATCGGCAACGCCCAACAGTAAATACACTTTTATTAGAGGCTAAGGTTAGCAGAGAAGAAAAGAATTTTAATTCAGCAATTAATTTACTTAAAAGAGCAGAACAAATACTTGAAGGGAAAGAATTGCTATGGACATAACACAAGACAGTTCCCATTTTGAAACTCATCGCAAAACGGGGTCCAAAGAAAATGGAGTTGAAAATCACAACTCGACCCAGCACTACGAAGTTTTGCAGGAACTCGGTGATTGTCACACCTCTGTCGGCGATTACGCACAGGCACAAAAATGCTACGAGAAAGCAGCATCATTAGGTCCTGATGAGCCCGGTCCTTACGTCGGGCTTGGAGTAGTCGCCCTGCAAAAGAACCTTCTTGATGACGCGGAAATAGCCTTTAGAGTCGCGTGCAGGCTGGATGCCAATTGCGCCAAGGCCTACGCCGGCCTGGCTATGATCGAGCAACAAAAAGACGATTACAAAAAGGCCTTCGAGTTGTATCTAAAATGCCTGGATCTCGACACCGACAATCTAACAGCACTTTTGGGGCTGTTTCAAACATCCTGCCAGATGGGCTCATTCTCAAAAGTTATTCATTACCTGGAAGTGTATTTGAGTATGCACCCGGCTGATACCTCCGTCATGTTCTCTCTGGCAGCGCTATACATGAAAGACGGTCGCTTCGAGAAGTCCAAAAAAATCCTTCTCGACGTCTCGGCTCTGGACCCAACCAATCAAGATGCGGTTAATCTTCTGGAAGAAGTTGAACACAATTTGGCTCAAACAAAACAGGCAGGAGTTGAAGCCGGATGAGCACTCATAATGCCAACATTGTTCCTGACAAACAGACACATCTGCTGGATGATTTGCAGAATCTGTTAGAAAAGCAAATAGAGATGGCCCAACAGGGTAATATCCGTGATATTGAGGCCTTAAGCAAACAAACTGATTCTCTTGTGAGAAAAATCACACAAACAGGGATTACTGAGTTAGTTGAATTTAAAAATAGACGGGAACAATTGCAAAAATTATATAAAAACTTATGCCTTGCCATTACCACTCAGAAAACCAACGTTTCCGAAGAGCTAAGCAGGGTCCGCAAGGGTAAAAAAACCGTTGCGGCCTACCGTAACAATATTTGACTATAAACAAAACGAGTTTTAACAAGACCGGTATCTTATGAAGAACTAACTATCATAAGGATGTGAAGTGAATATACAACATAACAGCAAAGAATTTACAATGTCAGGAGGTTCGCCAACGGCCCAAACTATATCTGCCCCTGACATTCAATCTAATCGAGACAAGATACGAGGAAGAGTTCTTGTGTTAATAACAAACTATCACTGTTCATTGTACTGTAGAGACTGTGGCAATTTTATTCCATACGTCCCCAGTCATTTTAAAAGATTCTATAGAGTTGAACAAATAAAACTTGATATCGATGCACTGTCTAAGGTTATGCATGTTAACAAGCTGCAGCTGCAGGGGGGAGAGTCGTTATTGCAATGGAGCAAGGGGAGTAAAGATACTCGCCGGAGTGCAGCTGAAGTGAAGTCTTGGGGATGAAACAATTACAGGCAGCTATTTATATGATTCACAGCAAAAAGATAATGACCAAATTCGATAAGTTTTGTGTGAGTTCATACCTGACCTTTCGCTATGTAGTCAGGGAAGGGGCTTCCTGGAAACAAGGCTTTAGGCCTGCTTTTCCACATGTTTTTCAGCAATCCCAGATATGCGTACGAGAGTCCGACAGGATTCTTGAGGTGCTACGCGACCTTATGAAGAAAAGCTGCCCGGACAAAAGTGTAGGGATTTTGCTCAGTGGAGGAATTGATTCCGCCATTTTGGCCGCCCTTATGCCGTCCCATTGCCATGCTTATACGGTGCGGTTTATTGCCGAAGATACAATTGATGAAAGCCAAACGGCCGAGGTCTATGCCGAACAGTCCGGCCTAAATCATCACACTGTGCAGGTCACCTGGAATGACTATCTTGAATCTATGGACAGGCTTATGCTAAACAAAAGGTCCCCCTTGCACCCCGTTGAAGTGGGTCTTTTCAAGGCGGCTTGTGCTGCTATGGCAGATGGAGTTGGTACTCTGGTCATCGGTAATGGTGCTGATTCTACTTTCGGGGGTATGGATAAATTGTTGTCCAAAGACTGGACTTTCGATGAATTTGTCAACAGATACACTTTCGTTAATCCCGCCCGTGTTGTTAAGCAACCTGTCTCAATGCTTCCTGTTTATGAAGAGTACAGGATTGGTAACGGTATCGACGTTGTTAAATTTCTGAAGGTCATACATGGTCTTGGCATTATTCAGGCCTTCGATAACGCCATTGGTTCGGCAGGATGCAGAACGATAACACCATACGAGCACTTATTTCTTGATGCGCCTCTGGATTTGGCTCGCATTCGCAGCGGGCAGAGCAAGTATCTGCTGCGAAGCATATTTAAAGAGCTTTACCCCAAACTGGACGTGCCTGTAAAAAATCCCTTTTCCAGGCCAATGGATCAGTGGTTGAAAAACTGGTCAGGGCTGCGAAGACCCGAATTTTTGGATGATATCGACCTTGAAAAATTTTCAGGAGAGCAAAAGTGGCTGCTCTATTGTCTTGAACGATTTATGAACTTGATGGAATAGCGATATGCTCAGCACAGGTGATTTTATGCCGGTTACTATAACTAAGGTTGGGGGACAGTATCCCTCCGCTTTTCCTTTTAATCCCCACCAGGCCTATCCTGAGTATCCCGGAGAAGATATCTCAAGTGAACCTAACTATGTTTATGAATCTGTAAGAAAATGCTTCAGGATACTGGCATATGACAATGAACATTTCGACAGCAAAGAATGGAATCCACTTGGTTTTCTTATAAAACCCGGTGACAGGATATTCATCAAACCAAACCTGGTCACGCACCAGCACAGGGCAGAGAGTAGCCGAAACGGAAATATTTACTCGGTTATAACGCATCCTTCTGTTGTTCGTGCGGTTGCCGACTATGCTGCGATTGCCCTGAAGGGCAACGGTGAAGTCATTATAGGCGACAATCCAAGTATTGATGCAGATTTCGAAGAACTGTTGAAAATCACACGACTCAACGAACTTGAACCAATTTATAACAAGATGGGTATCAACTATCGCTTTCTTGACCTCAGACCCGTTAGAACCGAAGACCTGGCGTATTATGGCTTCAAATCCAAGACAAAAAAACTGGCGGGCGACCCCGAAGGCAGTTCCGTTATTAATCTTGGTCAAAAATCATATTTCCAGGGGATGAATCCTCTGCTTTTCAGAGGAATCTTTACAAAACGCTGGGAGACCATCAAACATCATCACGGTCAAATCCATGAGTATTCAATCTCAAATACTATTTTGAACTCGGATGTTTACATCTCTATTCCAAAGCTAAAAACACACCACAAGGTCGGAGCGACACTCAATATCAAAGGCCTGGTCGGCATCGGTACCAATAAGAATTACCTTGTCCATTGGCGCATTGGTTTTCCGAAAACGGGAGGTGATGAATTTCCCTCACCGCGGAAATTGGCGGATTATCTCGTCGTAGGCCTAAGGCATCTTCTCATAGACATTCTGCCGGAAAGAACTTATGCAGGATTGCGGAACAAGTTACGCGGCACCAAGCTCGACATTTTATTGCAGGACACACAATGCCTTTCGTTCAAGCACTATCGTGGAGCCTGGGAGGGCAACGATACTTGCTGGCGAATGGCCGCCGACTTATACAATGTGTTCGTAAAAGATGTAACAGACCGGAGCAAAAAGCAGAACCATAATATAAAAACCTTTTCGGTCATTGATGGAGTAACAGCAGGAGAAGAGAACGGTCCTTTTTGCCCGGCAGCCAGGCACGCACAGGTTGTCATTGCCGGTGAAGATTTATTACTAGTCGATTGTACGGCGGCGCGTCTGATGGATTTCAACCTCCGGGCAATCAAGTATCTCGATAATCTTTTGCAGGATGGGAGAGTCGACCTGAGTAACGTAAAGATAGTGTCGGAAGATTTCGATGTTGATGAGTTTTTCAGCGGCAAGAAAAAATATCTACAGTTTGTGCCTCCTTCCGGTTGGGATAATCTTGTTATGACAAATGGAGAGCAATTATGAAAATAATCATACTTGCAGCCGGCAAAGGCGAAAGATTGATGCCTCTTACCCGAAATACTCCCAAGCCTCTTTTGGACATGGGAAATGGAAATACGTTACTGGAAGAACAAATCCTGAGTATAAGGGAATCCGGCGTTTTTGACGAGATTGTTCTGGTTATCGGCTACCTTGCAGAGCAGGTAGAAGCGAAAATAAAGATGCATATCTGCAACGGTATAAACATAGAAACGGTATTCAATCCATTTTATGAGGTCTCTAATAACCTGATGTCGTTGTGGCTGGCCAAAAGCAGGATGAATGATGATTTTATGGTTACTAATGGTGACAACATCTTCACTCCCGACGTATTTAGCCAATTAGTGAAAGACAACAGCAACGGAATATTTCTGTCTCTTAACGTTAAAGAAAAATACGACGGCGATGATATGAAGGTAATCCTTGAAAACGGCTGCGTAGCCAGAGTAAGTAAGGAAATTGAGAATGCACAGGCACATGCCGAATCACCCGGTCTGGTGCTCGTTCATGGTGAAAAATACAGAGACATCTTCAAAGAACACCTCGAAAAAATTGTCAGAGACCGGGAATACCTGAACAAATACTGGCTGGAGGTCTTTAACCATATGTCAGACAAAGGCATCCCCGTATATCCTTGGGAATTTGACGGCGAAAGTAAATGGCAGGAGGTGGATTTCCATATCGATGCCGAAAGGGCAAAAGAACTCTTGAGTATAAAAGCAATAAAAACTTTTTGCAGATAAATTTTTATGACGCTTTTAAAAGGATTCAAACTAAACAGCTAAATATATCGACAGCTGTTTTTACAAAGAAATTAGGCAGGCAAGAATGAAATAAATGAAAGTTGACTTTTATCATTACAATTTTCACGAGACGATAAACTGGGAAAATATATACAAGGCCTTAGTGGAACTTGGCGTGGACGCTCAGTTTATAGTAGAAGCCCCGGACACAAATACCTCCAGGACTCTTAGCTGGGACGGATATAAAAGAATAACAAGCTATATGCGCCTGCGTAACTATCCTTACCTGCCTCGGCCCCGCTATGAAGATGCTGATGCCGCGGTAACAACACAGGAAACCAAGTGGCTGCAGCATTATAAGGGACTGAAAATTAATTCGCTTTACGGCTCTACCCTTACTAAAGACGCGGCGGGCTACCGCAAAGCGAAATTAGCCGGATTCGATGGGATTCTTGCGCATGGCTGGTATTCAAAACACAGGATAATAACAAACGGAATACCTGAGGGAAAAATCGCCATAATGGGCTTTCCGAAATACGTGGATTATTTTCGTGGCAATGTGGACCGGCGGGAATGTCAAAAAATATTCAACCTGAACCCTGCAAAGAAAACAATAGTCTACATCCCTTCCTGGCACAGAAACAGCTCAATAGATGTCTTCCTGGACACAATCAGCGGTCTTTCCGGGGAATTTAACATTTTAATCAAGCCCCACCATAACAACATCGAAAGAGAGCAGAACCGAATCACCAAAATGCAGCACCTGAAGGACATCTTTCTCCAGGATTTCCCCTGTTCGTCGGTGCCTTTTTATGTGGTTGGTGATATTGTCATTGCCGACACCCGCAGTGGAGCTTTTCCGGAAGGCGTTTTGACAAATTCTCGACTAATCGGCCTGCACGTAAGAAACAACACCCAGGCAGACTTCGTTGAACCTTTCGTTTATCAGCTTGCGCCTATTTGCAAAACGCCCGGCCAGCTTCTCGAGGCCATCAATGAGTTCACAAGCTCCGAAATTGACAAATACCAGCCAGCCAAAAAATTCATAAAACCATACCTTTTTACCGATTTTCAGGGTAACGACGACTTGGAAGCCGCTAAAGCGATAATAAAATTTATTGAACAGAACAAAAACACAACAGCAAATATCCGCGCCATATCGACTTCCGAACACCTTGCCGGCCAGGTCTCAAAACAAACCGTCACAAAAACCGCTGATAAGCAAGCGTCTCGGGCCGTATCCGAACTTGATAATACTGTACCGCCTGAAATCAAAAACGATGAATTTTACTTCCTTATCCAGAAGCTCGCCCAACAGGAAAACATCAAGACTATTTTAGAAATCGGCTCATCGTCGGGAACCGGCAGTACGGAAGCTTTCGTTAAAGGACTGCACAAAAATCCCAATAAGCCGACCCTGTTCTGTATGGAAATCTCGGCACCTCGCTTTGCTGAGCTGCAAAACAGATACGCTGCCGACCCCAACGTTAAATGCTACAACATTTCATCAATTCCATTAGATAAATTTCCAACCGAGCAGGAAGTCAGCTCTTTTTACTATAACATCAAAACAACGCTAAATAATTATCCAATCGAGCGTGTCCTGGGCTGGCTGCGACAAGATATAGAATATATGAAAAGCTCCGGACACTGCGAGAACGGCATCCAAATAATAAAAGACGAAAATAACATTAAAAATTTCGATATGGTTTTGATTGACGGCTCTGCGTTCACCGGCACAGCAGAATTTAATGAGATTTACGGGGCTAGATTAATTCTGCTCGACGATATAAATAGTATCAAAAACTATGATAATTATAAACGCCTGATAAAAGACCCTAATTACTCATTAGTTGCCGAGAATCGGCGACTCCGAAACGGCTACGCGGCCTTTAAAAAGATGATAATCCCACCAAACAGCTACGCTTCTATTAAATCCGCGGTTGAATCCGTTGAAGGCCTGTTGTGCCCCGGCCAGGAGGAATTCCTTTTCAATAAAGTAAAGTCGCTTCCTGAGGACGCTGTAATCGTTGAAATTGGGTCGGGTAAAGGCCGCTCAACTGTAGCTATGGGCTATGCCTGTATGGGAACAAACCGGAAGATTTATTGTATCGACACATGGCAAGGCCATAACTTCGATTCTTCAGAATGTGGGTTTTTCGACACTTGGCAGAAAAATATTCAGAAAAATGGACTCAATCAATATGTAACACCATTGCGTGGCTATTCAAATGAGACTCTGGCTCGCTGGGATGAGCTTACAAGAGAGAAGAAAATTGACTTCGCTTTTATTGACGGTTCACATGAATATCAGGAGGTATTAAAAGATTTTGAAATGTGTTATTCACGGCTTAAAGAAGGCGGATGGATAGCATTTCATGATATTGTGAAAACCTGGCCAGGTCCTGAACGTCTATGGAACGAAAAAGCAAAATTCATCCTTACCAATCACGAATACTGTTCAAGCATTGCTTGCGGGCAGAAGAACTCCAATCTTAACAATGACAAAACAATGGAACATATCGACGAGCTTGATAATATCACATCGCCTATAGTTAAAAATGCTGAGCTCCATACACAATTATCCAAGAAACTAAGACTAATGCTGGTCTATTCCCTTCACCCTGTTACTCCCAGGATAACCCTGCCGGAATGGATTAAAGAGGCGCTGAGAAAATACTATGCATCCGATGTTGAAGTTTTTGCCTGTGGACCAGAAAACGAAATAAATATCCCCGACTCGTCCGACTTTTACGACAGAGTTGCCAAGGAAGTCAAAGATTTGGATATCGATGCAATCTGGGATATTGAGGGCGGTGCCGCCTCGAAGGATTTTATGTTCAAACGTTTTCCTCGTCAAATATCAATACCCAAACTGTGGTGGGCAATAGACACGCATCAATACCTGCCTCTTATGGTCGAAAAGGCCAAATTTTTCGACGTGGTTTTCTCTGCCCAAAAGAATGCGGTTGCCACACTCGGGCCAAGAGCATTGTGGCTGCCGGCAGGAGCGTCGATACATGAAGTAGACCATCAACTCAAACGCACGATAGATGTTGGCTTCATAGGAAATGTCAGCCCGAAGGTCCATCAGCGTCGAAAGAAGATTCTCGAACGGCTACGAAATAAAATTTACGGCTTCAGATGTTTCAAGAGTGTCTTTCTGCAGGAAAAAGCAGAACTCGCGAGCCAAATGAAGATTATGGTGAACATCAGTCTCAAAAATGACATCAACTTTAGAGTATTTGAGACACTTGCCTGTGGCGCAATGCTCATTACAGACAAAATTTATAACAATGGTTTTGATGAGCTTTTTGAGGATGGAAAGCACTTGGTTACCTTTGAAACCGAAGAAGAACTAATCGACAAAATTCATTATTATCTAAAACATGAGAGCCAGCGAGAACATATCGCAAGAGCAGGCCAGCAACGAGTACTTCAACAATTTACTCACCGGGTGCTGCTTAAGAAACCTTTAAACATCATTACCAAACTTGTCGAACAGCACCGGCAGAAAACTCAACAGGCCGTACCTATTCCCATTAGAAAGACCGTCAGATGCTGGTGCAATGGTCAACTAAAGGAGTCAGTGCACCCATTGTACGGCCAGTGTCAAGATTGCGGCACACTTGTGTTGAAAAAACAGCTAACCAAAGAGCAACTCAAGGAATTCTACGCTTTTGATAGATACTGGCATAATGAACAAGTAAATGTATCTGGGCATCCACCTATAGAGCAAAGAGCAACCGATGATTTCGGCAATCGCATCCCGGTCTGGTATCAGATAATGCGAAAGTTCAAACCGGAAGTCCAAAATCTGCTTGAGATAGGCTGTGCGCATGGCGGGTTCTTACACTACTGTCGGGAACGAGGAGTGGAAAACGTCGTTGGCGTTGAGCCTGATGAGAAAACTTGTGAGTTTGCAAGGAAGCATTTTAATCTTCCATATATTGTTAGCGGCTTGTTCCCTGATGTTTCTTTACCTTTCGAGAAGTTTGATGGAGTGACGGGGTTTGACATTATTGAGCATTTTTTAGACCCGCTCAGGGCGATGCGGAAGGTTGCTGATTTATTGAACGACGATGGTATATACTTCTTCCAAATCCCATGTTATCGTGACCAAGGGCGTGAGTGGGTGCAGTTTCGACCAAATGAGCACATATTCTTGTACAATCCAGCAAGCATTCAACAACTCTTCCATCGTGCTGGTCTTGGGGTGATGGAGATACTATCCGGTTATTTTCCCGATGACATATTTATCATCGGGTGTAAGAAAGAAGGTAATACCGGAGCACTACTAATCCCAGAAGAAAAGAAACAAGATTCGAGAACCAACCGTTGGAATTTGAAAATTGCAGAGGATTATGTAGAAGGAAAGGATGGTACAAAAATAGAAACAGAATCTGATTTTAGCAGGAGTATCCAGCGATTATTTGAGAAAATCAGGCCCAAGAAAATCATCGAGACAGGGACATACTTAGGCACCGGAACGACCACAATCATTGCTGAAACGCTCAGAGGATTGGGACTTGAGAACCAATCCATGTTTTATACTATCGAGGTTAATCCAGAGTACTATTCCCGGGCAAAGGAACATTTATCAGCAAATAGTTTTAACATTACAGCTTTGAATGGCCTATCGATTCCGCGGTCAGTGCTTCCTAATATGGAGCAGATACGCAAAAGTACGGTAACGAATGTCAAATTTGACGACATCTTTATTGACCATAAACCTGATGTGCGCGCAGAACTTTACTATAGGGAAACCAACTTTGAGAATGTCCCCGACAATCTACTCTATCTGTGCCTGAAGTCATTCAATTTTAAGCCCGATTTTGTACTACTTGATAGCGCAGGTCACATGGGGCATATAGAATTTAAATATCTCATTGAGCATTTAAAGGGCGACTGCTACATCGCCTTGGACGACATTTATCATATCAAGCATCACGAAAGTTTCAGGAAGATACAAAGCGACCCTCGTTTTAAGGTGATTAAGTGTTCCAACGAAAAATTTGGTTTCTGTATTGCAAAATTTACCCCACAACAGGAAGTGGTTGAACAGAAAGTAAAGAATATTCTCTGGGTACGAACCGACTCTATCGGCGATAACGTTCTTGCTGCATCGATGCTACCCCATATCCAAGAAAAGTACAAAGATGCCAAAATAACCGTTGTCTGTCAGGAGCATATTGCAGAACTGTATGAGACCTGTCCCTATGTAGATAATATTATAGTTTTCAATAGGAAACGAGCTTTGGAAGATGGACAGTACAGGCAAGAAATTATAGACCGCTTACGAGCACCGAAACCGGATTTGTCTTTGAATTCGGTTTTCTCCCGTGAGCCGCTAACGGATGTGTTCGCGATAGAATGTGGTGCCAGGCAGCGTGTCGCGCTTGAAGGCAATCTTAGCAATATCTCAGCAGAGTTTAGGGATAAAAACAATAGATTTTATACCCAACTTTTAGCAAGTGAGGGTGAGCACAAACTTGAGCTTGAAAGACACAGGGATTTTCTTCGCGGGCTTTGCATCGATGTGCCGTCGCTGAAGCCCATAGTATGGATAGCATCAGAAGATGAGAAGTTTGCTGACAGCTTCTTCCGGGAAAACAGTTTAAATCCAGACCAAACCATTGCACTGTTTGCGGGTGTCCAATATGAGGTGCGGCTGTATGAGAAATATGGCAAGTCACTGTCAGAGTTCTGCAAAGAAAATCAATTCAACGTTATTGCGTTGGGTAGCAAATGCGAGCATGGCATTAATCAAAGGAATTTAGATGAAATCGGGGTCAGGACAGTTAATTTAAGCGGTAAGACAACCATTCGCCAATCCGCGGCAATACTTAAACGCTGCAGATTAGCTGTAGGTGCTGAGACGGGCCTGGCACATATCTCGTGTACAGTGGGAACGCCTAATGTTATCCTGTTAGGAGGAGGCCATTTCGGCCGGTTTATGCCTTATTCACCTCTGACTTCGATTGTGTGTCTTCCTTTGCAGTGCTACGGATGTAACTGGAGATGCAGCAACCAAAGGGTCCACTGCGTCAAGGATATCAGGCCCGAAGTCATCACAGAAGCCATCCGGCAGTCTCTTGCAGGACCTTCGAAAAAGCCGCGGGTATTTGTTCAGGACACCTCGCCGTGGAAACCAAAACCCGGACAACCACAATGGAAGCCGTTTGAAGATTTTCTCAACATCAACGCTGTTGAGGTTATCCCGGTTGGGCAGACAGTTCTGGGTATTGAGCAGACCTCGCAGGGCAGAGTTAAATCCAGCGAGAGTGAATATCTCGTCACCGCCATTATTTCTACGTATAATTCGGAAAGGTTTATTCGCGGCTGCCTCGAAGATTTGGAAAAGCAAACCATCGCCGACAAACTGGAAATCATTGTTGTCAACAGCGGTTCGCAAGAAAACGAAGATGCGATTATCAGGAAATTTCAACAGAAATACGATAACATCAACTACATCAAGACCGAACAGAGAGAAGGTTTGTACAAAGCTTGGAATAGGGCAATTAACGCGGCATCAGGCAGGTACATTACCAATGCAAATACCGATGACAGGCACCGAAAAGATGCTTTTGAAGTTCTCAGCCATGCTCTGGAAGAGCATCCTGATATATCGTTAGTCTATGCTGACTGCTATGTTTCTTCAATACAAAATGGGGATTCGAAAAGATATATTTATCGCTATCCAGACTTTTTCCCTGTCGCCGCTGCACTTCATTACCAATTCGGTCCACAACCTATGTGGCGAAAAAAGGTACATGAAACTATTGGCTATTTCGACGAGAGCTATAGGGCTATTGGGGATTATGATTTCAATCTTCGTTTTGCTTTGCATCTCAAAGCTCTGCATATCGCTGAGCCGTTGGGGCTGTATCTTGAACATCCGGCAGCTGTCACTTTCAGAGATGACACAAGGCTGCAAGAGCACAAACGAATTGCTTTTACTTATAGAAGCGCCGAAATAATCGAACGACTCTACAAGCAGGTCGGAATCGCATGTGATACTCCCCAAGAAAGAGCGCAGGTCCATCTGGATATAGGTATTAGGGCGCTTGAATATTATCCACCGTGGAGGATGGGGGAACCTGAGCGTAATCTAAAGTTTGCATTACAATGTTTCCAGAGAGCCGCCAAATGGAAGCCTGGCTTGGCGGCAGCTTATAACAATTTCGCAATCGTGCTTGCTTTAATAGGAAACTTTCAGAATGCCGCCAAAGTTCTTGGACGGATATCTCGTTTGATACAAGACCCTATCATAGATTACAATTTTAAACTTATTTCTGAGCTTTTGTCATCAGGGCGAGTTCGGAGTGATGCGAAGTTGATACCTTCCGGCCTCGCTTTGCCTTCACAAAGTCAGATTAGTCTCGAGCAAAAATCGCCAAATGCACTGAGACACTATGCCAGGCTGTTTGTTGACTGATAAATATGCTGCACAAATGGATAAGTGGTTAAGTAAAGGATGTTTTTGAACGATAATAAAATCTGTGTGCAGCGTATAGACCGGCCGCATTTGCAGCGGGGCACTGTGAAAGAGTGAAAATTTAAGCAAAAGGGCAGACAAATATGTCAACTTTAAACCTTCCAGGTCTTTTAACAGGCATTGATACAAATACTCTTATCGCTCAAATGATAGCAGTTGAGCGTCGGACACTCAATATGTATGAGCAACGTAAGAGCACGTGGGACGAAAGAAAAGATGCCCTGAGCACCCTGGAAACCAAGCTCGATGCCTTACGAAGCTGCGTCCGAGACCTTTCCGATGCCGATGAGCTCCGCGCTTTCTCAACCGCTTCCAGCGACACCGATAAGTTGACTGCTGATGCCTCCTATAACGCTTTTGAGGGCAATCACACGGTCATAATCAATCGATTGGCCGCTGCCGAGAGGTGGGTCCACACAGATGGCCTGGAATATGCCGAGGACTACGTTGGGGCCGGCACCTTCATTTATTCCTATAACCATAAGGAAGCAATCATAACGACTACCACGACCACAACGCTGGAAGATTTGGTCGGCTTAATCAATAACGATGCAGACAACCCCGGCGTTACAGCGAGCCTGCTACATTACAACGGTACCTATCACTTGGTGCTAAACGGCAATGAGGCCGGCACTGACTATAAAATCTTCATCAACGAAAGCAGTACCGAAGTTTTGCAGGCTGATTCCGCTCTTATGGTTGATAGTGATAACGCCACGCTAAGTACCAAGATTATCGACCTCGACCAGTTCAGCGGAACGCTTGGAGGAGGTGAACATATTGAGATAACCGGCACAGACCATAATGGCGCTGATATAGACCAGGTGGACCTTCCCGTTACTGAGAATACAACGGTTGGGCATCTTATTTCGGAGATTAACGATGCTTTCGATGGAATCGCTAAAGCGACTCTTGAAAACGGGGAGATTGTTCTAACGGATAATACCTCCGGCTCAAGCTATCTTTCAATCACCGATTTGTTTTGGGATGACAATGGCTCAGGGGCAGGGCTGACATTGCCTAATATGGTCGAAGAGGTAGAAGGCGGGGGTACACTCGCATCGGGCCTTTACGACAATTTTGACCCGGCAGACTTTACCCTGAGCCAGTCTGCTCAGGATTCCAAGATGAAGGTGGATGGCTTTCCTTCAACTTCAGCAGTTGCGGAGATACAAAACCTGACTCCAACTGCAGCCACAACCGCCGGTAAGTTTACCTTGACTTTTAATGGACAAACAACCGAGGAAATTGACCATAATGCCGACACAACTACAATCGAAAATGCTCTTAACGCCCTGGATAGCGTTACGGCTGTCGGCGGGGTGTCAGTGGGGGGGACGCGTCTGGACCTGGGCGGTCCGTTGACATTTACGTTTTCCAGTTCTGCCGGCGACGTTAACATGATTGTGTTTAACGTAGGTACCGGACTGGCTCCTTCCAGCCCTTCGAATTATGTAATGGCAGAGGATACAAAAGGACAGGATGGCTGGATTAGCAGAAGCTCCAACACGGTGGACGACGTTATTTATGGCGTAGCGCTGCATTTACACGACACCACTGATGCTAACGGGGAGCAGATAACTCTGACCAGAGATATCCAGTCGGTCAAAGACAAGCTGAATTCTATGATTAGCGCCTATAATCTCGCCGTCACCTACATTAAGGAAAAAAGCGGCTATAATGATGTACTGAAGACTGCTGGTGTTCTAATGGGAGACTATGTCGTTTCGACCATAAGGTCGCAGCTTCTCACGCCGCTTTTCGCGCGGACCAGTGGATTTATAGAAGATATCGATACATTTCTGATGCCCGGCCAAATCGGCCTTGAGCTTGACAGGGACGGGGTATTAAGCCTGGACACAAATGTCTTTGATGAAGCCATAGCTGAAGACTATATGGGCGTCCTTGCCATAATTGGAGCTGATAAGACAGGCAGCAGTGACAGTAATACTATCAAGTTTTACAGCGCTCAAAGCGATTATACCACTGCAGGCAGCTACAGAATCAGGGTCACGTACGATGCAAGCGGCGATATCGAGACCGCTTCGATAAAGCTTTCAAGCGAAGGCGATTCTCAGTATCGCGCGGCGACCATAAGTGGCAATGTTATTACCGGCGAGGGCACTTTTAATGATAATGGTGACCCCGTGTATCCGGAACACTCTCTTCAACTTACCGCTCCTACCACGGGTACCCCAAGTAGCACAATATATGCAACAGTCCGTGTAAAGCAGGGCTTTACCGGTGCAATCGAAAATGCCCTGGATAGAATGCTCAAGACCTCGACAGGCAGTATCCAGATTGACCAGGAACATGTAACCGATATCATAGAGCAACTACAGGACAGAATCGAAACTGAAGAAGACCGCTTGGCCGACAGAGAAAAAAGGCTAATAGCTCGATTTTCCCGCCTTGAGAAAACACTGGCTTTGATACAAAGCCAGATGGCAGCCTTAGGCTTTGGTACGGCATAAAAAAAATGAAAAGGCCCACTCTTATAAAAGCTTAAAACACCCTCCGCGGAAACCTGGTGCCAACTACCTCCTCTGTATGAATTCGATTCACGAGACATACATCTTTCGTTTTCCAGTAAAAAAACGTCCCTTATTTTCTGTGCCGCAGCCGATAAATCATAGCCAGCACCTCTGCTACAACCACGTATAGATTCTGTGGTATAGCATTTCCAAGCTGTACCGTTGAATATATTGTTCTGGCCAATTCCGGTTTTCTCACGATAGGCACACCATAAGCACGTGCAATTTCTCTGATCTTCTCTGCTAAATAGTCCGCTCCTTTGGCCACCACAACGGGCGAATCCATCGTCTTGGCCTCGTAACGCAGCGCAACGGCTACATGTGACGGGTTTACAAGAACCACACTGGCCTTAGGTACCTCCTGCAGCATGCGTTTCCTCGCCAACTCGAACTGCACCCTTCTGATACGGCTTTTAACCTCCGGTGCGCCTTCCATTTGCTTGCGCTCTTCTTTTACTTCCTGACGTGTCATCTTCAGTTCCTGGATGTATTTCCACTTCTGGTAAATAACGTCTATAACCGCTATAACAAGCAGCGCAATGCAAATACGTACCATCAGTCCAAATATTACTTTTGCGATAACTGCAAGTATCTGCATAGACCATGCCCATCGAAGGGTAGCAAGCGTACCAATCTTGCTCTGGAGATACAGCCAGACAATGATTGAGACGAAGAATAATTTTACTATGGATATGCAAAGGTGAATCATAGAACGAGTATTCACAAGCTTTTGTAATCCTGTTGCCGGATTTATCGAATTAAATTTCAAGCTTATAGCCGCCGGTGCGAAATTCAGGCCGCCTACAGCGATATTAGCCAGAACAGAACCGGTAAAAAGTGCTATAAGAATAGGGCAGATGATAAGTGTCGAACTGATAATTTTCGCGTTTATGAAGTTTATAAAGTTTTCGCTGTCGGCAAAAATCGCGGTTTCACACAACATCCCCTGCTTCATCTGCATAATGAACCATTGCATCAGGCCCGGCGCCAATAAAGCAATCATTATCAACAACATCATAAGTGTCGCAACCGATGGCAGCTCCTGGCTCTGCGGCACCTGGCCTTTCTGCCTGGCTTTTGCTATTCTCTTTGGCGTTGGCTGTTCCGTCTTTTCAGCGGCCGGCTCCTCCGCCATACTTCAATCCTTAAAAATGGTTTTAAGTTTTTTAGTGTTGGATTTCGAGCTAACTAAAAAATCAAAACTTACAGAGGCAACAGTTTGCCCATCCAATCAGAAAATTCGGCCACAAAGTTGTTAATAAACGGCATAAATATCGCTACCATTAACAATCCCAGGCCTACTCGTAATGGGAAACTGACAAACAGAATGTTCATTTCCGGAACTATGCGTGCCAACACAGCTAAGACAACCATCAACAACAAAAATGCCGCCAACATCGGTGCGGCCAGTTTTAGGCTGGCCACAAACATCGCTAAGCCGGCCTGAATTACTCCTCCGACCAAAATCGGAATTGTCGGGATAGTACCCACCGGAAATGCTTCGTAACTTCGCGAGATAATTAACAAAAACAAATGATGGCCGTTAGCACTTAAAAACAGGATTATAAATATCATCTCCAGCAAGCTGCTCAACGGTTGGCTTCTCTCGCCGGTCAATGGGTCTAAAATTTGCGCCATAGCCATACCCATCTGTCGTTCGGTAATCCTGCCGGCCACTTTAACCACGGAAAACACGACAGTGACGATTAATCCCATAGCTAAACCATAGACGGCCTCGTTAGATATCAGTAATCCCGCCTCCAGGGCAGATATTCGCCTGGTATCGAGAGATGATGGCATTATCATCGAAAAGAAAATCGCCAGCAGCACTGTTACTGCAACTTTGATCCTGACAGGAATGCTTTTCCATCCAAAGACAGGAAGCACCAGAAAAAATGCCGAAATCCTTGTTAAGACCATCGTGAAACTAAGCAGCTTTTCGATCATCAGCTCCATAGCTTAATGCCCGATATTCTGGATATGGCCGAAAATCTCGTTGGCAAATCTAACTACCACCTGAAGCATCCAGCTACTGAAAAACAACGTAACGGCGCCCACAGCCAGAAGCTTGGGGACTATTGTTAGAGTCATATCACGTATGGAAGTAACCGCCTGAAGCAGTGTCACTGTCACACCTACAACCATACACGTCAGCAAAATGGGAGCGGCCAAAAGTAAAACTGTTTCGAGAGTGTGCCGACCCAGATAAAGAGCAAAACTGCTATCCATACACTAAAACCTTACAAAGACCTGATACTTCAATTGAAACCCAAGCTAAGACTCTTCGCCAACAACCCCCATCCATCAACAAGAATGAATAATATCAGCTTGAAAGGCAGCGAAATCATCACGGGCGGCAGCATCATCATCCCCGCACTAAGCAAAATACTTGCAATAACCATATCTACCACCAGAAAAGGAATAAACAAAAGGCAGCCTATCTCAAACGCCGTGCGAAATTCACTGATAATAAATGCTGGAATTATTATATGCAGACCAATATCTATCGGGCTGGCAGGAGGTTCTATCTTGGCCATCTGTACAAAAAGAGCCAAATCAGCTTCCCTGCTCTGTCGAAGCATAAACTCTTTGATACAATCGCCGGCCTTGCCCCCTGCCGTTTGAAAATCAATCTCGTCCGCAAGGTAAGGCCGAATGCTGTTTTCGTTAATCCTGGAAAATGTAGGAGCCATCGTATATAGCGTCAGAAACAAAGCCAAACCTATGATGGCAACGGTAGGAGGTATAGTTTGCGTGGTCAAAGCGCGACGAACAAACGACAAAACAATAATTATTCGCGTAAAAGATGTCATCATCACCAAAAGACTCGGCAAGATTGCCAGACCGGTAAAGATTATTACAAGTTTGACGGGTGTCGACCAGTCTTTACCTTCAGCCTCGTAGGTCATTGCCTTATCTACAACTGTCATCAAATCGCTAATGCTTGGAACTCCGGTTGCAGGGACACCTGCTGCAGAAGCACTATAAGCCTGTGTTGGCAACCCAGCCTGCGAAAATGGGTCAACACCCTGACCAAAGGACAATTCAGTCAGCACGAACACGACAAACATCAGAAATGAAACTTTAATAAGCTTACCCACGATCTATATCCTCATATTATCATCCGTCTCTTGCGACGATAAATCCATCCAAGCATCGGTTACATCAGCCAGTTTTGTGATACTCTCATTGGTGCTGCCTATAAGAAGTTGTCTATTACCTATTTTGAGCAGATGAACCGCCCTTCGCGGACCGAGATGGACCGTCTCAACAATATGAACCTCCTTGCCGGACAAGTTAGTAATCCTTGGTAGAAACCTTTTTGAAATGTAAATTGCCGTTACTCCAAGAATAACAACGAGCAAAACCGAAAGCATCATCTTAAAAAACAGCTCTTTAGTACTCAAGTTATCAGCTGATCTAATAGGAAGATTGGAGTTGTTATTAGTAAACAAGGGACTCGTATTATCAGATAAAACCTTTGCCGGCTCTGCCACAGCCAATTGAGCGCGGCGTACTACCAACATACAACTGCTTAACGCAGCTACTATCAAAATAACGACAATTTTTTTCTTATATTGTGCCACGCTGTAAAACGTACCAAATATAATTGTTTATATTCATCTGAAGTGCAAATAGTGTGCCAAAACGCCAAAGAGGGCGTTAACGTGTCGTTAACAGCGGTTTTAGTGCAAAATTGATTGAAGGACCGGCCAAATTGTCGAAAAACTTGACAAGTGTAAGGACTCTCCTTTTGCAATGCATCGCAAAGTGGAAATCCCTAAAACCTAATCGCTTACTCTCGAGACGGCAATTAGGATCTGCGACTGTTCGGAAATCGGGCTATCCTGCCCTACCCAACCACCTCCGGGCCCAGCCCCCCACGAATAAACGGGCCAGTTGGAACCCGAGGGCAAGGTGTTTTGCAGGAACTGAGCAACCACCTGGGCTCGTTCGGCCGACAGCATCCACTGCTTTTGCTCCGTAGCCTCATCGGTTGCCAGACCAAGCACGTAGAGCTTAAGAGCTTTTGGATCGGGAGTTCGTTGTAAATCCAATATAAATTGTGTTAAAAACCTCTTTGCCGACTCACTCAAGGTTGCATCGCCCGGTAAAAAGCGAATATCAGTCGCTGAAAATTTAGTTTTTTGGGCTACTATTCCTGAAGGCATAGTTTTCATAGACTGACTAACTTGTTGGAAAATCCTGCGAATTTCTTCTTGCTTTGCATCTATTGTCCTGCCTTTAAAAAACTTATCAGGATTGCTTATGAAATATTTTACTTTAACATTACCGAAATCAGGCTTTTCCACTCCGCCATAAAGCACACCAAGCCCCTGCTGTCTAATTGATTGCCAAAAGGATTCCCGTCCCTTATCAAAGATTTCCGGGTCCTGAACCTCTGCCAAGCTCAGCAGCATTACAAAGAATGTCAACAGCAGAGTCACCATATCTGAAAACGTAACGATATACGCTGGGACCTTACCTCCACCTTCATCGACTACTCGACGCCTTCTTCTCAATTGCAAATGCTCCATTCCAACAAAATAATCTCAAGCATACGTTCAGCAATTGGTCCCGGACGGCCCTGCTCGTCACTCTTAAAACTCTCTTGACCTACATTACTCGCCGCCGAGATGCTAAACCAATTCTTATCAAGGCCTTGCTTTGTTGTGAGATACTCCATCACCGCCCAGGCTCGTGGCAGACCAAAGTCCTTGCCCTCATCGTCCTGGGGCCCATTCTCACTGATAACTACCAGGCTGGGTACTTCTTTTATAAATGACGCCATAGCAGACAGAATCCTGCGCCCCTGAAATGAGATAGCTGTTCCTTCGCCCCAGAAAACCTTCTGGGATGAGACCAAAAATACCTTACGGTTGTAAAAATTTACAGGCTCTGTTTCCTCTTTTAGGCCGTCCTGTAAACCTTTCTCTAAAGTGGGTTTCTCACTGGCTTCATCAAATTCTTCTGTATATCTGATCTGTTCCGCAGGCAAAAATGCATCTTTATCCCTTATTTTTTCCATTTCGGTATACGGCCTTACCGATGGCAGAGCCTCGCCGAAGATCCATTTCAATCTCCGGAAAGTCCTTTCATCGAAAGAAGAGAAACTCAAGAGAAGCACAAAGAATGTCAACAACAGCGTCATACAATCACTGAAAGTTACCATCCATTCCGGCGCACCTGGAGCCTCATCAGATTCTGCCTGTCTTCTGGGGCACCCCATATTATATCTCAGCTTTTATTTCTTGACGCTTGCCTTGGGAAACAAACGCCTGCATTTTTTCCCGAATAGCAGTCGGATTATCACCTTGCGCAATAGCACAGAGGCCTTCTACAATCATCTCCATTGCGGTAGTCTCTGCCTTGGAATAAATCCCCAGTTTACCCGCCAATGGCAGAAAAATCAGATTGGCAGTCAATGCCCCATAAAAAGTGGTAATCAGGGCTACCGCCATTCCGGCTCCAATCGATTCAGGTGAATCCAGGCCTCTGAGCATCTGTATCAAACCGATAAGTGTGCCTATCATTCCAAAAGCAGGGGCGGCCGCACCCATAAACTCGAGAATCTTTTTGCCGGTCGAATGACGTTCCTGAAGGTATTGAATCTCCAGGAACATAATATCCCGAATCGCCTCGGGATTCTGTCCATCAATAAGCATCTGCAGGCCCTTGACAAAAAATGGATTGCTTACCTTGTGGACCTCCTGTTCTAAAGCCAATGCTCCATCGCGCCTGTTGATAGCAGCAAAGTTAACCATTTTTTGAATCAGATCCGACTGCGTCGGTATCTTAGTGATTATTGTCTTCTTGATTATCGAAAATATTTTCAAAAACTGAGGCAGCGAAAAGTGTATAAGTGTAGCGCACAGCATTCCACCTATCGTAATTGCCATTGAGGGAACATGGATAAATATCTGCCAACCGCCACCAACAACGATGGAGGTCGTTATAACCATAAAACCAAGAAGTACACCTATTATTGTTGCAATGTCCATAGACTACTCTTCAGTTATTTTTTTTAACCTCTGACAAAGAGCCGCGGCAAGTTTGGGTTCAGTTGTGACTACCTCGGCTAATAGTTTCGCTTTGGTCCTTTCGGACATATAGCGCAAAATCTTCACGGCATCATCGATGCTGCCGTCCCGTTTATTAAGGCTGTCTTCTTGTGCTTGGGAACCCGCACATATGTTAATTAATATTTTACTGGCACTGACCGCATCCATTTTGTCATAAGTAGCTGCTATTGATGTCAGGTTGAGCTTTTCATCCTGGTCAATTCTAACTCGGGTTTTAAGCAGCTTTTCCCATCGCTCTTGAAGACTGGCAACCATTGTGGCAAGTTCGATTCGCAGATTATTAAGCTCATTAATATCCTTTTCCAGAATATCCTGAGTAGCTTGTAATCTCCGCTCCCGCACTTCAAGGCCGTCCAGCTTGCCGTCATATTCTCGTATCTTTTCCCGGACTTCGTAAACAAGGCTTTTGAGTTGTTTTTCCGTCATAGCTCTTTTCATCTCGCTACTGCCCGCGCCAGTGGTAGGCATCACACCTTTTTCCAATGTTGGTAGCTTCAGCTCGGTTTCCTGGCTGAGGGGTGTTTGCTGGTTAAGCTCGTCGGCCCGGCTTGCTGTAATTGGTCTTGTAAGCAATGCAAAGACAAACGCCACTGCAAAACCTACCAGACCAACCGCTGCCATCATTATTATTTGTTTCTTACCCACTGGTTTATCTCCTATCTACTTTGCCGCCATATTCGTAGAGGATCTCAAAATCTAACTTTTGGCACTACCAATTTTGTTTTGTTGTATCATCTTGCGAGCGAAAGAAATACCAACTCCTTCATCTAACTCCTTCTGCTCGAGCCTTTCTTGTTCTTTTATAAATTGTCTTTTTGCTTCAGCCCGCAACTTCTCAAGGCCTTCTTTAAGCCGTCTGACGCTTAAAACCTCAGCAATTTTCTTCCTTTGTTGTAACTCCAGTCTGGTTACTTCATTTTCAAGTTTTTTAATCTGCTCATCACTTGCGGCTGAGTATTTCAAAAAAAATTCTTGTTCACCGAGTCTCTCCACAGGATTTTCCCCTGTTATATGCGATATTACATCTTCTAATATCCTTTTCTGTATTAGCAGCGCCCCTTGTGTATCAGCCAATCTCTCAATTAACTCAAGCAATTCCGCTCTCTTTACCTGTTCTTCCTTTTCCTTAATGTCGAGCACGCGTTGCAAACGCCACACAAATCGTTTCATTTAATTTCTAACTTTTAACTTTCAACATTTAAAAGTTCATCCCACGATTTGGTAATAGCGACCAACCATTTGACAGTCTCTTCAAAATCGGTTCTCTGGCGAACAGGCTGAGCAAGAAAGGCGTTTATCCTGTCAATTAAAGCGATCGCCCCGTCAATACGACGGTTACTACCCCGTGAAAAAGCACCGATATTTATCAAATCTTCGGCATCAATATAGGTGGCATATGCTCTCTTAAGCTTTTGTGCTGCAGACCTGTGTTCTTCGCTCACCACCATCGGCATCAGCCTGCTGACACTTTGTAAAATATCCACAGCGGGATAATGTCCTCTGTCAGCCAATTTTCTTGACAGAACTATATGTCCATCCAACAGGCTCCTGGCGCTATCAGCAACAGGGTCAGCTAAATCATCGTTTTCAACCAAAACTGTTAGAATGCCCGTAATACTACCGCTCTCAGCGCACCCAAGTCGTTCGACAAGTCTTGGCATCAATGAAAAAACACTCGGGCAGTAACCCTTTGTAGTCGGTGGCTCTCCAGCAGCAAGACCTATTTCACGCTGGGCCTGGGCAAAACGCGTAAGTGAGTCCATCATAAACAAGACATCCTTGCCTTTGTCCCTAAAATACTCTGCGATTGTAACCGCCACGAATGCCGCCTTTACGCGCTGAATCGGCGGTGAATCCGACGTAGCAATGACAACCACGCTACGAGCCAGTCCTTCTGCTCCGATGTCTTCTTCGAGAAATTCACGAACCTCCCGACCACGCTCACCTATTAATGCTACGACATTGACAGCCGCCCCGCTCGAGTTAGCAATATCACCAAGAAGCACACTCTTGCCTACTCCACTGCCCGAGAAAATACCTACTCGCTGCCCTTTGCCACAGGTTAACAGTCCATCCATTGACCTGATTCCTAAGGCCAAAGGCATGGTAATTTTCTCCCGGCTCAAGGGCGGCGGACTGCCTGCATCTAGTGCCTTCTTATCTGTCCCTACTAACGGCCCTTTATTATCAATAGGCTCTCCTAATCCGTTTAGAACTCTACCCAAGGCATTCTCGCTTAGGGTAATATAGCGTGGAGTAGTCCGAGTGGTTACTGTATCGCCTGACGATATACCCTCTATATGCTCTAACGGCAGCAGAATAAGATGGTCATTCTGGAAACCCACCACTTCAGCCAGCACACGTCGGCCGTCGCGAATATGGATGCCACAAAGTTCACCTAAGCCCGTTACCGGACCGGTAGATTCAATCGTCAGACCCGATACCCGCACCACAGAACCATGACAATCTAATAAATTTATCTCGCACAGGGCCGAATGAAATCGCTCAAAATCAACCGACTGGCTTTCAACTTCACTCGCATTCATAAACTATTCTACCTTATTAAACGCCTCACTAATTCGTTCAAGGTGTTTGTCAATTAATGATTCGATAATCCCTTTTGGACTCTCGAGCAGGCACTCCGCCCGCCCTATATTGGGGTCAGAAACAAACTTAACACCGGCTAAGCCGCTACTTGGTTCATCCTGCTGTGCCTTTTGGCACTGCGCAAGGTCCTGAGGATTCAAATGCACCACTACCTCCTGACGCGTGGGAGCATTACTGAACGCTTCTTTGACAATAGATTCTATTTCATAATCTCCATTTTCCACTTTTTGTACCAATATCTTTCTGGCAATCTCCACCGAAAGCTTGGCTATTTTCTCATTATGCTCGATAAACATCCTGTCGCAAAATTGATTGAGCTTTGCAATCACACTATTAAGCGTCTGACAAGCCTGCGAATAAACAGCTTTCTGAGCTTCTAAATCCTGTGTCCGAATTTGCTCGGCACCTACTCCTGTATTCACCGCATCACGGCCAGACATCTCAGCGTCAACGCCGTTGGTCAGGTTTTTGACCGACACAATTGGTCTTTCAAGACGAACTGTAAGTGTCTGTGACATTATGCTATCGCCCTACCATTCTAAGTGTGCCCGCTTCATTAGCCTCTCGCAACGACTTGACAACTTCTTCTCTCGCATCAAAAACCTCCTTTTCCAGCGGCTCTTGCATCAGGGAAGCTTCTTCATCAAGCATAGCCACAGCCCGCTCAGATATATTTGAGCGTATTTTTTGCGCTATTTCTTCATCCGCCCCATAAAGTGCCACCGCCAATTTGCTCGATTCCACGGCTCGCAGCGATTCCTGCAGAGACCTGTCCGCTATCGACGTAATATCTTCCCACGTCACCATCAATGCCTTTACCTTAGTGCCGGTTTCCTCATCGTTTTTGCTGATCTCACCAAGCAGCTGGTCTCGCAGGTCTTTCTCCAGGCCACTTAACACAACAGCAAGCTTTCGCAGATTCTGTTCACGTCTTCCCGGTCTTGCAACAGTAGTCTCTCCTTTGAAACTCCTTAGCCGTTCGCTAACCATAGATGCCATCCGCCGCTTCACTCCAGCTGCCAGCAGATCCGGATTCGTCATCTTACAGACGGCTTTGAGACGGCTTTCTTCGTTCAAAATCGACAGAACCTCCTGGCTTTTCTTTGGAGCAAGCTCCGACAATACCAAGGCGATCGTCTGTGGGTGTTGATTCTCCAACGCAAGAACCAACTCGTCCGTGCTGGCCGAACGAATATCCATAAATAGATCCTTCTTTTCGGTTGCTTTTTTAATCTGAGACTGAATTTGTTCGACCTTGTCTTTATCAAGAACCTTGACAAGCATTTCATCAAGAAAAGCTCTCATATTAAAACGAGTTTGTTTTTCTCGAAGCAAGTTACAGAACTCTTGGACAATCTTCGCCTGTTCCTTAGTATCATGCTGCTTCGATGCATTGAACCGTGCAAGCTCCATAGCAATCTCTTGAATTTCCTTGGCGTCAAGTCCCTTGAGCAGCTCGGTCGCAGTTACCGCATCCAGACTCATCAGCAGCATCGCAGCTTTTTGCTTACCCGCCAATGCCATTTACTTAATCCTTCTTTTAATTTTTTTACACTAATATCCTTCAGGTAGTTTCCACTGAAAACCTGGCTATTTCTTCCCTGCACCTGGAAAGATCAGCCGTAACTTTACACAGCATCGCATTGTTCTTCCATAAACTCAAGTTCACCTTTCTCATTCATTTCGCGCAGAACCTGGACAATTGCATCCCTGGCCTGTTCAATATCCTTCTTTTTGTGAACCGACACAGATGATGCTTCCTCGTCCAATATTGCAGACACTTCCTCGGAAATATTGGACTTTATCTTCTGAACAAGTGCATCATCGGCTCTGACCAACGCCAATGCTAACTTCCTTGGCTCAATTCTTCTCAAGGCTTTTTGTAGGGAGCTATCAGCAATTTGTGGAATATCCTCCCAGACTATCATTAAGTCAGCTACCATTTCACCGGTCCAACTGTCTTTCCCCTGTATGGCGCCGAGCAGACCATCTCGGATCTCTTTGCCAAAGTTTCGCAAAATAACGGCTACTTTCCTTAAAGACGATTGATTAGGCCGAGTTGATAAAGCTTCACCTGCGCCACCGGTTAAGGGACCCCGAAGCAAGATTTTTTGCGCTTGACCACCCTCTGTAATAGCCTCAAGACGACTACTAACCGTCTTTGCTATTTGTGTTTTTGACTCCGCAGTCACCCTCGCACAACTGGTCAATCTGCTGATCACACTAACCCGGATACCTTCACCCAAAAGGCCGAGAACCTCTGAGCTCTTCTTTGTCGGCAACTCCGATAAAACCACCGCAACAGCCTGAGGGTGTTGACCCTCCAGAACCGATGCTATCGTTTGCGAATCAGCAGAGCGAACAATCATAAAAGGATCGCGTTTCTGCAGCAAATCCTGTATCTTGGTTTGAATCTGCCCTGTTTTTTCGTCACCTACTGTACTTTTTAACATTTCCTTTAGAAAGTCCTTAAGATAAAATTCTTTGCCGGCCCGCAGCGAATTACAGAACTGCCGGGCAAACTCCAGGCTTTGCTTACTGTCGCGATAACCGGCAGCGTCCAGATACGCCAGTTCCACCGCCAATTCTTTAACCACTTTCGCGTCAACACCCTTGAGCAACTCCGCGGCAGTCACAGCATCAAGGCTCATTAACAGCATCGCAGCTCTCTGTTTACCGGTTAACGCCACTGCTTACTCCCCCTTTTCTTCGAGCCAACTGTAAAACAGTTGCTTCACCTGCCCGGGATCCTTCTGCAAGGCACCAGCTATCTGTCTGCGCAACACTAACGGCTCAGAACTCCCGCCTCCAGCCGGAAGAAGACCAGCAGCTCCCTCGGCTCCGGATAACTGCTCCGTCGGCGATATCGAGGCTACCTTTGACTTTACACCACTGAATATCCGCAGAACAAGCAGTGCGCAAATTGCCATAATCCCTAACGAAACATGGCGAGCAATTGCTACATAACGAGGCCAGCTGGACGGTTTTTCGTCAATCAGCGATTCAGCCGGACGATGAAACCTGGCGTGAACCACTTTAAGCGAGTCTGTTTCTTTAAGGCCGAGCGCATTTCTGATAATATCTTCCACGTCAGACAGTTCCATTATCATTGCGGTCCGGCCGCCGGACTCCGCCTCGTTCGCATCAGCCGGTGATAAATCAACGAACGCCGCCACCGAAAGAGATTTTATTTCGCCCGGCAACTCAACTTTTTGTTCAACGGTCTTACCAACAACATATTCGGTAACAATCGTCTCATCCTTCTTCGTGCCGCCTGTTGCAGCCGGCCCGCCCTCAGCCGAAACGCCACCGCCTTCAACTTCAGAATTAGTTTTGATTTCTTCTTTTTTAGTTACCTTTTTGGTTGGGTCGTAGGCTTCTGTAACGAGATTGACGCTGGTCATATCGATAACAGCACTGACCCTTACCGTTGCGCGACCGGGGCCCAGAACAG
>Ga0315539_1000216_pt1 | contig 44347 bp, 35 predicted proteins | sample SalMarSW160150MG_FD_203097 | JGI IMG/M metagenome (GOLD analysis project Ga0315539, IMG submission 203097) | Salt marsh sediment microbial communities from the Plum Island Ecosystem LTER, Massachusetts, United States - Salt Marsh Sediment SW1601-150 ...
TCTCCCCTTCATACCGGGTTGCCATGTAAAAGATGATCCGGGCAACCTGTCCCTTTACCGCATCGGAAGGTTCCCACTGACTGGTTGTATAGTACGTTCCCGGTGCCTCTGCTATTTCGGTGCCGGTTGCAGAGCATTCATCAAAATCGAGGTTGCTTCTGAGTATATTCACGGAAGCATCCGTGGGGCGAAGGTTAAATGCATCTCCATCCATTGGCCTGATGCCTGAAAAATTACCGTGGGATTTTGCCCAGACGTGCTCCCGGTTGATTTGATCAGGGCCCGTTCCATAGGTGTCGGCATATTGTGACCGCTGGGTATAAAAGAGGATCACGTTGTTCTCATTCAACGGATCCGCATCGGAATAGTTAATGATGTATTTTGCCTGTGAATAGGAAAAATCGATATGCCCGCTGATGATATCATTCAGGATCGATTTCAGTTCACTTCCGTTCTTCCCTTCGGTTCCGTTGTAATACCCGGCCGGCTGAGCAAACAGTGTTAGTGGAAAGATCAAAAGGGCAACAATAGGGTAGAGCTTCTTCATCTTTAAACTGAACAATAAAAAAATTAGAAAAGGAATTGCAAAGATACATTATATCTTCTACCAAGACCAAAGAATACGGCTGAAGATTTCGCATCAAAATCATTATAGGTCTGATAATTATAGGGATCATTATTCTGAGCCGTTGCGATGTATTTTTTATTCATCACGTTCAGCACATTCAGCCTTATCTGGCAGCGGTAATTCATGATCTTAAAGTTATAGCCTGCATGCAGGTCGATCAGGAGGTAACCGGGAATTTCCCAGGAGTCCCTGGGGGGGCCGTGTTTCCCGGTAAGTTCGTCATACCATTCATAGGAATCCGGTGAACCATCGAGGGTGATGGGGTCGAATTCAGCATAGTAATTGGTGAACCAGGTAAATTTGGGTTTCAGGTAGGCTCCTTTTATGGGCTCGATACGAAGCTGTCCGGCGACCTGGGTCTGTGCAGAATTCCCGACATGAACCCCCTTGGCATCAAAGTATTGTTTTTCTACAAGCTGGCGGTTATCGTCATAGATCCTTACCGTATCTTCGGAGTTCCAGCGCCAGTCACCCAGGGAGACCAATCCTTCCATGTCAAGCCAACCTGTAATTTTCAAAATAAAATCCATTTCTATTCCCTTGTGCAGGGCATCCATGCCGTTGATGTTGACCGATTGCTCCTCGAACTCACCCGGAGAGATCTCGACCAATATTCTGGATGCTACATCTTCCGGCTTGTTTTGCCAGACGGTATAGTATCCGTTCAGGTTGAAGGAGATATGCTGGCTTTTAAAGGAATACCCCATTTCGATCGCTTTTACCTTTTCATTCAAAATCTCGCGGAAGAGGGTGTTGTCATAGTCGAAAACATTATTAAACCTTGCAGCTTTACTAAGGTAGCCGGCATTGACAAACAGGTTCATCCGGGAGGTAAGGTTATAGTTTGCCCCGCCTTTAATGGTCCAGCCAGGTAATTCCTTCCACTCGGTTTCGGGCTCCAGTTTAAAGTAGTCTATTCTTTTATAGGCTGAGTAAGCCCCGGTAAGGTTTATGAATGAGGAAAGGGAGCTGGTAATATACTCTGCCTGTAAAAAGAGTCCTCCCCACCGCACCAGTCCAATGTTGTAATAATTGTTTTTATCTCCTTCGTACAGCATGTGTTCAGCCGGATTGCTCAGATCCATGTTTTCATCCGTAAAGTCTGAGATGGCATAATCGCCTCCCAGCAGGTCATACACGGATTCGTAATGCGTTCCCTTGTAACTGCGCAGATCGATCCCTCCGGATATCGAGAGATCCTGTGTGGGATCGTAGCTCAGCGTGGAGAGGAGTCCGTACCAGAAGTGTTCATTCGTCAGTTTCCGGAGGTAGTTGGTTGCGGCATGAAGTTCGGGATCATAAAAGGCACTTATTGAAGATTCGCTGATATTCCTGTTATATACATTCTGGAAACTTTTCTGACCAAGGGAGTCGAGTGTAATGGTTCCTTTTTCCCTGATCCCCCCCCCTCTTCCGATCGACAGGTAGGCGATGTTTGAAACATACAACCTGTCGCTGACTTTCCAGAAATCTTTGAGTGTGATCTGGGGTTTGTGGTATTGGTTCTCCCGTTCGCTTATGGGTTTCGATTCGGCATCCGGATTGTTTTTTGTCCTGGCAAGATAGCCCCAATGCTGGTTGTATCGGACACCCCTTGCAGGCCAGGTTTCAATATCTTCCTCGGGGACTCCCAGGTCCCGGGCGATCTCCGCATCGTAAAACTGGATGGGTAGTTGATAGGATCGTTGTCCGTGTTTTTGAGGGGCACCATAAACCGATGCCGAGACGATGTGTTTTCCCAGTTTCTTATCCAGTTTCAGGTAATAGAAAAATCCTTTCACCCAGGTTTGATCGACCCAGCCATCGCCCTGTTTATAGGAACCGGCAACGGAAATTCCCCATCCCCGGGATGTTTGTCCGGAGGAGTAGCCGAAGGAGGTTTGCAGGTAGCCATCGGATCCCACCTCCTGTTTGATGCTACCTTCTTTTCTTGCATCGAGGCCTCTGGTGATGATGTTGATCGTTCCTCCAACGGATGGCAGGGCCAGCTTGGAGGCTCCCAGTCCCCGCTGGACCTGGATGGAACGGGTGACGGCATCCAGGCCGAACCAGTTAGACCAGTACACGTGACCGTTTTCCATATCGTTTACCGGTACCCCGTCCAGCAGTACACCTACATTGCGGCTGCTGAATCCCCGGATGGTTACCTGTGCATCACCGTCGCCTCCCCCTTCGGGTGTGGCATATACACCCGGGGTTGAGTTCAACAACATGGGAATGTCCTGGGCAGCGATCTCTTCCTGCAGTTTTTTCGGTTGAATGTTGCTGAATGCAACCGGTGTTTCCCGGGAACGGGCTACATCGGCTACTACCCGGACTTCATCCAGGACAACGGTCACCAGCTCAAAATGCAGGAATACCGGTTGATCGGTTACCTCTACCCTCTGCGTTTGGGGTTCAAATCCAACATAGGAGACACGGATGCTATACACCCCGGGTTGGACTTCCAGGGTAAACGTTCCATCATAACCGGTTACCGTACCCACTCCTTCAGCCAGCAGTACATTCACGCCAATCAGCGGTTCCTTGTTCTCCGAGTCGATAACCGTCCCGGTAATGGTCTGTTTCTGACCATACAGGAAACAGGTAAACAGCAAAAAAACGGGGAATATAAATCCTATTCTTCTCATAATCCTGGGCAGAAGATGGTACGATCCTGATAATATCCTGTTCGAAAATCAGGGATGGGGATCTCCCTTCCGGTGCTCTCTATCTGATCAGCAGCTTCCGGTATGTTTTTGTTTGATCTTCCAGTGTAACCTGTAATACGTAAATCCCCGGATTAAGTCCCTCAACAGGCAAAGAGATGTTGTGTGATGATCCTGTTTGAGTTACCTTACGGAGAGTCTTTCCTGTAATATTTAACAGCCGGATCTCAGTCATTCCCATTTGTGATTCAATGGAAAGCGATGAACCGGTAACCGGATTGGGACAGATCTTAACACCTCCGGGATACTCCGGGGAACTGATGGATGATGATTGACCGGTGATGGTGATTGCGATTTCACCATATATTCCAGAACCATCCATTGCATAGGCTTTAACAGTTACAGTTCCGTCTTTTATTGCAGTGACTAGTCCTTCCTGATTAACCAAAGCCTCTCCAGTATCATTCACGACCTCCCACCGGACAATGCAAGCAGTAGCATTCGCGGGACTAATGGTTGCCATGAGTTGCAGAGTTCCATCAGGTGTATCAATAGTGGTGATTCCTCCTTCAGACGTAACATCGATTGAGGAAACATAAACATATTCTGTATTGTTTATCCGGACAAGTGTAGTAATACTTTCTGTTTGTGAAAATCCATCATGGGCGGTAATGTTCAGGTAAAAACTATCCCTTTCAGCAATTATTAGTGCATCGGGATCATTAACCGTTATTAAACCGGTTGTAACATCCATTTGGAAAGGGATCAGCCTTATGTCATTAATATAAACGAAATTGCCATAATTAATGAAATATTTCAAGAGATCACCCTCTGAGTCTGAAGCATTAAGTTTGCCAACAAATGTACCTATAGGAGCTTCCTCAAATACAATGAATTCGAAAAAACTATCCGGGAAAGCCGGTGTCTCATTTGCGGGTGCCAGGTCAAATTCATGCCAGCCGAGGTATTCGAAGGTATTGGCTGACAGGGAATCCCACTGTTCCAGTGCGTTAAATACCGATGGATTGGTGGTCACGCCAGTGATAATACCCGGCTTACGGATCAGGGTGTGATCGGCTGTGATCGCTTTTCCCTCACCGGTAAAGTAGGGGTATGTGTCAGTCCAGGCTTCGGCAGTGTTTCCACCCGGAAGGTCAGCCTCTGCCGGAGCGGGAACGCCCCAGCGGGCAAAGAGATCAACCAGGGTACCGTTGCTCTTTTCAAGTGCTACCGCATCATTTCCATTGAAATACATCGCTTTGCTGATGTCGTATACCGGGCAGAGGAAAACATCCGCCCGCTGCTCCAGCTGTTCCCAAATCGGAGCTTCCTGACCCTCACCTTCCGGATCCCGCTTGTCAAGAACCACAACATAGGAACGGTAAGGCTGTAGCTCATAGGATGGCAGATCGATATACCACTGTGCGTCAGGAGGGGGGATATCCGCTCCATTTGAATAACGTGTTATGCGATAACCGCTCAGATCAATAGCCGCATCGGTCGGGTTGAAAATCTCCAGCGCTTTATTGGTTGACCACCCCTCCACATATTCTGAGATGATCAGATCGGTTTGTGCATGTATCAATCCTGAAAAACAGGAGATGATGAAATAGAGTAGAAGTTTTTTCATACGTTGTTCCGTAATGGGTTTTTAACAAAAGCAATAATACGCAAAAGAAGGGATTAAAATTACTAAATTTTTTCCAGATCCTCCGGTGTATCAATGGAGAGGCTGTCGTATTCAGTGGTTTTAACATAAATGGTGTAGCCATGCTCAAGCCAGCGGTTCTGTTCCAGTGATTCTGCCAGTTCAAGTTTGGAGGGTTCTAACCGGGTAATTTCACGGAGTATATCCGTTTGGTAGGCATAAATACCAATATGTTTCAGGAAGTTGTGATCCCGGATCCATTCCGAGCGTTCTTTGCCCCGGATATGGGGGAGGGGTGAACGGCTGAAGTACAGGGCTTCCTGCCTGAGGTTACAGACTACCTTGGTTATGTTCGGATCATTCAACTCTTCAGTGGATTCTATCACCTTTGCCAGGGTGGCTATCTGGGTAGTAGGATCATTAAAACAGGTCATCAGATGCTGTATCTGTCCGGGATGAATGAATGGTTCATCTCCCTGGATATTAATCACGACATCCACGATCCGGTTATGTTCTGCTACAAACTTTTCAAGGGCTTCAGCACACCGGTCAGTACCACTGGCATGCTCGGGTGAAGTGAGGATTACATTTCCCCCGAAATCCTTAACAGCTGTTTCAATCCTTACATCATCCGTTGCGACCACAACCTGCTCGAGAAGGGATGATGCCTGTTCATATACGCGGCGGACCATGGGCTTCCCGGCAATGTCAGCCAGCGGTTTACCGGGGAAACGGGATGAGTGATACCGGGCGGGGATTATACCAAGAAATTGGATCATAGGAAGTGATTGAAGAAAATTTCAAAATACAATAAACAAATCAGATACCTTCGAGACACTGTTCAATTACTTTAGGGAAATGTTCATATTCAAGCTGATGAACCCTTTCGGCAAGACTTTCCGGGGTATCCTCTTTTTTTACCGGACAACGGGCCTGAAAGATAATCTCTCCTTCATCATATTTTTCATTGACATAATGGATGGAAATTCCCGATTCAGCATCCCCATTATTGATCACGGATTCATGAACATGCCTTCCATACATCCCTTTTCCGCCATATTTGGGCAGAAGGGCAGGATGAATGTTGATCATTCGCCCCGAGAATCGCTGCAGGATAGTTTTGGGGATTAGCCATAGGAACCCGGCAAGGACCACAAAATCAATCTGAGCATCCTGGAGCTTATCCAATACCACATCTGTTTCGTAGAATTCTTCGCGTGTAAAGATGAAGGATGGAACACCCAGAGCGGTTGCACGGCTGAGAACATAGGCATCTTTTCGATTTGAGAGAACCAGTGCCGCCGTTATCGTTTGATGGCCCTGAAAATACTCAATAACGTTTTGTGCATTGGTCCCGGAACCCGAAGCAAAAATTGCAATCTTTTTCATATACAATGACTTACAAATAACAATTCCATTAAAATTACGCTTATTTTCAAAAATTGAGGAAAAAAAACATAGAAAAAACCAAAAAAGATTATTTTTATTTGAATAATTATGGTGAATTACATTTCTTTGCACAGTTACATTTTACCGTTAGTATTAATTAAAACTTAAAGTTATGTCAGACATTGCATCAAGAGTAAAAGCGATAATCGTTGATAAGCTTGGAGTTGATGAAAATGAAGTTACAGATGAAGCTAGTTTCACCAATGATCTTGGAGCAGATTCGCTTGACACGGTTGAGTTAATCATGGAATTTGAAAAGGAATTCAACCTGGGTATTCCTGATGATCAGGCAGAAACAATCAGTACCGTGGGGGAGGCGATCAAATACATTGAGGAGAACGCTAAATAATTGTTGATACTGCGTTAAAAGGGTATACATATGGAGTTGAAGCGTGTGGTTGTAACAGGCCTTGGAGCGATTACTCCAATCGGTAATAATGTTCATGAATATTGGGATGGTCTGAAGAATGGTGTTAGCGGGTCTGACTGGATCACACACTTTGATGCCGAAAAATTCAAAACCAGATTTGCCTGCGAAGTAAAGCATTTCGATCCCCTTGATTACTTCGATCGGAAAGAGATAAAAAAGTATGATCTGTTTGCCCAGTTTGCTTTGGTTGCTATTGATGAAGCCATTGTTGATTCGGGTATTGATCTTCAAAAGATCGACAGCAACAAAGCAGGGGCGATCTGGGGTTCCGGTATTGGTGGGATAAAAACATTTATGGATGAGATAAAGGGCTTTGAAGCCGGGGATGGAACACCCCGCTTCAGCCCTTTTTATATTCCCAAGATGATTTCCGATATTGTTGCCGGATTCGTCTCCATGAAATATGGATTCCGGGGTCCCAATTTCGGCACCGTTTCTGCCTGTGCAACATCAACCCACGCATTGATCGATGCCTACAATTACATCCGTCTGGGAAAGGCAAATCTTTTTGTGTCGGGTGGTTCTGAAGCAGCCATTAATGAGGCAGGAATGGGTGGCTTCAATGCCATGCAGGCCATTTCAACCAATAACGATGAATACAAAACCGCTTCCCGACCGCTGGACAAAACCCGCGATGGTTTTGTCATGGGAGAGGGAGCAGGAGCCCTTATCCTGGAAGAGTATGAACATGCTATAAGCCGGGGGGCAAAGATCTATTGTGAAATTGCCGGAGGTGGCCTCTCTGCCGATGCTTACCACATTACAGCCCCACATCCCGAAGGACTGGGTGCAGTACTGGCCATGAACTCAGCACTCGAGGATGCAAACATGAAACCGGAAGAGGTTGAGTATATCAATATCCATGGTACGGCAACTCCACGGGGAGATATTGCTGAAATGATTGCAATACAAAAAGTTTTCGGTGAACATGCCTACACCATGAATATCAGTGCTACCAAATCACTCACCGGACACCTGCTCGGAGCTACCGGTGCAGCCGAAACCATTGCATGCATTTTTGCCCTGCAGCGGGGGATCATTCCGCCGACCATCAACTATTCGCACCCTGATCCTGAAATTGATAGCAAGTTGAACCTTACCATCAATTCTGCCCAGGTAAGAGAAATAAACGCAGCATTGAGCAATACTTTTGGATTCGGTGGACATAATGCATCCATTATTGTAAAGAAACTCCCAAGTTAGTTTCGTGAATAAAGATTCTTCTAACCTGCTAAAGGCTAATTTCACAGGGAAACGAGCGTTTTATTCCCAATTGAAAGCAATCCTGGGTTTTCGCCCCGGGAACCGCAAATTGTATGAATTGGCATTTGTTCACAAATCGGCTTCCATAAAACTGGCAGATGGATCACTCGTGAATAATGAGCGACTCGAATTTCTGGGTGATGCAATCCTGGATGCCGCCATCTCACACTACCTCTTTGAAATGTATGATCATCAGGATGAGGGATTTCTTACCAAAATAAGATCAAAGATCGTGAACCGTGATAACCTTAATGCACTGGCTGAAAAAGTGGGGATTGACAGGCTATTGATTTCAAACGTTAACCAGAATATAATCGGAAGAAACCTCTACGGTAATGCCCTGGAGGCATTGATCGGTGCCATTTACCTGGACCAGGGATACAGGTTTACAAAAAAATACCTGATACGCCGGGTTATTCATCATCATCTTGATCTGAAAGAACTTGAAAAAACCGAAATAGATTTCAAGAGCCAGGTGATTGAATGGGCACAAAAACATAAAAAGGAGATACACTTTTATTCATCCGATCATTTTGATGCAGAAAATAAATTGCTACACTTTTCCGTAAAACTGTTTGTCGACGAGCAGCCAGTTGGCTCCGGAGAAGGATTGTCGAAGAAAGAGGCAGAACAACATGCATCAGAAGAGGCGCTGCACAGACTGGAATCCGCAGACAAATAGCGTAGCGCATTGATTTTTTCATAAAATACTGGAATAATGGTTATTTTTATCCTGGTTATTCCTGATGATGATGAAAAGGAGATTACATAAACTTGCCGTTGAACCGGATTATCGGTTTTTCCTCATTGGCATCTCTTCACACGAAAACGATTATCACCTCTGCTGGGCTATAAACCAGAAACTGAACCTTAACCTGCAGAAAAGAGCAAATTATGTATTGTTTAATCCGAAACTGAACACCGACCAGGAATTTTCATTCTATGCGTATGAGGATGAGGGAAGCTTCCTGACCTATTACTTGTTGTCAAACCGTTGTGATGATGGTTTCCTGGTCGAAGAGTTCAGGAACATCGATTTTTTAATGCAGGTACACGGTGATTTGCCAGAGGAAGAGGAGGAAAAGCTGATCCGCAACCTGCGATCGATTCCCGTTATCAGCACCTCCTTTGCCATTGATCCCCGTACACTGAAATCACGGGATCGGCTGCTAATTCAATGAATAGAAAAAGGCTGCCACGTTTGCGACAGCCTTCTCTTTTTTTAACCCTAAAAATTTAACCTAACACAGAATTGATTACTATTTAGCTTCTTCTATTTTTTCTCTTTTTCAGCCTTTTTCTCTTTTATCTCTTTCTTCTCTTTGGATGTGTCCTTCTTTATTATGGTAATCTCAATCTCCTCTTCTCCTTCTTCATTCTGTTTCTTTATCACCTTTATGTTGTTCTTTACAACAACTGTGCCATCCTCATCATTTTTCAGGAAAACATCAAATGTTCCCTCTTCATCATGATAGGTTTTGATGTAGACATTTCCTCCTTTAATATCCTGGATCAGTTTCTTTAACTCATCGCTATCTGTTCCGGATGTAACCTGGAGTGTTGTATCCACCGTTACTTCATCATTTTGCATGACTTTCAGGTGAACTTTGGTCTTCTCCTCATCCTGAGCAAATGCAGTCATTCCCAGAAACAGTGTTAATGTAACCAGGAGAAATGGAAAACTTTTTTTACTTGTTTTCATGAGTAATTTTCATGGTTTGTTTTATGCAACAAAAATACATGGAAGTTGTGTTAACGAAACTTAAGGATTGTTAAAGATTGTTAAATATGAATCAGATATATTGAGTAACCCTATCTTTGTATTGTTATGAGCAGAAAGCTGATATGGATTCTGACCATTGTCATGACTGCCGCATTGCTGGGTTTGATCGGTGTGCAGGGGTACTGGATCCGGAATGCCGTGGAGGTTAAGCAGCAACAGTTTAAACAGGTGGTAAACAAAGCGCTTGCATCGGTCATTGAACAGCTCGAGGAGATGGAAACCATGGACAATATTGTTGAGGAAATAATCAGCGATTCCATCCCGGGAGAATTCCAGATTATAGGGAACGATGCTGCTGATAGCCTCAGCACACGGATCATTGTTGAATCGGGAACAGCAGTCCTCCATGAAGGCAATAATATCATCTATTTACCCGTCACGAAGTCTTACATCCCTGATTCGCTGGCCTCCCCTCCACCGTTTCCTGAAGTCCACATCCAGACCCGGGAGTATTATGAATCCTATGTCATCAGGCGAAATGATCTCATAGCATCGTTATCGGACAAGGTTGACAATAAAACGATATTTGTTGAGAATGTCCTGAAGAAGATGATCAAGGAAAATCCCAGGATCGAAGAGAGATTGGATCTTGCGATCCTGAATGATCTGATCAGCAAAGAGTTTAGTCAGCGGAATATTGAGTTGGATTATGAGTTTGCCGTACGAAAAAGCCCGGAGAATGAATTTATTTTTCAATCGGAGGGTTTCGAGGATATCACAAAATCGGAAGTATACCAGAAAGCACTTTATCCAAATGACCTGGTATCCAATTTTAACTTTCTGACACTCTATTTCCCGAATGAAAAGAACTACTTTTTGAAATCCCTGGGGTTCATGGGAGTCTCTTCCGCCCTGTTGACCTTGTTGCTGGTCCTTATTTTCCTGTCTACACTATATATCATCTTCAGGCAAAAAAAATTATCGGAGATCAAGTCGGATTTTGTGAACAACATGACCCATGAACTGAAAACGCCGATCTCCACCATTTCGCTGGCATCGCAAATGTTAAAAGACGATAGTATTCCCATCATGGAAAAGAATGTGAATCAGATAACCAAAGTTATTGATGATGAGAGCAAGCGTCTGGGCTACCAGGTTGAGAAAGTGCTGCAGATGGCTATTTTCGACCGGGGAAAGATCAGGTTGAAAATAAAGGAGATGGACATTCACCGGCTTATTCAAAATGTGGTTTCAAATTTCACCATGCAGGTTGAAAACAAGAATGGTACCATCGGTCTCCAGCTGGAAGCTGACCCCTCCACCGTGGGTGTTGATGAAGTGCATTTCACCAATATCATTTCAAACCTTCTGGATAATGCCATAAAATATTGTAATAAGAAACCGGAAATACTTATTCGTACAAAAACATCCGGAAGAAAGATCATAATCTCCGTAGAGGATAATGGTGTTGGGATCAGAAAGGAAGATCAGAAACGCATATTTGAACGGTTCTATCGTGTTCCTACAGGCAATATTCACAATGTAAAAGGATTCGGACTGGGATTAAGCTACGTAAAAAAGATCGTTGAAGAGCACGATGGCACAATTGTTGTTGAAAGTCAGCTACAAAAAGGCACTCGGTTCTCTATATCACTTCCAATTAACACTGGCAATAATGCATAAAATCCGGATCCTTTTAGCAGAAGATGATGAAAACCTGGGTTCCCTGTTGAAGGAATATCTCCTGGTTAAAGGGTATGAAACCTGTCTCTATGCAGATGGGAACAAGGCGTATAAGGGATTTATACAGGAGCATTTTGATCTCTGCTTGCTGGATGTTATGATGCCCGTAAAAGATGGATTTACCCTGGCGAAAGAGATCCGGTTGATCAACAGCGATATACCGATCATTTTTCTCACCGCGAAATCGATGAAGGATGATGTGTTGGAAGGTTTTTCACTGGGTGCCGATGACTATATCACCAAACCCTTCAGCATGGAGGAACTGCTGTTCCGGATCGAAGCCATTCTCAGAAGAACAATTCCCGGCACCAATGATCAGCAATCGGATCAATACGAAATCGGTGATTACCTGTTTGACAGCCAGAAGCAGCAGCTCATTAAAGGGAAAGAGATTCAGAAGCTGACGACCAAGGAATCGGAACTTCTTAAGTTGCTGTGCAACAATAAGAATAAAGTCCTGGAGCGGAATTTTGCCCTGCGAACGATCTGGATTGATGATAATTATTTCAATGCCAGGAGTATGGATGTTTACATCACCAAGTTACGCAAATACCTGAAGAATGATCCCTCCCTCCAGATTATCAATATCCACGGGAAAGGATACAAGCTGATTTGTTAATCCGCCAAAGGGCGGACGAGTGTCAGATTCCACGTACTCTGGAGTGAAAAATAAGTTCTATCTGATATCCCTTCTGCTTGCAGCAAGGTCGTTCATTTCCGGAGGTGCCATTTCTCGGGTTTGTTATACCCTTTCATTTTTGCATACTCTTTCGTCTGGTGCATGAACGCCTGTAACCGCAATTCAATGGCTGCATCATCCTGTCCGTCGTATGCAATGCTTTCATAGGGAAGGTTGCCATGGTCCTGTTTGAATTTATGGGATACGGAAGCAATAACCGTTCCGGGCATACAGGTAAAGGGCAGAATATTAACGATCCCGGATATGTTCGTATTGGCAAGAAGGACAGAGCTTCCGAGGTTAAGAGCCGGATCACCGTCATAATGCCTGTGAATATACGGTCCGCAACTGTCGAGCATCTCTCGTATCGTGACATCCCTCTCTTCTTCAAACAGTCCGTGAACGGCTTTATGCAGGTTTTTCGCTGAAATGTTCTGGGAGACATCCTGTATTTTTGATTTGATCAAACCTTTAACATCTCCTTTCCACAGGCTATCCCGGGTGTAGCGATAGGTTGAGTAACTCAGCCATTCGGAAAAGGGTGCGATGAAGGTTTCGGCACCGAATTTTTCCAGTCGCTGAACCAGGTATCCGCTGCAATAGGGATTATCCCTCATGAATATCTCACCTACAACGGCTACAACCGGTTTCCGTTCACCATTGATGAGCTGTATTTCTTTAAACTTCTGAGATTCACGATGCAATACTTCAGAAAGGTCTTTTGCACCGTTTTCAATGGACCGGATGACAGCATTCAAGGCTTTCTGATAAACCCGGTTTGTTTCTCCGGGAATGGCTTCATAGGGAATTCGTTCCTGTTTTAATTTCCTGAGCAGGTCAACGGCGACAAACCCTTTCCATGCCGTATACCGGAATTTAGTCCCATGTCCTCCCGATATATCTTCATACGATGTCTCATTACTGGGAGAGATGATTTTGGTATCCTTATATCCCAGGCGGTCAAAGATAAGCCGTTGAAATTTATTATATTGTCCGAAGCGGCAGGGGCCGTTGTGATCCGGCATGAAAAAGCTGATCGTTAAAGGATCCACTCCGGGTTCCATCAGTTTTTTGAGAAAACTTCCGGTAGTGCAGATCATGGGGAAGCACTCCCGGGCTGATGTATACTGTCTGCCGATCTCAAGCGCCTCCTTATCCTGCATGGGTAAAACTTCCGATTTCAGCCCACAGCTTCTCACTGCTGCTGCAATGGTATACGCTGCATCGCACATATAGGGAAAGTAGAGGATCCGGTCTTCCAGCGGAGATGATTCCATTACGCCCGGACGGTACACTTTTTCCATCCTGCCTTTTGACAACCTCGATCCCCTCAGGCTGTCGAGAAAGGCTTCATAGCGTGTAATCATGCCGGCATCTGCACTGTGTTCATCGATCTCAATCTCAAGATAGGGTTTGCCGGCCATCTCCTCATGCACGAAATGGGACAGGAATGAATCGGGACCACACATGAAATTTCCCATGTAAACGGCATGCAGTTTTTTATCCCTGGCAACGATCCGGGCTGCAGCCAGTACCTTCTGCCCGCTTGGCCAGTACATCTGGGGATAGTCATCAGTAATGTGCTCACTGCCCAGTGGCAGATAATCAATGGGTATGGGCAGTACATCCTGGTTAATCAGCTTTTCAACCATCCTCAGGTTCAGTGCAGGGTCTCCGGTATTGTAGGAACGACCAAGGATAACGAGTGTCTCCTTGTCATCCGGCAGATTCTCCAATACCTCCTGACCACGCATTATCAGTTGATTTTCGAATGCGACCTGCAGTTCGTCTGCTTTCCGGATCGCGCGGATCACCTTCTTTGACGAAATCCCGAATTTCTCCTTCATGAAGTCCGAAAGCTCCCTGTCCAGCACTTTGCCGAAATACCTGAAATTCAACGTTGGAACAAGCATTTTCTTCTTCAGATCTTCGCTGGTAATTGCAGCTTTCACCATAAATGGGAAGGTTTGAACCCATGGGCAGTTGTAATTGCTGGTTGGGTTACCCTCCTCGGCTTTGGCATTGATGATAAATGGCGTAAAGACATGGTCCACCTCTTCGTTTTCAAGCAGATCCATGATGTGTCCATGCATCAACTCAATGGGAAAACAGGTTTCCGCAACGATGATCTGGAGCGACTTCTTGATCAACTGGTTATCCGACTCGGGGGAGATGACCACATGAAATCCAAGCTCCTGGAAAAATGTTCTCCAGAAAGGAAATTGTTGATAGAACAGGACCAGGGCTCTGGGTATGCCGATGGTGATTCTGCCGTTTTTTGGCTCCTCCTGGAAATCCCCCATCAGATAAGATAGCCGTTCATCAAACAGATTCGGTATTCCTTTTCCCTTGCCTTTCCGTTCATCCAGTTCATACCGTTCACACCTTCCCCCGTAAAACAGGGGCTTCTTTTCTCCTTCAATCCGTACTCTCCGGATCTCACATTGGTTCGAGCATGACTTACAGGTGAATCGATCCACTTTATACGGTACCTTACTGACATCAAATCCCTTAAACCGTGTTTGTTGACCTTCAGCCATCGATTCCCTGGCAAGCATGGCTGCTCCGATGGCACCTGTAACATCAAAATGGGGGGGGACAATGATCTTCTTGCCGGTAACTTTTTCAAAAGCGGCTACTACCGCTTTGTTATTGGTAACTCCACCCTGGAAAAAGATGTGGTTTCCAATCCGTTTTTTCCGGACCACTTTTTGAATGTAATTCTCAACAATGGAGTATGCCAGGCCTCCAACGAGGTTCTCCTTCTCCACTCCTTTTTGCTGATGTGAATTCAGGTCAGATTCCATGAAAACGGTACACCGGTTTCCAAGAGCTGCCGGTTTTGGAGCTCCAAGCGCCAATGCACCAAATTCTTCAACAATATTGATATCCAGCTTTTCAGCCTGTTCTTCAAGAAAAGAACCCGTTCCTGCAGCACACACCTTGTTCATCTCAAAATCCACAACCACACCGTTGTCGATACTGATGTATTTTGAATCCTGACCACCGATTTCAAAAATGGTATCGACCCTTGAATCGTAGGCAATGGCTGCAGTTGCCTGGGCGGTGATCTCATTCTGTATGGTGTCGGCTCCGATAAAATCTCCGGTTAGGTAACGGCCTGAACCGGTAGTTGCGGCTCCTTTAACAACCACTCTGTCACCAACCTCTTCAAAGATCTCTGACATCCCTTTTCTGATCGCTTCAAGCGGTTTGCTGGCTGTGGGTAAATACCTTCGTGCAATAACCCGGTTCTGGTCATCGATCAGCACCACATTGGTACTTAACGATCCCACATCCAATCCAAGGTATACCTCAATTTTTTCTAACCCGGCAGGAATGGAATGAACCGTTTTGTCGTAGGTTGCATCCGATTCCTGAAGCGGCTCATGGATATCACCACGGGCATGTGCCGTGGTAAGGTAGTGCTCCAGTGCCTCCAGCCCCTTAAACCGGTTCTCTTCAATATCTTCCTGGTGGAGAATGTGGTAAAGAGCGCCGATTGCCCCCATAGAAGCATAATATTCGGGTATGATAAAATCAGTTTCACTGGTTTTGAGCAGCTCCCGGAATGCCCTGACCACACCTGCATTTGCAGCAACACCTCCCTGAAAAAGTACAGGAACATCGAATTGTTTCCCTTTTCCCAGGGCGCTGATGAAATTCCGGGCAACCGCAAAACAAAGGCCTGCAACAATATCGTGCACCGGCATAGCAATTTGTTGCAGATGGATCATATCACTTTTTGCGAAAACGCTGCATCTGCCAGCAATTCTTGGCGGATTTTCGGATTTTAATGCCATCTCTCCAAATTCCTTTTCAATGGCAACGCCAATTCGTTTTGCCTGCTGGTCCAGGAACGATCCCGTTCCGGCGGCACACAGATTATTGAGGGTGAAATCGGACAGGCGACTGACTTTCTCCATCTCATCTTCATGCATAAAGATCAGCTTTGAGTCCTCACCCCCCATTTCAATCACCGTTTTAACGTGCGGGTATAAACGGGCTACTGAATCCGATTGGGCAATGATCTCATTAACAAAATGCCCGCCAACCAGTTCAACCGCAAGTTCTCCTCCCGTACCGGTGAAAGCCAGGGTCTTTATGGATTCGGAAGGATGTTTTTTGTAGATATCACTGATCAGTTCTTTGAGCAAATGAAAAGGTTTTCCGTGACAGAAATGATAATGGTTTTCAAGGATGTTCATCTCATTATCCATCAATACCGTATTGATCGATATTGAACCGATATCCATCCCCAGATGTAGCTTTTTATGCATAAACGAGATATTTCAAACAGGTGTATGTATAGATATAGATCGCTAAATATATATAAAAAATGTAAATTAAGAAGACAAAGTTACGAATTTGACGGGTTTGTTCAAAGAAACTTAATCGAGCTTCAGGACTGCCAGGAAGGCTTGCTGGGGTACTTCAACATTGCCCACCTGACGCATACGTTTTTTGCCTTTTTTCTGTTTTTCAAGCAATTTACGCTTCCGGGTAATATCCCCTCCGTAACATTTGGCCGTCACATCCTTCCGCAGGGCTTTAACGGTTTCCCTGGAAATGATTTTGGACCCGATAGCAGCCTGTATGGCGATGTCAAATTGTTGCCTGGGTATCAGTTCCTTCAGCCGCACGCACATTCTCCGGCCAAAATCATAAGCATTGTCTTTATGGATGAGGGTGGATAGTGCATCCACCATTTCTCCGTTCAGCAACACATCGAGACGTACCAGGCTTGCCTTTTGGAAGCTGGATTGGTGGTAATCGAATGAAGCGTATCCTTTGGATATACTTTTCAGTTTATCATAGAAATCAAAGACGATTTCGGAAAGCGGCATTTCAAACGAGACCTCGACGCGATCGGAAGTAAGATAAACCTGGTTTTTAAATGTTCCTCTCTTGTCGATGCAGAGTTTCATGACCGAGCCGACAAACTCTGATTTGGAAATGATCTGCGCTGTGATATAGGGTTCCTCTATATAATCGATGACAGTGGGTTCAGGCAGACCGGAAGGATTATGTACTTCGATGATCTCACCTTTCTTCGTGTGGACCCTGTAGGATACATTCGGAACAGTGGTTATGACATTCATGTCAAATTCCCTGTCCAGTCTTTCCTGCACAATTTCCATGTGCAGAAGTCCCAGAAAGCCACATCGAAAGCCAAAACCCAGGGCAGCAGAGGATTCAGGGGCGTAGGTCAGGGATGCATCATTGAGGTGCAGTTTTTCTATTGATGCACGTAGCTCTTCGTAATCATCTGCATCCACCGGATAGATCCCTGCAAAAACCATCGGTTTAACATCTTCAAATCCTTCAATTGCTTTATCACAGGGATTCTCAACGTGTGTAATGGTGTCTCCAACTTTTACTTCGCTGGAGGTTTTAATCCCGGATATGATATAACCCACATCACCGGTTTTCATTACATTGCGCGGTTCCATCTTAAGTTTCAGTACTCCCACCTCATCGGCATGGTATTTTTTCCGGGTTGCCACAAACATCACATGATCACCGGTTTTTATCTCACCGTTCATCACCTTGAAATAGGCGTGAATACCCCGGAAGGAGTTAAATACCGAATCAAAGATTAATGCCTGTAACGGAGCATTCGGATCCCCTTTTGGCGGGGGGATTTGTAAAACGATCTCTTCCAGGATGCGGTCAACCCCATACCCGGTCTTCCCACTCGCTTCGATGATATCGTCCCGTTGACAGCCAACCAGATCAACAATCTGATCTTTCACTTCCTCCGGCATGGCAGCCTCGAGATCCATCTTGTTCAGCACCGGAATAATTTCCAGGTCATGTTCAATGGCAAGGTAAAGGTTCGAAATGGTCTGAGCCTGGACCCCCTGGGTGGCATCGATGACCAGCAATGCCCCTTCACAAGCGGCAATCGACCGGGATACTTCATATGAGAAATCAACGTGTCCCGGGGTATCGATCAGGTTCAGAAAGTAGGTTGAACCCCCGTGCAGATACTGCATCTGAATGGCATGACTCTTAATGGTGATCCCCCGCTCCCTTTCCAGGTCCATGCTGTCAAGTACCTGGTCTTTGAAGTCCCGCTGTGAAAGAGTATTGGTTTTCAATAACATCCGGTCAGCCAGGGTACTTTTACCATGATCAATATGGGCAATGATGCAAAAATTTCGTATGTGATCCATCCCGGTAAAACGTCAGTTCAAAACGAACTACAAAGATATTTATTTCAACCAATTATTAAACTGGGGTTGAATATTAGAACTTTAAATGAAAAATTCAACCCCTTCAGGGTTGTAATTTCCTCGCTCATTTCAACCACCGGTTACCACCGGTGGCTAATCATTGTTCTACCCCTGCCGGGGTAAATTCAGATGGCTAAAAACTCATTTCGAAATAAGGACCTGGGATAAAATCTACCTTCAGATGGTTATTTGAAATTTTGTTACCGAAATTGTGAAGTATTACACTGCCGGCGAGGCAGGGTCGCTCTCCAATTACTCTTCGTCGTCCGTAGCAATGATTCCCAGCTCAGTGAGGGTAACGGGTTTGTAATTCGTAGGGGGAAGGAAAACCGATTCAACGAGGGATTCCTGACGCATATCAACTACCTCATTCACGGTTTGGTAGCCAATTTTGTATTCTTTCGTCCGCAGAACGTATGTGTTCTGTATCAAGCGGTTGTATTCAGTCGAGGTCTGGTACACCAGTTCGTTTTCAAAGCCCGTACTCAACTGGCTAAGCAGGCGCAGGTATTTTCTCTGGTCCAGATCACTGGACACATCCAGCTTCTCGGGGATCCAAAGATCTTCCATGATTACGCCATTTAAAAAAACCTGGAATTTAGCGGTTTCATACCCCAGGATCGTATCTTTTTCAGCCGTTTCACGGATAAAAATATCCAATGTGGAAGTGGTATCCGGATGTTCCATGATCCGTATCATGGTTTCAAACGTTTTCCTTGCCTCATCCTGTTTTTCTTCCGGTAGTTTCTTGACCTCGAGATCGATCATCAATTCCAGTGTCTCCCTCACCTCTTTCCAGTAATCTTCCAGGGTTCCTTTCCAGTACATGTGAATCTGGGGTTTCAGGAACGTAATCATATTCTGGTTCAGGTCAAAAATCGTTGTCAGATCCGGGTCCACTATTTTGATCCTGTTCTCCTGAAAATAGACGAGGTGACTCCTTATTTCCTGGTTATCTGTATCATAATTTTCAATCGTGAGTATCCATCCGGGGTAAGCTTTTGTTATCAGGATGAAGAAAACAAGTACTATTCCCTGAACTCTTTTCATGATTGATTTTTGATGGATTGGTCTATCAAAATTACCAATAATTCCTGAATTTCATTTTTTTTTAACCCGAAAGATGGTAATTTTATGTAGAGACTGAAGTGCAATATCTACCTAAACTATACCGATCATAAAATAAATTTCATCATGAAAACGAACAGACGTCAGTTTTTAACCAGCTCAATTGCAGCAGCAGGAGCGGTGGCTGTTGGGTCCTTTATGAACACTGCTTTTGGGAAGAATTATTCCAGCCCCATGGGTGATGCGTTTTTAACACCACCGACAGATATCGAATCAGACGAAGATTTCTGGTTTTGGGTTCAGCAATCGTTTACCGCCTCTCCCAATATCATGAATCTGAATAACGGCGGAGTATGTCCCCAACCCAGGGTTGTCCAGGATGCATTCGAACACTACAACAGGGTAAGTAATGAGGGACCAGCCTATTACATGTGGCAGGTTGTGGGTGAGGGAAGAGAGGCAGTAAGGAAGGATCTGGCCCGTCTTGGCGGTTGCTCCCCGGAAGAGGTAGCCATACAGCGGAATACCACAGAAGCACTGGAAACGGTAATCTTCGGAATGAACCTGAAGAAAGGTGATGAAGTGGTATTGACCAAACAGGATTACCCGAACATGATCAATGCCTGGAAACAGAGAGAAAAACGAGACGGAGTTGTCCTGAAATGGATCTATCTTCCTCAACCCGTGGAAGATGACGACCTGATCGTGAAAACTTATGTAGATGCTTTTACCTCCAAAACCAAAGTGATAGAGATCATGCACATGATCAACTGGTCAGGACAGATCCTTCCGGTTAAAAAAATCGCAAAAGCCGCCCATGACCATGGGATTGATGTTCTGGTCGATGGAGCCCATACCTTCGCTCACCTGCCCTTTCAAATACCTGACCTGGATTGTGAATACTTTGGCACTTCACTCCACAAATGGCTCTATGCTCCCTTCGGCACAGGCATGCTCTGGGTCAAAAAAGAGAAGATCAAGGAGATCTGGCCCTTTACTGCTCCCGGAGACCCGGAAAGTGATAATATCCGGAAATTTGAAGCCATGGGTACCCGCTCGTTCCCGGCGGAACTGGCCATCGGAAAAGCCATCGATTTTCACTATATGATCGGACAGGAGAGAAAAAAGGAGCGGCTGAACTTCCTGCGCAATTACTGGATGGAGCGGATACGGGATATCCCGAAAGTCAAATTTTTTACCTCCTTTGATCCGAAATATGCCTGCGGACTGGGGAATTTTGGGATCGAGGGAATGACACCGGGAGAATTGCAAAAAGCCCTCTTTGACCGCTATAAGATATTCACCGTGGCAATTAACTGGGAAAATATCGTTGGCGTGCGGGTTACACCAAATATCTATACCACAACCTCCGACCTGGATCAGTTCGTGCAAGCCGTGAGGGAAATTGCAGGGTAGGACAGAGATAAAGGATGAAGGATGAAAGATGAAAGATGAAGGATGAAGGCGGCAGGCAGGATTGACGGATCGCCGGGGTAAAAGTCCAAAAAATTCAACGCCCTTGAATCAGGACTATCTATATGGAATATATACGCAATTGCCATTATCCACTCATTCAGGCACATTCAGCTAAAGCTGAACTTTTGTCTGCGAAACTTCGTTTCACTGCATCCAAAAGAAATGTGCCTGAACGGAGCGCTAAACCAAATTGCTTTGTAACTTTATAGTAACAATCAGCTTTAGCTGGATATCGAATCAAAACGTGCCCGAACAACATGCTAAACGCAATTTGGTACCGCCCTTGCGGGCTTTACAGTCTGCTCGAGCAAGCTCGGCAGCCTTCGCCCTCAGTGCGGAACTTAGTTTAGCGCTCCGTTACCGCACATATTAGTAAGATATGCCAATCATAATAAGTAAAAACGGAAAGAAAGCAAAGAAAATCACTGAATCTAACTTTGTGAATGAGGAAGGCTTACAGAACTTTATTTATGAAAATCCTGATAGTGTTCCCCTTTATGAAATAGATGAAGATATTCGATTGCTGATTCTAGCAAGAGAGGTTCCTACTAGAAGTGGACCAATTGATGCTATTGGGATCGATGCCAACGGCGAAGTTTATATTATTGAAACTAAGCTATATAAAAACCCTAACAAAAGATTGGTTGTTGCCCAGGTGCTTGATTATGGCGCCTCAATTTCTGAAAACATTGACAATGAGTTAGAATTCTTTCAAGCAATTAAGGAGAAAGTGAATTCGCATTTTAAAATGTCAATAGCTGACAAATTAAATAGCTTTTATGAACTTTCAACTGAGGAGTCATCTGAAATAATTGAAATCTTTAGGGAAAACTTGGCAAATGGGAAATTACGTTTCGTTGTATTAATGGACCACCTTGAAAAACGACTTAAAGATCTGATTACATTTCTAAATCGCAATTGCAGATTTGACATCTATGGTGTTGAGTTAGAATTCTATAAATATGACGATTTTGAGATTACAATTCCAAAGCTATTTGGATCCGAAATCAAGAAAGAGGTTTCCAATAAATCAGGGTCCAGTAAAAGAAGGACATGGAATGAGGATAGTTTCTTTGAGGAACTTAGTAACAACCTTGACCAAAAAGAGGTAGAAACAATAAAAGACTTCTATAGATTCTTTTTGAAACACTCTTACCAGATAAAATGGGGAACAGGTGCTTTGAAAGGTTCATTTAATCCGGTTTTTACTAAAATAGGCCCAAAATCATTAGTAACAATTTTCACAGACGGGTCACTTCAATTGAATTATGCCTGGTTCATAGAAAATGAAAAACAACTGAAATTCAAGGAAAAATACCGAAAGCTTTTCTGTCGACTTTATGAACTACCTCCTGAAGATGATCATGCTAAATATCCAATCTATCCAATCACAAAATGGAGAAATAAAACAAAAGAAATCCAAGGATTGATTATAGAACTAATGAAAGGTGAATGAAATAATACGTGCGGTAACACGCGCTCATAAATAATTGCCGAGACAGTAGTAAATTTAAGGTTTGTGGCTCGCTTAAAGGTCTGTGTATCTTGATAGGAAAGCACTCCGTAGTCGGCAACTATTCATAGCGCAACCGTTGGGGCCAATGTGGAAAACTTAAAACTGACTAACGGAGAATTAAGAAAACAAAGCAGTATATTTGTAACATGGAGGTAAAAACGGACTTATATTTAGGTGACTGCAAAAAAGTACTTAAAAAACTACCTGACAACTGGGTAGATTTGATCTTCACGTCTCCGCCATACGCAGACCAAAGAAAAAATACATATGGAGGCATTCACCCTGACAAATACGTTGACTGGTTTTTGCCTATTTCCAAGCAACTTCTCCGAGTACTCAAGCCAACAGGCTCGTTTATTCTCAATATCAAGGAGCGAGTAGTTAGGGGTGAGCGTAGCACCTATGTAATGGAATTGATCCTTGCAATGAGAGAGCAGGGCTGGCTATGGACTGAGGAATATATCTGGCATAAGAAGAATTGCTATCCAGGCAAATGGCCTAACCGTTTCAGAGATGCCTGGGAGCGTCTTTTGCATTTCAACAAGGAGAAGAAGTTTAATATGTATCAGGAGGAAGTAATGGTTCCAATGGGCGACTGGACAAAAACCAGACTTAAAAAACTAAGTGAGACAGACAAAACACGTGACGAATCTAAAGTTGGAAGCGGCTTTGGCAAAAACATATCAAAATGGCTCGACAGAGATATGGCATATCCTACCAACGTACTTCATTTAGCGACTGAGTGTAATAATAAAAACCATAGTGCCGCATTTCCCGAAGGATTGCCCGAGTGGTTCATTAAATTATTTACAAAAGAGGGAGATACTGTTCTTGACCCATTTATGGGCTCAGGAACAACTAACCTTATTGCCAATAGAATGAAAAGAAACTCTATTGGAATTGAAATCGTCCCAGAATACTATGAAATGGTAAAAAGCGAAATCCAACCGGTAGAGCTTTACCTATTAGAACCTAAAAACAAATATGAAAAAGCTAAATCTGAAGGACATATCGCAGTACGTTGAGGACAACATAGGTACCTTTCATCAGAAAAGGATTTTGAGTCTTGACACATTAAGTCTCTCAAAGGTATTGAGGAGAAAAAATCCCTACCTCTTCAAAGCCAAGTATGTATTGACGGCAGACCAAATCGTCAAAGGACTGGTGGACGCTCACATCTCTTCAAATGAGGAAACCATATTTGGCGATTGGTTAGAGGGTCTAGCAATCTTCATCAATGAGAAAGTTTATGGCGGTTGGAAATCAGGCATTGCTGGAATTGACTTGGAATTTGACGATGAAGACAGGCGTTACATCGTTAACATTAAATCGGGGCCTAACTGGGGCAACAGCAGTCAGATCGCCAAAATGGTTTCCGACTTCAAGACCGCCAAAAGGACCTTAAGGACAAGTAACTCTGGACTATATATCGTTGCAGTCAATGGCTGTTGTTATGGGAGGGATAACAATCCCGATAAAGGCGACTATTTCAAATACTGCGGACAGAAATTTTGGCAATTTGTCTCTGGCGACACTGACCTCTTCACAGAAATCATTGAACCACTCGGACACAAAGCAAAACAAAAGAATGACGAGTTCTTAAAATCGTACTCGCATATGATAAACAAGTTCACCAGAGAATTTACCAACGACTTTTGCGACAGTGACGGTGCAATAGATTGGGAAAAATTGGTGAAGTTCAATTCATCAACCACACCACCAAAAAGAAAAAAGAAATAAAAAACACTGGCCCCAACAATATAGGATTTAAGGCGCATTAGAGCCAAAAGAAATATGATAATTCTGGCTGGCATTTTTATCCTAACATTTATTTTGCAATAAAGGGTTTTTACACAGACTCCCGTTGGTTGCTATTAGAACGCTATAAATTGAGGTTAAATTTGTAATAATTTGACAAACAGATTTCGAAATAAATATCTCATTGAATCTTCACGTTTACAAAATTGGGATTATAGCTGGAATGCAGCTTACAGTGTTACGGTTTGTACAAAAAACAGGGAATGTCATTTCGGTGAGATTGTTTAAGGGCAAATGAATTGAAGCTAAATAATTCTAATAACCCGAGACATGAAAATCACTCAAAAACAGTTACGAATCCTGAGCGGATTCTGTATTCTCCTCGGTGCCATCGTTGTTGTCATAACAAACTACCTAACCGATAAAAACCTTAGTGAACCTAATAAAATATGGAAATGGGCAGGCATTGGAATTATGATTGTTGGATTAATTTTATTAATGCCATGGGTGGAAAAGAAAGATAAGGATTAATTCATGGTCAACAGCATATGAGACTGAAGCGTTTAATTACCATAAAAAAAGAGATATGATGCTATCTGCCTGTGGTTTGTTATGTAACGATTGTCCCCATTATTCCGGGAATTGTTCCGGTTGTTTCCAGGTTGAAGGGAAACCTTTCTGGACAGCTGAAGCTACCCAAAATGGGATTTGTCCTTTGTTTGATTGCTCAATAAACAAAAAAGGCCTTGTACATTGTGGTGAATGTAACGAATTGCCATGCAGGATCTATTATGAGTTAAAAGATCCGGACATTTCAGATAGTGAGCACCAGCAATCCATTCAACAACGGGTAAGCAATCTTCGCCAACAATAAGTTGAGGCATTCCTATAAATGTCCGTCTGGCACGTTTCGGTCCAGGAAGGGCTTTCCAGTTGAATAACGATGCAGTTGGACCGGTTTTTTTTGTGGTCACACAAAACCCAGGGTTGCGCCCTGACGATGCTGTCAGGGCTTACCCTGGGTTATTAATTATTCAACTCCTACGGAGTTATTGTTGATTCCAAACTCTGTACTCTTCCCGAAGGGATGCCTATGGCAGTACGCTGAACCCTGTACTTATTTAAGACATTTGAGGCATTTTCACTCTTTTCCCGTAAACCGCGATTTGACCTCTTTGGCGGCTATTGCTGAAATTTCGATCCGGGCACCGACAGGGAGGTTGGATACTTCAATGGCTTCGCGTGCCGGAAAGCCTTCCGTGAAAAAGGTTCTGTACACCTCATTCATGGCACCATAATCCCGGATATCGGTCAGGAAGACCGTGCATTTCACCACGTTGGAAAAATCAAGGTCATTTTTTTTCAGGATAGTGCCAATATTTTGCATTGCCTGCCGTGTAGCCTCTTTGATATCTCCTCCAACCAGTTTTCCTGTTTCCGGGTTCATCGGGATCTGGCCGGAGACAAACAGCAGCCCGCCACCCGTCATAACCGACTGGCTGTAAGGGGCAACCGGCCTGGGGGCAGCCTCCTGGGAAAAAGCATGCACGGAGAGAATGAGAAGAATGAATGAGAATATCATTTTTTTCATGATCATAACGATTTGGTTATTTAAACAATGTTTACCGGATGACTAAATTAAGAAAAGAAAGCGAAGATCATACCGGTGAATCTTCAATTATTATTATCTTGGAGTTTGTTTCCGAAAGATGTTGAATCATGATCACGTTTCTCCTGGCTATCGTTGCCCTGATTGCTGGTTATCTTTTATACGGTCGTTTTGTTGAAAAGATTTTCGGAGTGGATCCGCAGCGGGAAACCCCTGCCTTCAGGCTCCGTGACGGGATCGATTTTGTCCCAATGGGTTGGGGGAAGATCTTCCTGATCCAGTTTCTGAATATTGCCGGGCTCGGTCCGATCTTTGGCGCTGTTGCAGGAGCAATGTGGGGCCCTGTAGCTTTTCTCTGGATCGTTTTCGGGTGTATTTTTGCCGGTGCAGTGCACGATTATTTTTCCGGTATGTTGTCCATAAAAAACAACGGGCTCAGCATACCCGAGGTGGTTGGGAAGTATCTGGGACTGGGTTTTAAACAGGTTATGAGGGGTTTTACGGTAATCCTGATGGTGCTGGTTGGTGCGGTTTTTATCATGGGACCAGCGAGAATATTGAGCGATTATACTACCGGTTTTATCGGATATGGACTCTGGATCTGGGTGATCTTTGCCTATTACCTTCTTGCTACCCTGTTACCCATCGATAAATTGATCGGAAGGATCTATCCGCTGTTTGGTTTGGCCCTCCTCTTCATGGCACTTGGAATATCTATTAGTCTGATCCTGAACCGGTATGCTATCCCTGAGTTAACGCCTGCGAACCTGGTAAACATGAATGCAGAAGCGGATAAATTCCCCATTTTCCCCATGCTCTTTATCACCATTGCCTGCGGGGCTATATCCGGTTTTCATTCCACCCAGGCACCACTGATGGCCAGGTGCCTGAAGAATGAAAAACAGGGAAGGAGGGTTTTTTATGGTGCCATGGTTGCGGAGGGTATTGTTGCCCTGATATGGGCTGCTGCCGCGATGAGTTTCTTTGGAGGAGTGGAGGAGTTGAATGGGGTGATGAGGGAACAGGGGGGTAATGCAGCCTGGGCAGTGAATGAGATCTCCAATTCGTTGCTGGGGAAAATCGGGGGGCTGCTGGCCATTCTTGGCGTGGTTGCTGCACCCATCACCTCCGGCGACACCGCCTTCCGAAGTGCCCGGCTGATCGTCTCGGATTTTCTGAAGGTGAAGCAGGTGAAGATTATCAACCGGTTATCGGTAAGTATTCCACTTTTTGTGATCGGCTACCTCCTGACACGGATCGATTTCAGCATCGTATGGAGGTATTTTGCCTGGTCGAACCAGACGCTTGCCACCATTGTCCTCTGGGCAATATCGGTCTTTCTCATTCAGGAGAACAAGTTTTTCTGGCTCACCCTGATCCCTGCTGTTTTTATGACAGCCGTAACCTCTACTTATTTACTGATTGCTCCCGAGGGCTTCAAGCTGCCGGGGGAGATAGGGTATCCCATTGGTATTGGATTTGCCCTGATCGCCCTGCTGCTTTTTTACTATTTTACCGACTGGAAGGAGAGAAGAGTGGATAGGGTATAGTGTTGATTCGTTTATCGTTGCTACTCACGGGGTGACTCCGAGTCACCCCGTGAGTTTAAAATCAAAACCCCATAGGTACCAGACCTGATGGGGTTTTGATGGGTTATATATGGGTATTGATTACATCATTCCTCCCATACCGGGGCCTCCTCCCATGGGTGACATGGGCGGTGTTTCTTCTTTTTCTTCCGCCACGACACATTCGGTAGTCAGGAACATTCCGGCTACAGAAGCGGCATTTTCCAGGGCAATTCTTGCCACCTTGGTTGGATCGATCACACCCGTTTCATACAGGTTCTCATACTTGTCCGTTCTGGCATTGAATCCAAAGTCCTCTTTTCCTTCACGTACTTTCTGTACTACGATGGAACCTTCGATCCCGGCATTCTCGACAATCTGACGAATGGGCTCTTCCAGTGCACGTCTGATGATCGCTATTCCGGTGTCTTCATCCGTGTTTTCACCTTTCAGGTTCTTCAGTGCATCGATTGCCCTCAGGTATGCTACACCTCCGCCGGGAATTATCCCTTCTTCGATAGCAGCACGGGTTGCATTAAGTGCATCATCGACACGGGCTTTCTTCTCTTTCATTTCCATCTCTGAAGCAGCACCGATATAGAGGACAGCCACACCACCTGCAAGCTTGGCAAGCCTTTCCTGCAGCTTCTCCTTATCGTAATCGGACGTGGTTGTCTCGATCTGTTTCTTGATCTGGTTTACACGTGCGGTAATGTTTTTCGGATCACCGGCTCCATTGACAATGGTCGTGTTCTCCTTATCAACGACCACCTTTTCGGTTTCGCCAAGCATGTCGAGTGAGGTGCTTTCCAGTTTCAATCCTTTCTCTTCCGAGATAACGGTTCCTCCGGTCAGGATGGCGATGTCTTCCAGCATCTCCTTTCTCCTGTCACCAAATCCGGGAGCTTTGACTGCTGCAATTTTTAAAGCACCACGTAGTTTGTTAACCACCAGCGTAGCCAGTGCTTCCCCGTCAATATCCTCAGCGATGATCAATAACGGTTTCCCTGCCTGTGAAGTTGCTTCAAGGATTGGCAGAAGGTCCTTCATGGTGGATATCTTCTTGTCGTGCAGGAGGATATAGGGTGATTCCAGAACGGCTTCCATTTTATCCGGATCGGTAATAAAATAGGCAGAAATGTAGCCCCTGTCGAATTGCATTCCTTCAACCAGTTCAACGGTGGTTTCCGTACCTTTTGCTTCTTCAACGGTAATAACGCCCTCTTTGTGAACTTTTTCCATTGCTTCGGCAATCAGTTTTCCGATAGCGGAATCATTGTTTGCAGCGATCTTGGCAACCGCTTCAATCTTTTCTGTATCTTCGCCAATGGTCTTTGCCTGGGCTTTCAGGCTTTCAACCACTTTAACAACGGCGATATCAATTCCGCGTTTCAGATCCATCGGGTTAGCACCTGCGGTGACATTTTTCAACCCCACATTGATGATGGATTGTGCCAGAACCGTGGCTGTGGTGGTTCCATCACCAGCATCATCAGCTGTTTTTGAAGCGACCTCTTTCACCATTTGTGCCCCCATGTTCTCAAAATTATCCGGGAGTTCTATCTCTTTGGCTACCGTAACTCCATCCTTGGAGATCATGGGAGAACCGAATTTTTTGTCAAGGACAACATTGCGTCCTTTTGGCCCTAAGGTCACTCTTACTGCCTCTGCCAGTATGTCAATCCCTTTTTTCAATTGATCTCTGGCTTCTATGTTAAATTTTAATTCTTTCGCCATTTTTCTTACATTTTTTGGATTATTTGATTGGTTTGAATAGTTACAAGATTGCCAGGATATCCGATTGACGCATGATCAGATATTCCGTTCCGTCAACATTTATTTCGCTTCCGGAATATTTTCCATACAAGACGGTGTCGCCTTTTTTGACTTCCATTTCGACATCTTTTGTGCCGGAACCTACTGCTATTACTTTACCTTTCTGGGGTTTTTCCTGAGCGGAGTCAGGAATAATTATGCCGCTTGCGGTTTTTGTGTCAGCCTCCATGGGTTGAATCAAAACCCGGTCGGCCAGTGGTTTGATTTTTACGTCAGCCATTTTTTATTTGTTCTTTAATGTTAAACATGTAAAATTCGTCAATCCAACTATCACATATTGTGCCAAATCATAAACGTCCGTAAGTTCGCCTTTTCAACAAGACAGAATAACAGTTGATCGGGTAATGCTCTCTGTAAACCGGATCGTCATTCTTATTTATAGTATTGATATTAAGATTATTATACAAATTCCCCCGAAAATCCGAAGGAGTAAAAAAGGTGTCAGTTTTATGACACTCTGACACCCTGTTTTTTTCTGTTACTGTTGAAGAATCGCTTATTCACCACCCCCGGTTGGTTCATCCTGTTCGGGGGTTGCAGTCGGTAAATTGGGTATGGTTGTCGGATCGATTGCATTGTCGATCTGTTCCTCAATGATTGAGCGTTTAGCATCATTTCCCCGGGGAATGGTGGCACTGGCCAGCAGGCTGAAAAAGAGGAGGCAACCGGCAAGAGTCCAGGTTGCTTTCTCCAGGAAGTCAGCGGTTTTACGGACACCCATGACCTGGGTTGATCCGGTGAAGTTGGCGGCCAATCCTCCACCTTTTGAATTCTGTACCAGCACGATAAGAATGAGCAGGATACAGGCCATCAGCACCAGAATTGAGAACAATGTATAGATTCCCATGTTATTTTGACTTATAGTTTGTTAATCAGTTGTTGTATTTTCTCGATTTGACTTACAAAGTAACTACTTTTTTCGGGAAATTTCAAACTTAATTTTTCATAGGTAAAAATCGCCTTGGAGTAGTAACCCTGTTTTACGTAGATCCGTGCAAGGGTATCACTGATCAGTCCGTCATCTTCCGTGACACTGGGGACCGAGATATCTTCCTGCTCTTCATCCGGTTTATCGGAAGAGATGATTCTCGGATCGGATGAAAGAAATTTATCGATCAGCTCGTCCCTGGTTTTGTCTCGTGGCGTTGCAACGGATGGTGTTTCCTCCTCCTCATGGATCGTTTTTTCCTGCACGCGGTCGAGCCAGACAGCAAACGAAAACCGTTCGGTTGTGGTTATATCGGTAAAACCGGTTTTCTCTCCGGAGTCTTCTTTACCGATTACCGGGCCTTCCTGATCTTCGGTTGGTTCCTTCTCTTCCCATGGAGACTGATCTTCGGAATCCCGGGAGTATTCAAAGTTCAGCAGGTCACTCACCATGCCGGAGCTGCTGGTTTGTAATGGTTTGGTATCTCCTTCTACAACCTTCCCCTTTCTTTCCGGATCGATACCCTCTATTTCGTGGTGAATGATCTTCTCATCCTCATCGATCAAAATGATGGGCTCGTCAGGGGAAGGCTCGTGGGGAGTGTCAGGAGTATCCGTTTTCGGTTCAGGTTCCTGTTCTGCCGGAGTGGTTATTGGTCTCTTTTCCTGAAGCAGGTGGTACAGGACTTCGCGATCGGTGATGTGTGCAACAGAGACCTTGAGCTGGCTCGGGAAACGGATATTATCCAGAAGATGAAGGTTTTTTAGGTATAGAAGATGCCCGCTCTGGAAATAGGGAAATTCATGGACCAATTCATGCATCTCATCAACACTACTCTTGTCCAGGAGCTCCGGATGATTCATGAATTGTATGAATTCTTCCCTGTTCATGTGAGGGTACATTTACCAGTTCACAAATGCTTTGTTAAAAACATCTTCTGTAATCTGTTCCAGGATCTTTTCCAATAATCCATCTTCAACGGCACTTAGATCCTGGGAGCTCTCATAATCTTCATACCGGGTAAAGACATTCTCAAAGTTCTGGTCTGGCTGAAGGGCATTGGTATATTTAACCCTGACCGAAACCGTAAACCGGTTCAATGCAGCCACTTCATCTCCGGTAATTGCCATCGGTGCAGTGTTATAACCGGTTATTTCACCTTCAAAATTAACATCCCCGATACCGTTCACAAACTCAAGGCCGGTTTGTGCCCTGAATTTATCTTTCAACGCATCGGTCAACTGCTGATCAAAACCTGCGCGGATCACTCCCCCGTTCAGATCAGCCCTGTTTTGAAAAAATTGAACAGAGATGGTTTTTACATCGGGAGAGATAGAAGCACCCGAAAAGGAATAGGTTATCTTACATCCCGGGGTGGTTACCAGGATGGTGCCGGACAGAATCAGGATAACAATCCGATATAATCGTTGAAGCCGAAACGGTTTTTTCATGACCTTGTACCCTCAGTCAATGTTATACTCTTTTATTTTTCGATAGAGTGTTCGCTCTGATATACCCAGCTCTTTGGCAGCATGTTTGCGCTTGCCATGATGTTTTTCCAGGGCTTTCTTTATCAGTTCGATCTCCTTGTCAACCAGTGAAAGGGATTCTTCCACGATCTCTTCTGTATCCTGAATGGTATTGTCTTCCGGTGAAGTGACCTCAATATGAGAAGGGGTTTCCTTGGTTGGCGTCTCCACGCTCTTATAGAGTTTCTGGATCAGTTGTTCTTTGCTATCACTCATTTCAATATCACCATGATCCTTCTCCATCAGTTCAAACACCAGTTTCTTCAGGTCATTCATATCATTTTTCATATCGAAAAGGATCTTATAGAGTATCTCACGCTCAGAAGAGAATGACCGGCTTTCATCTTTTTGTATGACAGCCGGAAGTTTCACAACCTGGTAATCGGGCAAATAATTCCTCAGGGTATCGGCACCGATGAGCCTTGTTTGTTCGATAACGGATATTTGTTCTGTAATATTCTTCAGCTGCCGGATATTTCCCGGCCAGGAGTAGCTCAACAGGACCTGTTGGGCCTCCTCGTCGAGACTGATTGCCGGCATCCGGTATTTGTCGGCAAAATCGACAGCGAATTTCCTGAAAAGGAGATGAATATCTTGTCCACGTTGCCGTAGGCGAGGAATAATAATGGGTACGGTATTCAGGCGGTAGAACAGATCCTCCCTGAATTTCCCTTCCTGAATGGGGATGAGAATATCAACATTGGTTGCTGCGATAACCCGGACATTCGTTTTCAGTACTTTTGAAGATCCCACCTTGATAAATTCCCCACTTTCCAGAACACGCAGCAGCCTGACCTGCGTAGCCAGTGGAAGTTCAGCCACTTCATCCAGAAAAATGGTTCCTCCATTAGCCACCTCAAAATATCCTTTTCGGCTGTCGGTAGCCCCTGTAAACGATCCTTTTTCATGGCCAAACAATTCCGAATCGATTGTCCCTTCGGGGATTGCTCCACAATTGACAGCGATATACTGGCCGTGTTTTCTTGCACTGTATTGATGAATGATCTGTGGGAACACCTCTTTACCGGTACCACTGTCACCAGAAATGAGCACCGACAGATCGGTAGGAGCAACCTGGACGGCAATGTCAATAGCCCGGTTTAATCCGATATAATTTCCAATAATACCAAAACGCTGCTTTATTTTTTGTACATTATCCATAGTTGCTCTGCTGAAGTCAAATCCATTGCGAAATTATAGATTTTTTGACAATTTATCCGGTTTTTTGCTCGTGAATTCGAGGAGATCGGACAGATTGGCACGTTACATGGTCGGATTTAAAACGTATCCAATACCTCGACAATTACATCTTTGACCTTGTTGAATGTTTCAAGGTTTTCCTCTTTGATGGGTTGGACCGGTGGAGCTTTAACCCTTAAGGGATCGATGGGTGATCCGTTCCGGTAGAACCGGAAATCAAGATGCGGACCGGTGGATAATCCACTGCTCCCGACATACCCGATGGTTTCACCCTGTTTGACATATTTCCCGGTGTACATTCCATGGGTATAATGGCTAAGGTGAAGGTAAGCGGTGGTATAAACGCTGTTATGACGAATCTTCACCATGTTCCCTGCATCCCCGTTTCTTCCCATCTGGATGACCTTTCCGTCACCGATGGCATGGACCGGAGTACCGACCGGTGCTGCGTAATCGACACCATAATGTGGCCGTCTGATTTTCAGGATGGGATGCAGGCGGGAATGGGAGAACCCGGAACTGATCCTGGAGAACCGCAGAGGAGCCTTCAGAAATGCTTTTTTCAGGCTCTGACCATCAGTGTGGTAATAGCTCTCTTCCCCATCCTGAATAAAGGGTATGGCATAAAACTCTTCACCGGCATGTTTGAACCAGGCTGCATATATTTTCCCCAGCCCGACAGAGACCGTATCAATATACTGCTCTTCATACATCACCTTGAACTCATCTCCCTGCTGTAACCCGAAGAAATCGATGCTCCAGGCAAAAATTTCAGAGAGCTCAATGGCTAAGAGAGGATTTATTCCGCTGTCTGTCATGGCATACCATAGCGAAGTTTCTATCGTTCCCCGGGCTGTTTTCTGTACAACAGCTAACTCTTTCTCTCGCTTTGTAACCAGTATCGAATCGCGCAGGTCAATTACAAAATATTCGGTGGGGGTATGTTCGTATACAAAGATCTGAGCAGTTGAAAGAGAATCTTTTAAACAGAAGAGTGTATAGTGATTGCCCTCCCTGATGTTTCGCACATCAAAGATGTTTTTGGATTTCCGCGTTATCTCGTGAACCGTTTGAGAAGAAACATTATACCGGTACAGGATGTCTGAGAGGTATTGGTTTCTGCAGACCCTCCCGTCGATCAGGTCATAGGGCTCAATGGGGTAACCATACCGGGTTTCAACAACAGGTGTTAGCCGGACTGTATCCTCTTCAACCCGGTCTATTGGGGTTTTGTTCGATTCGCTACTACCAGGGAAAATGAGCAGCAACAGGATCAGGATTAAAACACTGAAAGACCCAACCAGACGTGCCGGACGCAGGCTGATATTTTTTTGACTGTTTTTTTTCAAACTACGATGTTTACAATTTTTTGCGGAACAACGATCACCTTTTTTGGTTGTTTCCCTTCCAGCCACCGCTGTACATTTTCATGTTGCAACACGGCCGATTCGATATCTTCATTGCTCAGGTCAGTCGGAAGGTTTATCCTGAACCGCAACTTCCCATTGAACGATACCGGGTATTCATAGGTTTCCTCTTCAAGGTATCTTTCATCAACTTCCGGGTAAGCGGCAAAGACAATACTTTTTGAGTGCCCCAGCTTTTTCCAGAGTTCTTCTGTCACATGGGGAGCATAGGGGGAAAGCGCGATGATCAGTGGTTCCAGTATCTCTTTTTTATGACAATCGAGATCCTGCAATTCGTTCACACAGATCATGAATGAGCTGACGGCGGTGTTGAGGGATAACCGTTCGATATCGTCCTGTACTTTCTTGATGGTTTTATGCAATACCTTCAGCTCTTTTTCTGAAGCGTTATCTTCCGTTACCAGGAGTTTTTCCTGTTCATCAAAAAACAACCGCCACAGCTTCCGGATGAATCGTGAAACGCCTTCGATGCCGTGGGTATCCCAGGGTTTATGTTGTTCCAGGGGCCCCAGGAACATCTCATATAGCCGCAGGGTATCCGCTCCATATTTTTCGATCAACTCATCGGGATTCACAACGTTGTGTTTCGATTTGGACATCTTTTCGACCTCCCAACCGCAGATGTATTTGCCATCTTCAGTGATGAACTCGGCATCCTTGAATTCCGGTTGCCATTTCCTGAATGCCTCGATATCGAGTACATCGTTATTGACCAGGTTTATATCGACATTCATGCGGATGGTCTTATGCTCTTTCCTAAGGTTATAGGAGACGAACTTTTTGGTCCCTTTGACACGGTAGACAAAGTTTGACCGTCCCTGTATTTTCCCCTGGTTGAACAGTTTGTGGAAGGGTTCATCGGTACACACCAGTCCGATGTCATACAGAAACTTATTCCAGAAGCGGGAATAGATCAGGTGACCGGTCCCGTGTTCATCCCCGCCAATATAGAGATCCACCATTCTCCAGTACTCGTTTGCCTCTTTCGAGAAATATTCATCATCGTTCCGGGGATCCATGAATCTGAGGTAGTATCCGCTTGAACCGGCAAAACCGGGCATGGTATTGGTTTCGATGGGATAACCATCCGTTGTTTTCCACCCTTTTGCCCGGGCAAGGGGAGGATCTCCGGTCTCGGTCGGCAGGTATTTATCCACATCGGGAAGCAGCAAGGGCAACTCGGATTCATCGAGCGGGCAGGGCATACCATCTTTGTAGTAGATTGGAAAGGGTTCACCCCAGTATCGCTGACGGCTGAATATGGCATCCCGCAGGCGGTAATTGACCCGGCGGAAACCAAGTCCTCGCTCCTCGATGTAGTTGATCACTTTTCGAATGGCATCCTGCACTTCAAGGCCATTCATGAATCCGGAGTTCACCATGATCCCCTCTTTAGAGTCGTAGGAGTCTTCCCATTTTGCCGGATCTTCAAGCAGCTTATCCTTTTCGGTTACCACCTGGATGATGGGCAGGTTGAAATGCCTGGCATAGGTAAAGTCGCGGCTGTCGTGTCCCGGAACGGCCATGATGGCTCCGGAGCCATATCCTGCCAGCACATAATCGGCAACCCAGATCGGGATCTTTTCATCGTTCAGCGGATTGATACCGTATACCCCGGTAAATTCGCCGGTGATCTGCTTTACATCGGCAATCCGTTCCCGTTCCGACCTGTTTTTCGCCCAGGTTACGTATTTGGATACTTTCTCACGATATTCAGGGGTTGTGATCTTATCGACCAGATCATGTTCGGGTGCAAGCACCATGAAGGTAGCACCGAAGAGGGTATCGGGGCGGGTGGTGAATACATCGATGATATCGTCAAAGCCTTCTATTTTGAAGTATACGACGGCTCCTTCTGAGCGTCCGATCCAGTTTTTCTGGACCTCCTTCAGTGATTCGAACCAGTCGATGGTATCAAGACCATCCTGCAGCCGCTGGGCATAGGCGGTTATCCGCAGAGACCACTGTTTCATCAGTTTTCGTTCCACAGGATGACCGCCCCGTTCGGAGAAGCCATCTTTCACCTCGTCGTTCGCCAACACGGTTCCCAGCGCAGGGCACCAGTTTACCCAGGTATCATCGAGGTATGCCAGCCGGTAACTCATCAGGATCTCCTGTTGTTCCTTTTCGCTCATACCCTTCCACTGGGTGGCAGTGAATTCCTGTACCTCTCCACAACCGGCATCGACGTTTTGATTTCCATTTTTTTCGAACTCAGCGATCAGGGTATCGATGGATTCGGCTTTATTGGTTTTGTTGTTATACCACGATTTGAAAAGCTGGATAAAGGTCCACTGTGTCCATTTGTAATAGCTGGGATCGCAGGTTTTTACTTCTCGGCTCCAGTCGTAGGAGAAACCAATCTTATCCATCTGTTCCCGGTAGCGCTTGATATTATTCTCGGTGGTCACAGCCGGGTGTGTACCAGTCTGTATGGCGTATTGTTCGGCAGGCAGTCCATAGGCATCGAATCCCATAGGGTGCAACACGTTGAATCCTTTCAGTCGTTTGTACCGGGCATAGATATCCGAGGCGATATATCCCAGCGGGTGTCCCACATGAAGTCCGGCACCGGATGGGTATGGAAACATGTCGAGCACATAGAATTTTGGTCGGGATTGGTCGATATCCACCTTATACACCTGGTGTTCCTCCCAGTATTGCTGCCATTTTTTCTCTACTTGCCGAAAATCGTAATCCATAGGGTTCCTGTTGGTATCGGGTTTCTGATTAACAAACAGCGAAATTAATTATATTTTTTAAATTTGCATGGATTATGGTCCCGTATCCTCCTTCTCAGCCTTTTGACGGATTCGTAGTACAGGATTCATGATTTTCAGTACGATTTATTGGTCCCGTAGTTCAATTGGATAGAATACCAGATTCCGGTTCTGGTGGTTGCGCGTTCGAGTCGCGCCGGGATCACATCACAAAAAATTCACCGCTTTGCGGTGCTTTTTTGTGATATGAAAGCCCATCTTTGCGTCCGCCCCGCTGAAAGCGGGGAAATCCCGCCCTTCAGGTTTTTTTGTGGCGGGGCTCGAACCAAGAATAGCTAAGAAGATAGTCATGCTGAACTTGTTTCAGCATCAGATTCTGAATCGAGTTAAGAATGATAGCCACCAGGGCTAGCAGGATGGATGTAAACTGGTTTTTCATATTGATGATAAATAGATTTTTAAATAGTTTTGGATTAAATTTAATCCAACTGGAAATCAAATCCAAATAGAGCATGCACGCATTGTCATCCTTGTGCGTTTGGCAGTGGGTTTGCTCTGTTGAAAAATTGATACGATGACTTTCCACCCTCCGGCAGACCTTCACTTAGTCATCGTATCACTGTTCTATCCTACTCACCGGGTGACTCCGAGTCACCCGGTGAGTTTCCGGTTACGAAGCATAGTGTCCCCTTGAGGGGACTACAGGGGTGATCGGCTTTCAGGTGCGTCAGGTGCCTTTCGGTCCATGGAGCGATTTCCCATTGAATGACAATGCATTTGGACCGATGGTTACAAAGAACGCGAGCCCCTGGCATTCGCATAGCGATCCCTTATGGGAAAATGCCAGGGTAATTTATTGAACTATAGCTATATATCTGTTACCCCGGCCTTCCCCGAAGGGATCACTATGTGACATGCCGGGGGTTAGGCAATGCCTGAACAATCGCCGGAACTGCATTGTTGTTCGAAAAACCATACCGTTCATCCGGCGAAAGGTAGTAAACCGGTTCATAGTGACAAATTAACGCCTGTCCCGTTCCGGTCCATGAGAGGTTCTCCAGATAAATAGCAGCGCAGTTGGACCGTTGTTTTTGGTGTTGCACAAAACCCAGGGTGGCGTCCGCTTACGCGTCCTTACCCTGGGCTGCTATATGACGCTCCGTAGGAGCTTGAATAAGAATACTATTTTTTCTGTTTATTACTGACTGCGGACTGCTGACTGTAGACTCCTACCTGCTGTAGGCAGGGACGGGCAGGCTATGCCACCTATGGAAGAAGGCAGGTACAACTTATCAACTTACTTCGTCCTCCGTATCCGCCGGTTGGTGGAAGAGGAGGATCAACTTACTTTGTCCGCTGTAGCCTTGGCGACGGCGGATTAACTTATCCCGTAAGGGATGTGCCAAAGGCATCCCTTTGGGGCCTATGGCATAACATCACCCACTGCGAACTTTTTTATCTTATCCTGAAATAGGACACAACCATGCCACACACATCCATCAACCCACCATCTTCACGATATAAAACCCGGCAAGACTGACGATTGCTGTCAGTACGGCTCCCCAGGCGATATCGATAAAAACAATCCGGATCGGCCAGCTTTTCAGCGTAGCCAGGTTGGTCAGGTCATACGTTGCATAGGCAATGGCTCCGAACAAAGCTCCCAATAAAATGGCATTCACGACGGAATCTTTATTTACGGAGGGGTATATCGCAAAAATCGATATCCCAATGATATAGATAAGGTAGAAAACAATGGCAGCAGCCCAGTTTACCTGATCACTTAAAAAAGTACCGAGGTATTTTCGGTACAGGTTCTTTGCAATGAATCCCAGCCATACGATATCAATGGCAAAGAAAACGGCGGCTGTCAACAGGTAGCTGATGATGATTTTTGTGATGTTCATGGTGATTTGTTATTATTTTACACTTTTTCTTGTTCAAAATAAGTACATTTCCTGAGATTCTTTATAAAACAAAAAAAATCATTGAAATTTCAGGATGAGAGTTACCTTCTCGATCCGAAAATTATGGAGGAGATGGAGCGTCTCAATGATTTGCCCGGGACTGAGGAATTTGGCGATGAGTTTGAAGCTGAGATGGAAAAACGCCTGGGACCGTACCTGGAGCAGTTTACAGAGGAGATGGGTAAAAACATGGATGCTTTTATGAGTGGTATGGTGGAAGGCATGGCCGAAGCAATGAAACCGGCAGAAGAGATAGAAGAAACCGAAGAAGAATTTATCTTCGATTACAATAATCCCGATACACCGCAAATGCTGTATGATCTGTATTCATCCCGAACCCTGGAAGAACTGGAAGAGAATAAAGATAATCTGATCGAGACATTGGAGGAACAAATGCAGAGCGATATCTGGGATTTGGAGGTCCTGACAGACAGAGAGTTTATGGAACCCCAGGAAGTTGATATTGAAAAGATTGAAAAAATTCTCCACCGCATGAGACGCTTCAAGCCGGAAATGGAGAAGGAATTTGCACGGATTGCTGCATTACCCGGTGCTGCTGAAAAGGCCGGAGAAATACAAAAGGAGATCATGGACCGGCTTAAACCAAAGGTTGCTGAGATAAAACGCCATCTGGCAAAACCATGGAAGCAGTAATAACCTTAGGACAGGATGAAGGTATTCACCACATTTGAGACATCCTATATGATTATGAAACATCGTGTCCCCTTGAGGGGATATTCAACGTTAAACATCCAACGTCCAACTTACTGTGTCCGCCATAGCCTTCTTTGAACACCGAAGCCTCAGCGTAGGTGTTGGCGACGGCGGATCAACTTGTCCCATAGGGATGTGCCGAAGGCATCCCTACTGGGCCTATGGCATAACTTATTAACTATTAACCAATAACTTACCCCCACTCTGCTGCGAACTATACCTTCTGCAAACTACATTACCGTCTGACCCATTCCGGGTCTGACGGATGGGGTTTTCGTTTATAAAGGCCACTTGGGAAACTGCGGGTCACCCTGTGCGGGCCCTGTGAAATAAGATGTACTGGCCCCAGTATTTCACAGGGCGGACCACCGGCTATTTCTTCCTGCTTGTTATGTAATCATCGTATGCTTTATGACCGGTTCGTTCATACAGATCCCAGTACCGATCATCATCCTTGAGATTTTTAAATACCGGATCTGCCTTCAGCCAGGGGATTTCCATACTACGGTTTTGATATGCTTTTTCAAGCCAGATGAATGCAGAATCTGCTTCTCCTATTCCACTATAATACCAACCGATAAAATAACCTGGGCTGCCAGCCGTTGTTTCTTTACTTCTATCAATCAACTGATTAATAATATTTTGGGCTGGCTGATGATTATTTGACTTATGGTATATCAACGCCAGGCAAGCCTGAAACCTTGATACTAACATTTGTGGATCTTCATATTTCATTGCAGATTCCAGGTAAAATTTTGCGGAATCATACTCTTCCAGCAAGATATAGCATGCTCCCACCCATCTCAATGCATGCTCCCCATTTACTTTAAGGTATGCATTGATTGAATTATAAGCCTCTTTCTTATTGCCTGATAATATTTGTATCCGTATCAAGTCAGAGGATGGTATCATTGTATCAAAATAAGACAGCGCATCTTCCAGCCGATTCATCTTCACAAGAAATTCACCATATTGATTAATGATTTTCAGATTATTGGGTTCAAGTTCTTTCCCTTTGAGATACTCTTGTTCAGCTTTGATGTAGTCCCATTTTGTCAGTTCATTAAACGTTGCCAAACCCAGATGGGCTGAAGCGTTATTTGGATTTAATTCCAACGCTTTGTTATAATAGGTCAATGCATCCCATACGACAGATTGCACTTCACTTTCTCCAATATATGCTCCTTTAAAATATGTAAACAAACCTGCCCAGGCATAAGCATCAGCATAATTTGGATCTAATTCGATCGCTTTTAAGGCCAAGTCAGCCAATTGATCAAAAGATGTATACTTTTTTGTATTCGATAGATATAATGCTTGTTGAATTAGCTCATATGCTTCCTGGTTTGTTGTCGGGATTTTTTGAATGTTTTGTTTTTCTAAAACAGTTAGAAATGCCTTAATATGATCGGCGATCTGCAATGCAATATCCGATTGTATGGATATGATCTCTTCATAGGGCCGGTTATATTCATGAATCCATATGTACCGGTCACTTCCCGGTTCGATGAGCTGGGCATGGACCCGTACATCTTCTCCGATCTTCTTGTAGGTCCCCTCAAGGATGTAATTAACTCCTAACTCCTTTGCGATTTCAGGAATATTTCTTTCCGGATCCCGATAGTTTAATACAGAGGTTAGAGAAACTACTTTATCAAATGATTCGATTTTATAGAGATGGCTGATGATCTCATCGGTTAAACCCAGGCACATGAAATCCTGGTCAGCCTCCCCACTGAAATTCTGGAAGGGCAATACAGCGATCGATTTTTCCAGGCTGGTATCGACCTCAGCCGTTTTGTTGCTTCCGATTATGTTAAGGATCAGCAAACCAACAATGACCACAATACTCACATAGGTGGCAATTTTCCAGCCTGTTGTTCTGGAGGGTGTTTCTTTTTGTTGTCCGGTTGTTTTTTTAACAAATCCGGTCTTTTTGACCCCTTCCGGTGTTATATCATAGATCCAGGAAAGGATAATTGAGATGATAAATCCAATACAGAGCAGGACAAAAACAAACTTCAATGTCCAGTCTGGTAATCCGAACGGTTCAGCGATGATATCTACTAACTCCAGCAGTACGAATGCAGCTGCAGCATAGACGGGTATCACACGGATCACCTTCCGGCGCTTCAGCTCCTGCCAGAATTGGAATGGATTGTTGGATCGTTCAGGCATCGGATCTGGTTTGGGTATATAAATATAAATCAACTATTTATCAAACGCAAGTGAGATTAATATTAATTGATTAGTCAGGGGATTTGGCATTATCCCCCTTGGGAGGGGGAATTAAAGCCTGCCGGCGAGGCAGGGGGGAGGTATGGTTATACTGTTACCGTCTGACCCATTCCGGGTCTCCGCCCGGATGACGTAGTCGGACGGGTGACGGATCGGATTTCGTTATTTCCGATCGGTCAGACGGACTTTAGCCGTCAGACCGTGCAGATGAGAGCAATCAAGGTACCGACCAATCACACCGAGTCATAGCGTGAATAACTATTAAGTGCCCCATATGTATGATCTTAACCCGTCCCGTTAGGGACTGCATGAGAATAGCCAGTCACTTCAGTGGCTGGAACAAGCAGGAAAAAAATAGAACATCCCGGAGGGACTGAAAGACTTACGACTTTGGGGTTCCGGGAACTCGTCGCCCGAGCTGAAGTCGAGCGACGAGGAACAATTTTCGTGCCCCGACTTTTATGATTATGAAACATCGTGTCCCCTTGAGGGGATATATTCAACGTTCAACTTTCAACATCCAACGTCCAACTTATCAACTTATAACTTATTAACTATTAACAATTAACTATTAACCAATAACTTACCCTTTCTGCAAACTACGTTACCGTCTGACCCATTCCGGGTCTCCGCCCGGATGACGTAGTCGGACGGGTGATGGATGAGGTTTTCGTTTATAAAGGCGACTTGGGAAACTGCGGGCCACCCGGGGTAAGGTATGAGCAAGAAAAAGCACCGAAACTGCCAAACCTTGTTAGTAAGAAATCAAACCATTCGGCGGAATGCTACAGGTGCTGAACAAAGCGCCTCTGCCTTCCGGTCCATGAAGCGAATTCCCGGGAATAACGATTGTGGTTGGACCAGGTTTTACTCAGATCACGTTAACCCAGGGTTGCACCACAATGTGGTTTACCCTGGGCTATTAAATGTCGCTCCTGCCTGCCGGCAGGCACGGCCGTTGGAGCTTGAATGCTATTTTTTCTATTCATTAATGACTGCGGACTGCGGACTGGTGACTGTAGACTACTGCCTGCCTGAAGGGGTGGCCCTGTTCATTGTTCAGTCTCAAACCCCAACGCTTCAATGTACCCCGTATTGGGGAAACAATGTTCAAAAAGCGAATTTTCCAGGAATTCGTTCATGGCTTTCTGAGCCCGTTCTATATCGGGCCGGTTTTTTCGGATGTTTTCATAGGTACTCCGGTCACTCGCTGCATATTCGCTGATCAGATGATAATCCTCCGGCTCCATAAAATTTATGATACCGCGGGTATTGTTCATCTTTTTATAGGGCCAGAAACACCAGCCGATCGCATGCTCATCCAGCAATGTTCTGAATTGCGCCACCCATTCGTCCGTGTTTTCACCGGTTTCCCCGATATACACGGGAACCTGATGCTCTTCCCTGAAATCAAGATAAGTCTGTATTGCTTCCTGGTTTACATCAAACCAGTATTTGTGAAATTCATAAACAATGTTTTCTCCGGGCAATTCCGTGAACACGTCGAAACTGGTGCTCCAGACCGATCCGTTAAGAAAGATGGCATGATGGGGATCGACCTGTCGGATCGCTTTGACCACGCGCTGATAGATTGAAAACAGGATGCTGTTCAATGTATCGATTTCGTCAGTGAAATAGTGAGCAACGGGTTCATTGATAATGTCATATCCTATTATTGTCGGTTCGTCTTTATACCGGCTCGCGATGTTCACCCAGATCTCAACCAGCAGATCTTGGGATGACTCACTCTTAAACAGGTAGGGATAGCCATAACTGTCGTCGATGTTATCCCCGGTCTGTCCTCCCGGAGCACAATGCATATCCAGCAGAACATAGAGGTTTTCTTCTTTACACCATTCTACCACCCGGTCAAACCAGGTAAACCCGGCGTTTCTTTTACCCATGTAGCGATCGTCCGTAAATAATTTGTAATGAAACGGCAGGCGAATGTGATTGCATCCGATTTTTTTCAGGTATGCTATATCCTCCCGCCGGATATAATTCTCCAGGTAGCGATCCCAGAATGCTGTCAGGCTGTCGGGTCCGACCAGTTCATACAGCAATTCATCAATTTTTCGCGGTGCATTCACCTGTCCCATTTTAAACATATAGCCTTCGGGAACGAGCCAGTTGCCTAAGTTGGTTCCTTTCAGAACAATCGGATTGCCTTCCGGGTCAATCAATTGTGTCCCGTCGGTTCGTAATACATTGACCTTTCCGGTCTCTTTCTTCGCAGCAGGAGTGCCCGCTTCTTTGCAGCCGGTTAATAATGTAAAAACAACTGCCAGCAGGATCGTGATTATTCGATTTCTTTCCATATTAATATATCAATGTTTGAATAGC
>Ga0315539_1000220_pt1 | contig 43894 bp, 47 predicted proteins | sample SalMarSW160150MG_FD_203097 | JGI IMG/M metagenome (GOLD analysis project Ga0315539, IMG submission 203097) | Salt marsh sediment microbial communities from the Plum Island Ecosystem LTER, Massachusetts, United States - Salt Marsh Sediment SW1601-150 ...
AAGGGTCTTTAATCGGCTCGACATCGCACGGGTCAACCGCAGAACCAACCAGCGGTTCATCCGTAAGGTTAAATCTTACTGCGTCATCTTCCCAGCTCCACGGTCGCGTCTTCCAACCCCACGGATGAGATGGTGGCTGACACGGGTCGGGATAAACAGCCACGATACTCAGCCAGAATATGTCGTTAAGAGTCTGGTCACGGTACTGCTCCTGCCAGAATATCTCATCTGGCTCCAAATCAACATAATACTGGTAGCAGACATCCTCAGGGTAGTAGCTATGGTAGTAATCGGTACCGACCTGTTCGACCCGAACCCGTGATGACGGTACTCTGAAGGAGTGCAGCAAAACTTCCGGGCTGCTATAGACAACAGTGCCTATTACCGCATCAACGATAGCATCTTCGATGCTCGGCCCGCCTGACCCAACACTGCAGAAAAGCGTGCCGGCAGTCGCGGAGGTGATGTCATCAGCCTGCTGACGTAGGGGTGTTTGGTTGTATAGACCGCCGTAGGGCCAATTTATACCGCTGCTGCAGTCAGTCGCGTTCAGGCCGAACACCATAATGTTCTGGCCAGTTAATGCGTTAATGGTTGCATTGAGTGTGGGGTAATAGCCAGGCGGGGAAATCCGCTCGAGCCCGGCTCGTCGCCCGCGATGTGGCCGTGCGCGTCACCAGCCCAGATAATAATCTTTTTGGCACCGGCTCGGCCGTTAAAACCAATCGGGCCAATAGGAGTAGTCCAGTTGCCCGCTATGTTGACCATACCCGTCAATTGACTTTCTGCCCAGTCATCACCGCCTGATGCAGACATACCATTAATCGCAGCCTGGACAGCGACAATATTAGCCGTGAAAGGTTGAATCAAATTCACACCGAAGGCCTGATAGTTACCGCCGTCATTGTAGTTCCTGTAGTCGGCAACACTATACATAATGTTCAAACCGGGCGCGGCGTTGTTGATGGCAGTAAGGACGCCACTCAAAGCGGTCTTGAAATTATTAATGTAACCGGACATACTTCCTGTGGTGTCTGTCAGGAACAGCACATCAGCCTTAGTCCCGGTTCCGGTGGTATACGTATTGCTCCAAAAACCTACCCACCAGGAGGTCGGCAGATTAGAGGCCGGTGGCGGCAGTTGGGGGTCTTCCCAATATTGATGCGAGCCCCACCAGTGAATCGAGTCTATCGGCATCAAGCCCAGACAGTAGAAATCATCCGCTACTATCTTCCATGGCCCATTCGGGTTCTCGTAATCCTTGTTGTACGATATTTCGTCCCAGCCACAATACGTCGGCATTGGCGAGTTCGGGTCCATCGGGATAGGTGGCTGAGACCACTTCAGATGCTTAATCAACTTCCCGCCCGTAATTACAAAAGCCAGGTCCATCGACTGGCCGTCGGTCGGGTCTATCAATTCGCGCCAGCCGGATTGCCAGTAGACCGCATCATCGCGGAAGTGTGGGCTGCCTGATTGCTTCCATCCGCAATTGGACGCTCCCCACATATCGATTTCCAGCCAGTAGACTTCACCTTCCAGCTGAGTGTGTGGGTTGGTTATCTCCGTGATATTTATCTGTTGCCACATAAAATGGTCAGGGAGGGCATAGTAGCCGGTGAGAGGGTCAAACCAACCCTGCATGTCATCAGGCATATCGCGAACTGTAAACTGACCTGCATCAAAGTCGCGCTCCCAGAGAAGTGTATCGGGCTGACTAAAGTCACCCGGCCCACAGGGATCATCCGACCAGATGCGAACTGAGAAGCCATTTATTGGCCCCACCATATCCATTTCCCACGAAATCCAGAAATGAATGTCCTTTACAGGTCCGGTTTGCGAACATTGCCAGTCGTCAGCCAGTCTCCCATGGTTAAATGCTACGTCAAGGCCGCCCGTTTTTGGCAATTGGGGGTAGTGCATCTTATGTGGGTCGTTTGGGTCCCAATCGCCCAAGGTCACAGACGCAGCGCCGAGCAGTATGCATAGCGCAAAAACAAAAGGTACTGCTAATCTTAGTTTTCTCATTGCTTGTCCTCCTTAAAAACGTTAATAACCGCTACGCAAAAAAATATCGTCTCTTGCCCCCTCAAGGTACGTCTCTACTGTTCTGCTTTTCTCTCCACCATCCCGTTTCGAACGCATAACAAAATCACATTGACGCACTTAGATTCAGCGACTATTTAGCAAGAAAAATTTTACAGGAATGCACAGGAAGCTTTGTGATACATCCCCCAGGTTACTATTGCGCGACAATACTCCTATTTGCCGTACACTGCGCTATGAGTTTTCTCGCCCTCCTGTGCGTGTGTAGTTGTTTCCGATTAAAAATATGACTATCAGCAAAATTCCCCAAAGTCAAGGAATTTTTTCAAGAAAATAGTTTAAAACTGAATATTTTAGCGGGTTTTTGGGACACAATGCCCCATTTGGGCGATTTCCCCCAATGGTATAATATAGCCTATATATATCATATATAATTCAGGGATTAAGCCAAAGATAAGTTATTGAATTGATACAGGTTACAATATTTCAGCTTGTCGGCAGGCTCATTGGCCGGCCCCTTCGACCGTGCTCTTGTCCCGGCTAAGCCCCAAGTCATAGCTGGGCAGGGCAGACTTGTTTGGCTCGCCGTCGGTGGCGAAGATGCCGAATCGCTCCCTCCAAAGCTTCAGTTGTTCAGTCCACATCGGCCTTGCCTGGGTGGTTTCAATAGCTTCCAGGGCCCCCAACAATTCTTTTTGGTCGGCCGTGTTTTTAGTACCTGCTAAAAACCGGCTAATCTCCCGCAAAACCACGTCGTCCGGCGTAAGGTCTTTCTCCAGCAACCGATTGGCAACAAGGTCCGCCGTTGCCGGGAACCATCCTGCCCGCAGCTGAACATCCACGAGGCAGGCTAATATATCGTCTCTCTCGCCACTCTCATCAGCCCCTTCGAGCAGCATACCAAAGTACTTTGCCGCCTTATCGAATTGCCCGGTTTGCCTATAATGGCCGGCTATTTTAGTCCTCAGGTTCCTGAGTATGTCTGTTTTGTTCTCGGCCGTGGCTTTCTGCTCAGCCATCTCCAGAAGGTAAATCATTTCTTCCGGCGAAGGCTTTAAGCCTTTATCTGTTTGGTCGGAAAACTTATTTATCCACTCGCAGGCCACTTCGGCATCGCATCGCTTGAATATCTGACGCATCGCCTGCCAGGCCGACTCGCGCTCACCATTGACATTCAGTTTCTTAGAGAGCCAAATGAGCTGTTCCCTGCCCCCGACGCTGCCGGCTAATTCCATTAATGTCTTTCGGATTACGGGGCTTTCGTCGTTGATTAGCCCCTTTTTCTCGTCCGTCAGTACTGCCAGAGCTCGTACCTTATCAATATTGATAAGCCCTGCTGCCGCCGCTTCTTTCACCAGCCCGATTTTGTTGTCAAGGCTTGCCAGAAACACCGGCTCAAAAAGCTTCGCCGCCTCACTTCTATAGCTGCCGTCACCGCAGAGACGGGCCATCACATTGAGTAACTGGCCGCGTAAAGAGTCCTGCGAGTCCGACTTGGCCATGGCAGACCTTTCGGCAAGCAGGCCGAGGTATCTTACCACTTCTTCCTTCGTAAGGCCCTCGTGTTGCAACAGCTTGCCGAGAATAGTCGAACCGACTTCTGCCTTTTTGGCGTCGGTTTGTGACAAATAGCCGGCCGCTAATTCGAATGTCTCTGTCCGGGTCTCCTGCGAGACTTTAATGCCGGAATTGGGCAAAAATGCGTAGTAGCACGCCTCACCAAGCGCCACCAGCAACTCTATTGCAACATCCTGGTCCTGTTCGGCTTTAAGCTGCGTGAGCAACTGCTCGGTCGAATTCAAATTCCCCATCAGGGCCAAAAGTTGTGCTGTTTTCAGCCGAATTTTTCTATCGCCGTCGCCAATTAACCTGAGCAAGCTGGGCCCGAGGACCTCGGAAGGCAGGGCGCCGCCGAGCCGCCATTGTCGAACCTTCTCAATGGCCCACAACTTTACTTCGCTCTGCTCGCTGCCTAAATGCTCTACCAGAAACGCTGCTCTGGCGTTCTCATCCGGAAGGTCCTGATAAAGCTTCTCTATTGCCGTCACATAAAGCCTTTGCCATCGTTCCATCTCGGCCTTGAGCTTCCGTGCCTTCGCTTCCTGTCGGACAAGCCGGTCCCTGATAAATTCATACCGACTCTTGCGCTGTAGTTCTTTTCGAATCTGCTCCCAGGTCCACTCGTCGGCACCTATCGGTATCCCCAACAATTCCTGCAGTTCCTTTTCCGCCGTTGCCGCAATACCCCGGTCGGGGTGGTCTCGCAATTTTATAAGTTCAAATATCGGATCTCTCTCGGGCCTTAATCTCAAGGCGTATATCGCGTTAAGCCTTGCGTTGTACGGCGTGTTGGTATCGGTTATCATTTCCTCGATGTATCGGGAAATCTGGCGATATTCGAAAATCAAAAGGCCCTCAGCGGCGAGTTGTGCCTCTTCTTTTGACTCGCTTTCCAGAATCGTGAACAATGGCTTGATAAAATCGTCCTTGTCCTTTATCGACTTGTGCCAGCTTCGTGACTGACTCAGCGCCTTGCACACTGCGGCTCGCGCCGCGGGATTCTGTTGCTGGATGAGTGCATCGAGTAATATCTGCCTGGCCTGCTTCTCCTCGGCCAGCAATAATTCTATTGCCGCCTCAACGCGAATCTGCTCGTTTGCACCCTGCAGCAACGTAGCCCGATAAATCTTTAATCGGCCGCTGAGCTCCTCCTCGGCGTTTGTGCCCATCCGCCCGGCGAGTTCCTGCTCAACCCCGCAGGCAAACTGGCTACAGCTCAGGGCCAGCATCATCATTATTATGGAGACTAACCGTTTCACGAACCTCAATCCAACCCTTTAAAAAGCCTTGCTTTTCAGACTAAACTAATAGGATATGCTCCGCCTCCGCGTAAGTCAATTCACCTGTTAGCTATAATTTTCCTGCCGGCCGAAAAAACTGCTGACAGTATTTTCATCGACTTAATCCACTCTGGGTCTTAAGCCGCCTTTCAAAGAAACCGGGTAACATTACATTGCTGATTTTCAGTTGGGTATGTTTAAGACCCCTGCCCCGTGGATTTTATCCTGTTTAAGTTAGGATTAGGGTCTTGACTATGTAGCAATGAAGCCACATCGTTGGCATTATTGGCTTAATAACTCGGCTCCCTATTTCGATGCAAAATACCGGATGTCCTCCAGCTTTACTACTCACAAGCTGGGTCAAATGGAGTGCTACATTCAAGCCATTGGTCGCAAAACTCGGCTAAGTCTATAAAGTTTACGTAGCAATCACCGTTCAAATCACCTCTCAGGGTCCTCACACAAGTAACAGCCAGTTTCAGGTCACCGTTCGTCCAGTCATAGTAGCTTATCCTTGGTCGGCCGGCACTATCCAGTGCAAGACAGGTAGACAAGCCCACACTCCCGGCACTGTCGATGGTCTGGATATCCCAGGATGAGCCGTTCCAGGATGCGTATTTCAGGTCATCGTTCGAATAGTCCCAGTAGCTTATCTTCGGCCTGTCGACACTATCCAGGGCAAGAGAGTTAAACATGCCATTCCCGGCACTGTCGACGGTCTGGATATCCCAGGATGAGCCGTCCCAGGAAGCGTATTTCAGGCCATCGTTCCCGCTGTCCCAGTAGCTTATCCTCGGTCTGTCACCACTATCCAGGGCAAGAGAGGTATCCAAGCCCACAATCCCGGCACTGTCGACGGTCTGGATATCCCAGGATGAGCCGTCCCAAGAAGCGTATTTCAGGTTACCATTCGTGCCGACCCAGTAGCTTATCTTCGGCCTGTCGGTACTATCCAGGGCAAGACAGGTAAACAAGCCCACATCACCGGCACTGTCGACGGTCTGGATATCCCAGCCAGCAGGAAGTGCAGCCAGGGCATTGCTGCAGATTCCAGCAGTGAGCAGAACAAATAAAGTAAAGATTTCAGGTGCAGGATTGGTCTTAAAGATGACCGGGTTGATACGAAGTTTTTTTTGTCGGTACATCAGAACTTCCTCCTTTGGCTGACATACTCCCATTTATCTCCCCCTCAGATACTTCGATAAGTTTCATTAAAAAAGATAATATACCAGATTCATCTTATAAATCGATTTTTTCTCGTTTTTATCGGACTGCTTGTTTAAAATGCCCCATTTTAGTCCAAAAACGTGGTAAGGCCTTTTTCAGGAAAACTCTAGAAGTTCCAGTATAGTTCCCAGAACGGGGCCGCTATCAAGGTAAGTGTACCTGCCGCCGATAAAGTCTCCCCGTTGTAATATACCAATCCCCTTGTTGCTTAACAGCGATGCTATCCTTTCGGTATTTTTAACCTTCAGGCCGATATGGTGCAGCCCCGGGCCTTTCTGCTCAAGAAACTCCCGCCACGTGCTTGGCCCACCGACAGGCTCTATAAGCTCTACGGAAATCGGCCCAATCTGAAAGAACGCCAGCTTTGCCTGCGCCTCACTTGGCCTGCCGCGGTAGCTCGTATGTGCAAGCTCGAGCCCGCCGGTCAGCGTAATCTCCGGCGTATTTAGCCCGAACAACTCTGCCCACTTCCCGGCCGTTTCCTCTATGTTCTCGACAATCAGCCCAATCTGGCAAAGCACTGCATCCTGTAAACCTTCCTCACTCATCCTGTTTTCCTTCCTTACTTATAAATCATCTCATAAAAATGCTTTTGTTCTTAGTCGGGCATTCTTAAGACACCTGCCCCGTGGATTTTACCCTGCTTGAGCAGGATAAGCGCGTCATTAGCTTCTTCCAGGTCAAATTCCTGAACTTGAGGCACTATGGGAATCTCGGCCGCTAAAGGCAGAAAATCCGCAGCGTCGGCCCTGGTAATGTTGGCAACGCTTTTGAGCTCCTTCTCGAGCCAGAGATGGCTTGAATAATCCAGCTGTCGAAGTGAATCACTGTCCGCCTGTTCCTTGCGGATTGCGTTTATGACCACCCGGCCCCCTTTTTCGAGATACGCCAATGCCTGGACTACTGGGTTCCACGCGGGGGTAAAATCAATCGCACAATTCAGTTTAACCGGCGGAGCATCGCCCGTGGCCCCGACCCGGTCAGCACCTAATTTCAAGGCCAGCTCCTGATGGTTTTTCTGATTGGGCCTGGTAAAAACAAAGACCTTTGAATTGGGATAACGATGTTTTGCAATTTGAATAACGATGTGTGCGGAAGCCCCAAAACCGAACAAACCGAGTACCTGGCCATTCTGCAGGCCGGTTAACCTCAAAGCCCTGTAGCCGATTGCGCCGGCACATAAAAGCGGCGCCGCGGCAGAATCGCAGAAGCTTTGTGGAATCGGGTATGCGAAATCCTCCGTGACCGTAGTGTACTGAGCATAACCGCCATTCGCGTCACAACCTGTGCCTTTGAAGGCCGGGCACAGATTCTCATTTCCTGACCGACAAAAATTACACTCTCCGCAGGCGGAGTTTATCCAGGCAATTCCCACCCGGTCGCCCGGCTTGAATCTGGCCGCGTCAGGTCCTAACCTATCGACTGTGCCGACAATCTCATGGCCGAGGATTATTGGCAATCTGGCCTGAAGCCTTCCCTCAATCTCGTCGAGCTCGGTGTGACATACTCCACAGGCCGAGACTTTCACCAGAATCTCCTTGGGAGCAGGCTCGGGAACCGGCCAATCGACCATTTTCAAAGGCTTCTCTTCAATCGGCCCGGTTTTCTCGAGGACCATCGCCTGCATTTCTCAATTACTCCCTTCAAACTCCGAGATAGCGTGCCTCTATCTTCACCTCATTGGCCTTCTTGCCGGAACGAGTAACACGATAGGCGGCGGCATCCTGCCGCGAGCTGACGACATACATCAACTTCCGACCGTAGTAGTGCAGCGCAACGCCATCGTCAGCGGCTATGCCGGCTGACATCTTCTCGCTTCCAATGAAACGCTGGTACGCCACTCGACGTTTGGGCTCGCTATCATAATGGGGGCAATTACTGTTTTTCAGGAATCCGAGGCACTTAAGTGGCGTCAGTTTGCCCGATATCGAATCTGTCAGGCCTTGCTCAAACCAACAAATCGACCCTGCACTAACGCCGCCCAGCACTATGCCTTGGCGCCAGGCCCTGCGAAGGATTTTATCAAGTCCCCACTCTCGCCAAACAGCGAGCAGGCTCTTCGTATTACCACCACCAACGTAGATAGCATCCTGTGACAAAACGAATCCGGCCAGGTCATTCGGCGGACGGAATAGAGATAAGTGACACTGTTTGCAATTCAGTTTACCGAAAGCTGTATAAAATTTAACGATGTATCCATCTGCATCACCGCTCGCCGTCGGTACAAAGCAGATAGACGGTTTTTTCTTTCTCGTCTGTTTCAGGAAATACTCATCGAGAAGCGGGTTATCCGGTTCCATCGAGAAGCCCCCGCCTCCCATTGCAATGATTTGCCTTTTCATTTTATCTCCAAAGTACAATGATTATTGATGATGATTTATGAATAAAGGATTCAGAGCCTTCCTTAATAATTAAACAAGACCAAAAACAGTCTAAATACTCGATTGATATATGTCAATTGCTTATTGCGCAACAAAAAAGGCCGAGTCCCGATAAATCGGGACTCGGCCTTTATAAATCTCGAAGTTACGGTTTTAGAAAGACTCTCATCTAAATCTCCTTATCGGTGTAATCGGAGGGGACTGTTGTAGAGGTAAGAATCTTCCATTTCTGAAGAATTGTTCGCCGAATAATCCACATGTGGTTGGGACTCACCAAGTTTTGCAACGGTTGAAACGAACGAGAGTTCTCTAATCAGAAGGATAAAAAAGACCAGGGCGACGAAATTGATCCCTACTAACCAGGGCTCGCCGCTGTTAATATAAAAGTAATAACGGCTGCCAAAAAGAAAATTGAACCCCCATCCTGTCGTGTGCCGAAACAGATTCAGGCTCGCGCCGGAAAACAGGGCGTAAGAAATCGTAGGTCCACTGATAATAGGTATTTGTATGGCCTGGAATATGACACTTAATAACAGGCCCAGCCTTTCCTTCTTGATAAGAACAAGACCCGCAATGACCCCGAACAGGAATAGAGAGATAAAAGCGATGTGAAATATAGCCGTTATTAATGACACCTCTTCTGTTAGAAAGGCTCGTCCGATAATTGCAATCCCCACCAGTCCGCCGATTATCTGAAGTAACAGAACAGCTCTCTTCAAACTCTTATTCATAATCGGAATCTCCAATCAGAGTTCCTGCGGACAGTTGGCACACATTCGCCACTCTTTATCGACATAAAAATAGAGCCACATCAGGCCCTTTTTGTGTTCAGAAACACAAATATAAAGGCCAAGTCCCGATTTATCGGGACTCGGCCTTTATTTATGCCTGTTTATCTTATATTATTGATTGAAAAATAAGGACTTTGTCCTGAGCGTAGTCGAAGGGGCATACGCCTACGCAAGTTTGCCTTTAGAACTCTCCAACGCGTAGCCGTTTATGAAGATTGCGAATATGCCGGCGTCGATGTGCGCATCGGCGGCGATTTTTTGTATCTGCTCATCGCTCAGCTTTGCCGCGTTTGCCTTCTCGGTGGGTGTCATTATAGCGACCGCCTTTTTCAGTTGTTCCAGCTCCTCGCTGCTGGGCGCGGCAAGCATTGCCAGCTCACTGCTGCCGCGAATATCCCTGAATCGCTGTCTTATCAGTCGGCCGTAATCGTTATCAACTGAGGATGCCAGCTTGCTTAGGTATTGTTCAATCGAGATTTGCTGCTTTGCCGTCATTACTGCTTTGCTCGGATACAACGTTCCTTGTAATACCAGATATAGTTAGTCATCCCCAAGCTGCGCTTGAGGCTGCCACACATGATTCTTCATTAGGTGGCAGCGTCAAAACCGCAGGTTTCGGCGATGACTCTTTCCAGATAACCTGCCTCGCCAGCAGGCGGGTCGGCAATTATTAAATCAAATTGTTATAAGATTGCCTTCTTACCTTCTTCTCTTACCTTTTCTTTTTATCACTCTTTTTCGCTTAGAGCGTTGTTTGATTTTTCGCCCGCTGCTCATCATCGCGCCAAGGGTGTTCATATTCAATCCGCCGCTAAACAGACTTTTGAATCCTCCCATTCCCCCTGCACTTATAGTTTTTATCATATCCCTGCTTCGCTTGAAGCTTTTGACCAGGCCGGACACATTGTTTGGCTGCATCCCGCATCCGGCCGCAATCCGCCTTCGCCGCGATGAATCTATAATATCAGGGTCGCGCCTTTCGGACTGCGTCATCGACCTTACGATAGCTTCAAACTGGTCGATTTCTTTGCCGTCTAAATCCAGATCGCCCAACTGAGAGCCCATCCCAGGCATCATTTTGAGCATACTTGACATACCACCCATTTTTTTGACTGCCTGCATTTGTTTGAGAAAGTCATCGAATCCGAAGCTGCCTTTGGCCATTTTCTTTTGCATCTTCTCGGCTTCTTCACGGTCGAACTGTTCATGGGCGCGTTCGACTAATGTAACGACATCGCCCATCCCGAGAATTCTGCTGGCCATACGGTCCGGGTGAAATTCTTCGAGCTTATCGAGCTTTTCTCCCACCCCGATAAACTTTATGGGTTTGCCCGTGACGGCCTTGACGCTTAGGGCCGCACCGCCGCGGGCGTCGCCGTCCAGTTTCGTCAGGATGACGCCGTCCAGTTCTAATCTTTCATTAAATGCCTTGGCGGAGTTGACGGCATCCTGCCCGGTCATCGCGTCGCAGACTAAATAAATCTGGTGGGCGCTGACCGCTTTTGTTACATCAGCTACTTCATTCATCATTTCTTTGTCTATGTGCAGTCGCCCGGCCGTATCCAGTACAACAACATCGTGGGCGTTTTCCTGAGCATATTTTATTGAATTGCGCGCGACCTTGACGGCGTTCTTGCTCTGTTCGCTGTAAACATCGATATCAATTTGCTGGCCGAGTGTAATCAGCTGCTCGATAGCTGCCGGCCTTTGCAAATCATCCGCAACCAGAACCGGGTTTTTACCCTTGCTGACCAGATATTTTGCGAGCTTTGCAGCCGTCGTCGTTTTGCCGCAGCCCTGCAGGCCGGCCAGCAATATTACCGTCGGCCCGGGGCTTACAAAATAAATCCGCGTATCAACCGGGCCCATTAATTTCGTTAGCTCGTCATTGACAATTTTTACCATCATCTGGCCGGGGTGAAGGCTTTTTATCACCTCCGCGCCGATGGCCGCGTCCCTGACGCCCTTGCAGAATTGCTTTACTACCTGGTAATTGACGTCGGCCTCGAGGAGCGCCTTGCGTACGTCCCGCATTGCGTCCGAGACGTTCGCCTCGGTGATTCGGCCTCGACCCGATAAGGACCGAAAGACCGCATTGAATTTTTCTGTCAATGATTCAAACATCGCTTTTCCTTGAAAAGTCGGTATAAACACATAATTTTATGAGCTGGAGAGCCTTTCTGCAAGGACAAATGGCTTGCCAACTTGTCTTCAGGCATTATTATAATGGGTTTATGGATGTGTTTCTTTGCATTATTGGCGGGCCGTTGTTTTTAATCGCGCTGGCTGCGCACTTTTATGTGAAGATATCTCTTCGCCCGAAGGCCGGCTCGGACTTCGATGATTATTATTACGAGTTTGAGGAGCAGCACCCCGGCTTTGCAAGATACACAAAGTGGTCGAAAATCACCTTCTCTGCAGCGGTAATCGGCGCGCTACTGCTTTTCCTCGGCGTAGTGCTCTAAGCATTCACGATGGAACCACAGAAGACAAATAGACATAGGCGCATAAGAAAGACTCTGTCGCGCCTGGCTGTTTTTCTGGTAGCGGCATTATTACTTGCCGTCCTGTTATACGGCCCGGTAGCAACACTGGCGTCGCTGAGAAAAGTGGATGACTTCCCGCTGTACGTGATGCACTATAAAGGCACGTATTTCTTTGGCTATTTTGTCAAGAGAGGTATTGAGCGAGATATTTATCGAATAACCGAAAAAAAAGTTAATCCGGATGCCTGCACGAGTTTCGCGGCCCTTAATCCCGCGGGTGATGCAATCTTTGGCCGTAACTTCGACTGGCAGCATCGCGCATCTTTGCTTTTGTATACCGATCCTCCCGGTGGCTATGCATCCGTCTCTATGGTAGACATCTACTACCTTGGTCTCGAAGGGATGCAGGAAGTACCCTGGACCAAACGTCTGACTCTGCTTGCTGCACCGTATTTGACTATTGATGGCATGAATGAGTGCGGTGTAGCAATTGGACAAAACGCCGTACCCTTAAGGAAAGTTCCTAAAGACTCCGATAAACCGACACTGACGCAAAGCCATATATTACGCCTTGTCCTTGACCATGCGAAGGACGTGAATGATGCTATAGACTTGATTAAAAATTACAACGTACGCTTTGTTGTTCCCACGCACATTCACGTTGCAGATGTATCCGGAAATTCCGCGGTAATAGAGTATGTCGACGGTGAGTTAGTTGTTGTCCGCGATGGCAATCCCTGGCAAGTCTCAACAAACTTTCTTCTTAGCGAAGAAGACAGACCGTCTTGCTGGAGATATGAGAAGGCCTTTAAGCTACTTGAAGAAACACAGGGAAACATATCTCAGGTACAAGCTATGACTTTGTTAAAGGACACTCAATTAGATATGATAGTATGGTCTGTCGTGTACAATATGAGTACAGGCCGGATAGTTCTGGCTATGGGTAGAGATTATGATAGGGTGCATAGCTTTAATCTGGAGATGAGACCTCATTAGTGTTTCATCGCCGGAATATAGAAGGCCTGTAGCGGACGTATTGCCGACCTTTCTTTTTTTAAATTGTATTTTTGTTTACCTGGATTTTCTATTGAGCTATATTTGTTTGTATGTTTTCTGATATACCGCAAAAAATAATCGACCGGATGCGATTTCTTGAAGAGATGAACCGGCAAGGAGGACTCGATAGCGCGCAGGGACTAATAGGGCTGTACCAGGTTCCGCCGGAAACGGGAAGGTTTATCGCGATGTTGGCGGCGAGCGCGCCTGAGGGTGAGTATCTGGAGATTGGCACAAGCGGCGGGTATTCAACACTGTGGCTTGCTCTTGCCTGTCGTGCCGTTAATCGAAGGATAAAAACTTTCGAGATTCTTGAAGAAAAAGCGGTGTTGGCAAAAGAGACATTTCGACTGGCCGGGGTCGAGGATTTAGTAGAATTCATTCACGGTAATGCCCTGGAATATCTTGCTGATTGCAGGAATGTTTCTTTTTGTTTTCTTGATGCGGAAAAGGAAATTTACGAGCAATGTTACGAGATAGTTGTGCCCAATATGGTTTCCGGAGGGATTCTCGTCGCGGACAATGTAACAAGTCATGAAACAATTCTTAGGCCGATGCTGAATCACACATTGAATGATCCTCGAGTTGACGCGGTAGTTGTACCCATTGGTAGTGGTGAGCTTGTCTGCAGAAAAGTGTAGAGATAAAATACTGACTTTAAGAGGCATCGTTGTTTATCATTGGTTTGAAGTCCGGTCGGACTTTGAATAAATATTTAGGAAGGGAATAATGAGCAAGACAATTCGAGAATCAGAATATTTTCTTGCCTGGCTGGTGTTTTGGTTAAGTGCAACAGTAGGAGGCTTTATTGTAGGAGCAATCATCGGAGCAATACTCGGTTTTGCTCTCGGTGTGGCAGGAGCTGACCTTCAGACAATAAAGATTGTTTGCGGAATTGCGGGATTCATAATTGCCATACCTTTTTCATATCTTCTTTTCCGATGGATTGTCGGCGCAATGATTGTCAAAAAATCGGAAAAACGCTTAACCGAAACTACATAGACTGTCACGTGTCTCGTTAGTATTAGTCCGATTGATGTTAAGAATAAAGACAGACTATGACAATTCATGAGAAATTTTATTCTCAAAGATTTCGGGATATTACGCAATTCTATAAAGAGTCCGAAGCTGAAAAACAGGTTGAGTTTATTGAGCAAATCTTACCATTGAAACCGGGATGCAAGATACTGGATTTGGCCTGTGGATACGGCCGGCATTCAATCATACTTGCTCGTAAAGGTTATACTATAACAGGATACGATTTATCTGCGGACTATATCAGGGAAGCTATACAGGAGGCTAAAAAGGTTGGAGTGAAGGTGAATTTTGAGCGAATCGATATGCGCCGGTTGGATTTATCGGAGGAGTTTGACGTTATCTTGTCGTTATCTACCTCACTTGCTTTTTACGATGACGAGGTGAATAAGGATATTTTCTGCCGAATCTATAAAGCCTTGAAAGGTAAAGGGACTTTTGTTTTTGACCAGGGGAATATCTTTTGTTTTACAAATAAAAAGATAAGCAAGTCTGAGAAGTTATCAGATGGTCGAACGCATCACTACGAACTTGATTTTGATGCAGCAAAATGTCTCTTAAAAAGGCGTTCAATTCTTGAGGATGAGCAGGGACGGCAGGAGGCTGGGTGGGATATCAGATATTATACACTCCCGAAATTGAGGATTCTTATGAAGGTGATTGGCTTCGATATTGTTAAGGTTTACGGTGATTACGATAGCTCTGCATATTCTGTTGATAGCAAACGGCTTATAACAATTGTGCAAAAATCGTAAACAATCGCTTTGTTTGAGTAGGACTTGCTTTGGCTTTATTAAGGTTAATTTTGAGGTTTTTTTCGTTGACAATGGTGATAACCGCTGTTATAATGAATCCCGATAACTATCAGTCTGTACAGAGATTAGAGTAATAAACCGTGGTTGAGGGGCTTGATGGAAAAGATAAAGAATAACATTTGTTTGATACTCCTGGTGATGCTGTTAGGTATTGTTTTATGTGTTGCCGGCTGCAGCAGCAGCACGATTATCGGACAGGGCGAGACGGCTGCGGAGGGACACAGAAGACATTTGCGTCAGGCTGAGATTACAAGGCAGCAAATTGTGGACGATATTGACGCTGTTTTGCTGACGGACCAGCCAACCAAACTGAGCGATATAAGAGTCCGCTAAGTTGTGATCTGGGCAGTATACCGGGGGAAGGATGTGAAATTACACGCATACGGGCCTGTTGCGGGTAATATTGCCGGCGCCGGCCGGGACGGTAGTGTAAAAAGTCTATCCGGCGAAACTGCATAAAGTGGCCTGGCCCGCCTAGCAGCGAGGCAGGTTTACGGACGGTATTCCAGATGGCAGGGACTTAGCCGTGGAAGTAATCGTTGATTATCTCTACCGCATCGGTACTTATAATAAGGCTGTTGTAGTCGTCGAGTTGCTTTTCATTGGCCTGGTAGTCTACTGGGCCGTAAATTTCCTCGAAGGAACCCGCGGAGAACGTCTGTTTAAAGGCGTGATATTCATTCTGATTGCGGGCTCACTAATCCTTAACTTTGTAGTCGAGCAATTCGGATTTGAGCGTCTTCAATACCTTTACAAGGGTTTTTTAATCACGGTGTTAATCATTGCGGTTGCCGCTTTTCAGCCTGAAATCAGGAGGGCCCTGATACGTATAGGCCAGCCCCGGTTTCTGAAGAGCTCGTCTCAACAGCTTTCGCGGACGGTGGAAGAGATTATCACGGCGGTGAAAGACCTTTCTGCGACTCGCACCGGTGCGATAATTGTGATAGAGCAGCAGGTTGGATTGGGTGAGTTTATCGACACCGGTATTCGGATTGACGCGAAGGTGACGGCACAATTGCTGAAGACGATTTTCCATCCGGGCACGGCCTTGCACGATATGGCGGTTATAATCCAGGGCGATAGAGTCATTGCAGCGAGGGTCCAGCTGCCCCTGGCGGAAAGCGATTCGGCAGACGGATTGCAGCTTGGCTCGCGACATCGGGCGGCCATTGGCATTACTACAGGCTCGGATGCGACCGTTGTCGTGGTAAGTGAAGAAAGCGGGACGGTTTCACTGGCGGTCAACGGTAACCTGATGAGAGGCATATCCGATTCACAGCTAAGAAAGCATCTTACCACGGCAATGGTTGAGACTATGCCTTTTGTAGAAAGGCTCTGGAAAATACAGAAGAAAAACGCTGCAACTAAGTGAAAAACTTGTCTAATCCCGGAGATTTAAGGCCGGGCGGTGCATAATGCTGCAGAACATTAAGAAGTTGACGCTTGTGGTATTCATAACCCTGCTGATATGGGTCTGGGCAGACCGTGCGCTGGATGAGGAATTAGCCGGTATTACAGCCAGTCTTTCTGCGGACCCATCGGCAAGTCCCAACCTTTGGGTCAGTTTCGACAACGACTCTTCGGCTCATTTCCGAATAACTCTGTCCGGGCCCGTCTCGAGAATAACAGAGGTGAAGCGAAAGCTGAAGGACCGCTCATTGAAATTTGGTTTCCTTCTTGACCCGGAAAAGGAAAAGATAGGGGTGCCTACCGACAGATATCCTCTGGATTTGCTTGGTTTTCTGGAGAAGAACGTTGAAATAAGAAAGCTTGGACTGAAAGTAAAGTCCTGTGAACCGGGTACTGTGAATGTTACGGTTCTTAAGCTGGCAGGAAAGAGTCTGCCGGTCGAATGTCTGGACGAGAACCGACTGCCGGTGGCGGGTGTTGAGTCAGTAGACCCGCCGCGAGTTGAGATGCCGGTTCCGGAGAACTGGACCGGTGAGCAGCTCAAGGCGGCCGTTCGGCTGACGGGCAAGCAGATTGAGCAGGCACGACTGGATGCAATTTCAGTTCGGCCGTATATTGAAATTATCCCGGGCAGTTTCAAATACAGTGAGAACCGTGTGCAAATCAAGCTGTCCGCAAGGCAGGAACGCCTGCAGGATTACGGCATCCCCGCGACTATCGGATTTACGCTCAGCGAGAATTTGTTTGGCAGGTTCAGGGTCGAGTTGACGGACAGAGGCCCCAGCATGATAGGAATTAAGGCCACGCCGGAAGCGAAAACGGCCTATGAAAACACATCCTTCAAACTGCTGCTTTTCATCGAGGACGGAGACACAAAAGCGACTGAGGCGATACCGAGAGAGCTGGTTTATAACTTCCCGCCCGAGTTTGTACAGAAAGATGAGATCCGAGCGACCCAGCAACAACCTCCCAAGGTTCGATTTAAGCTGATACCGCTGAGCCCCCAGAGTCAGCTGGCGCCGCCGGGCTCTTAAAGAAAAGAATCATGGTTTCTATAATCATCCATAACGCCAGGATGGAAATCCCCGCCCCGATTGCTGTCAGAAGCCAATTCTGCGAGGCGATAAACCTTTTCTCACTCAGAATCATAGCAGAGCTTGTTATGGTCAACATAATAAGACAAGGTACAGCAGTTACTATGAATGCCGCTCGGCCCCTGCTTCTGAGATACATTGTGACAACCAGAAGTGCCAGGGCTGCCAATAGTTGATTGGCTGTTCCAAATAAAGGCCACAGTTTCATTGCACCCATTCCATTGGCGCCGGTGGCGAATGCCAGCACAGCAGCACTTCCAACGGCCAGGGTAGTTGCAACCCAGCGATTAGAAAGATACGGCATCCTCAGCTCTGCCGTCAACTCGCCTATAACATAGCGCTGGATTCGGACCGAGGTATCGAGAGTGGTTCCGGCAAAAGAGGCGATGAAGACGCCCATCACGGCTATACCTATTGACTTAGGCAGGGAAATCGAGGTCATTATATTGGCGGCACCACCAACCACGGGAGCTATCTTGGTAGCAAGGCCTTTCTCACCTGCCCAGGAGCTGTAATACTGCTGCCAGACGGCTTGTCCGGCCTCGAGTGTTTCCTGACCCATTCCTATACCTGCCGCCACACATACAATAACCAGCACGGCCAGAGCACTTTCCATCAGCATTGAGCCGTAACCAACGAACAGACTGTGGGACTCACTGGAAATTTGCTTTGCACTGGTACCACTGGCGACCAATGAATGAAAGCCGCTGATTGCGCCACAGGCAATTACGACAAACATAAACGGCCACATCGGCGGGGCCTGTGCGGGAGAAAGATTAACCGCCGGCGCCACCAGCGGAAGGTTGCCGGTCGCTGAGGCTACTACCGCTCCACAGGTCAAAAGCCCCATTGCTATAAACAACTGCCAGGCGTTTATGTAATCTCTGGGCTGCAAAAGCATATTCACCGGCAGCGTGGATGCTATCCAGGCATATAACAAAAGAACGATTGTCCAGAGTCCGGTTGGGGGCAAAAAGGTCCCTTCGGGCATACTGAGCAGGCCGGGCCAGCGAATCTCGAGATAAGCACCAAGGCCGACGGTCAAATACATAGTAGCCACGGCAACGAGGGTAGCAAGCGCGAGATTTGCCCCTTTCTTATAAACCGCCCAGCCGAGAGCGACGGCGATTGGAATTTCCAGCCAGACCGGCAGAACTGATTCGGGATAAATTTTGAAGACCAAAGCGATAATAACGCCGAATATAGCGATAACAATCCATAAGGCCAGAAAGACTATCACAAAAAAAATGAAGCGCACGCGCCTGTTGATATACTTGGCGGCTACCTCGGATATACTCTTGCCCTCGTTGCGTAGTGAGACCACCAGTGTTCCGAAGTCATGTACGGCACCCATCAGGATGCTGCCGAGAAATACCCACAGGACCGCGGGCAGCCAACCCCAAATGATGCCGATTGCAGGCCCGACAATCGGCCCCGTGCCTGCTATTGAGGTGAAATGATGGCCGAAGATTACCGGCTTTCGGGCAGGGACATAATCGATGCCGTCCGAAAGCGTAAGAGAGGGAACAGGGGCGTTCCTATCCAGCTTAAATATCTTCTTGGCAAGAAACCGCCCGTAAGTGTTGTAAGCAACGATATAACCTGCTGTGCAAAGAACAATCAACAATAAGGTATCCATTCCAAGTTCTCCTCAAACCCAAAAATAAAATCAATCTCGTCTGGTGCGAAACAGAAGCCTTATCGGCACCTCGGCTATTGGTAGCAGCTCTCTTAACCTGTTTGTAATAAATCGGCGATAGTTCTCTTCAAACAGTTCCGGCCTGTTTACAAACATAAGTATCGTAACAGGATTGACCGCAATTTGAGTGGCATAGTAAATCTTCGGCCAGCCGCCCTTACTGCGCCTGGTTGCGCCGATGCCTTCCGTCTTTATTGTCTCGAACGCCTTGTTCAATCTGCCGGTAGGTATCCATGTTGTGGCCTGCTTGAAAATTTCAGCGGCCAAATCCAGAACGCTCTGAACGTTCTTTGCCTTCGTTGCAGTGGTAAAAGCTATCGGCGTATATTTTAAGCCGGGCAACAATTTAGTCAAATAGTCCTCATAGTCACCGGTTACTGCCGTCTCTTTCGCCAGGTCCCATTTGTTTATCACCAGTATGCAGCACTTGTACTGCTCAAGTATGAACTTTGCCAGCTTTTTATCGACCTGTGAAACCGGTACGGTGGCGTCAATTAAAAACAGCACTACATCGGCCCGCCTGATTGAGCCTGTGGCACGTGCATAGCTGTAAAACCCGATGTCATCGGCTATCTTTCTCTTCTTGCGAATGCCCGCAGTATCGATAGCGATGTAGGTCTTGCCGTTTTTCTCGAAGCGAACGTCAACCGCGTCACGGGTAGTGCCCGGTATTTCGCTGACAATTACCCTATCTGTTCCAACAATAGCATTAATCAAGGTGCTTTTGCCGGCATTTCGTTTGCCTACCACCGCGATTTTCATCTCAGCCTTTTCGGGCCGTTCGTCAGGCAAGTGACTGATTTTTTCAATGGTCTTATCCAACAGGATACTTTTGTTGAGGTTGTTCAGGGCCGAGATGCAAATCGGCTCGCCAAGCCCCAGTTTGTTAAACTCGGCGGCTGCTGGAAAAAGCCGGGCTGTGTCGGCCTTGTTGGCCACGAGAATAACATCCCGTTTTTCTTTGCGAAGCAGTCCCGCGATTTTCTCATCCAGCGGTACCAGGCCGTCACGTATATCGACCATAAAAACGATAACGTCGGCGGAATCTATTGCCTGTAGAATCTGCCGTTCGATATGACTGCTTAGCTCGTCTGAGTCCACAATCCCGTAGCCGCCGGTGTCAACCAGCTCGAAGAAACGCTCGTTCCGCTCGATGATGGCAGTTATCCTGTCGCGTGTAACGCCCGCGGTCGGCTCGACTATGCTTATCCTCCGGCCGGCCAGCGCATTTAAAAGGCTGCTTTTACCCACATTAGGCCGACCAATTATTGCAACTACCGGAAGCGCCATAACATCCTTCCAAATATAATGGAAACAACTAATTATAACAGATTGACGGATAATTTGAAGTGAGGAGATTGTGCTCTGTGTGGTAGCTGGAGATTAGTTTGTTAATAACACTCCAGCAGCCAATAGGCCGAGAGAATTTTTAAATCGTTTACATCGGGCTTTTTTTTGAATAAAGGCATTCCAAAAACCCTCCTTCTTATATTTTAGAAATTCAGCGTTGATTATGCCTGATTTGTTTTTATCAAGTGAAATATCAAGATTGGAAAAATCCCCCATTGCCGACATCACAAACTAAGACGGCTCATCTTCATATTGAAATACTTCTTCCACACGAACTCCAAAAGTTCGGGCTATTTTAAAGGCCAGTGTAAGTGATGGTGAATATTTGCTGGCCTCGATGGCGATTATCGTCTGCCGGGTGACACCTGTCTTGTCGGCCAGTTCCTGCTGTGTCATCTCGCCGTTTTCAAAACGCAGTCTGCGAATCTGGTTCCTGATGATTCGACTTCGCTCACCAGTGCTCTCATTATTTGGCATTTTTTCCTTCCCGGCCGTATTGAATCAGAATCGCCAAAGATTGCACCACAACTGCAACTACACCTCCACCACCAAGTATCATGGGTAGCACATAAACAGGGGCAAAGCCACTCGACCTGAAAATAAACCACGGAAGCATACAGGCGGCGACAAAGAAAGGCCAAATAACCGAATGTGCAGCAGTAAGAGACTTTTCGTAAATCAAACGGTCACGTTCATCGAAATTTGCCCCGCCTTGACGTCGTTTTTTCCGGAAGACCGCGCTCGATATGCCCACAAATCCCAGCAATCCCATAAGTGGAATCCCGTGGTGTGGTGTAAACAAAAGAGTTATCGTTCCACTGAGTGTGAGAGTTGTTACTATTATAATCAGATTCGACCATGCAAATTTCTGTGCACTATTCATTTTCTTTACCTCCCTGGCCGTATTGAACCAGAATTGCCACAGAGCATACAATCTTCATAAAAAGTGCTCCTCCAAAAGCCATCAACGGCAGTGTCATCGTTGGTACGGAATTTTTTGGCCCGATGATCATAAACAACAGATAAGATGATAGGACAAAAACTATCCAGAAGGTTGTATAAGCAAAAGATAAAGCTCTTTTTCGGATAAAACTGTCACGCTCATCGCAGACCACCCCGCTCCGGCTTTCCGATTTCTTAAACATAAACGGCGTGAACTTTAACAACGCCAGAATTCCTATAAACCATAGCCCGATTGTTGAATAGCCTCGCATGTGAAATTCTATTGCGATCGCTGTTGTTGTAATAATAATTGTTGCCATTATTATGATTAAATTAAACCATGCTATTTTTTGATATCTATTCATGATCTTTCCCCTTTATCTCTCCAGCCGTATTCGTTCAATATCGCTATCGAGTACAGAGTTATTACCACGAACATGCCAGCGAAGACCATCCCGCACAGATATATCATCGGCACCTTCCCATCCGGGCCGTACACAAAGAACGGTGCCATCGCCATCAGCACGAATATCGGCCAAAAACCCCCATACGCTGCGATCATTGCATTTCTTTTAATTAGTAAGTCCCTTTTATCAAGCGGAGGTTTCTTGCTCTTAATTCTGAACATAGAGGGGTCGACACGACTAAGCCCCAACAGTCCTATGAAAGCAAATCCAGCCGTTGTGCTGTGCCATTTAAAATCGAATACAAAGCGCAAGACCCCAACTGCTGTCAGACTCAGGGCCAAAGCTAATCCCATAACGACAAGAGTAAACCTCGCCTCTTTTTGCCACCTGTTCATAATATTTATCCTTTTCAATTGTAATTTGCCTTTGTTTATGTAAGCTTAACTATACATAATGTAAAGCAAGCTATACAATATGTCAAGTATATTTTACATTTTTTTGAGAAAATTTTTTCCCTTTCTATCTTTCAAGGGAGTGTTTCTTCTTAAATCCCTTGCTGTTAAGCCATTGTGAAAGGTCGGGAAATAGCTTGATTCCTTCGATTTTGGCCTGCGGTTTTTCTTTTAGCAGTTGTCGGATTCAATCGGGAAATCGGGCGGTCTAAGCCAAAAAAGTGATATACAGAGAATCTGCTACTCTGATTTGTTGAATATTTCCGATATAAACCGCATGAAAGCTATTACTTTCAGTCGCCCAAAGACTAAATTATGCCCTTTTTGCGCCGAAACGATTCAGGCGGCGGCTATCAAGTGCCGATTCTGCGGGGAATTTCTGAATGGCCGTCAGGCTCAGCCGATAGTGACTAATTCCGTATCCGGCCCGCAGAGCCCAAAATCATACGAAACATCGGATGAGGTCTTGTTCAGGAGCAGGCCGTCTCTTTGGGCCAGGGCCAGCTCAATAATGCGAAGGCTGGCTCTTTTAGTCATTGCAGGTCTTTTGTTGTACTTTCCTCTCGAAAGCATTGCCGACAGCGTGCTGGGTTTAAACCTTACTGAAAACCAGGTCCTGACATTCGGCCGGTACCGTTTCTTTGCCGGTGCCGGACTCGCCGCGATTGCTATCCTTTTGCTTCTGATGGGTATAATCAGGCTCAAGGCAATCTGTTATGAAGTTACAGCCGATAGGATTGAGTGGTCTCGGGGCGTTTTAAGCAGAAAGTTCGACAACCTGGATATGTTCAGGGTAGTTGATTTGAAGCTTCACAGAAACCTGTTTGACTGTATTGTTGGGGTTGGCAGGATGAGCCTTGTGACGACGGACAAGACGGACCCGAAGTTTGTCTTTGAAAAGGTGCGAAAAATCCGAAAACTCTACGATGTTATCAAAAAAGCCAGTCTTGAAGCAGCTCAAAAAAGCAGTGTTTTACACCTCGATAAGAATTAGCACTGTCTGCGTGGGGCCTTGAATTCATACACTTTTGCAATCTGTTAGTATGGCGAGTTCGTGTTTAAGTAACCTTGTTTTCAGTTTTTTTCCGCCGGGTGCGGAGAAGCCGCCGATTTTGCCGTCACTGCGGATGACTCTGTGGCAGGGAATTATCAGTGGCAGGGGGTTCCCGGCCAGGGCGTTAGCGACGGCTCGAACGGCCTTCGGCCGGCCTATTGCCGATGCCAGCGCCGAATAGGTTGAAGTTTGGCCAAAGGATATCTTACGGCAGGCCGAGAGCACAGAGCGGGTGAAAGGCGGCAAATTTTGCAGAAAAACCGGCGCATCAGTATTAAAATCCACTATTTTGCCCTTAAAATAGGCGATAATTCTGTCCTGAAGCGGCCTGTAAAGTGCCTTATCAAACTCGGGATGGTTCCTGCCTTTGAGTAGCATATCTCGTGCCGCTTGCCTGGTTGAAGCGGGTAGGAATGTACGAACAAGGCCTTGTTCGACAGCCAGCAGTCCGAACCAGCCCCATTGCGTCTTAAAAACCACATATTTCATAGTAATATCATTATCTATCAGCCATTTTCGTTGACGCAAGCGTGAATTTGTGTTAACTAAAGGAGTTTTCATAAAAGCGGCGGTTTTTTTCGGCGGTGCCGCATTTAATCTTTCGAGTCCGGATATTCGGCTTAACTTATGTCGCTTGAAGAGCTGCGAAAACAAATAGATGAGATTGACATCAAGCTGGTAGAGCTTCTGAACCAGCGTGCCCGGATTGTGGTGGATGTCGGCAAGATAAAGAACAAGGGTGACAGGCCCGTTTATTCGCCGGACCGTGAGAAAGAAATACTTGCCAAGATAATGAAGGCCAACAAAGGCCCACTGCCTGATAAGTGTCTTGCGGCTATTTGGCGTGAGATGATGAGCGGTTCATTTGTTCTGGAACGTCCGTTACGAATCGCCTATCTGGGTCCGGAAGGCAGCTTCTCGCACACTGTGGCGATGCTGAAGTTCGGTCAAAGCGTGGACTACGAGGCGGTGATGGACATCAATAATATATTCGAAGAGGTCAGCAAGGGGCATTGTGATCTTGGGGTTGTTCCTGTGGAGAATTCGGCCGGCGGCGGGGTCATAGAGACACTCGATGCGCTGATAGACACGGACGTAATGATTTGTGCCGAGGTGCTGATGGGGATTCATCACAACCTGCTGGCGAACTGCTCGCTGCAGGAGATTGATAAGGTTTATTCGAAGCCGGAAGTTTTTGCTCAGTGCCGTAACTGGCTCGGCGCAACATTCAAGGAGGCAAAGACTATTGCGGTCGCCTCAAGCGCAAAGGCGGCGCAAATGGCGGCGGTAGAGCCGTCCGCGGCGGCGATAGGCTCGCGTGTCGCGGCCGAGCTGTATGGCCTTAATATAATTTGTGAGAATATCGAGGATAACGCCAACAACGTAACAAGGTTTCTTGTAATCGGCAAAGAGGATGCCAGGCGGACCGGAGACGACAAGACGGCTTTGCTGTTCAGCACGGCACACAAGGCCGGTGCTTTAGCGGATGTTCTGAGTGTATTCAAGAGTTGTGGGGTCAACCTGACGAATATTGAGTCAAGGCCGAGCAGGAAGAGGGAGTGGGAATATTACTTCTTTATGGACTGTCAGGGGCATAAGAGCGATGAGAACGTCGGCAAGAGTATAGAGTTGGCCCGGCAGCACTGCCTTCAGCTCTCGGTGCTGGGCAGTTTCCCCAAAGCGACTCAGGTGTTATAGACCTGCCTGTCCTGCCTTGCGCCGCGGCGGGCAACTTGTGCCATAGGTACTTGTGCCATAGATAGCAACGGGTAGAGCGGACGGTCTTATCAGGAGAATTTTAATGAGAAAGCCCTTTATAGCGGGCAACTGGAAGATGAATACTAACAACCGGAGCAGTTCAGCGCTGGCGGAAGGCATTGTCAACGGGCTAAAGCAGTTCGACGCCGATGGGCTTGATGTAGCGATATGCCCGCCGTTTGTCTATCTGAAGCAAGTGGCGAAAGCCGTTAGTGCCTCACATGTTGCACTCGGTGCTCAGGATGTCTATTACCAGACGGACGGTGCTTTCACGGGTGAGATAAGCTGCCGGATGCTCAAAGAACTCGGCTGTACGTATGTTATCATTGGTCACTCTGAAAGAAGGCATGTGATTGGCGAGACGGACGAGTTGATTAACAGGAAGTTGACGGCGGCAATCAACAATGGATTGCTGCCGATTTTCTGCGTGGGCGAACTGCTGGAAGAAAGGCAGGCTGATAAGACGGAGGAGGTGGTGACAGCGCAGATAAAAAAAGGTCTGGCCGGTCTGGGCGAAGAGAAGGCCTCGGCCATAACGATAGCTTACGAACCGGTCTGGGCCATTGGGACGGGGAAAACGGCCACGACTGAGCAAGCCGAGCAGGCCCACCAGATGATTCGGGCTTTCATAGCTCAGATGTATGGGCCGGAGTTTGCCGAAGAGATTCGCATCCAGTACGGCGGCTCGGTTAAGCCGACAAATGCCTCTGAATTGATGGCCGAGGAGGATGTTGACGGCCTTCTGGTAGGCGGCGCAAGTTTGAAAGAGGATGATTTCACGGCAATTATTAAGGCATCTTTGCGAAAATAGCGGCGGCACCTGTGAGGTTGAACTGTCTAATCAAGGGTCGGCAGGCTGTAGATTTCCCGTGTTTTTGTTTTCTAATTTTTAACTTGTAAGGTAAACTCAAGCATCGCGACTCGAGACCGGCTCGGGATGGTAACGGGAATTGTGGCAAGTAGAGCAGGCAAGCAATTTAATTATAAGCGAGGTATGAAATGATTCTTCCACTTGCGGCGGTAAGCTTTACGATGCAGGTCGTCAGCGTTCTTTTTGTACTCTCGGCAGTATCGCTCGGAGTGGTAATACTGATCCAGAAGGGCAGAGGTGGCGGTTTAGGCGCAGCAATTGGCGGGGGTGCGGCAGGGGGGCTTTTCGGGTCGAAGACCGGTGATTTTCTGACGTGGGTGACAATCGCAATGACGGGCTTGTTTTTGTTTATGGCTGTTATTATGGGTCTTTTTTATAGGCCGATTGTTACTCAGGTGGGAGATTTACCACCGCCCATAACGGTTCCGGCTGAGAGTCAATCAGACTTGGGGATGGACGAAATACCGGGTACCCCGGCTGAGGACCTTGGGGCGGATATAGGACAGGAAAGTCGGGAAGTCCCGGAACCGGCCGAACAGTAAAAGCCGACAGGCAAAGACAAAGTATCCTTTAGGCAGTAAACATAATGGATAGTATGACAGGATATGGTAATGCGGAAGGCCGGGTCAACAATGTAAGTTACCTCGTCGAGATAAAAACGGTGAACAACCGGTATTTCAAAGCGAGCATAAAGCTGCCCGAAACACTTGCTTTTCTGGAAACGGATGTAGAACAATTTCTGCGCAGGAAATTACATCGAGGCAGTGTGAATTACACACTGCGATTCAAAGACAGCTATGCGATAGCGGCCTGGGATATTGACGAAGTATTATTGAAAAGGACTATGGAAAAGCTGGCGGCAGTTGCGCATACAACTGAGGCTAAGTGCGATATAGATGCCGGGTCTATTCTGGCACTGCCCGGGATTCTGAAGCCGGTAATCCCGGATGAAAAGCAGGCCGAGAAGTATAGAGAGGCGGTTCAGCAGGTTACGCAACTTGCAGTGGAGCGATTGAAACAAATGCGAGCGCGGGAAGGTGCCGCGCTAGCTGCGGATTTAAAGGGGCATTGCGAGCATATAAGAGAAGGAATCGAACTGATACGGCAGCGCAGTGGAATGGTAGTCCGGGAGTATCACACTCGGCTGCGAAAGAGAGTGGACGAATTACTTTCCGGGGCGGAGTTGGAACTGGACGCCGAGGCACTGGCAAGAGAGGTAGCTTTTTTTGCGGAGCGGGCCGATATATCCGAGGAGATGACACGTCTCGATTCACATCTGGAGCAGTTTGTAAATAGCTGCGAGCAGGATGAGTGTCCGGGCCGAAAGCTGGAGTTTATTGCACAGGAATTACTGCGTGAGGCCAACACGGTGGCAAGCAAGGCTGCTGATGCGGAAATTGTCCATTGTGTGGTGGAAATAAAATGCTATATTGACCGTCTCAAAGAACAGGTACAGAACATTGAATGATGGTGAGCAATGTGCGGAAGTCGGGAAAATGAGGGCAGGTTGGTGATAGTAAGCGGTCCATCCGGGGTTGGAAAGACGACGATTTGCAGGGATGTTGCCGAAAAGACAGGGGCTTTTTTGTCCGTATCGATGACTACCCGGCCCAGGGCCCAGCAGGAGATTGACGGGGCGGAGTACCGGTTTGTATCAAGAGACGAGTTTCAAAAGCAGATAGAGCAAGGCCGGTTTTTAGAATATGCGGAGGTTTTCGGGAACCTGTATGGCACGCCGAGAGGACCGGTAGATAAGGCCCTCAAGGAAGGCGGAACCGTTATTTTGCAAATTGATGTCCAGGGAGCCAGGCAGGTTAAGGAGATTTACCCCGAGGCGATTATGATTTTTATTCTTCCGCCGGACCGGAGGGAACTGGCTAATCGTCTGGCCGAGAGAGGGCGGGATATGGCTGAAGTGGCGCAGCGAAGGCTGAACGGCGCAAGTAATGAAATCGCTGCGGCGTGGCGATATTACGAAAATATGGTCATAAATGACGAACTGGAACAGGCGGTAAGGGAAGTGGTGCAAATCATTAATGATAGTGCTATGGAGAAGTAAGGAATGATTGAAGAGTTAAAGAATACAGACATAGTTGACAAGGTAGGGGGCAGATTCAAACTCTCGGTATTGATTCAAAAACGAGTGCTGGAATTGATGGAGGGCTCTCGGCCGTTGATCGAGGACACGGAAGGAAAAACACTTATGGAGATTGTGGTGGAGGAAATCAAACGGGATAAGATAGCAATTGACTATGATGCTTCCGATGTGACCAGGCCGGAGAATTATACAGAGCGGTAAATGGCGAAAAACAAGTCAAGTCTGAGTGGTTTGGACGTTCTTCTGGGTGTTACGGGCGGGGTTGCGGCCTACAAGGCGGTTGAACTGGCCAGCAAGCTTGCCTCGGCCGGGGCGAAGGTGACGACAGTAATGACACAAAACGCCTGCAAGTTCATCCAGCCCAGGAGTTTCCAGGCGGTCACTGCTTCTATGGTTTATACGTCTATGTGGCTCGAGACGAGTGAGTACAAAATCGAGCATGTCTGTATTGCTGAGCAGGCCCGGATTGTGGTGGTGGCACCGGCGACGGCAAACATAATCGCCAAGATGGCAAACGGGATTTGTGACGATTTACTCAGTACTACACTGTGCGCCTGCTGGCAAAAGCCCGTAGTTGTGGCGCCGGCAATGAACGAGAATATGTGGAACAATCCGGCGGTTCAGTGGAACATAAAATCCCTCAAGGAAATGGGCTTTGAATTGACAGGTCCCCGGACGGGTCGGCTGGCCTGCGGTAGTGAAGGGGTCGGAAGGATGTCAGAGCCGCAGGATATTTTGAAGGCGATTGAAAAAATCGCTTCGAAAATTAAACGCAGAAAAAGATGAGCCATCCAGCAAAATGCATTTTCTAATAACAGCAGGCGGAACTCGCGAATATATTGACTCCGTTCGTTTTATCTCCAATGCAAGCAGCGGCAGGATGGGCTACGCCCTTGCGCTGGCGGCAATCAAAGCCGGTCACAAAGTAACACTGGTCAGTGCTTCGGGTTTGCAGCCGCCGATAGGAGTGGACTTTGTCGGCGTTGACAGCGCCGCTGAAATGTTCGCGGCCGTGAAGAAGTTCTTTGCAAAATGTGACTGTCTGATAATGGCCGCGGCGGTTGCGGACTATACACCCATAAAAAAGCCAAAAACAAAAATCAAAAGTTCAAAAAAAAGTTTGGTAATAAAATTAAAACCAACAGTTGATATTATAAAATGGGCGGGAAAGCATAAGAAAAACCAAATTGTTGTTGGCTTTGCTCTTGAAGAAAAAGACCTGCGCAAAAGTGCCGAAAGGAAGCTGAGAGAGAAAAAACTGGATATGATAATAGCCAATACCCCCGCAGTAATTAATTCTGAAGAAACTTTCGTTCAAATTAAAATGCCAAACCAGAAGTGGCTTAAACTTCCACAAGCGAATAAAAACACAATTGCAAAAAAAATCATCGCTCTGGGAGAGAAACTTGGGAAGAAAACCATCTCAAAAAGAGCAAACAACAAACAATAGTTGGGATTCTCATCGCAACAGCTTTTGGATTTGTCTGATTTTATCCGCCATTACTGTCGCAGTTTTCTGGCAGGTGCCTGTATGTGAATTTGTCGCCTTCGATGATGATGTGTATGTGCTCGAAGAGAAAAATGTCACGGCCGGGTTGACCTGGCGGTCAATTATATGGGCCTTTACGTCGGACCATTCGTATATGTGGCATCCTTTGACTTCGCTAAGCCATATAATAGATTACCAGTTATTTAAAGACAAACCCTTCGGGCATCATATGGTCAATCTATTACTCCACACTGCAAATGTAGTGATTTTGTTTTTGATTTTAAGGACGATGACAGGCTCTGTCTGGCCGAGCGCGTTTGTGGCGGCACTTTTTGCCGTACATCCACTACAGATAGAGTCGGTGGCATGGGTGTCTGAGCGTAAGAACCTTATGAGTGGCTTTTTCTGGCTGTTGACGATAGCGGCTTATATTCGATACGCCAAGAAGCCGGTTTTTAGCGGGTATATACTTGTAGCTTTGGTTTTTTGTCTTGCCCTGATGTCCAAGCCGATAGTTGTTACCCTGCCGTTTGTGCTTTTACTGCTGGACTACTGGCCCCTACGAAGAATTGCATTGTTTAATAACACTGAATTAAGTACAATTAAAATTCGCTTCCCAGCGGTTTCTCTCAATCGCCTGGTTCTGGAAAAAATCCCATTTTTCGTCCTTGTAGTTGTTTTGAGCGTGATTACTTTCAACATCCAGAAGTCAGGCCAGGCTGTAAAAACGCTTGGTGCCTTTCCTTTAAAGATACGCATCTTCAATGCCATCTTTTCTTATGTAAAATACATCGAGAAAATGTTCTACCCGACAAAGCTCTCCATTTTTTATCCCTATCCAAGTAACAAGTTAACCATCGTTAGAGTCGCAATTGCGGCAGCGTTACTTCTTGTGATATCAATCATTGTGGTCCGCATGGCAAAAAGCCGCAAATACCTGCCGGTCGGCTGGTTCTGGTTCCTTGGAGTGCTGGTTCCGGTGATAGGCCTGGTACAGACGGGTGGTCAGGCGATGGCTGACCGATATGCTTACCTGTCGTTTATCGGGTTATTCATTATCATCGCATGGGGCGCGCCGGACCTGATGTCAAAGTTACCGAACAAAAAAATTATTCTTGTTTCATTATCTTCTGTTGTACTTTTAGTTTTGTCAGTACACACTTGCCTTCAACTGCGGCACTGGCGTAATGCTGAAGACCTTTTTGAACATGCTGTGAAAGTGACCGAAGGCAATTTTGTAATGCACAACAACCTGTGTGTTTTGTACAATCGTTTCAAGAAGTTTGATAAATCCATCGAGCACGGCACAAAGGCCGTTTTAGCCCAGCCTGACTATTCCGAATTATACTACAATCTTGGAATACCGCTGTATAGAACCGGTAAAATTGACGAAGCAATTAAATGCTGGGAAAGAAATGTTGCTCTCGACGGCAAAAGCAACAAGGCGCATACCAACTTAGGCTCATTGTATTATAGCCGGAACAAAATCGACCTTGCTGTGAAACACTTTCAACGTGCGGTAGAGATAGATGAGAATGACTTTTTAGCACAAGCTAAACTCGGTATAATAATGACAAACAAAGGCCAATTTGCCCAGGCCCTCGACCACTATCAATGCTCGCTTAAAGCAAATCCCAATCAGCCGAGTACACGCTACGAGTATGCATTACTACTGGAGAATCAAAACCAACTTGGTGAAGCTATCAAGCAATACAAGCTTGTGCTAAAACACTCCCCCAACTTTGAACAGGCACGTAAGGCCCTGGACAACGCTCTGCAAAAACAGGCAAAATCGAAAACGTCAGAATAAAGGTCTTTGTGCCTAATCCTGTGGTTTATTCAATTCCAAGGTCGGCCTTTGTGAGGATACTTTCGTAATCGAAGCCGGCGTTTGTTATATTCTCTCGTCCTGCCTGCAGTCTGTCTATTACCGAGACGATTTTTTTAACAGTTGCGCCGGCCTTGGTTATAGTCTTAGCGGCCTCGACAACTTGGCCGCCGGTTGTTACCACATCTTCCACCAATAATACCACATCGTTCTTTTTGAGGGCCCCTTCGAGCATTTTTCCGGTGCCATATCCCTTTTTGGCATTGCGGACGATAATCCAGTTTTTGCCGGTGGCTATTGCTGTTATCGCCGCCAAAGCAACACCGCCTAATTCAGCGCCGGCAATTAGAGTTACATCGTCGGTTACGTATTTTGCGAATTCTTGGCCGAGGGCTTCGAGAATATCCGGACAGGTCTCGAAAAGATATTTGTCGAGATAGTAATTACTTCGTTTGCCGCTTCGAAGGATGAAGTCGCCTTCGAGGTAAGAAGTCTGCTTAATTCGCTGAGCCAATTCTTCTTTGGTCATCGGTGCCTCAAAATATTCAAACCTTAAGTTGAACTTTCCTGTTCAGGCATTTGCGATATCTTTTGCGAATAGGTGTTACAATATCCTTTATGAACTCGTCGACCTGCTGTGGTGCCCGGCCGATGTAATTTTCAGGCTTCATCAAAATTTTGAAATTAATTTTGCCGAATGCGGGGTCTGATTTAAGCCTTTCGATGAGGTCGTTAGGTTTGCCTTTTTGTTTTACCTGTTCTGCGGCCGCCTGAGAATGCTGTCTGATTTTTTCGTGTAAAGTCTGACGGTTGCCACCAGCTTTTACCGCGGCCATCAGAATATTCTCGGTGGCCATAAACGGCAGCTCGGCTGTGAGGCGAGCGGCGATGACCTTCGGATAAACCACCAAGCCGTCAGCAATGTTGGTTAGAATCTCCAGGATTCCATCGACAGCCAAAAATACTTCGGGAATTACAACTCTCCTATTCGCAGAGTCATCAAGGGTTCTTTCAAGCCACTGCTCACCGGCGGTCATTAAGGGACTACTCGCCAGGCTCAGGACCAGGCGCGAAATCGCGGTAGTCCGTTCGGAGCGCATCGGATTTCTCTTATAGGCCATCGCGGAAGAGCCCACCTGAGATTTTTCGAAAGGCTCTTCAAGCTCTTTAAGATTTGCCAGCAGGCGAATGTCATTACAAAGCTTGTGTGCCGACTGGGCGACCGATGCGAGAGAGTTGACCACCAAGGCATCAATCTTTCGCTGATAGGTCTGGCCGGTGATTGCGCAGATATTTTTAAAACCGAAGGCCGCGGCAAGACTTTTATCAAGCTGTTTGACCTTGTTATGGTTTCCATCTAAAAGCGCCAAAAAAGACTCTTGGGTTCCAGTTGTGCCCTTGACGCCTCGGAAGGGGAGTGTTTCCAGACGGTGCTCTATTTCGTTTAAATCCATTACGAATTCATAGCACCAAAGCGCAGCCCTTTTGCCGACGGTAGTAAGCTGGGCGGGCTGGAAATGTGTGAAGCCGAGTGTGGGCATACTACGATACTTTGCTGCAAACTTTGCCAGCAGGTTAATGAGACAAGCGAGCTTTTCGGCGATGATTTGAAGGCCCTGCCGCATAATTATCAAATCGGCGTTGTCTCCCACATAACAGCTTGTGGCCCCGAGATGAATGATGGGTGCAGCCTTTGGGGCGACCTCGGCAAAGGTATGTATGTGGGCCATTACATCGTGTCTGAATTTTTTCTCATAAGCGGCCGCCTTGTTAAAGTTAATATCGTCGAGGTGTTTGGCCATTTGGTCTATCTGGATTTGCTTAATGTCAAGGCCAAGTTTCTTTTGCGCCCTGGCAAGTTCGAGCCACAGCCTGCGCCAGGTAGCGAATTTCCTTTGCGGCCCGAACAGCTCAGCCATCTCTTTGGAGGCGTTTCTCTCAACCAATGGACTTTGATAGAACTTTTTCTCAAAGCTCATTTTTTCCCCTTCCTTCTGCGCTTCCAAAACTTCATAATTGTTTCGTTGCTATCTTTAAGCAGCGGTTCAATTTGCTGCAGTTCCTGTTCGGACAGCGGCCGGTCGGCGGCCTGTATGGTTTCTTCGATTTGTCCCGGCCTTCGGGCTCCCACGATTGCCGCGGTTACCTCAGGTCGACGCAGCACCCAGGAAATTGCCATCTGTGCCATAGTTTTGCCGGACTTCTCGGCAATTGGGCGCAGGTCCTCAATCAGCTTATAACAGATATCAAAAATCGGCGGATTGAAAGTCGGGTCTCGCCTGCGATGGTCATCCTCGGCCAAGGCCTGGACTTTTTCGGGTGTAAACTTGCCGGTCAGCAGGCCCTTTTGCATGGGACTATAGCAAATCACGCCAATATTATTCTTGGCGCAAAATTCCAGCAGGTCCTCTTCCACAAATCGTATGAGCATATTGTAAAGCGGTTGAAGCGAGGCAATGGGGTGAATAGGCTGGAGACGGCTAATCTGTTCGGCGTTGCAGTTGCTAAGGCCTGCATAGCGAATCTTTCCGGCCTTGACGGCCTTCGCAATTTCTTCCCAGGCCTCTTCAATTTTTTCTTCAGGCTCCGGCCAGTGAATCTGATATAGGTCTATCGTTTCTACCCCAAGCCGTTCCAGGCTTTCATCGATTTCTCTTCGAACGCTGTCGCCGTCCAGGCAGGGGACTCTGCGGTGCTGCTCATCCCAGCGTAAGCCGCACTTCGTGGCAATTATGGGTTTCTCGCTAAGCTGGGTAAGGGCCTGGCCGATGACTTTTTCGGCATGCCCGCAGCCATAGATAGCGGCAGTGTCTATCCAGTTGATACCGGCATCAATAGCCCTCAGAATTGTCGCAATCGAGTCGGCATCGTCCTGTGGCCCCCATCCGTACTGCCAGGGGCCGCCTATTGCCCAGGTTCCAAGGCCGATTCGAGTTAACTCAAGGTCGGTATAACCTAACTTTTTTCGCTCCACATTTTGCTCCTTTTTGACTCAGTTTAAGGTCTTTCAAACGGCGAGGTAGAAAGATAACCCAATTCGGCCGGATTATCAATTTATTTCCGGCCCGGCTGAGTAGTCTCGGCCGGGCGGTAGGGCGGCTGATAATAAGGCTTGCACGAAGCCTGCTGGCGTTTATCAGTCCGAGTACATTTAACGTGTTGGTTGGGAAGTTTAACATTAAACCAACAGGCAATTAAACGGATAATTGTCCGAATAAGGTGATTTTAACTGAACAGAAGTATAGAGGTCAGTCTATAATACTTTAAGGTAGGTACCTGGTTATGGTTATGAAGACTTTTACTACCAGCCGGCTCTGGAGGCCGCCGGAGAATTAATTATGAAGTGAAGTGAATTTGCGGAAAGGATGGTAGAAAATGATTAACCGTAAGATGGAAGAGGCCTTGAATGGACAGGTCAACGCGGAGATGTATTCGGCGTATCTATATCTGTCAATGGAGGCTTATTTTGAATCTGTGAATTTGAATGGTTTTGCCAATTGGATGGGGGTCCAAACGCAGGAAGAGATGATGCACGCAATGAAGATTTATGACTTCATATGTGAGCGTGGCGGCAGGGTCATATTAAAGGCTATAGAAGGCCCACCAACAAAATGGGAATCGCCCCTTGCAGTTTTTGAGGCGGTTTACACCCACGAACAGAAAGTTACGGGTCTGATTAATGGCCTGGTGGATTTGGCGATTGAAGAGAAAGACCACGCTACAAACAGCTTTCTGCAGTGGTTTGTTAATGAGCAGGTTGAAGAGGAAAAAAACGCGGGCGATATAGTAAGCAAGCTGAAGCTTGTTGCAGGCAGCCAGCAGGCTTTGTATATGGTCGATAAGGAAATGGCTCAGCGCGTGTTTGCTCCGCCGGCAACAACAGAAGGAGAATAATTATGAGCAGGCTTTTGTATATCCAGGCCTCCCCAAGAGGTAAACGTTCCCATTGTATTGCCGTTGCAGATGCTTTTGTTGAGGCGTACCGGCAGAAAAATCCGAACGACGAGATTGTGTTTATAAATGTGTTTGGTGCGTCGATTCCCAAATTTGACGGACCGGCGGTACAGGCCAAGTATACAATTATGCATGGGCAGTCGCATTCGAAAGAAGAACTGCAAGTATGGAAAGACGTTGAGAAAGTGATTGAGCAGTTTGTCGGTGCCGATAAGTATGTCCTTGCTGTTCCGATGTGGAATTTCAGTATTCCATATCGGCTCAAGCAGTATATAGATCTGCTCGTTCAGCCCGGCTATACATTCGGTTACAGCGAAGAAAAGGGCTATGAAGGCCTTGTTGTTGGAAAGCCGTTATTGGCTGTGTACGCCCGTGGCGGCGAATATTCTGCGGGCGGCAAGGCCGAGGCGTTTGATTTGCAAAGGAAGTATATCGAGTTGATATTCGGATTCATTGGATTTAAGGATATTCGTTCGATAGTTGTTGAACCGACCTTGCAAGGCGGCCCGGATGTCGCAGAGGCAAGGCGTCAAGAGGCAATAAACAAGGCCGGAGAAATAGCCGTCACATTTTGAAAATCGCTTTAAGACGGCGACAAGACTTTTCTGTTTAGTTTATCTTGAACGACTAAGAGACATTCTGGCCGGCGATGGCCAGGACTAATGCGAAGACGTTCACGGCCCCTGCCTGTTTCAAGACCCGCGCGCATTCGTTCAGGGTTGCGCCGCTCGTCTTGACATCGTCAACCAGACAGACGCTCTTTTGTGCGAATTTATGGCCATATCGGACGGCAAAAGCGCCGGCCACGTTCAGGGCACGCTGCCGAAAGCTTGTCATACTCGGCTGCTCTTTCGTATGGCGGATGCGGACAAGGTCGGTACTGAGCCGGGCCGAGGGGTGATTGAGACCCTTGGCGATAATCTGGCTTTGATTATAGCCGCGTAAGATTCGCCTGCGCCAGTGAAGAGGCACGGGGACAAAGAAATCAATCTTGTCGTAAAAATCGCTGCCCTGCAAAGCGGAATTTGCAAGAAAACCCAAGTGGCGGTCAAGCTCTGTTCGGCCGGAGAGCTTAAAGGCCAGAATCATTTCTTTAAGGGCATCAAGATATACGCCGCCGCGGGCTATACCATCAAAGTGAATATCCATACCCAGGCAATTTGGGCATCTTTCATCGATGAGCGCATACCTTGAGGCATCAAGGCCGCACCGGGGGCAATAATCAGCGCCCGCGCAAAGGAGCAGCTCATCCCAGCATTGCCGGCACAGAGAATTATCAGCTTCGCTGATTCTTTCGCCGCAGTTATCACAAACCGCAGGCCAGAGAAGCTGGTTCAGGCCCTGCAAAGCAAAGTCGGCATTTCGTTTTAGTTTCACCGGATTCACGCCGACAATTATACAAGTTCAGGCAGTTCAATCCATTTTATTTCAAATCGAAGGGTGTGTTATCTATTGGCTCAAACCAACCGAGCATCATGTCATAGGACTTGACGCCGTAGGCGTTTAGGCCGTTAAAGACCACCATTACTTTAGCGTCGACGTGGCCGTCAATCCAGGCAACATTGGCTTTGCCGCGGTGGCGAAAATGAATGGACGGAGAAGGGTCGCCCCATTCCGGGTGAAACTGCCCGCTGGAGAACCAATATCGAGGCTCGACAAAGGAGTATTCCATATAATACGGGACGCCGCCGTCTAGGTTACTCATAGCAGCATCAGCGAACATTATAGTATCCGCGGGATTACCTACTTCGGTTATTTTTGTGGTTATATCATCGGCCCCCGACTGCCACACTCGAGAGCCGATATAAGTTCTGTTATAGCCGTAGCCGCCGCCGCCGTCTTCGAAATTCCACTCCCAGGGGTCTCCTTTACGGAAATTAACATTCTTCGGGCATTCTTTTACACCGCCGTCACCCAAATATCCAGCTATTGGACTTCTGAGTGAATCGAACGGCTCATTTGTACTGTCACGCACGCCATGCCAGCGGTGCAGATTCCCCTCAGGTATCCCGATATCACTTGCGGCCGGAACATAAAAGCCGTCATTTTCAGTGGCATAGCCGGTATTGGCCAGGGTAAGCTGGCGGAGATTACTTTGGCAAATAGTAGCTTTAGCCTGAGACCTTGCTCCCGATAATGCAGGCATCAAAATGCCCAGCAGAAGAGCTATCACCGCTATAACAACCAGCAATTCAAGCAACGTAAATGCTTTTTTCATATAGGCTACCCTCAAGTCAGTACTGACGGGCAAACACCGCAAAATCCAGCATGTTAATGAAATCGTCGGCCGGATTGGAAATATCGCATCGAACATCCCAGTTTTCATCACCCGGTTGGCTTAACCACGCCTGAACCAGAATGGACAAATCTACATAGTCGACACTACCACTTTGGTCGAAATCCGCCGTCCTCATGTTTAAAACGCCTATGGCATCCAAATCAAAACCGGCTGAGCCCGTTGTTGGATAGGGGTCATATATAATGTCTCCCGAAGTATCGAAATCGTTGCCGTCTCCAACAATGTCAACTATACGTACCCATCCGATATTATCAGTATCGAGCAATCCTGAAGTGTTTTTTAACGACGCCAAATCAAAAGGCGTGCCGTATCCTTGCCTGTACTTACTCGCAAAACCACCTATATCAGTTGGCTCAACCGCGCCATAACTACTGACCGGTCCTTCTGTGAGGGAGTCGTTTATAAAGCGGGAAAAGTTCTCTCCGTCACTTGAAACCTCGACATAAGCGAGTTCGAGAAACGTATCACCAATACCATTCTCAAATACCGAAAAATCATAACCTGGGCCGTCACCAATACCGCAGTTAAAAGTTAAAGTTATCTCACCTCCGCGACCCAAACATACGATATCATACGAAGTCCCGTTCGCTTCACCCAGCGCCTCTTCCGGCGTCTGCCATTTAAGGTCGCAATTGGAACCGACCATGTAATTTTCCCAGCCGCTTGCCCAACCGATAATGCCGGCATTATCCATATGGACCGCAGTTGAACCCGCTACTCCTGCCGCCGGTGCATATTGGCCAAGAACAATCGTATCTATCACAAAACACGCCGGTGTATTCATCCCCCAGTCACCCGTATCACTTGAACTAAGTGAAAACTCAAGTTTATTAATCATGCCAAGTGAATTAAGGTCAACATATTCCCACGTATCTACGATGTAATCATCGTTACTATCCGCGAAACGAAAGTCAGCGAGGTAAAACTCCACGCTCCCGGTTTCTACATCGCAGACATCCCTGCCCGTAATAGTCAGAAGAAACCAGTCAGGGTCGTTGCCGTCATCGCCACCAAACTTTTTGGCAAATGCGTCGCCGTTTAACATCGAATAATACGCATAGTTGCTGTTTGTCACATATAAACCGTTTATCCCAGCAGCATTGAAAGTAACGGTTGGCAATCCATTCCATCCGACATATCCTACTCCGTAATTAGCTGAATCATCCTGTCCTGTTCCCGCGATACAGTTGTACAAACCTGTCATTCCACTTGTTGTCGTATCTGTGATATTCGAGTAAGCAAATCCATCCCAATAATACCAGGCAAAGTCATAATTGTTATTGAAAAAAGCTCCACCACTGACAAAGCCACCTGAATCGTCTGAGCCGTTCCAGTAAGAGTTAGGGTCAAGGCTCAAGTCATCAAAATTAGCTATATGAGCTGCGAATGCATTAGATATTGTTAAAACAATAATTAAACTTCCGAATCCTCTCAAAGCCATAGTACTGTTTCTCCTTTCGCCCCTGACGCGGGGGCCTGATAAAATTAAAAAAACCGCCGTTCCCGCGAAAGGAACGGCGGCTTCATTACAAAATAAATTTATCAGGCTCAAAGCGAGTGGCCGACTTTGTCCGGATTCAAAGCCAGGCAACTGCCTTAGAGAGCCACACCGGTGTTCCAAGACGCGGAAACTCCACAAGTGTGAACTAACTGCAGGCAGGTTTTCTGACTTGCTTCCTACCTTGAGATGCCTTCCCATCCGCTGAGCCCTTATTCTTTTATTATTACAGAATAGGAACCCCAAAACGGACAGTGGAACTAACAATCTCTCGGCCTTCCGAATGCTTTATATCCCGGCTGCTTGCATTTGTAAGCCGGGGCTATTCGGAGCGGACGCTCACAGCGGCGCGACCGTCACGGATTCTCACCGTGTTCCCGTTTGACTTTATCCGAGACAGACAGCCTCGGACCTGCAGTCAGAGTTCATTTGTTATGTTAAAGAGCACAGTGTCAATTAGTACCTTAGTGCGCCAGCCGATTCAAGTAAAAAATATTTTTTATTGCTGCAGTATCACTGTCACCGCAACAACCAGTGCGAAGATGGCGAAGACACAGACGCCTACAGCCGTCCAGAAGACCCACACGAAGCGTTTGTTCTGCTTTGAGACGAGGTATTTCAAATATCTGTCGCTGGCGGAAAAGGTCTTTTTCATCTGGAGAATGCTGTCTTTTTGTCCCTCAGAACTCTGGCTGAGTTTTTCCAGGCTCTGATGGAACCTGTTAAAAGTCTGGCTCATTACCGCGTCACTCTCGGCCGCGGCCGAGAGATGGTCGGTAATAGTCAGCAGTGCGTTGGTTTGCTTTTCCGTTTCACGTGGAATCTTCTCCACCGCCTCGAGAAACTGCTCGCCCTTTAGTGTAGAGCCTTTGAGTCCTTCGATAAGCTCATCGACGGCCTGCTTCTGGTTGTCCACCATCACAGGGAAGCTCTCAAGCAGCCTTGGCAGCAGGTCGATTCGATTCGTTAGCTCCTTCTGCTGGGCAACCTGCTCGGCCAGATTCTCGTTGATGCCCTGAAGCTGATCTATGAGCTTATTGAACGCCCCCTGCAGTTTTTCCAGTGAGCCTGACTTATCAACGGGCTGAACCTTTTTTACGAGCACTTCATTAGTTTGCTGCGTTTGTTTCTGCTCCGGCTGGTCTTCATTGGTCAGCTCCGGGCTAATCAGGCCCTGATCGTCCAGCGGCGCGTCATAATCTGCAAATTTGGTCCCTCCCTGAGTCCGCAGCCAGCCGCGTATCTTCTCATATAGTCCCTTTGCCGTCATTTTTTCAGTCCTTTATCAGGCTTTGAGCATTCAAGTTTACAATCAAACACAGCTTCACATAAAGTGCTTATACTATAATATTACACGGTTTTCCTGCTGCAAATTCAAGCTATTTTTCCTATAATTTCACTCAGCGGCCTCGGAGTGCCGAGGTGGCCCTTTATCGAAAGAAAGGCGAAGCAAATGAAACTTATTACTTACCGGCGAGATGAATTCGTATCGTGCGGGGTATTGACTGATAAGGGCATTATTGATGTGCCATCGGCCTGGCCGGGGCCGAATCCGCCCCGCAGCATCGGTGAAATACTGCACAGGGGCCCGGAGTGCATAAAAGTGATTGCCGAATTGGCTGGCAAAGCAGAAGGGCTGGTATTGTGTGAGGATATACAACTTTTGGCACCTGTCATTAGGCCGGGCAAGGTAATTGGGCTTGCGGGTAATTACAGCAAGCATATTAAAGAGGCGGGCCTGGCGCTGGGGCTTTCCGATTCGCCGCGCAAAAGCACTGTGCAGCGGCCTTTCATAATGCCGTCGAGCGTAATAACCGGGCCGAACAGTGAAATTCCCTGGCCCGTTTACAGCGACCAAATTGATTACGAAATTGAACTTGCGGTCATAATCGGGAAAAAAGCGCGATGTGTGAAAGCGAATGAAGCGCTCGATTACGTTGCCGGCTACAGTATTTGTAACGATATCTCAGCGCGAAGTGTTACATTCAGAAAAGGACGGGCACAACGGCCGTGGGATGAGTTCTATGACTGGCTCAACGGCAAATGGGCGGACGGCTTTCTGCCGTTAGGCCCGTATATGGTTACCGCGGATGAAATCAAGGATGTACAGGACCTCGAAATGAAACTCAGCGTCAACGGCAAAATCCGGCAGCAGGCCAATACGAGCGAGATGATTTACCCAGTGGCTGAGATTGTCTCCTTCTTGAGTCATATTATGACGCTCGAGCCGGCGGACATAATAGCTACGGGCACACCGGCGGGAGTTGCTATGGCAACAGGCGATTTTTTACAACCCGGAAACCGTATCGAATGCACAATCGAAAAACTCGGAACACTGACTAACATACTGGGACACAAACCAGAACAATTTTACGAGCCCCTCGGATAACAAATGAAAAATCAAGATGCAGCGTGCCAAGCCAGGTCGCTTTTATTATTGACTTATGGCGGTGTCCGGCTAAACTACTTTGTTCTGAAGAAATTACACAATCCAATAACACAAGGAGCCTGGAGGTGCCTTATAACTGTATAGTGCCGATTAAGCAGGTGCCTGACACCAAAAGAGTTACGAGCAATGCTATGAAAGAGGATGGCACGGTGAATCGCGCGGAGCTGCCGCTTATCTTCAACCCTGAGGACTTAAGCGCGCTCGAGCTGGCGATTCAGATTAAGGAGCAATTTGGCGGCAAGGTAACGGCCATCACAATGGGGCTTCCCTCGGCAAGTGCTATCCTTCGTGAAGCACTTTATCGCGGGGCCGACCAGGCCGTTCTTATTACCGACCGCCGGGCGGCGGCGAGTGATACGCTGGCGACGAGTTATATTATAAGCTGCGCCGTCAGGAAGCTGGATTATGACATCGTTCTATGCGGCAGGCAGGCAATCGATGGCGACACGGCACAGGTTGGTCCGCAATTAGCAGAGAAACTGGGCATCACACAAATTACTTATATCGAGCAGCTAATTTCACTTGAGGGCAAGACTATAACCGCCCGGCGGAATATCGGCAACGGCTGGCAGGAGGTTCGGACGGAATTGCCGGTCCTGCTGACCGTTACGGGCGATGCGAATGAGCCGCGGGTCGCCGCCGCGAAAAGAATGATGAGATACAAGAACGCCCGGACGCCGATTGAGATTGAACAGGAAATCAGGAGTCAGGAGACGGAAGACAGAAGACAGAAGGCAGAGGACGGAGGACAGAGGGCAGAGGACAGAGCCGCGACCGTTAGGGAGCGGAAAGCAGAAATCAGCGAGATGGAAATTAAAAAGCTGGTTGAGCATAAGTGCAGTGAGTTGGAGAAAAAAGGGTTACTGATGAAGCAGTGGGATTTGGATTTTATTGACGCGGATTTGAACTGGTGCGGCCGGGACGGCTCACCGACGAAGGTGCACCGAATCCAAAGCGTAGTACTCGCGGCAAAGGAAAGCAAAAACGTCGAGCCGAGCGCCAGGGGCATTAGCGATATGGTCCACGAGCTGATTGAAGACAAAACAATATCGTGAATGAGCATACTACTATTATTGATACTTGATAAAAAGAGTTTACCGGAGAAATAAAAAGTGGAAACTCATCCATTAGCGGAAGTTTTTGGTTTTCCAATCACCAATCGTTCAAAAGAGGCCCAGAGATTCAGACGTAATAAGCTGTGTCCTTTTAATAACAGGGTTCCGTCCTGTACTAAGGACAAAGCAAAGAGCCCACTTGGGGTCTGTAGCATATTCCATGACGAGACACCTGTAATAACATGCCCTGTGCGATTTCGTGAAAGATGGATTATTGCTGAAGATGCTGCGAAATTCTTTTTTGAGAAAGGGACAACTTGGACGTCCATCACGGAGATAAACTTGGAAGATAAAAGGGGGAAAACTGCTGGGCATATCGATTTAGTACTTGTGGCATATGATGACCACGGTCATGTGACAGACTTTGGTGCGCTTGAAATCCAGGCTGTTTATATCTCTGGTAATATACGTGCCCCATTTGAATATTATATAAGTGCTTCTAATAGAAGAGACTTGAGTTGGAAAGGTAAACCGAACTACCCAAAGCCTGATTACCTTTCTTCGTCACGGAAGCGATTGATACCACAAGTCTTATATAAAGGAGGAATCCTAAAGGCGTGGGGAAAGAAACAGGCTGTTGTACTGCAAAAACATTTTTTCCAAACATTGCCAGAAATGCCAAGTGTAGATGTTAAAAAAGCAGATATAGCATGGCTTCTCTACGAGTTAAAACCGCAACCAAAAGAGAATCGTTTTACATTGGTTCAAGAAGAAGTTGTTTATACTGAATTTGGGCCTGCTCTGGATCGAATCATCAAACCTGAACCAGGAAATATAAAGGATTTTATAGAAGTACTACAGGAAAAGCTTGATAAGCAGCTGGATGAAAATCCACCAGATGCACCAACGTTAAATGATACTGTTCTTCAATGATTCTGCAAAGAGAGCTGGAGTAAGAATGCGTCAATTAACACTCTTTCATTATAAGCCGCCTGTGAGACCTGTAAATGTCGCAACGGTGCCAATGCGGAGTCCTTTTAGATATCCCGGTGGGAAAACATGGTTTGTGCCTTATATACGAAAGTGGCTGAAAACATTTAGGGGAGATATTGAATTGATAGAACCTTTTGCTGGTGGAGGAATTGTAAGTTTAACAGCAGCTTTCGAGAATCTGGCAAAAAGAGTCATTATGGTTGAAAAAGACGAGGACATAGCCGCTGTGTGGCGGACTATTCTTGGAGAGCAAGGTAAATGGTTAGCGGAACGGATTGCGACCTTCGAGATAAATCCTAAAAAAATAAAAGCGGTGCTTAATGGACACCAAGTACTATTAAGAGATAAAGCATTTATCACGTTACTTAGAAATCGACTGCATCATGGTGGTATTTTAGCGAATGGAGCCGGACTTATAAAAAATGGAGAAAATGGAAAAGGATTAAGGTCTCGTTGGTATCCAGGAACCTTAAAAAAGAGAATTATGGATATCATCGAAATAAGAGGCAAGATAAAG
>Ga0315539_1000222_pt1 | contig 43784 bp, 48 predicted proteins | sample SalMarSW160150MG_FD_203097 | JGI IMG/M metagenome (GOLD analysis project Ga0315539, IMG submission 203097) | Salt marsh sediment microbial communities from the Plum Island Ecosystem LTER, Massachusetts, United States - Salt Marsh Sediment SW1601-150 ...
CTTTACCGGTCGAAATCCAGGCCACTGAGGAAACTCTATGTAACCATCAGTCTCCTGGTTAACCTGGGGATGCTTGGCTATTTCAAATACACCTATTTTCTGACGGATATGTTTAACCGGGTTTTTAAAACCCAGTATGAGGCGATCAATATCCTTGCCCGGTGGAGCAACGATCTGCTGGGAACCGGATTCGATATTTCACGCATCATCCTGCCGGTCGGGATATCTTTCTTTACCTTCCAGACCATCAGTTATACCATTGATGTTTACCGGGGCAAGGTAAAGCCCGTAAGGAATATCATTGATTTCGGGTTTTATGTATCCTTCTTCCCTCAGCTGGTTGCCGGTCCCATTGTCAGGGCTGCCGATTTTGTCCCCCAGCTCTACCGGGATTATAAGCTTACGGTGCGAGAGATGGGACATGCCCTCTTTTTAATCCTGAGCGGACTGGTAAAAAAAATGATGATATCGGATTACATCTCGATCAATTTTGTGGACAGGATATTCTCCGATCCCGTTGCCTATTCTGGATTTGAGAACCTCATGGGAGTGTATGGCTATTCCCTGCAGATCTATTGTGATTTTTCCGGTTATACCGACATAGCCATTGGTATAGGGCTGTTGCTGGGTTTTCGCCTTCCGGTAAACTTCAACTCTCCCTATAAAGCTGGAAACATCAGCAATTTCTGGAAACGCTGGCACATATCACTCTCTTCCTGGTTGCGTGATTACCTCTACATTCCCCTGGGAGGTAGCCGGAAAGGTACCATACGGACCCATATGAACCTGCTCATAACCATGCTGCTTGGTGGATTATGGCATGGGGCGAACCTGCGGTTTGTGATCTGGGGCGGATTGCATGGGATCGGACTGGTTTTTCATAAAATCTGGTTGAAATTGTTCCCTTCAAAAAAACGACCCTCCCGTATACAAAAATTTATTGCCCTCTTTATCACCTTTCATTTTGTAACCCTCCTGTGGATCTTCTTCCGTGCCGAGAGCATGGTGGATGTCCGGAACATGTTTAACCAGATCCTGTTTCATTTCGATCTGAACCTTGTACCGCAAATGGTGTGGTCATACAAGGTCATTTTTTCCATCATTGTAGCCGGTTTTGTGATTCATTGGCTCCCTTCCTCATTTAAAGAGCGATACCGCGGATTCTTCATCCGAACGCCCATTTACCTTAAAATAATGATCATCCTCATTATCGTGTTCATTATCTATCAGATAAAATCTGCTGAGATCCAGCCTTTCATCTATTTCCAGTTCTAATTTGTATATTTGTTCGATAAGCCGATCGACTATGAAAAACTCTCCCCGTATCAGCCTCGTCATTCCGGCATATAATGAAGAGGAAAACCTTGAAAACCTCTACCGGGAGCTGATTCCTGTTCTGGAATCATTGGATAAATCCTTTGAGATACTGTTCGTTGATGATGGAAGTACCGATCACTCCTTCGAAATGATCAAAAGACTGCATGAGAGGGATGAACGTGTAAAAGGGATTTCCCTTTCAAGAAATTTCGGACACCAGGTTGCCCTGGTAGCCGGTTTGGAAAATGCATCCGGAGAAGTGGTTGTGATGATGGATGCCGATTTTCAGCATCCACCGGAAGTCATTAAAACACTGTACCAAAAATACCAGGAGGGATATGATATTGTTAACACAAGACGGTTGCAAACAGAGGGTATTCTGTTTTTTAAACGCTTCTCATCATGGTGTTACTATAAACTGATCAATCTCCTGTCCGATTTCAGAATTGAAGCATCATCTTCCGATTTCAGGTTGATGAACAGAAGAGCCGTTGAAGCGTTTCTGCAGTTTCAGGAAAAAAACCGGTTTAACCGTGGTCTGATCAGCTGGATGGGATTCAAACAGGATGTGGTTGAATACAAAGCACCCCCAAGGATCCGTGGCAGGTCAAAATACACCATGAGAAAAATGCTGAGTTTCGGTTTGGATGGGCTAACCTCGTTTTCATCCAAACCGCTTCGGATATCGTTTTATACAGGCTTCCTGATCTTTCTCGCTGGAATTGCCTATGCCATTTATGTTATCATCAATCATTTCAAAGGATTAACTATCCCAGGGTGGACATCAACCGTATTGATTATCCTCCTGATCGGAGGATTTCAACTGCTTAGCCTGGGGATCATTGGAGAATACATTGCCCGGATCTATAACGAATCCAAATCACGCCCCATCTATTTCCTGAAGGATAAAGTGGGGTAGTGCCGGAAAGCAAACCATTGACTGATTTATATGCCGGATAACAGATCATTCATTCATCCTCAGGAATGCCTGGTGTGCAAAAGCCGGGAAATGAAAACCATCTATTCCGGTATACTCAGAAAATGCCTGAATTGCGGATTTGTAACTGCTAGCTTAGAAGGGAATAGAGTGGAAATTGATGAACTTTACCATGCAAGATATTTCCAGGGTGAAGAGTATATGGATTACCAAAAGGACAAGGTGATCCTTCAAAAAAATTTCAGGAGGAGAGTTAATCAGATCTTGAAATTGGCTGGAAGAGAGAATATAAAATCGATCCTTGATATCGGTTGTGCATATGGTTTTTTTGGAGAGGTGGTTCGGACAATGATCCCCGAAGCATCCTATCTGGGATGTGATATTTCGCAGGAGGCAACACGATATGCTTCTAAGCATCTGAACCTGAATGTGATTAGAGCCAATTACCTCGAATCTACGGTAGACATGCAGTTTACCGATGCCTGTATGTGGGATGTGATAGAACACCTCCAATATCCGGACCGTTTCCTGGAAAAAATTCACACTGATCTTGAACCCGCTGGTAGATTGTGGATCACGACGGGTGATATTGATGCCCTGATCCCACGGATCATGAAAAGGAGATGGCGCATGATCCATCCACCGACACACCTGCACTATTTTTCATCCCAGACTCTGAGGCACCTGCTGACCAGGAAAGGATTTGAGGTTCAAAGGATATTTTACCCGCCCGTTATCCGAGGATTACAACAGATTTTTTATTCTCTTTTTATGTTGGGGAAAGATCCGGGGACAATGGTTCAAAAAATCCATTCAATTATTCCTCCAACGATGCGTGTTTATATGAATACTTTTGATATCATGTTTCTAATGGCAGTTAAAAAAGGATAGAAAGCGATTCATGAAGAAATTTTTTACACATAACTCATTTTGTGGCTCTGCTGGAACTGTCGTGTTATCCACCATAGTCCTCTATTTTCTGTTTGGTGAATTGCTCCGGTCTCCAAACACCGTTTATTTTGCAGGTAGTGGAGACGGACTAAAGAGTTATTATGGTACGCTTTACCATGTTTCCCATGATACCACCTATGCCCGGTTTACCGGCATGAATTACCCGTATGGCGAGATGGTCCTCTTCACGGATAATCAGCCGGTTGTCGCCAATACCATTAAGTTTATCAGTGAAAATATCATTGATATTTCCGGACATACCATTGGTATTTTAAATCTGTTGATGCTCTTTTCCATTGTCATCGCTGCTCTTTTTATCTTCCTGATTTTCAGGGAACTTAAACTTCCTGTTCCGGTATCGGTGGTTTTGGGAGTGGCTATTGCCTTTCTTTCTCCACAGATCGGCCGTTTGGGGGGGCATTTTTCCCTCAGCTATCTGTTTTTCATACCTCTAATGATCTACCTGTTGATCCGGTTTCACAAGCACAAATCCTATTGGGTTAGCATCACCATTGGCATTGTAACATTACTTGCCGCCTTTACGCACATGTATTTCCTGGGATTCTTCGGAATTCTTTTTCTCTTCTACTGGATTACCTTGATCATCACCGAACGGACAGAATTTGGAAACTACCGGGTATTTCTTCCTCATGTACTGATACAGGTCATTTTGCCTGTAGCCTGTTTTTACCTCTACTTAGCCATCAATGACCCGGTAACCGACCGGACTGCCAGTCCCTGGGGCTTCCTCTATTACCGTGCCTACCCTGAAAGCGTCTTTTTACCCGTAGGCAAACCCTATGGCAAATTTCTCGACCGCATCATGACATTCAACCATATTGACTGGGAAGGGTGGGCTTATATCGGTTTGGTTGGACTGATTGGTTTCATCTTTATCTTTATACACATCGGGGCAAAGATCTGGAGAAAGAAATTTTCAGAAATCCTTCGTGTAACGAACCACAAATTGCTGAACATTTTTTTCTGGGCTTCCTTCGTTGCATTGCTCTATTCTTTTGGACTTCCTTTTATCATGGGTCTGGAAGGATGGCTTGATTACCTTGGACCTGTACGGCAGATGAGAGGAATTGCCCGGTTTTCCTGGTTGTTTTTTTATGTCATAAATGTCGTGACATTTTACCTTCTCTGGAACTGGTTGAAGGAAAAGAAACGTACGGTGGTATACTGGAGCCTTCTTCTGCTGCCACTGCTATTCATTTTTTACGATGCCTGGCTTAATGCACGCAGTATGGAGTATTATATGAATAACCGAATTCCCATGCTGGACGACAGGGAGAATAGGCTGCCAGAGAATCAATGGATAAAAGAGATCGATCCTGCCGATTACCAGGCAATAATCCCGATCCCTTATTTCCATGTCGGATCGGAAAATATCTGGATTGACAGCCGGTGTGAAATAATGAAACATGTTTTTATTGCTTCATTAAAGACCGGGTTGCCCACCAATGGTGTTATGCTGAGCAGAACCTCGATCAGCCAGTCGTTCCATAACATTGAACTGGTGATGGAACCCTACCGGGAACCATTCATATTGGAGGATTTGCCAAACCGGAAACCATTCCTGGTACTGGCGTCCAAATGTGACGAAATGAGCAGGCCTGAACAACAACTGTTAGAAAGAGCGGAATACATTGCTGAAAATGAACTCTTTACAATCAGTTCGATTCAGGTTAATACACTGAGAGAGATGGCCGGCGAGCAGAGGACGATGGTGATCGATGAATTGAAAACCAGAGAGCTGTTTCCGCAAAGGGAATTCCTGGTATCAGATTCCTCCGGAGGTTGGTTTTACAATGGATTTGAGGATTCGGCAGGTGAATTCTATTACGGAAAATCAGGATACTCGGGTAACATCAAAGAGTACAATACCATCTATTATGGTAACCTCCCCGGTGCAATGAGCGATTCACTTTTTGTCATCTCTTTTTGGCTTGGTGATGCCCGGAAAGACCTGGTTCCGAGGTCAACCATTGAATTTGCACTGACCGATTCAACGGGCCGGTTCATTCATGCCGAATACAGGAACCTGGGTAAACTCTACATTGCACTGGATGATGATTGGGCGTTGCTGGAATATTCGATGATCAATACCGATCCAGGCAATCAACTGAAAGTGACCATCTGGAATCAGCAACTGAAAAAAGAGACCTTACACATTGATGAACTGCTGATCCGGCAATCATCGCTGGATGTTTATCGGGAGATTGAAGGAGGAGTGTCAAAGAATAACCGATTCTATCCCTCCAATCCGAGAAATACTTCACAATTCCGGTAACGAAATCGAATAATCATCTGGAGATAGGTTATAACCCAGGGTCTTCTACAAAATTGTGTTTTGATCATTATCACACGATGTCAATGTAGGTCGACTCTCCCGAGTCGACTAATAGGCGACTTACAAAGTCGCCCTACATAATGTATTGTTGTACTTGATCTTTCTGACTGACCGTTGTGACCATTATAATACGATGTCGATGTAGGTCGACTCTCCCGAGTCGATTGCCTGCGCGGCCCGCACCGAGTCGACAAGGCGACTTAGAAAGCTTGATATTATTGTATCAGGGAATAGACAGAAATCGTGCCGAACTGACCCAGCTTGTTTTTTGTAAAATTTTGTAAATAAGCACGCTGAGCCACGTCCTCCCCGGTAAGTATCAGGTATTTTGCTCCCAGTCCAATGGATTGTTCGATTTTAATGCTATCGGTATTGTTCCGGTAGTGTTCCGTCCAGCCTTTCTGGTTCATAAGGTATAGCGAATAACAGGGAGTGGGATCAGGAAGACTGATCACTTTATCCTCCGGATTGATCCCCAGTGAGCGCAGATAGGGGGTTACATCGTAGAGATCCCTGTTTGCCGGATAATCATTGATCCAACCGGTATAACGCCAGTGAAGACGCTGCCCGGCATAGTAAATATTAAACAATAGAAACAGTGAAAACACCGCCTTTGTTACAGTGGATTTCATGATCCGTGGATAGGTCTGAATTAGTGAGTCTGCCAGTGCTAAAAGAATGAAAACAGGGAAGATCAGCAATCCGATAATGTAATAGTCATGGTTCCCGAATGCATAAAACCATAAAATGGAGAACAGCACTGCTCCGGCAAACATCAAGACCGTCAGCGTAAAAAGTACAGGATGGATCTTTTTCCACAATAGCAGAATAGCAGTGAAGCTTACCAGCAGCAGGACATGCATTGTGATGTGAAAATAATCCCTGAACCAGAGCTCTCTCATCTGATCCCGGATCCAGAGGATTGTCTCTTTCGATAGGTCCCAGATGGGCCAGATTTGCGTGGAGAAGAATTCCGTTTGATGTACCCGGTTGTAATGGATAGCAAATAGATACCACGCAACAATAACCGTGAAGTAGAAGGCAAACGGTAGCAGGGTTTTTAAATTGACGGGCAACTGATTACCGTCCTGCTTCATCCTGAACCAACCGAATGAATTGATGAGATAGAGACCGATCAGGGCGATCATATTGATGGCGGATGTGATCTTCAGTAATCCGGCGATGGTGAAGAACAGGAATGAAAAATAGAGAAGCCTGAATTTCCCTGAGTCATAAAAATTAAAAAAGAAACACCATCCCATGAGCACAAATGCAAAGGAGGTAGTATCGGTGAGGTAGTTGTTTGCATAATAAACCACAACCGGGGAGGTGAAAACAAGAAGAGATAGAGTTATTCCCCAGAATGGATCATTGAGCCACCGCTCCAGTAATTTATAAAGTGCAAACAGTCCGATGAAAAAGATGAAGGTATTGACCAGTCGGTAGATCAGGTCATGGTGTCCGAAGACTTTATATAGAGAAGCAATAAAGTAGTATAAGATTGGGCATTCGCCGACAGCATATCCTGTGGTTCGGTTATCGGATGCCAGGTTATGTACCTCGGGATGAAAAAAATTCATTCCGTGTTGAAAGTAATTCAGGGTAATGGAGGCACAGTCCGATTGCCGCCATTTATGAATGGATTGCGGCTTGTAGGTGAGGATGTTGTGGTAATCGTAGTACCAGGAAATTGCCAGGAAGAGGATAACAAACAGGAGGGATGAGAAACCTCTTCGTGCCAGGGTGTTCCAGGGGGAAGCCTTTTTAGTCATTATCCAGACCTGGTTTTAAAAGAGTTATCGGATCCGTGGATTCACCTCCTCTTACTGACTATCAGATATCGGATGTGCAAAAGCCACCACGTCTTTTCCTGTAATCTCTTTTTCACATAAAATGATGAGCCGCTCCAGTACATTCCGGAATTCCCGGATGTTGCCTGTCCAGCTGATCTTTTGCAATTCCTTGATCGCATCTTCTGTAATGCTCTTAGGGCTCATGCCGTACTCGTCACAAATGATTTGGTTGAAATGCTCTGCCAGCAGGGGGATGTCTTCTTTGCGTTCACTCAGGGTGGGAATGTCAATCAGGATGACGCTGATCCGGTGATAGAGATCTTCTCTGAACCTGTTTTTCTCAATTTCTTCCTTGATGTTTTTATTGGTTGCAGCGATAATCCGCACATCGACAATGATATCCTTATCGCTTCCTACGCGTGAAATTCTATTTTCCTGCAGAGCCCTGAGGACTTTAGCCTGTGCGGAAAGGCTCATATCTCCGATCTCATCGAGAAAAAGGGTTCCACCATTCGCCTGCTCAAATTTCCCTTTTCGCTGTTTGATGGCAGAAGTAAAGGATCCTTTTTCGTGACCGAAAAGTTCACTTTCAATCAGTTCAGAGGGTATTGCTGCGCAGTTTACCTCAACGAATAGCTGGGTCGACCGGTTACTCTTCTCATGCAACCAGCGGGCAACAAGCTCCTTTCCCGTGCCGTTTTTGCCAGTGATCAGCACCCTTGCATCGGTGGGCGCAACACGCTCGATCATCTCTTTCACCCGCTGAATGGCTTTGGATTCACCCACCATTTCATAGGTTTTTGAAACTTTACGCTTTAGCACTTTTGTCTCGGTAATGAGCGAGGACTTATCCATCGCGTTTCGGATGGTTATTAGCAACCGGTTCAAATCCAGTGGTTTCTCAATGAAATCAAAGGCCCCCTTTTTTATGGCTTCAACAGCAGTATCAATATTGCCATGTCCGGAGATCATGATCACCGGAACTTCACTGGATATCTCAAAGATCTTTTCCAGAACCTCGATACCGTCCATTTTCGGCATTTTAATATCACAGAGGACAACATCATACGGGTTGTTTTTGAATAATTCGAGCCCCTCCATCCCTTCCATGGCAAGATCAACCGTATGTTTTTCATATTCCAGGACCTCCTTCAGGGAATTCCGGATACTTTTTTCGTCATCAATCACCAGGATATTCGGCATCGTATTGCGTTGTTTGGTTTGACCGGGATTATATCGTTTAATTTCATGTGATTCATTGAATCATAATGAAATTGCCATTGTAAAGTTATATTTTATACCGCAACCATTTCCACATATCCTTATACGAAGGTTTTTTCCCGTAAAGCAATATACCGGTGCGGTATATCTTGGCTGCCATCCATGTGGTACCGATGAAGGTGATCACCAGTATAATCATAGATAATCCGATCTGCCATCCGGGCACACCGAACGGGATCCTTGCCATCATGACTACAGGGGAGGTTAGCGGGATGAATGAAAACCAGAAGGCGACTGAACTATCGGGATTTTGAAACGCTCCCATAGCAACAAAGAGAGCCAGTAAAAGGGGAATGGTGATTGGTATCATGAATTGCTGTGTGTCCGTTTCGTTATCCACGGCAGAGCCAATGGCAGCGAAGAGCGAGGCATAAAGCAGGTAACCACCCAGGAAAAAGACGATGAAAGAGACGATAATAATACCCCAATTCTGGTTACCCAGGTTGTTGAAGATCTGTTGCACTTCACTCAGCTCCTGCATATCTACCAGTTGTGTCTGGACTACAGGTGATGATGACATGATGTTATTGGGGAGGGGTGTCTGGCTGAGGGTTTCCATGTCCGGTAAAAGGAGGGACTGAGCGATCGAAATGATAATAAACACCAGGATGATCCAGCAAAAAAACTGGGTTAATCCAACCAGGGCTATCCCAATGATTTTACCCATCATCAGTTGGAATGGTTTAACAGAGGAGATAATCACCTCTACGATCCGGCTGGTTTTCTCTTCAATCACACCCCGCATAACCTGCGCACCGAAAATGAAGGTAAGCATGTAAATCAGCAATCCGCAAATGTAAGCAACACCCATGGCAATGCCGGTACTGGTCTCCTTCTCAATGCCTTCATCACTGATCTTTATGGTCTGTAGCTTGATACTTGTTTCAACCTCTTTCAGTATCTCATCCAGGTCCTTGATATCATACGTTTCCAGTTTCAACCGTTCGACCTCGTTTTCCAGTGCACCGGAGATATGCATCGTCAGGTCAAGGGGGGGTTGTTTTGTGGAGATCAGCTGAACCGCATTCGGGATGTAGGTGACCTTGGGAGAAATATAGAGGATACCGTAGTACCCCAGCTTGGTGAAATTGCTTTTTAAATCGTCCAGTGTAACCCCTTCGAGGTATTCGAATTGAAGGTATTTCGTGCTGGGAATCACCCCTTTGAATATCTGGGTCCCATCCTCAATGACAGCTATTTTTTTCAGTTCCGTATCTTTTTGTGTCATGATCCAGACTGGGATGATAAACATGGCTGCCAGCAATAGGGGGGCAATCAGTGTCATGATGATAAATGACTTCTTCCTGACCCGGGTTATATATTCCCGCCTGATGATGATGGAAACTTTATTCATTTTTGTTTTTGTCATTGGTGTTTGATTCGCCTACCACGTTAATGAAGATATCATTCATGCTGGGTACTATCTCATTCATTGAGACAACCGTACCGGCATTCAAAAGGGCTTTCATCATTTCATTGGTGGATGATCCTTCCAATACTTTTGCCCTGACGATACTGCGCCCGTTTTTCTTTACATGTTCCAGGAATTTATATTGTGAACTGAGGGTGGCTGTCAGGAGGTTTATCTCTCCATCAAACACAATCTCATATTCATTTGTAGCATAGGTTTTCCTGATTTCGTCAATCGGTCCTTCGAGGATCGTTTTTGCTTTGTTAATGAGGGTGATGTGACTGCACAGCTCTTCCACCGAACCCATATCGTGGGTTGAAAAGATGATGGTTGTACCCTTATTTTTAATTTTTAGGATTTCCTGTTTGAGCAGTTTGACATTGATCGGGTCAAAACCGCTGAATGGTTCATCGAAAATCAGCAGTTTTGGTTCATGAAGTACAGTGACAATGAATTGCACTTTTTGCTGCATCCCTTTCGAAAGCTCTTCTACCTTCTTATCCCACCATGGCTGGATCTCAAATTTTTCGAACCACTGTTTTAGTTTTTTGAGGGCATCTTTTTTTGACATCCCCTTCAACCGGGCAAGGTATAATGCCTGTTCTCCAACCTTCATCTTCCGGTAAAGTCCGCGTTCCTCAGGTAAATAGCCGATGTCGTAGATTGCATTGGGCTGTAGTTTCTTTCCTTTGTATAACAATTCCCCGCTATCCGGTGCAGTGATCTGGTTGATGATCCTCAGAAGGGTTGTTTTTCCCGCTCCATTCGGACCGAGAAGTCCGAAAATACTGCCATTGGGGACGTTTATACTAACCCTGTCTAGCGCAAGATGATTGGAGAATTGCTTTACAATATGGTGCGCATTGAAAATTTCCATCGATGGATATGTTTCTTAAATTTCAAAGCTGTAAAGATAGAAATTTTGATGTGAATTACAGGGGATGAAATGGGAGCTTTTCAATAAAATACATTGATTTATTTAAAACAACCTGGAATCGATTGTTTGGTGATGCATTGCGATATGACTTTTTCCGGAATCCCGGGATAGCACCTTCAGCAGATTAGTGCTATTCGAAGTAACTTCTCATTCGTTCGAAGAAGTTGCGGTCAGATTTGTCGGGTTTGGGTATAAAATTCTCAGATTCACTGAGTTTGGAAAGTATCCGTTTTTCCTCTTTGGAAAGGATTTTAGGTATCCAAACGTTGATATTCACCAGGATGTCTCCTTTGCCGTATCCATTGACATCCGGTAACCCTTTCCCTCTAAGACGGAGAATCTTACCAGGCTGTGTTCCGGGTTCAATCTTTATTTTAACTTTTCCGTCAATGGTTGGAATTTCCGTCTGAGTTCCCAGCGATGCTTCTGTTATGCTGAGGTAAAGAGAATAGAACAGATCATTCCCATCTCGAAGCAGTTCAGGATGTTCCTCTTCACTGATCAACACAAGCAGGTCTCCATTTATTCCACCCCTGCGGGCGGCATTCCCTTTGCCACTAACTGTCATCTGCATTCCTTCGGCAACGCCTGCCGGAATCTGAATGGAAATGATTTCCTGGTCTTTTACAATCCCCTCACCGTAACAGTTATTGCATTTTTTTGTGATCACTTTCCCCTCTCCTCCGCAGGAGGGACAGGTTGATGAAGTCTGCACCTGGCCGAGAAATGTGTTGGATATCCGTGTTACCTGGCCTGTCCCCCGGCAGGTTGAACAGTCACTGTAGGAAGAAGAGTCTGCAGCACCCGTTCCCCCGCAGGTTTTACAGGTGACATATTTGGTGACCTTGATCTTTTTTTCTACACCCGTTGCTATTTCTGCCAGGGTAAGTTTTACTTTAACCCTCAGGTTTGATCCCTTGTTTACCCTTCGTCCACTACCTCTTCTGCTGGAGCCAAACCCTCCGAAGCCACCAAAACTTCCGCCGAAGATATCACCAAAATGAGCAAATATATCCTCAATGGTCATTCCTCCGGCACCAAATCCATTACCGGCACCACTGACTCCCGCATGCCCGAACTGATCGTATCGAGCCCTCTTCTGCTCGTTGCTCAAAACTTCATAGGCTTCTGCTGCTTCTTTAAATTTCTCTTCTGCAGCTGCATCACCCGGATTTTTATCCGGATGGTACCTTAAAGCCTGTTTGCGGTATGCTTTTTTAATATCCGCAAGAGAAGCATCTTTTAAGACTTCCAGGATTTCATAATAATCTCTTTTAGCCATGGTGCATCAGTTTGTGCGTGGTGCACTCTCTGTTTTTTATTCTATACAATGCAAGATGCAAATGTTGATGGTCCAGGATTCGATCCTGGTATACCGGCTCTATTCACCGATTACTACCTTGGAATAACGGATGACTTTGTCATGCAGGAAGTAGCCTTTTTCAATCACATCCACTATCTTCCCCTTCATCTTTTTTGAAGGGGCAGGAACCTTTGTAACCGCTTCATGGAGATCGGTATTAAATTCCTCGTTCATGGCGCTGATCTCCTTTATTCCATTTGACGATAGAAACTCTTTAAACTTGTTGTGAATCAAATCGACACCCTCTTTCATCGCCTCGCAATCAGTCGCTTCATTCATCGTTTGCAATGCCCGGTCAAAATCATCCAAAACCGGAAGAAGCTTTAACAAAATATCTTCACCGGCAAGCTTTATCAAATCCATTTTTTCCTTTAGATTACGCTTACGGTAATTGTCAAAGTCTGCAGAAAGTCTGATGTATTTATCCTGAAGCTCTTGTATTATCTCTTCACTGCTTTTTTCTTTCTCTTCCAGCTCTTCTTCTTCAGAAACCTCTTCCGGTTCCTTGGCAACTGATACTTCCTTCTCCTGAACTTCTTCGGGCAGATCTTTTGCCGTTTTTTTCTCGTCCTTCTTCAGGCTATCACTTTCCGGTTTTTTACTGGTTTTCTTGGTCATTGTTACAACGATTTACAAAATTGCAAACTTCAGCATACTTCTGTTGCCAGTTAACAAATTATTTGCCAATCTGTCGAAAGCGACAAATTGGCATGCAAAGGTAGAAAAAATTGTTTAGTAGATGAGTTTAGGGTTCGGAGTTGACTAATGTCGAATATCGAACAGGGAATAATGAATTTCGAAGTAAAATAGAGTTATGCAAGAGAACGTACCGAAGCGAAGGTTGGTGCTCGGTCCCCCGCCTTCGCCAACACCTTCGCTGAAGCTACGGTGTTCAAAGAAGGCTTCGGCGGGTACAGTCGGTCCTCGGTTAAAAAAAAAGACGATGTGACTGAGTGGCAAAGAGTTAAATGTTAAATGTTAATGGTTAATTGTTCTTTGTGGAAAAGATAGGCAGACTAGGAATGAAAAGGTCTGTTAATTGAATACCAAAATATCAATAATGCTTTAGAAATAAATCCAATGTAGAGACGCCCAACCTGGGCGTCTTTTGTTTGTGAATAAATTGTAAATCCGAAAACCGAAATTCAAAATCCTGACGTAGCTTCGCTGGTCATGACACGTTCGAAATTCAATATTCAATATTCGATATTCGAAATCCCCTACTTCTTCCTCTGCGTATGCTTCTTCTTACTTTTCGCCAGGATGTCCTTTGTTTCGGTAAGTTTGAGATCTTCCTGGATTACAAGTTTACCGCCCGACAGTTGCTTGATATCGTTAAAAATTACTTCATCTGTCACCTGGTTCCTGTTCCAGGTCAGGTAGGATTTTTTCATGTGGTTTGCCAGTAGCTTGATCAACCGGTTCTTATCCTCCCCATCTTCCATTTCAATCGCAACATCAATCATCTGGTGGATGATTCTTCCGTAATGCCGGTATTTTATATCACCGGTAATATAGGGAACTTGCTTCGGTTTTGAGGTGAGTGTCTCCCTTGCAGGCATTTCATAAGGAGAGTCAATATCCAGATCAAAATCAGCCATCAGTGCCAGGTGATCCCATAGCTTGTGTTTGAAGTCGCTGATATCACGAAGATGGGGATTCATATTCCCCATAATGGATATGATTGCTTTTGCTGCTTTGTTTCGCTCGTCTCTGTCTTCAATGGCCTTGAGGTGGTCAACCATTTTTTGAATATGCCTTCCATATTCCGGCAATATCAATTTCTTTCTCGAGGTGTTGTAATCGTAATCCATATCCGGTATAATTTCTGCAAAGCTATGTGATTTAAGTTTAGATATCAAAGAATTGATCAGAATTATTCTGTTATTGGATGATTTTCAATCTGGCAAATTTAAGCAGCAGTTGTTTTTGTCCGTGGTTATGAAAGAAAACTGTGGCTTTTACGTCAGGGAAATCCCCCTCAAGGTGGATCACCTTTCCTTTCCCGAAGCGCTGATGTTCGACCACCATGCCTGTTTGGATGGATTTCGGATCATCACCTTCTCTGTTCGGAGTTTCCCGATCAGCGCCTTTTTGCCTGTTCTGTTTGATCAGCTCAGGCTCCGGAACAGCACGTCCGGAGAAGGATATTCCCGGAGAGCGAGTTGTTTTTGAGGAAGGAATTTTCCGAAAGGTAGAGTAGGAGCGTTTGAATGTTGTATCATAGGGTTGTGTAGTCGCGGTTCCGTTCTCCTGCTCAAGCCCGTCAATATAATCCCGGTTGATCTCTTTGATAAACCGGCTGGGCAGGCAGTTTACCAGATTTCCCCACCGGAAGCGGGTCTGCGCATACGATATGGTTACCTGCTCTTTTGCCCGGGTAAGTGCAACATAAAACAACCTTCTCTCTTCTTCCAGATCTTTTATATCGGATACGGAAAGATGAGAAGGGAACAGGTCTTCCTCCATTCCGGCGATATAGACATATTTAAACTCCAAACCTTTGGCAGAGTGCACTGTCATGATGGTTACCTTGTCCTTCACCTCGTCCTTTTCATCATCCTGATCGGTGAGCAATGCAACGTTTTCCAGGTATTCGTTGAGAGAGACAAACCGGTCAGCCCGTTCCGATTGAGAGACAAATTCACGGATACCATTGAGTAACTCCTGAAGGTTTTCATATTTACTCAATTCTTCCGGAGAAATCCTGTTGTGCAGTTCTTTCAGGATGCCGGTACGCTTTGCAATGCGGAGGGCAAGATCATAGGCATCCAGGTTGGCTTTCTGGTTGCTGAATTCCTCAATAAGACCGGAAAAGGCTTCGATTTTTTTTGTAATTCCCTGGTTAATCCCTGATTTGTACCTGCCAGGGTTTTTGATGATCTCCCAGATCGGCAGGTCATGTTTATCGGCGAGCTGTTCCAGGCGGGCAAGGGTTGTTTTTCCAATCCCACGGGCCGGGTAGTTCAGGATACGACGGAGTGCTTCATCGTCGCGTTTGTTGCAGACAAGCCTGTAATAGGCGAGCATATCCTTGATCTCTTTCCTCTGGTAAAAGGAGATGCTTCCATATACCCTGTAGTGAATATCGCGCTTGCGGAGCGCCTCTTCAAAGATCCTCGATTGGGCATTTGTTCTGTACAATACAGCAAAATCCCTGTAACGAAGTTGCTTCTGCAGGGAGGTGTCAAGAATGGAATTTGAAATTAGGAAACCCTCCTCGGCATCGGTCAGCACCCTGACCACCTTGATCTTTTCACCAACTGACCGTTTGGACCACACTTCTTTTGAAATCTGACCTTTGTTTTTTTTAATCACGCTGTTGGCAGCGTTCACAATGTTTTGAGTGGACCTGTAATTCTGTTCCAGTTTGAATAATTTGTATTCCGGATAGTCACTTTTGAAATGGAGAATATTCTCTATTCGTGCTCCCCGGAAAGAATAGATACTTTGAGCATCATCCCCGACCACACATACATTCTTGTGTGTTTCAGCCAGTTTGTTTATGATCAGGTATTGTACAAAGTTGGTATCCTGGTATTCATCAACGAGAATGAAGTGGAACCGCTCCTGGTATTTATGAAGAACATCGGGAAAATCCCGGAGCAGAATATTCATGTTCAGCAGCAGGTCATCGAAATCCATTGCTCCGGCTTTATAGCAACGTGCAGCATATTGCATATAAATATCTGTCAACCTTGGTCTTCTTGTTTTCTTGTCCTGTTCAAGCAAAGCCTGGTTGTTGGAGTATGCCTGTGCGGTTATCAGGTTGTTCTTTGCATAGGAGATCCTCCCGACCACTTCATTAACCCGGTAAACCTGGTTATCCAGATCCATATCTTTGATGATCCCCTTCATCACATTTTTCGAGTCGATCGTATCGTAAATGGTATAGTTTGATGGGTATCCCAGCAAGCTCGACTCAACCCGTAATATCCGGGCAAAAATGGAATGAAAGGTTCCCATCCAGAGTGCCCTTGCCACATCATCCCCAACGATCCGGATGATCCTCTCCTTCATCTCCCTGGCAGCCTTGTTTGTAAAAGTAAGGGCAAGGATGGAGTTGGCTTTAATGCCTTCCTGAAGTAGATGAGCTACCCGGTAGGTCAATACACGGGTTTTGCCCGATCCGGCTCCGGCAATAACAAGTGCCGGACCATGATAGTTCACCACAGCTTCCCGTTGTGCTTCATTCAACTCCTTCAGGTAATCCAATTAGCGGAATGGTTTTTAATGATCCACCAAAAATAATACATGTTACCCAATTCATCCGGGTGGGAAAAGATATATTTGGGAAAGTTATTAACAGTTCAGACTGGCCCTCCAATGGGAAAAACCTTTACGATTATTCCTCATTCCAATGGCGAAAAGTTTCAGCTATTTTTTTTATTATTGTACCTTTCAAAAAACATGCGGGAAGGCTGGAATTTTATGTTGCCGGTTAAAATAATCCGGGCATATTTCAGTTTTTACACTGATGGAACAGAATAGATACATTACGGATGGGCGGTTGACTTTGATTTCCAATGGTTGGAAACACCTGGTTATTCTATCATTGTTTTGCCTGACTGGTGCAAACCTTCATGCTCAAATTACCGCTCCTTCTGCCAATTCAAGCAGAACTACACACTACCCGAATCATCCGGATCGAACCGATCCGATCTATATTTATTGTGTAACCAATACCGGTGGAGACATCACCGGTTCGCTAACGGCAAGCCACCCGGAAGATGCTGTTTCAGATTATGATTTTGAGTGGAGGAAATATAATCCCTCAATTCCCGGATTTGATCCTGTATTTAAGCAAGAAATCCAGGTAAAAACATCTACCGCCAGCGGTCTTGAATCAGGTGGATACCAGGTACAGATCACCAATGGTGGATCCAATGATACAACACTGGTTGCATGGGTTTTCATAAACAAACCATTGGTCAGAGCCGAAATACAAAATTTTACCTGTGACTACCTCGCCATGAATGGTGATACCCTGGCACAGCTGTTCACCTATTACGATCCGGAAGATCATGCGGATGCAACTCTTCCCAATGGACTAAATTTTGAGTGGTCCTCCATTCCCGCTTCAGCCATTCCATACCCGACCCTGGAACTGAACCCGATAACCTGGCAACCGCCTTATGAAGACACCGATTATTACTTGAAGGTTACCGACTGGCTGACCTGCCAGAATGAAGATTCCTTTTTCTATCATTCAATACATGTAAAACCCGATTTCACTGCTGATCCAACTCAGGGAGAGGCACCACTGGATGTGAGCTTTACGAATACATCCGTCAATGCAGTTAGGTATGAGTGGCATTTTGGGGATGATTCAACCTCCACACTGGAAACCCCTGATATACACACTTATTATTTCCCAAAGCCTATAAAACCTGAAGTGAATGGTTATGAAGCAAAACTCATTGCCTGGAGTTTTGAAGGATGCGAAGATTCATCTGATGTTCAGTACATTGTGGTGGAACCCTCCAGTATTGACATTCCCAACGTCTTTACACCCAACGATGATACCTATAATGACCGATTCGTGGTTGCCTCGCAATCACTTCGTAGCATATTTGTCCAGGTTTTTAGCAGAACCGGGAAGAAGGTATATGAATTCTCCGGTCAGGGAACCCGATTGCAGGAATGGAAAGGTTGGGATGGCAAAATCGATGGAGGTGCCGAGGCAAGCCCCGGTGTCTATTTTTATATAATAAGAGCCGTGGGTTGGGACGATGTCGAGTACAAAGGGAAATTGTACAGAGGTACAGTCTATCTGATACGGGAGAAGTAGTTTTCAGTTTTCGGTTCGCGGTTTTCGGTTACGAAACCCGTATCGTGGGTCGGTTAGGATTTTCGGTAAGAGACTTTTTCTATTTAGCGTTTGGAATTATATGGTCCATGCAACGTTTTCCATGTGAATAACAACGCAATTGGACCTTTTGTGCACAGTTACATATAACCAGTGTGAATTTGAAATTTCGAATTTCGGACCTGTCCTGACATCCGCCTTTAGCTGATCGTCAGAATTTAGAATTTGAGGCATTTAAGACATTTTGCCGAAGGCATTCCTATGGAAGAGGCATTCAAGGCATTCTTACCCCTTTCTCACTCTCTACCCATCACATTTATCAGCCGTAGCTTTCGCGAAGGCTGCCCCTCTCATCGTCTCAAAGTCTGCTAACTCTGTACTCTTTTACTCCTCCTCCTTCTCTGCCTCATATGCTTTGAGCAGCTCTTCCTGCAGGTCGCCGGGAACCTGGACGTATTCTGCAAATTTCATGGAGTACATTGCGCGGCCGTTGGTAAGGGAACTGAGCGCTGTTGAGTATTTCCCCATTTCTGCCAGTGGAACCTTGGCAGAAATTTTCTCAAATCCTTTTTCGCTGGACATGCCCAGCACCATGCCTCTTCTACCCTGGAGATCACTCATCACATCACCCATCCGGTCAGAAGGAACAAGGACCTCCAATTCATAAACCGGTTCCATGATTTTCGGCCCGGCATTTTTGAATGCATTGCTGAATGCATTTCGTCCTGCAAGTTTAAAGGATATTTCGTTGGAGTCAACCGGGTGCATCTTTCCATCATATACGGCAACACGGATATCCCTGGCATAGGATCCGGTTAAGGGACCCTCTTCCATTTTCTCCATGATCCCTTTCAAAATAGCGGGCAGAAAGCGAGCATCGATTGATCCACCCACGATACAGTTGTAATAGATCAGTTTTCCACCCCATTCAAGATTGTATTCTTCCTTATTCCTGACATTCACTTTAATCTCTTTCCCATTGACCTTGTAAACTTTTGGATCCGGTAATTCTTCAGAGTAGGGTTCAATGACCAGGTGCACTTCGCCGAACTGACCGGCTCCACCTGACTGTTTTTTATGACGGTATTCCGCCTGTGCTATTTTGGTGATCGTTTCCCGATAAGGGATTTTCGGAGCGATGAAATCGCACTCAACATGAAACACATTATCGAGATGCCACTTCAATATATTCAGGTGGTACTCCCCCTGCCCGTGAATAATGATCTGTTTCAGCTCTTTCGAATATTCAATTACAATGGTGGGATCTTCCTGGTGCATTCTTTGCAATCCTTCACCCAGTTTCTCTTCGTCACCTTCACTTTTCGGTTTGATCGCAGTGCGGTATTTCGGTTCCGGGAACTTGATGGGTTCAAAGGTCCATGATTGTCCGGAAGCCGTAAGGGTATGGTTTGTTTTGGTATTCTTCAGTTTAACCGTTGCACCGATATCACCGGCGGCTAACTTGTCCACCTTATTTCTCTTCTTTCCGGCAACAACGTATAGCTGGGCCATTCTTTCTTTGGTCTGCGAGTTGTTATTCACCAGGTCCATGCTTTCACTGATCTCACCCGACATGACCTTGAAGTAATTGATCTCACCAATATGCTCCTCGATTGATGTCTTGAAAACAAACAGGGAGGGACTTCCTTTTGGGTCACATGCGATCTCTTTATCCTGTGAATTTTTCGGTGCCGGTAAATCGGCAGCCGATGGAGCGGTGTTGTTGATGAATTCAAGAAGCCGTTCCACACCCATGTTCTGCCTGGCCGAAGTACAGAAAACCGGAAATATTCCCCGCTGGATCAGCCCGGCAGTAATGCCTTTCCTCATTTCGTCCTCATCCAGTGTATCTTTCTCGAAAAAAAGCTCCATCAACTCTTCATCATTTTCTGCTGCCTTTTCTACCAGTTCGTTATGCAACTCCTCTGCCTTTTTCTTCTGATCATCGGGAATATCGAGGATCTCCGGAGTACCGCCATCGGAAGGGTACCTGTACATTTTCATTTTCAGGACATCCACCAATGCATTGAAACCAGTTCCTTCATTTACAGGATATTGAACGACAGTTACATGGTTCCCAAACCGTTCTTTCGCCATTTCAATGGCCTTATCAAAATTGGATTTTTCGTAGTCAACCGAGTTAACAACAAAAACAAGGGGTTTGTCAACCTCGCCTGCTTTTCTGAAATGAATTTCGGTTCCGACCTCGATGGCGTTTTGTGCGTTGATCAACAGGATCCCTGTATCAGTAGCCCTGAGGGCAGATATTACTCCACCCACGAAATCATCCAATCCCGGTGTGTCGATGATATTCACCTTCTGGTTCTGGTATTCGGTATATAGCACGGTGGAAAAGATACTGTTACCGTTTTCGTGTTCAATCTGATTGTAATCGGACGTGGTATTTTTATTCTCAACAGCCCCTCTTCTTTCAATGATTTTCCCTTCAAACAACATCGCTTCTGCCAGGGTTGTTTTTCCAGAGCCTGAATTTCCCAACAAGACAACATTTTTAATTTGATCAGTCTGATAAGTTTTCATTTTATCACGATGATTTTCAGTTTATATATTATGATTTTTGTTCGCGCTACCCGGTTTAAAATGCGCCCCAAAAGTAATAATTTTTTATATACCTGCAATAGGTGAAAATGATTTATAGAAAATGATTTACCACGGCTGTGACGGGGAAAATTTAATCTTTATTCATTGTTGTTTTTTAAAAAAAAAGAATACCTTTGCACACCGATTTGAAAAAGTAGGTTTTTAACGTAAATCATACTGTTTATGCCGACAATACAACAGTTAGTTCGAAAAGGAAGAAAGAAGCTTATCGATAAAAGTAAGGCGCCTGCTCTGGATTCTTGTCCGCAGCGGAGAGGTGTGTGTGTGCGTGTTTATACGACCACACCCAAAAAGCCAAATTCAGCGATGAGAAAAGTTGCGCGGGTACGATTGACCAATCAGAAGGAGGTGAATGCCTATATACCCGGAGAAGGACATAATCTCCAGGAGCACTCCATCGTATTGATCAGAGGTGGCAGGGTAAAGGATCTGCCCGGTGTCCGTTATCACCTGATCCGTGGTGCACTGGATACATCCGGTGTGGATGGACGGACACAACGGAGATCGAAGTATGGAACAAAAAGACCCAGGAAGTAATCGAAAAATGGAGCATGTAAAATGAGAAAATCCACACCTAAAAAACGAATTCTGTTGCCGGATCCCAAATTCAATGATCCACTGGTAACCCGGTTTGTCAATAACCTGATGTTAGAGGGTAAAAAGAGCCTGGCTTATTCAACATTTTATCAAGCACTCGATATTGTTGGAGATAAGGTTAAAGATGCCGAAAAAACTCCACTGGAGATCTGGAAAAAAGCATTGGAAAACATTACACCCAACGTGGAGGTTAAAAGCCGCCGGGTAGGAGGCGCAACATTCCAGGTTCCTTTGGAAGTCAGACCCGACCGGAAAATATCCATCAGCATGAAAAACCTGATCCTCTTCGCCCGCAAACGAAGCGGCAAGTCGATGAGCGATAAACTGGCTGCTGAGATCATTGCTGCCTATAACCTGGAGGGTGGAGCATTCAAGAAAAAAGAAGATACACACCGAATGGCAGAAGCGAATAAAGCATTTGCACATTTCCGGTTTTAATCGATTGAAATAGTCCTGTGAAGATGCATCATTCATGAAAGAGAGTTTAAAATATACGAGGAACATTGGTATCATGGCTCATATCGATGCGGGAAAAACCACCACCACGGAGAGGATACTCTTCTACAGTGGTATTACCCATCGTATGGGAGAGGTACACGATGGAGCCGCACAGATGGATTGGATGGTGCAGGAACAGGAAAGAGGTATAACCATTACTTCTGCTGCTACAACCACCTTCTGGAACTATAAAAACCAGGACTACAAGATCAATATTATTGATACACCGGGACATGTCGATTTTACCGTTGAAGTGGAACGGTCACTGAGGGTGCTCGATGGAGCAGTTGCCCTCTTTTGTGCTGTCGGAGGTGTTGAACCGCAATCGGAAACCGTTTGGAGACAAGCCGATAAATACCGGGTCCCCAGGATTGCCTTTGTGAATAAAATGGACCGGACCGGTGCCGATTTTTTTAGTGTTATAAACCAGATTAAAACCAAACTCAATGCCAATCCCATTCCCATTCAAATCCCCATTGGCTCTGAAGATACCTTTCGGGGAGTGGTGGATTTGATTGAGAATAAAGCAGTAGTGTGGCATAACGACGAAACCCTGGGGACAAATTATGAACTGACCGATGTGCCGGATGAGATGAAAGAAGAGGTGGAGGAATGGAGAGGAAAACTGGTTGAGGCCATAGCGGAAAAAGATGATACCCTGCTTGAAAAATATTTCGATGACCCCGGTTCAATAACTCCTGATCACCTGATCCCGGTTATCCGGAAATCAACAATCGACAGAAGCATCGTTCCGGTGATGTGTGGATCCGCTTTTAAAAATAAAGGAGTGCAAAGACTCCTGGATGCCATTGCCGGATTTCTACCAAGTCCTGTTGATATCGGTTCGGTTTCCGGAATAAATCCCTATACCGGTCAGGAAGTGATGAGAGCCCCTGATACTGAAGAACCACTTACCGCCCTTGTCTTTAAAATTGCTACTGATTCCTTTGTTGGCAGCCTGGCATTTTTGCGAATCTATTCAGGAACAATGGAAGCCGGAGAAATGGCCTATAATGCAAGAACCGGTAAAAAAGAGAGGATAAATCGCCTCTACCAGATGCATGCAAACAAGCAACATCCGAAAAAACAAATTGAAGCAGGGGATATCTGCGCTGCCGTTGGCTTTAAAAACCTTAAAACAGGGGATACCCTCTGCGATCCCAAGAAACCGATAACACTGGAGACGATGGAGTTCCCGGAACCTGTGATTGGCGTGGCGATTGAACCCAAAACACAGGCCGATATCGATAAACTGGGAATCGCTCTGGGAAAACTGGCTGAAGAGGATCCCACCTTTCAGGTAAAAGTCGATGATGAATCCGGTCAGACCATCATCAATGGTATGGGTGAATTGCACCTGGAGATCCTCATTGACAGGATGAAAAGAGAATTTGGTATTGAATGCAATCAGGGAACACCACAGGTTGCCTATAAAGAAGCCATAACCTCCTCCATAGAACACCGGGAATTATTCAGGAAACAAACCGGGGGTAAAGGGAAATTTGCAGATATCCTGGTTGAGATATCTCCTGCGGATAAAGGTGTTAAAGGACTTCAATTCGAAGACCAGGTGAAAGGTGGAAATATTCCAAAGGAGTTTATCCCATCCGTTGAAAAGGGATTTAAACTGGCCATGCAAAATGGGGTCCTGGCAGGCTACCCGCTGGAGAACCTGAAAGTTATATTAAAAAACGGATCATTCCATCCGGTTGACTCCGATGCACTCTCGTTTGAGATCGCAGCCAAAACAGCCTTCCGAAAAGCCTGTACCAAGGTAAACTGTGTACTGCTCGAACCCATCATGTCAGCCGAAGTGGTAACACCTGAAGAATATATGGGCGATATCATTTCTGATTTTAACAAACGAAGAGGACAGGTGGAAGGAATGGAATCGAAAGCCGGATCCAGGGTGATTAAAGCGAAAGTGCCACTGGCTGAAAAATTCGGTTACGTTACCGTCCTGAGAACATTAACCTCAGGAAGAGCAACATCAACCATGGAATTCTCACATTATGAGGAGGTTCCACCTGAAATTTCAAAAAAGATAATTGAACGAACAAAAGGTATAATTCGTGTAACGGAATATTAAATAGAATGAGTCAGAAGATTAGAATAAAACTCAAATCGTACGATCACAATTTGGTGGATAAATCTGCTGAAAAGATCGTTAAAACAGTGAAATCGACCGGTGCTGTTGTTAGTGGGCCAATCCCACTGCCGACTCACAAACGGATATTCACCGTTTTACGCTCTCCTTTTGTAAATAAAAAGTCGAGAGAACAGTTTCAACTCTCCTCCTTTAAACGATTGCTGGATATCTACAGTTCAACTCCAAAAACCATTGATGCGTTGATGAAATTGGAACTGCCCAGCGGTGTGGAAGTTGAAATTAAGGTTTAACTATCGTAAAAGTGCTGAACAAAAATGCAAGGATTAATTGGTAAAAAGATTGGAATGACCTCCCTGTTCGATGACAATGGGAAGAATATCCCCTGTACAGTCCTGGAAGCCGGACCCTGCGTGGTTACCCAAATAAAAACAAAGGACAAGGATGGGTATGAGGCTGTACAACTTGCTTTCGACGATAAGAAGGAGAAACGTACCTCAAACGCAGAGATGGGGCATTTCAAAAAAGCAAAAACAAAACCCAAAAGAAAATTGGCAGAATTTACCGGATTCGGCGAGGAGGTTAATTTGGGTGATGTGCTGAAGGTTAATCTCTTTGACGACGATACCTGGCTGGATGTCCGTGGATATGCTAAGGGAAAAGGATTCCAGGGTGTGGTTAAACGTCATGGATTCCACGGTGTTGGTGACAAAACCCATGGACAGCATAACCGCGAACGTGCACCGGGATCCCTGGGAGCATCATCATTCCCCTCCCGTGTTTTCAAAGGCATGAGAATGGGTGGCCGGACCGGAGGACAACTGGTAATGGCAATCAGCCTTCGCGTAATGAAAATTATTCATGATGATAATCTATTAATTGTAAAAGGATCAGTTCCGGGCCCCAATGGTGGCTATGTAATAATTACTAAGTAATGAAAGTAGCAGTTATAAATATTGAAGGTAAAGATACCGGGAAAAAGGTTGAATTGAATAATTCCATCTTTGGTATAGAGCCAAATGACCATGCCATATACCTTGATACCAAACAGTATCTGGCAAATAAGAGGCAGGGTACATCAAAGACCAAGGAACGGAGTGAAATCGCCGGAAGCACACGAAAGATCAAACGCCAGAAAGGTACCGGTACAGCCCGCGCTGGTAATATCAAATCACCCATCTTCCGGGGAGGAGGAAGAGCTTTTGGCCCAGCACCCAGAGATTATGGCTTTAAATTGAATAAAAAAGTGAAACAGCTGGCCAGAAAATCTGCCCTCTCTTATAAAGCAAAAGAGAAAAAAATCATCGTTCTGGAAGACTTTAACATGGAAGCCCCCAGGACAAAAGAATTCGCTGGGATTCACTCACTTATCAACCAGGGAAACAAAAATTCCCTCTACGTTTTACCCGAACAAAATAATAATATATATTTGTCTTCTCGAAATTTTACGGGTGCCAAAGTCGTAACAGTTTCAGAATTAAATACATACGATATATTTCGTGCATCAAATCTGGTGCTTGCTGAGAGTTCAATTGACATTTTAAACCGAACGTTTGGAATATCATAAACAAATTGTGATGAGTATTTTAATAAAGCCTATAGTAACTGAGAAAATGACTGACCAGGGTGAGGAGATGAATCGGTATGGATTTATCGTTAACAAAACTGCCAACAAAATTGAAATTAAAAAAGCAGTTGAAGAGTTGTATGGCGTGACAGTCCAGTCGGTGAATACCATGCGTTATGGCGGTAAAGCCAAATCAAGGTTTACCAAGTCAGGCATTATAACCGGAAAATCCAAATCCTATAAGAAGGCGATTATTACCCTGGCCGAAGGCGAAAACATTGATTTTTACAGCAATATTTAAGGAATTATGGCTTCTCGAAAAGTAAAACCGGTTACACCCGGACAGCGACATAAAATCATCAGTGCATTCGATGATTTAACCTCCACTGCTCCTGAAAAATCGCTCCTTCAGCCGTTGAAGAAAAGTGGCGGACGGAACAGAAGTGGCAAAATGACCATGAGATACATGGGTGGGGGACATAAGCAAAGATATCGCTCAATCGATTTTTTACGCGAAAAAGATGGAATCCCCGCAGTGGTTAAATCAATCGAGTATGATCCCAACCGCAGTGCCAGAATCGCACTGGTGGTGTATGCTGATGGAGAAAAACGGTATATCATAGCACCGAATGGACTGAAAACGGGAAACACGATACAATCCGGAACCGGTGCACCTCCCGAACTGGGAAATACACTGTTCCTCTCGGATATCCCATTGGGTACAATTATTCATAATATAGAATTGAAGCCGGGAAAAGGAGGAGCCATGGCCAGAAGCGCCGGCTCGTTTGCGCAACTTACCTCCAGAGATGGTAAGTACGCAATCATTAAACTCCCATCCGGTGAATCCAGAATGGTGCTGGTAACCTGTAAAGCAACGATCGGTGCCGTTTCAAATGCCGACCATGGAGTGGAATCCTCCGGTAAGGCAGGACGTAGCCGGTGGCTCGGCAGGAGACCAAGAGTGCGCGGAGTGGTGATGAATCCGGTGGACCATCCAATGGGAGGTGGTGAAGGAAAAGCATCCGGCGGACATCCCAGATCGCGAAAAGGACTCCCGGCAAAAGGATACAAAACAAGAGCCAGGAAAAAACAATCCAACAGATACATTGTTGAAAAGAGGAAATAACAATCAGAATAACCAGAGAATAGTATGAGCCGATCACTAAAAAAAGGTCCTTTTATTGATTTTAAATTGGAAAAACGGGTTCTCGAACAAAATGAATCAGGAAAGAAGTCGGTGATAAAAACATGGTCGAGAAGATCGGTCATCTCTCCCGACTTTGTGGGACATACCATTGCAGTGCATAATGGAAATAAATTCATCCCGGTATACATTACCGAAAATATGGTTGGACATAAACTTGGAGAATTTGCTCCAACCCGCACCTGGAGAGGACATGGAGGGAAAGCCAGGTAAGTATTCATCGTGAAAAAATGAGCAGAAAATGGGGGCACGTAAAAGAAACCGAGCAAATAAACTGAAAGAGGAGAGGAAAAACAGATTCTCTGCCACATTGAGAAATTGTCCTACCTCACCGAGGAAAATGCGCCTGGTGACCGATATGATCCGGGGTGTTGAAGTAAATAAAGCACTCGATATGCTGAAATATAACCCGAAAGAGGCTTCCAATACACTTGAAAAAGTGCTTCTTTCAGCAATCGCTAACTGGCAGGCAAAAAATGAAGGGGTGCGGATAGAGGAGAGTAACCTCTATGTGAAAGAGACCTATGTGAACCAGGCCAAAACATTGAAACGGCTACGCCCCGCTCCGCAGGGAAGAGCTCACAGGATAAGAAAAAGATCAAACCATGTAACCGTGGTACTCGATAGTGCACATACTGCAGAAGAACATAAAAGCGAAAAGAAATAGTATTAAATGGGACAAAAAGTAAATCCGATAGGAAACAGGTTAGGCATCATCAAAGGATGGGACTCCAATTGGTATGGCGGTAAAAACTATGCCGATAAACTGATTGAGGATACAAAAATCAGAGAGTATCTGAATGTGCGTCTCGCAAAAGCCAGTATCTCAAAAATCGTTATTGAAAGAACCTTGAAACTGATAACGGTCACCGTCAATACCGCAAGACCTGGGATCATTATCGGAAAAGGAGGACAGGAGGTCGATAAGCTGAAAGAGGAGCTGAAGAATATTACCAATAAAGAGGTGCAGATCAATATTTTTGAGGTAAAACGACCCGAACTGGACGCTACCATCGTTGCCAGTAATATTGCCCGTCAGATTGAGGGAAAAATCTCTTACCGGAGAGCCATTAAAATGTCAATCGCCTCAACCATGAGAATGGGCGCTGAAGGAATAAAAGTGCTTGTTTCCGGACGTTTGGGAGGAGCTGAAATGGCCCGTAACGAAACCTATAAGGAGGGCAGAATACCACTCCATACCTTTCGTGCGGATATCGATTATGCACTGGCCGAAGCACTCACAAAGGTGGGCCTTATTGGTATTAAAGTATGGATCTGCAATGGAGAAGTGTATGGGAAAAGAGACCTCTCTCCAAATATCGGCGCTAAAAGTGCCAAAACAAAAGGATTTAAAAAAAGAAGAAAATAATTTGGTGAATCGTTGAAGGAGAAACCGCAATACCGATAACTGATGTTACAGCCGAAAAAAACAAAATACAGGAGACAGCAAAAGGGAAAAATGAAGGGAAACTCCCAAAGAGGGAACCAGTTGGCTTTTGGCTCCTTTGGGATTAAAGCCCTTGAAGAGGCTTGGATAACCGGTCGGCAAATTGAAGCTGCACGACAAGCCGTGACACGTCATATGAAACGTGAAGGACAGATCTGGATCAGGATATTCCCCGATAAACCCATTACCAAAAAACCAGCGGAAGTAAGAATGGGAAAAGGGAAAGGAGCCCCGGAAGCATTCGTTGCTCCCGTTACTCCAGGACGAATTATCCTCGAAGCCGAAGGCGTACCGTTTGAAATTGCTAAAGAAGCATTGCGTCTTGCTGCCCAGAAATTGCCCATACCTACAAAATTTGTCGTCAGACGTGACTTTGTCTATAAATCCAGTTAATCATGAAAACATCCGAGATCAGAGAACTGTCCATTAAGGAGATTGAAGAGAGACTTGATAATGAAAAACATTTCCTGGTAAGGCAAAAGCTGAATCATGCTATTTCTCCCCTGGATAATCCCATGAAAATTAAGGAGAGCCGCAGGAATGTAGCCAGGCTGAAGACCATACTACACCAGAAAAAAAATGAATGAACAAACTAAAAGTTAATCTCCAAGATGGAAAATAGAAATATACGGAAAGAACGAACAGGAATCGTGGTGAGCAACAACATGCAAAAATCAATTGTCGTTGCCGTGAAACGAAAAGTGAAACACCCCATCTATGGGAAATTTGTGAATAAAACAACTCGCTTCTTTGTCCATGATGAAGAAAATTCCTGCAACGTTGGAGATACAGTGAAAATAATGGAAACCAGACCGTTGAGTAAAAATAAAAGCTGGCGGTTAGTGCAAATCATTGAAAGGGCTAAATAGTCATGATACAGCAAGAAAGCAAACTGGCAGTAGCTGACAACAGTGGAGCAAAAGAAGTGCTGTGTATCCGTGTCCTGGGTGGAACAGGTAAACGGTACGCCTCGGTGGGTGATAAGATTGTCGTAACCGTAAAATCGGCTATGCCCTCCGGTGAAGCAAAAAAAGGAATGGTTAGCAAAGCAGTGGTAGTGAGAACTAAAAAAGAAATCCGAAGAACGGATGGCTCCTATATCCGTTTCGATGATAATGCTGTGGTCCTGTTAAATAACCTGGACGAAATCAGGGGAACACGAATCTTTGGACCAGTTCCAAGAGAATTGCGCGATCGCTATATGAAAATCATATCATTGGCACCGGAAGTGCTGTAATTTCAAACTTTTGTTGAATGAGAAAAAAAAGACATATTAAAAAAGGTGATGCTGTCATCGTGATTTCCGGAGAATACAAGGGACAACAGGGACGAGTGCTCGAAGTATCCGTAGTTGGAAACAGAGCCATTGTGGAAGGTGTGAATATGGTTTTAAAACATACCAAACCCAATGCACAAAACCCCCAGGGAGGAATCATTAAAAAGGAGTCTTATATTCATCTCTCCAACCTGCTCCCGGTGGATCCTTCCTCCGGAAAACCTACGCGTGTTGGAAGAAGAGTAAATGATAAGAACAAATTAGTGCGTTATGCTAAAAAATCAGGAGAGGAGATTAAGTAATGGATTACGTGCCAGCTTTAAAGATACAGTATAAGGAAAAAATTATCCCTGCGTTAAAAAAGGAATTCAATTACCGGTCAGTAATGCAGGTTCCCCGACTTCAGAAAATTGTGATAAATCAGGGAATCGGACAGGCTGTCGCTGATAAGAAACTGGTTGATATCGGTGTGGAAGAATTAACAACTATCACCGGACAGAAAGCAGTGCAAACCGTGTCGTCCAAAGATATCGCAAACTTCAAATTGAGAAAGAAAATGCCGATCGGTGTAACCGTTACATTGCGGTCTGACAAAATGTATGAATTCCTTGAACGCCTGATAAATGTCGCTCTTCCAAGGATCAGAGACTTTAAAGGAGTGAATAACAAATTGGATGGAAGAGGAAATTATACACTCGGTATTACCGAACAAATCATTTTTCCGGAAATCGATATCGATAAAATAAATAAAATAATTGGACTTCAAATTACCTTTGTCACAAACGCAAAGACAGATGAAGAAGGATTTGCCCTGTTGAGGGAATTTGGATTACCCTTTAAAGCACAAAAAGTTAGTTAATATGGCAAAAGAATCAATGAAAGCACGGGAGGTGAAACGCCTCAAGATGGTGAATCAATATACGGATAAAAGAGCCAGACTGAAAGCAGCAGGAGATTATGTCGGACTCAGCCGCTTGCCGCGTAATTCCAATCCCAACCGACTGCATAATCGCTGCAAAATTACAGGCAGGCCAAAAGGCTATATGCGGCAGTTCGGATTGAGCAGGATTACCTTCAGGGAGATGGCTTCTGCCGGACTGATTCCGGGAATTAAAAAGGCAAGTTGGTAAACGGAATCGTTGAATCGTTAAGAAATAGTTGATCGGAAAATTAATTCAAAACAGTTAGAAATGACAGACCCTATTGCAGATTATTTAACGCGAGTCAGAAATGCAATTATGGCAAAGCATAAGGTTGTGGAAATTCCGGCATCAAACCTGAAAAAAGAGATAACCAAAATTCTCTATGAAAAGGGGTATATCCTGAGCTATAAATATGAAGAGGATGACCTGCAAGGGAAGATCAGAATAGCGTTGAAATATCATCCGCAAACAAAAATGCCGGCAATCAAATCAATGAAACGAATCAGCAGACCAGGCTTGCGTAAATATGCCGGAGCAGATAATCTCCCCAGGGTGTTGAATGGTTTAGGCATTGCTATCCTTTCAACTTCCCGGGGTGTGATGACAGATAAAGAAGCAAGAACCTTAAAAATTGGTGGTGAAGTATTGTGTTATGTACATTAACCGTTGGAGGAAATAGGATATGTCACGTATAGGAAATCTACCCATTGAAATACCGGAAGGCGTTACCATCTCTGTAAATGATAAGAACCTGGTAACCGTTAAAGGACCACTGGGTGAACTGAGCCAGCTGGTTGACCGGGAAATTAAAGTAGCGGTAGAAGGAAACGAGTGTAAATTGGAGCGGCCATCTGATATAAAACGCCATAAATCATTACATGGCCTTTACAGATCATTGATAAACAATATGGTAATCGGGGTCTCTCAAGGATATACTATCCAACAGGAACTGGTAGGAGTGGGCTTTAGAGCCGAAGCAAAAGGACAAATGCTTGAAATGTCACTGGGCTTTTCACACGATATCGTCATCGAATTACCTCCGGAAGTGAAAGTTGAAACAAAAACCGAACGGAGAAGCAATCCTGTGATCACCTTGACCAGCATCGATAAACAATTGCTTGGGCACATAGCATCCAAGATCCGTTCACTCAGACCACCTGAACCCTATAAAGGAAAGGGAGTAAAATTTGTTGGTGAACACATTAGAAGAAAAGCAGGAAAAGCTGCAAGCGTTTAATCCATCGATTTGAAAATTATGACATTAACGAAATTAGAGAGAAGAAACAGGATCAGAAAAAGAATCAGGAAAAAAATCTCCGGAAATACTGATCATCCCCGGTTGAGTGTTTTTCGAAGCAACAAGCAGATCTATGCCCAGGTAATCAATGACCTGGAGGGAAAAACCCTGGCATCAGCCTCTTCGCTCGAGAAACCGGTCGCCGAAAAAAAGGGAATAACAAAAACTGAACAGGCCCGGTTGGTTGGAAAACTGATCGCTGAAAAATCATTGAAAGCGGGAATTTTTGATGTTGTTTTCGATAGGGGAGGATACCTCTATCATGGAAGAGTAAAATCATTAGCCGAAGCCGCAAGAGAAGGCGGTCTAAAATTTTAAGATATTATGTCAAACGGTATTCGTAAAGTAAAAACGAGCGATCTGGAACTAAAGGATAGACTGGTTAGTATTCAGAGGGTTACAAAAGTGACAAAAGGTGGAAGAACCTTTAGCTTCTCCGCAATTGTTGTCGTTGGCAATGAAGATGGAATTGTCGGATATGGATTGGGAAAAGCCAATGAAGTAACCACTGCCATTGCAAAAGGAGTGGAAGATGCAAAGAAAAATCTGATCAAAGTGCCGGTCTATAAAGGAACAATCCCTCATGAACAGACCGCTAAATATGGTGGAGCACGCGTGTTTCTTAAACCGGCTTCGGAAGGTACAGGCGTTAAGGCTGGCGGAGCAATGCGCGCCGTGTTGGAAAGTGTCGGAATAGTCAATGTCCTGGCAAAATCAAAAGGATCATCCAACCCGCATAACCTCGTGAAGGCAACATTTGCTGCATTGCTGGAACTGCGTGATGTATCCACTGTATCACAACAACGCGGAGTCTCTGTTGAACAAGTTTTTAACGGTTAAAAATTTTGATTATGCCGAAAATCAGGGTAACCCAGGTGAAAAGTAAAATAGGGAGTTCAAAACGACAGAAAAGAACACTTGAAGCCCTTGGTCTAAAAAAGATCAATGGTTCGGTTGAGGTGGAAGCATCCCCCCAGATCCTGGGAATGGTGAATAAGGTGAAACACCTTATAAAGGTTGAAGAGTTGAAGTAATTATACAATTTATTCAGAAGACATGGATTTAAGTAACTTAAAACCAGCAAAAGGATCCGTAAAAAAGGTGAAACGAATCGGAAGAGGCGAAGGCTCCGGTAAAGGTGGAACCGCTACACGTGGTCATAAAGGCCAGAAATCCAGGTCCGGATACTCCAGAAAACTTGGATTTGAAGGCGGCCAGATGCCACTGCATCGCAGGGTTCCCAAATACGGTTTTAAAAATATCAACCGGACAGAGTACAAAGCAATAAACATTGATACCATTCAGAAACTTGCTGAGACAAAAGGATTGAAAAAAATTGATATTAAAACATTGATCGATGCCGGATTAATTTCTAAAAACAGACTCGTTAAAATATTGGGTAAGGGAGAGTTGACACTTAAACTGGAAGTTGAGGCACACGCCTTTTCCAAATCCGCTATAGAAGCAATTGAGGCGAAGGAAGGAACAGCCGTAAAAATATAAGATGAATGAAATCGTTTATTGAAACCATAAAAAACATTTTTAAAATTGAAGACCTGCGAAACAGGATCCTCTATACCCTGGGAATTCTCCTGATCTACCGGTTGGGTAAATACATTACACTCCCTGGTGTTGACCCTTCGCAGCTCGGCCAGCTTCAGCAACAAACATCACAGGGATTGTTGAGCTTGCTCGACATGTTCTCCGGAGGTGCTTTCTCCCAGGCATCCGTCTTCGCACTCGGGATCATGCCCTACATCTCAGCTTCCATTGTTGTACAGCTCCTGGGAATTGCAGTTCCCTATTTCCAGAGACTCCAGAAAGAGGGAGAGAGCGGACGAAGGAAAATAAACCAGATCACCCGATACCTTACCGTGGGTATTTTGTGTCTCCAGGCACCGGGATACCTCGCAAACCTTAATGCCCAGTTGCCCGATACGGCATTTGTGATGAAAGGAACATTCTTTACCGTTTCCTCCGTGATCATACTTACCTCAGGAACAATGTTTGTCATGTGGCTGGGTGAAAAAATTACCGATAAAGGAATCGGTAACGGGATCTCACTGATCATCATGATTGGAATTATCGCACGATTACCCTTTGCACTGACAGCAGAATTTGGCTCCCGGCTTGAAGGTGCCGGAGGATTGGTGGCATTCCTTCTCGAAATGGTATTCCTCTTTATCATTATACTGGGTACCATCCTGTTGGTCCAGGGAACAAGGAGAATCCCGGTTCAGTATGCTAAACGAATTGTGGGGAATAAACAATACGGGGGAGTAAGACAATATATTCCCCTGAAAGTTAATGCAGCAGGCGTAATGCCAATTATTTTTGCTCAGGCAATCATGATGCTGCCGCTCGTTATCATTGGATATGCCAGCGATAAAATGTCCGGCTTTGCTGCTGCATTTTCAAACATGTATGGGTTCTGGTATAGCCTGGTCTTCGCAATTTTGATCATTCTATTTACCTACTTCTATACCGCAATTACCATCAATCCAACGCAGATGGCAGAGGATATGAAAAAGAACGGAGGATTTATTCCGGGTGTCAAGCCGGGAAGAAAAACCGTTGAGTTTCTTGATAACATCATGTCCAGGATAACCCTTCCGGGATCAATCTTCCTGGCTATCGTTGCCATACTGCCAACTTTTGCGGTGAACCTGGGAGTAACCGGTCAATTTGCACAGTTCTATGGCGGTACATCCCTTCTCATTCTGGTGGGTGTGGTTCTTGATACCTTGCAGCAAATAGAAAGCCACCTGCTAATGCGCCATTATGACGGGTTGATGAAATCCGGAAGGATTAAAGGAAGAGCAGGTAGTGCTGCTGCTATATAATATTTGGAACCTGGTTCTTTGATGATACTGATTAAGACAGCGGAGGAAATTGAACGATTGAGGGAAAGCAATATTCTGGTTTCCAGAACACTTGCCGAAATGGCAAAACTGATCAAACCGGGAATAACTACCCTTTCCCTCGACAGGGTGGCCGAAGCGTTTATCCGGGATCATAACGGTATCCCCGGATTCAAAGGGTATAATGGTTTCCCAAATACACTCTGTACATCGGTCAATGAACAGGTGGTGCACGGTATACCCTCCTCTTATCAATTGAAAGAAGGCGATGTTTTGTCCATTGATTGTGGAGTGATACTCAATGACTATTATGGCGATACAGCCTTTACTTTCCCGGTAGGTGACCTTGATGATGATGTCGCCAGACTGCTGAGATATACCAGGGAAGCACTGGAAAAAGGGGTTGAAAATGCGGTGGAAGGTAAACGGCTCGGAGATATCGGATATGCAGTCCAGAATCACGCTGAAAGCGGAGGATTTTCAGTGGTGAGAGAAATGGTAGGGCATGGACTGGGAAAAAAATTGCACGAACCACCCGAAGTACCCAATTATGGCAAAAGAGGCCAGGGTATAAAGTTGGTTAAAGGATTGGTAATCTGTATCGAACCCATGATTAACCTGGGATTGCGAAACATTGTTCAGGATAACGATGGCTGGACCATCAAAACGGTTGACAGCAGACCCTCGGCTCATTTCGAATATGCCGTGGCTGTCGACAGAGAAAAGGCCGATGTCCTGTCAACATTTGATTTTATTGATGATGTATTAAATAATTAAGAAGATCTCAATATGGCAAAACAACCCTCAATTGAGCAGGATGGAACCATCATCGAAGCCTTGTCAAATGCAATGTTTCGGGTGGAACTTGAAAATGGACATGTTATTACCGCTCATATTTCCGGCAAGATGAGGATGCATTATATTAAAATCCTTCCCGGAGATAAAGTAAAAGTGGAGATGTCTCCCTATGACCTGTCCAAAGGAAGAATCACATTCAGATATAAATAACACAATTGTTCAGATTATGAAAGTAAGAGCATCAGTCAAAAAAAGAAGTGCTGACTGTAAGATAGTTAGAAGGAAAGGACGCCTGTACGTGATAAATAAAAAAAATCCGAAGTATAAGCAGCGACAGGGATAAATTGTATAACTTTGCACTCAATTTTAAAAATGAGCTATGGCACGAATAGTAGGTGTTGATCTCCCAAAAAATAAAAGAGGCGAAATAGGACTTACCTATATCTATGGTATCGGACAAAGTTCCGCCGCTAAAATTCTCGAGGAAGCGGGAATTGATAAAGATATTAAAGTGAAAGACTGGACCGATGAACATGTCAATAAGATCCGGAAAATCCTGAATGAGAACTACAAACTGGAAGGAGAATTGCGGTCGGAAGTCCAGATGAATATTAAACGGTTAATGGATATCGGTTGTTACCGTGGAATCCGGCACAGAACCGGTATGCCCGTTCGTGGACAGGGTACCAAAAATAACGCCCGGACACGGAAAGGGAGAAGAAAAACCATTGCAAACAAAAAGAAAGCGACTAAATAGGAGTTGAATTATGGCTAAGAAGACAGGATCATCAAGAAAAAAGGTGGTGAAGGTTGAACCGACAGGTCAAGCCCATATTCATGCTTCCTTTAACAACATTATCATCTCACTGACCAATAATTCCGGACAGGTGATCTCCTGGGCATCCGCGGGGAAAATAGGATTTAGAGGATCAAAGAAAAATACACCCTATGCAGCGCAGATGGCAGCCGAGGAGTGCACTAAAACTGCATACGACCTTGGATTAAGAAAAGTGAAAGTGTTTGTCAAAGGACCGGGGTCAGGACGGGAATCAGCCATCAGAACCATCCATTCCAACGGAATTGAGGTGACGGAAATAATCGATGTTACACCCCTGCCGCATAACGGATGCAGACCCCCTAACCGGAGAAGAGTATAACACGAATAAAACGAAAGATTGAACAACCAGTAGATTATTTACTTGAGAGAAAAATAAACGGTTAAATGGCAAGATATATCGGACCAAGTACAAAAATTGCAAGAAAATTCGGAGACCCGATTTTCGGACCGGACAAATATTTTGAGCGGAAAAATTATCCTCCGGGTCACCATGGAATGAACAAACGAAGGAAAAAACTATCTGAATACGGAATTCAGCTGAAGGAGAAACAAAAAGCAAAATATACCTATGGTGTGCTGGAGAGACAGTTCTCAAACCTCTTTAAAAAGGCTTCAAGCAGTAAAGGTATTACCGGTGAAGTGTTGCTCCAATTGCTTGAGTCCCGCCTCGATAACGTGGTGTACAGGCTCGGAATTGCTCCAACAAGAAATGGTGCCCGTCAACTCGTCTCACATCGTCATATCCTGGTGAATGATAAAGTGGTTAATATACCTTCCTATACCGTAAAACCCGGAGATATTGTCGGTGTCAGAGAGAAATCAAAATCGTTGGAGATGATCACATCCTCACTGGATTCAGCTCACCATGCCGGTGTCTCCTGGCTGGAATGGGACAACGATAAAATGGCGGGTAAATTCCTTAACCTTCCGGAACGGGAAGAGATCCCGGAAAATATCAAGGAGCAATTAATTGTTGAATTATATTCTAAATAATAATTTATGGCCATCCTAGTATTTCAAAAGCCCGATAAGGTGATAATGGTTGAATCATCTGAAACCGTTGGAAAATTTGAATTCAGACCGTTAGAACCTGGCTATGGTATTACCGTTGGAAATGCCCTGAGAAGGATCTTGCTTTCCTCCCTCGAAGGATATGCAATTACTACAGTTAAGGTTGAGGGTATAGACCACGAATTTTCTACTATCAAAGGAGTGATCGAAGATGTTACCGAGATTATCCTTAACCTCAAACAGATACGGTTTAAAAAACAAATCGAAGAAGTTGAGAACGAAAAAATTAGCGTTACCATTAGCGGACAAACGGAATTCAAAGCAGGTGACCTCTCGAAATTCCTCAACAGCTTTGAGGTGTTGAACCCGGACCTGGTGATCTGCCGTATGGAACCCGATGTCAAACTTCATATGGAAATCCAGATATCAAAAGGAAGAGGGTATGTCCCCGCTGAAGAAAACAGACCTGACGAAGAGGAATTTGGACTCATTGCAGTTGACTCGATCTTTACACCCATCAGGAATGTAAAATATTCAATCGATAATTTCCGGGTTGAACAAAAAACCGATTACGAAAAACTGATACTTGAAATCATTACCGATGGCTCCATTCATCCCAAAGATGCCCTGAAAGAAGCAGCGAAAATCCTCATCTATCACTTCATGCTTTTCTCCGACGAGAAAATTACCCTCGATTCAGATGAGAAATTCGCCAACGAAGAGTTCGATGAAGAGGTGTTACACATGAGACAGCTACTGAAAACAAAACTGGTCGACCTTGACCTTTCAGTTCGGGCACTCAACTGCCTGAAAGCAGCTGAAGTGGAAACACTTGGAGATCTGGTGAAATTTAATAAGAATGACCTCCTGAAATTCCGTAACTTCGGAAAGAAATCACTCACCGAATTGGATGACCTGCTTGAATCTTTGAACCTTACCTTTGGAATGGATACAAGTAAATTTAAACTGGATAAAGAATAATGTTGAGAATTATTTGGTAACGGAGTTAATTAACGATGCGACATAGAAAAGGATTTAATCAGTTAAGCAGGACAAGCGCACACCGAAAAGCAATGTTTGCCAATATGGCATCATCGCTGATATTGCATAAGAGGATAGAAACAACCACTGCTAAAGCCAAGGCGTTGCGTACATACGTCGAACCTTTGATCACGAAATCGAAAGAGGATTCAACACACTCGCGGAGGGTGGTTTTTCGTTACCTTAAGGATAAGGAAGCCGTCTCGGAATTGTTCCGTGAAGTATCTCCGAAAATAGCCGATCGGCCGGGAGGATATACCCGGATACTGAAAACCGGAAATCGCCTGGGCGATAATGCCGATATGTGTATCATTGAACTGGTGGATTTCAATGAAAATATGCTTTCTGCTGCTGAAGAGACCAAAACCAAAGCAAAAAGAAGAAGACGGGGCGGCAAGAAAAAACCTTCGGAAACAACTGTCGAAACAGCTGCTGAAGAAATAACCCCGGAACAGCTGGATGAAGAAACTGAGCAGACAGAGCCTGAAAAAGAAGAACCGGAAGAGTCAGACGAGAAACAGAAAAAATAATTATAAAAACCTATAAACATGGGACAAATTTCAGAAATTCGGGCAAGACAGATCCTCGATTCCCGGGGTAATCCAACCATCGAAGTGGATGTTATTACCGATGAAGGTTTCCTCGGAAGAGCAGCTGTCCCCTCAGGAGCTTCAACCGGTGTGCATGAAGCAGTGGAACTTAGAGATGGTGATAAGGGAAGATTTTTGGGGAAAGGCGTTCTCAAAGCCGTTAATAATGTCAATACCATCCTCAATGAGGAGCTGAAAGGATTCTTCGTATCCGAACAGAGCCTCATTGATGCTGCTATGATTGAACTCGACGGAACGGATAATAAATCCAACCTGGGCGCTAACGCAACCATCGGAGTATCACTGGCTGTCGCCAGAGCAGCAGCACTGGAAAGTGGACAACCACTCTTCCGGTACATCGGAGGTGTAAATGCCAATACATTGCCTATCCCGATGATGAATATCCTCAATGGCGGTTCACATGCTGATAATAAAATTGACATTCAGGAATTCATGGTCATGCCTGTTGGAGCGACCTCCTTTAGCGAAGCCCTGCGCATGGGAGTGGAGGTTTTTCATAATCTGAAATCCGTGCTCAAATCCAAAGGCCACTCTACAAACGTGGGGGACGAAGGAGGTTTTGCCCCAAATCTCGGATCCAACGAAGAAGCAATTGAAGTAGTCCTTGAAGCCATCGGAAAAGCAGGATTTAAACCCGGAGAAGATATCTGGATCGCCCTCGATCCCGCAGCCTCCGAATTTTACGACGAAAAGAAAAAAATGTACCATTTCCAATCCACCGGTGAAGACAGATCATCAGACGAAATGGTTGAATATTGGAAGGAATGGACTTCAAAATACCCGATCATCTCTATTGAAGACGGATTGCATGAAGATGACTGGGCAGGATTCCAGGCATTGACAAAAGCAATCGGTGACCGGGTACAGATCGTTGGCGATGACCTCTTTGTGACCAATGTGAAAAGACTTAGCAGAGGCATCGAAGAGAAAGTGGCAAACTCTATCCTGATCAAAGTAAATCAGATCGGTACGCTCACAGAAACAATCAATGCAGTTCAGCTTGCACATGCCAACTCATTTACCTCCATCATCAGTCACCGTTCAGGAGAAACAGAAGATGTTACCATTGCAGAACTGGCAGTGGCTCTGAACACGGGTCAGATCAAAACAGGATCGGCTTCCCGCTCAGACCGCATCGCAAAATATAACCAGCTGCTTCGTATCGAAGAATCATTGGGCAGCGCTGCAAAATTTATCGGAAAGGACTTCAGGTTTCTGAAAAGATAACCGCATTCACGAACTGGGAAGGGGTTGATCAACAACCCCTTTTTTTCTTTCAGTATGTTGTTGAATATACTATTTGCTTAGGATTTTAAGCCAAATCTTGCTACTTTTAGTAGCTTAAGCAATTGTCTAAAACATAAAATAGAAACAACATGTCGGAACTTAAAAAGAAACTTGCACAGAAAATTGAAGGCTGGAGGCCCAGAACGGTCAAACTGCTTAAAGAACACGGAGATGTAAAATTGGGCGATGTTACCATTGCGCAGGCTATCGGCGGAATGAGAGGAGTAAAGTGCCTTGTAACGGATATATCCTACCTGGATCCTTTCGAGGGAATCCGGTTCAGGGGCTACACCATTCCGGAGGTGCTTGAAAAACTTCCGAGACCACCCGGAGCAGAAGCTCCCTATGTGGAGGGATTCATTTACCTCCTCCTCACCGGTGATTTGCCAACCAAAAAAGAGGTCGAGGAAATTGCGGAAGAGTTTACCGAAAGAAGAAAGGTACCTTCCTATGTATTCGATGTCATTAATGCATTGCCGAAAGATTCACACCCCATGGTCATGTTTTCAACCGCGCTCCTTTCCATGCAGAAGGAATCGTTGTTTGTAAAACAGTATAAAGCGGGTATCAGTAAGATGGAATATTGGGATCCAGCCTATGAAGATGCCATGAATCTCCTGGCTAAACTGCCTGAAATAGGTGCTTATATCTATCGTAAAAAGTACAGGGATAGCATTATACCCCCCGATCCGAAAATTGACTGGGGTGGAAATTTTGCTCATATGATGGGAATTGATAAACCGTACGATGACCTGAGCAGGTTGTATTTTGTCCTGCACAGCGATCACGAAAGTGGCAATGTTAGTGCTCACGCCGGACACCTCGTTGCCAGTGCATTATCCGATTCATACTTTGCAGTATCTGCTATGATCAACGGATTAGCCGGCCCATTGCATGGATTGGCAAATGAGGAAGTGCTCAGATGGATTCAGGGCGTGATGGATAAAATGGGTGGTAAGGTACCCGATAAAGAGGAGATGAAACAGTTTGTTTGGGATACCCTCAATTCAGGACAGGTTATTCCAGGATATGGCCACGCCGTGTTGAGGAAAACAGATCCACGCTATACCGCTCAGCGCGAATTCTGCCTGAAACACCTCCCCGATGATAAGATATTCCAGTATGTTAGTACACTGTATGAAGTTGTTCCCGATATCCTACAGGAACATGGTAAAGCAAAGAATCCATGGCCTAACGTGGATGCACAATCCGGCGTTATCCAATGGTATTATGGAGTGAGAGAGTATGATTTCTATACCGTGTTGTTCGGTATAGGCCGTTCAATTGGTGTCCTTTCAAATATTGTTTGGGATCGTGCCCTTGGGTATCCGATCGAAAGACCCAAATCCCTCACTACAGCTATGCTGGAAGATATCGCTGCAGGAAAATAAAGCGACTTGATTTAAAAGGGGCTGTATCGAAAAGGGCTTTGATACAGCCTTTTTTTTTCGTCATTTTATGTAAATTAACCGTTGTATCCTAACCATTACCAATTGACCTTTGATGCCGGTGAAATGTAAAATATCTCTGCTGACCCTTTTCGTTTCACACCTTTTTGTGACCGAGATATGCCTTTTTGCACAGGATGTCAATCAGTTTTCAATTGATCAGGGATTGTCACAGAGTTGGGTCAGGTGTATTCACCAGGATGCGAAAGGATTTCTTTGGATTGGCACACAGGACGGACTGAACCGGTATGATGGCTATGATTTCAAGATCTTCCGCCATGAACTCTACGATACCAGCTCAATAGGCGAAAATACCATTAATTCAATCTCCGAGGATCAGGCAGGTAACTTATGGATTGGAACAGAAAACGGCTTGAGTAAATACGACCGAAAACGGGGAATTTTTGAAAATCTCTACCATAACCCATCCAACCCAAAATCAATTAGTGCAGGTCCCGTTTATCAGACACTTGTTGATTCGACCGGTGCTGTGTGGGTGAAAACAGGTCAGTTTCTGGAGAAACTTGACCCGGTAAAAGGAGAGGTTGAGCGCTATGATATTTTTTCGGTTGATCCATTCTCCCCTCCAATTGATTATATCTTTCCAATGATTCAAGATCATCTTGGGAGAATCTGGACCGGAACAAATCAAGGCCTCTACCTGTTTGATCCGGCACGGAATCAGCACCACCGGTTTCTACATGAACCGGGATCTCCCGCAAGCCTTGCCGGTGACTATATCTTTTCCATAATGGAAGATCATAAGAACCAGTTATGGATTGGAACAACCAGTTGCATTCATCAGTTCAATCCGGAGGACAGCACGTTCCAGCGGTTTTATGTTTCGGCGGAAAATAATGAAGATGTTCTCATACAGGGCCTTTACCATGATCCAACCGGAATGTTCTGGTTAGGAACAAGTTCAGGGATATTTTTTTTCGATGAGGCAAACGGGAAATTTACCTATTTCGAAAAAATGATTAACAGAGCCCAGATCGGTGGCTATTTCTCCTTTTCAACCTTTATTAAAGATCGCTCGGAGATTATCTGGGCAGGTGGAAGCCAGGGATTGTTTAAGTGCGATAAAAAAGGAGAAAAATTTAACCTTTACCGGAACCAATCACCCAATGATCCGGACTTTAGCAGTAACGGAATAACGGCAATCTTTGAAGGACCGGAAGGGTTAATGTGGCTGGGTACGTGGGGAGCAGGCCTGGTGCTGTATGACAGAAACAGGAATGATGTTATCCGCCATTTTAATGAAAACCGGAATGACAGATCCCGTATTAGTGATAATATTATCTCTTCCATTACCCGGGATAGAGAGGGTACCATCTGGGTGGGAACCGAAAATGGTGTTAACATCTATCGGGAAGTTCATGGTGGATTCATACCGTTTTCGGAATATGCAAATATACCGGGTTGTGAGGAGTTTGATCGAATGTATGTTAATCATATATACGAGGATCCCTCGGGAATCCTTTGGTTTTCCACGTCAGAAGGGTGGATCTCTTACGAAAAGAGCACCGGGAGAATCGTCAAATTCATACATAGCCCCGGGAACCCTAATTCCTTGACTAACAATTTTGTATATTTTACCTGCCAGGATAAAGACCGGATTTTCTGGATCGGTACACGAAAAGGATTGAACCGGTATGATCCCGTAAACAATAGCTTCTCATCCTATCAGAATGACAACATTGGTATACCCGTTGGAATCAGTAATAACTATGTCTACTATATCCATGAGGGGACGGATGGATATTTATGGATAGGAACCGGTTCGGGATTAAACCGTTTTGATAAGCAGACTGAACAGTTTACAATATACACTGAAAAGAGCGGATTACCCAATGACTTGATCTATGCAATACTTGAAGACAATAACCAGAATCTATGGATAAGCACCAACCGTGGTCTGGTGAAATTCAATACACGGACAGAAGAGATCTATGCATTCGATACTTCTGATGGTATACAGAGCCTGGAATTCAATATCGGAGCCTATTATAAAAGCAACCGGGGTGAATTCTTTTTCGGAGGAATGGAGGGTTTTAACTCCTTTTATCCTGATTCAATACAAATAAATCCCTATCCTCCCGCTCTAGTCTTAACTTCCTTTGAGTACCTGTCAGCGAATGGCTGGGAAGAGATACCAGTCGAAGGGGAGAAGGTGATTATTAAAACCCGGGA